>JAAUYH010245165.1_pt1 | contig 11480 bp, 6 predicted proteins | sample 7278061 | NCBI WGS metagenome assembly JAAUYH01 (sample SAMN14350203, study PRJNA611818) | marine sediment metagenome | isolation source: surface marine sediment (0.6m) | place: French Polynesia: Moorea | collected 2018-08 | reverse complement strand
TTCGACATCCTGGCGCCCCACGTCGCCGCCCCGGGCGTGTCCATCTACGCGGCCGGCGCCGACCTTCAGTTCGATCACCAGGGCACCGGCAACGACGCACCGTCGGTATCCACGCCGTGGGGGATCATCGGCGGCAGCTCCATGGCCAGCCCGCACGCCACCGGCTCGGCCACGCTCATCAGGCAGCTGCATCCGGACTGGACGGTGGCGCAGGTCAAGTCGGCGCTGATGACCACCGGCACCGACGACGTGCGCAAGGAAGACGGCTCGACACCGGCGGATCCCTTCGACTATGGCGGCGGGCGCATCAACGTGGACGTGGCGGTCACTGCCGGTCTGCTGATGGACGAGACCATCGCCAACTTCGACGCGGCGGACCCGGCGCTGGGCGGTGATCCGTCGACACTGAACATGCCCGACCTGGTCTCCGAAACCTGCGTGCTGGCCTGCAGCTGGCAGCGCACGGTCACAAACGTCAGCGGCGGCCTGATGACGTGGGACGTGTCCACCGAGTCCGCTCCGGGCATGGTCGTTACCGTCGACCCGCTGACCTTCACGCTGGGCGACGGCGAGAGCCAGACGCTCAGCGTCGACGTCGACACCACGCTGGCCACGCCGGGCTGGAACTTCGGCCGCGTAAATCTCACGCCGTCCGATGTAACCACGGAAGGCGGCAGCAACGTACCGGAGCAGCATCTCACGATAGCGGCGTTGTTTGCGACGAGCACCAACGCGGCGCTGTTCGCCAAGAACGTCGACGCCGCGCAGGCGAGCGTTGGACAGACCCTCGAGTACACGATCGACCTGACCAACGTCAGCGAGACCGGTCCGATTTCGATGACCGACACACTGCCCGACACCGTCGCCTTCGTGGACGGTTCGGCCAGCGCGGTCGTCACCGGCGGCAGCGAAATCGAGCCGCTGAGCTACAACGAAGTCACCGGCGAGCTCACCTGGGAGGGCACCCTGGACACCGGGTCCATCGATGTCGTGTCCGACCCGTTCCCGCCGGCGGGCTCGCCCTTCGGCTACGTCGACCTGTCCGCGTTCGTCGATCCTCAGGGCTGCAGCAGCGTTTGCGATGACACCTTCATCGAACTCGGCGGCCTGCCGCCCTTCTCGTTCGCGGGCAACACCTACACCGACCTCGTGATCGGGTCGAACGGCTACATCGTGGCCGGCACCGACACCGACGGCGCCGCCTCCAATGGCGGACAGAACATGCCCGACCCGACGGCGCCGAACGCCGTCATCGCGCCCTTCTGGACCGACCTGGACCTGGACGGCACCAACCCCGACGACACGGGCGCCGGCGACATCTACGCCGGTGTGTTCTCGTCCGGTGGCGGGCTGTACATCCTGATCGAGTGGCAGGGTGTCGAGGTCTGGAACGAACCGGGTCCCACCTATACGTTCCAGATCCAGATCGGCACGGATCAGTCTCCCAATCCGGGCATCTGGTTCGTCTATCACGAACTGCCGGCCATTCCGGATGCGCTGGCCGTCGGCGCCGAGGCACCCAACGCGCTGTTCGGCGACACGTACTACTTCGACGGTGCAGGCACCGCTCCCATCGCCGGCGACCTCGGCGACCTTCGCGTCGATTCCGAAGCCGGTGGCACCGTGGCCTTCCGCTTCGATGCGGTGGTCGACGGCGCGGTCGGCGACATCGCCCTGAACGTGGCCACCTCCGACAGCGCGTCGGGCGGCGAGACCGCCGTGGCGATCACCGAAATCGCCGTGCTCGATGCGGACGACGACGGTGTCGAGGACTTCGCCGACAACTGCCTGCTCACACCCAACCCGATCCAGTGCGACAGCGACGGTGACGGCTATGGCAACCACTGCGATGCCGACTTCAACAACAGCGGGTTCGTCAACTACGGCGACCTGGGCCTCCTGAAGGTCGGCTTCATGGGCGACAGCTCGCCGCCCGACTACAACCAGCTGGACCTGAACTGCGACGGCGCCGTCAACTTCGAGGACGTGACGCTGTTCAAGGCTCTGTTCGGCACCTCGCCGGGCCCGAGCGGCACGACGGACTGATCAAGACATGACTGGGGACGAACCAATGGCAACTACCAAGATCACCCGACTCGGCGCCGCGCTCACCCTGATGGCGCTCAGCGCCACCGCCAGCGCCAACTTCATTACCTTGAGTCCATCGGGCCAGATCGTCGGGTCCGGCACGCAGGTCTCGCTGGACCTGTACATGGACTTCGTCGACACGACCGTCGGCGGCGCCTTCGACGTGTTCTACGACGCGGGGCTGCTCTCGTTCGTGTCGTTCGAATTCGATGCCGGGTTCCTGGCGTCGGTCGCCGATCCGGCCTTCTCGGCCTTTCCGGACAACTGCATCGACGGCGGTTCCGCCGGTGGCGGCTGTGCCGACGGCGATGCCGAGCTGAACGGCATCGGCTTCGGCAACTTCGACGGAATCACCGGTAACCACCTGATCGGAACGCTGACCTTCGACGCGCTGCAGAACGGGCTGGCCGTGCTCACCATGGCCACCAATGACGCGCCGTGGGAGGGATTCATCTCCGCCAGCGATGCCAGCGAACTGGTCGTACTCTACACGCCGGCCAAAGTGCGCATTATCCCCGTGCCGGCAGCCGCCTGGCTGCTGGGCAGTGCACTGTTGATGATTGCCGGCCTGCGGCGCCGAAGGCGCTGACGCGCATCCGGCCGTCGCCGGACGCGGCGATGGCGGGTCCGCATCGTTGCAGCCGCCCTTGCCCGATGGCAACGGCGGCTGGCTTTTATGCGTCCGACGCAGGCGGCGCCGGCTTGCGGACCCGGATGAACAGCTCCCGAAGATGCGCCTCGTCCACCTCCGCCGGCGCATTGGTCATCAGGTCGGTGGCTGTCTGGGTTTTGGGGAACGCGATCACTTCGCGGATGTTCGGCGCCCTCGCCATCAACTGCACAATGCGATCGCGGCCGAAGGCGATGCCGCCGTGGGGCGGGCAGCCGTACCTGAGCGCGTCGAGCAGGAATCCGAACTTCTCGCGCGCTTCTTCCTCGCCGATGTCCAGCAGGCGGAACACCACCGTCTGCACGTCCTGGCGGTGGATACGGATCGATCCGCCGCCGATCTCCGAGCCGTTGAGCACCATGTCGTAAGCGCGCGAGACCACGTTGCCCGGGTCGGCCTGCAGCGCCGCCGAGTCGTTCACGCGTGGCGCGGTGAAGGGATGATGCAGCGGTGTCCACTTGTTGGTGCGGTCGTCCCACTCGAACATCGGGAAGTCCACGACCCACAGCGGCTGCCAGTCATCGCGAATGAGCTGGCAGTCTTCGGCCAGCTTCACGCGCAGCGCACCGAGGGCGTCGTTGACCACGCGCGCCTTGTCGGCGCCGAAGAAGATGACGTCGCCGGTCTGCGCGCCGGTGCGCTCCATGATGCCGGCGATGGCCGCGTCCGGCAGGAACTTCAGGATGGGCGACTGCAGCCCGTCGCGGCCGGTGTCGGCATCGTTGACCTTGATGTAGGCCAGGCCGCGCGCGCCGTAGCGACCGACGAAGGTGCCGTAGCCATCCAGTTCCTTGCGGGTGAGCTCGGCGCCGCCGGGCAGCCGCAGCGCCGCGACGCGTCCGCGCGGGTCCTTGGCCGGGCCGGCGAAGACCTTGAATTCCACGCCGTCCATCAGGTCGGACACTTCCACCAGTTCCAGGTCGATGCGCAGGTCCGGCTTGTCGCTGCCGTAGCGAGCCATCGCGTCGGCGTAGGTGATGCGCGGGAACGGGTCGGGCAATTCGACGTCCAGCACCTGGTGGAAGAGCTGGCGGATCATGCTCTCCATCAGCGCCATCAGTTCCTGCTCGTCGAGGAACGAGGTTTCGATGTCGAGCTGGGTGAACTCGGGCTGGCGGTCGGCGCGCAGGTCCTCGTCGCGGAAACAGCGCACGATCTGGTAGTAGCGATCGAAGCCCGCCATCATCAGCAGCTGCTTGAACAGCTGCGGCGACTGCGGCAGCGAGAAAAACGCGCCGGGGTGGGTGCGGCTCGGCACCAGGTAGTCGCGCGCGCCCTCGGGCGTGGCGCGGGTCAGCATGGGCGTCTCGATGTCGGTGAACCCGTGCTCGTCGAGATAGGCCCGCAGGGAGCGCGTCACCGCGTGGCGCAGGCGAAGATTCTTCTGCATTTCCTCACGACGCAGGTCGAGGTACCGGTACTTGAGGCGGATCTCCTCGCTGGCGAAGTCGTCGTGGTGGAACGGCGGCGTCTCGGAGGGGTTCAGAATTTCGAGTTCCAGGCCGAGGACCTCCACCATGCCCGTCGGCATCTTCGGGTTCTCCATGCCGGCGGGGCGCTCGCGCACGCGCCCGGACACGGCCAGCACGAACTCGCTGCGCAGCGTCTCGGCCACGGCGAAAACCTCCGGGGTGTCCGGATCGAAGACCACCTGCAACAACCCCTCGCGGTCCCTCAGGTCGATGAAGATCACGCCACCGTGGTCGCGGCGCCGATGAACCCAGCCGGTCACACGGACCTCGGCGCCGATATCCGCCTGTGTTACCTGGCCGCAGTAGTGAGTTCGCATCGCGTTTTCCATGGCTGGCGCGCCTCCCGGTCCAGCCGGATGACGCACGGGTTCGTCGTCTGTTGTCACCGAACAGGGGCCGTTCGGACGGGGGCGAGAATGTTACGGGGAGAGTCCCGCACACGCAATGGCGTGGTCCACGGCAATCAGCTGCTGTCGCCGCTCCCGGAGCTACCCGAGGAGGCGCCGGACGTCCCGGAGCCGGAAGCGGTGCCCCCACCCTCGGGCCTGGCCTTGGCACCCCCGGCCTTGCCGTCGGACGCGCCGGCGGCCTTGCCCGACTTGCCGTCGGCCTGGCCCTTTCCACCGTCGGCGAGGTTGCGCTGGTTGTCCTTCTTGAAATCGGTCTCGTACCAGCCGCCGCCCTTGAGCCGGAAACTGGGTGCCGACACCAGCTTGCGCAGCTCAGCCTCGCCGCATTCCGGGCAGTAGGTCAGCGGATCGTCGCTGAGCTTCTGCAACACGTCGAGGTAGTGGTTGCACGCCTGGCATTCATACTCGTAGATCGGCATCGTCGGCACACTCCTGTCGGGCAGACCCCATGCATGTCCGGCCGTGCCGCCGTCCGGTGAACCGGACGCAGGCTCTGGGCGGACACCGGGGCAAGGCGCCTGATTATACGGCCGTCAACGATCGGGGCCAGCCAGGCGCGCGCCCGGCTCGGGAAGCACGACCCAGGCCGTGCAGCCCTCGCCCTGCCCCTGCGAATCCAGCCACACGCGTCCGCCGTGCAGTTCGACGATACGCCGCACCGTGGCCAGGCCCAGCCCCGTGCCGGCGATATCCGGATTCAGGCGCTCGAAGGCGCCGAAAACCCGCTCGCTGCTGTCGGCGGGCAGCCCCACCCCGTTGTCCCGGACGAAATAGGCCTGTTCGTCACCCAGTCGACGCGCGCCGATCTCGATGCGGGGCGCCCGTTGCCCGCCCATGAACTTGGCGGCGTTCTCGATGAGATTCTGAAACACCTCCACCAGGCGGACAGGATCGCCCGACGCATCCGGCAGAGCATTCACAACCGTCACCTCGACGCCGCCCAGGCAGCCCTCCAGACGCTGCAACGCGTCCTGCACCACGGCGTTCATGTCGACGCGCTCCTGCATGTCGACCAGCCGACCGAGGCGCGACAGCGCGAGCAGGCCGTCGAGCGTTTCCATCATGCTGCCGGCGGCTCGATCGATGCGCGCGATGTCGTTCTTCGCCTGCACCTCGTCGGCGCTGCGAATGTCCTCATCGAGGAGTTCGAGGAAACCCCGGATGGTGATGAGCGGGCTCTTGAGGTCGTGGGACACCGCGTAGGTGAACCGCTCCAGCTCCGTGTTCTTGCTTTCGAGCTGGCGCCGACGCTCGACGTCGATGGCCGTGCGCCCGGACAACATGAGCAGGAATCCCGCCGTGAGCAGCGCCAGCAACACCGAGCCGGCCGGGGCCAGCCATGCGCTCCACTGGCGGGTCCTGGCGAAGTAACCCGCCGTCGGCAGGACACGCAGAGTCCATATGCGGCCACCGATGGGCGCCTCGCTGCGCCAGTCGAATCCCGGGGCTGCCACGCTCGCCTGCTTGTCGGTCTCCGAACACGGCCCTCCCGCCACCGACTGGCAGGATTCTGCAAGCACCATCGGCTCCTTGCCCGGCGTTTCGTCCAGAAGCCGGATTGCCAGACCCGCGTCAGGCGTCGCCGTTGTAACGGTCGACAGCAGGTCGCCGAGGCGCAGGACCACCACGACATAGCCGCTCAGCGACGCCCGGCGGCCTTCGAGGTTGCGGCCCAGTCCGTCATACACGGGCAGCACGGCCAGCACCCCGGATTGCTCGCCCTTTTCCTGCACCAGGCGGATCGGCGCGGTCACCTTGAATACGCCCTCGTCGCGTGCCGCCACCAGCGCGTCGCGGCGCAGCGGGTTCGACAGGACGTCATAGCCAAGCGCGGCCTCGTTGCCGACAAACGGTTCGAGGTACCGGACAACGACATACTCGCTGCGACGGCTCGCTACGGCCAGTGTCCCGTCCGCCAGGCGCTCGGTCACGGAGAAGTCGGTGTAACCCGCATCGCGCATCTCCCGCTCCAGCTGTTCGCGCTGGGCATCGGTGACCGAGTCGTTCCAGCCGACGCCCTGGATGCCGGGATAGCGCGACAACCGTTCCCGAGCGAACTGACGAAAGGCCACACCGTCCACCGGGCCGTCCATGGTCTTGACGAAGGATTCCAGCGAATAGAGCACGTCCAGCGAGTGCGCCAGCGTCTCCAGGAATGCCTCTTCCAGCTGCACCGCCCGGCGTTCGAAATCCAGCACGGCGCGAGACGATTCCCATCGTGCCGTCATCGCCAGCAGCACGGTGACCAGCAGCACCGAAAACACGAACGGCAGCGCCAGCGTCCTGGCCCGGCCCCGCCACAAATCGCGCGGTTTCCCGAAGGGCACCAGCAGCAGCGGCGCCACCAGCACCGCGCCCAGCGTATTGCCGATCCACCAGCTCCACCAGCTGAACGCAAACGACGCCTTCGACACCACGCCGGCATAGTGCAGAGCCCCGACGGACACCGTCGCACCGGCGACGGCGCCCAGCGGTCCGGCCAGCAGCAGGAACGTAAACACGTCGCGCCCGTCGATCAGGCGATTCGGCCAGCCCACAAGGCGGCGGATGAGAAACGCGGCGAGCAGCGCGTGGGAAACGTTACCGAGCGCTATGCCCAGCGCCGCCGGAACGGGAACGCCTCCGGGTGCATACAGCCAGGTCGGCGCATAGGCGGCAATCAGGAACGCCGCGACGAACAGGCCAAGGCAGACGTGGTAGCCGCGCACCAGCACCAGCACAACCGCCACCCCCACGGCAGGCCAGAGCACCGACGACACACCAAGCGGATCAACGAGCGCCAGCCCCAGCAGTCCGGCGACGTAGTAGGCGGCCGCCGCCGCAACCTGGTCTTGCAGGCCGGCCCAGGGTCGGGCCGACGCAGGGTCGGGATTCGAGTTCATCAGCGTTTCAGACAGGCGAAGCGGCTCGCTCGACAACGAAGTTGGTACCGGCGCCGCGGATCGGGGAGGAACCCGCAAGCAGAGACGCTAAACACGCAGGCCCGCCAGGTCAAGGCGATACCACCGCGCGCGGCACCACTGGGCAATGACGAGCGCTGCCCAAAAATCGGGCGGTCGACTAACGCCCGTCGGGCAGCGGGGCGCCGGACCCCTCCACCAGCATCATCGCCCTGTCGACGCCCGCCAGCGGCCAGCGTTCCGCGCGACCATTGGGCCAGAGCACGACCACGGCCACCGCATCGGGCTTGTCGCCCAGCCCGAAAAGGACCCGCGGATCGTTGCCGCTGAGATAGCTGCCATCGGTGCGTGCGCTACGCCACACGATGGTGCCGCCGGCGCTCTCGACCCCGACACGCGCGCCCGTGCCGCGTACATCAGCCGCGGAGCGCTTCAGTACCAGGCGCAGCCAGCGGCCGCCGTCCGTTCTATTGATCAGCAGGCGCGCGGGCCCGTTGTTGTTGGTGACGAGTATGTCCGTGTCGCCGTCGTTGTCCACGTCGCCGAACGCCGCGCCGCGGCTGACGAGGGCATCGACGTCGTTGCCGCCCGTTCCCGCGGCCGCCTCGGTGAAACGGCCGGCACCATCGTTCACGAACAGCTGGTTGGGCTGCGTATACGGGTAGGCAGACGTGGCGGCCTGCGCGGCCACGGCCGCGACCGCGCCGTTGGCGGCGAAAAGGTCGAGGTCGCCGTCGTTGTCGACGTCCAGGAAACCGGCACCGAAGCCGGTCATTCTCAGGCTGGCTCCTCCGAGCCCGGACCGTGTCGTGCTATCCGTGAAGACACCCGAGCCGTCGTTGACATACAGCGTGTTGGTCTGGGTGGTCAGGTGCGTCATGAACAGGTCGTCGTCGCCGTCGGCATCGATGTCGCCGGCGGTCACCCCCATGCTGGCCTCGGCCGCACCGTCGGCGTTGTAGGCCACACCCGCCATCAGCCCCGTCTCCTCGAAGGTCCCGTCTCCGCGGTTTCGCCACAGGAAGTTGGCGCTCTGGTCGTTGGCCACGAACAGGTCGACGCGGCCGTCGCCGTCGAAATCGGACGCCAGCACACCGAGACCCGGCCCGAATCCGGATGCGATGCCCGAGGCCTCGCTCACGTCGACGAAGCGACCGTCGCCCTCGTTGCGAAAGAGCCGGTCGGCCAGCGGCGGGTACTGGGCGGGGGCGCAATAGTCGGTGCGGCCGGCGTCGTCCCGGCACACGTGATTGCTGTCGACGGACCAGTCGACATAGGCGTTGACGAACAGGTCGAGGTCGCCGTCGCCGTCGTAGTCCGCGAACGCCGCGCTGGACGACCAGCGCGGGTCGGCCACGCCGGCCCGGGCGGTGATGTCGGTGAAGGCGCCGCCCCCGTCGTTGCGGTAGAGCACGTTCGCGCCGACGTTGGTCACGTACAGGTCGATATCGCCATCGTTGTCGATGTCGCCCGTCGCCACACCCATGCCGTAACCCTCGTCGCCGACGCCGGCCTGCGCCGTGACGTCGACAAGACGGAAGCGGCCGTCGGCGCCCAGGTCGTTGCGGTACAGGCGATTGCCGCGCGGCGTAGCGGGGGGCACGGGCACGAGATCCGCCGACGCAGCGCCGTCGGGGCGCAAGCGACCGCCCTGAACGAGGTAGACGTCCAGGTCACCGTCGTCGTCGTAGTCGATGAAGGCGCCGCCCGCACCGTTGATCTCGGGGAACAGGAATTCGCCGGTCGCGCCGGCCACGTGGTGAAAGGACAGACCGACGTCGCCGGCCACATCGACCAGCACCGGTGTCGACGACGCCGCACCGGCATCCGGCCCGGAACCGCCGCCGCACCCGCTCAGCACGGCCGCCAGACCGGGCACCACCAGCCATCGTACCGGGCGCCTGCGGCGGCCGGTCGGCGGCATCGGGTTCATGGCGGCGACGGAGCGGTTGCACCGCCTTGCGCCCGCAGCCTGGCCAGGTCGTTGTCGATGGCGGCAATGAGCGCGCTGCCGGCGAGCCCGCGCGCGCGCTCCAGCGTTTCGATGGCGCGATCGGTGTCCCGCTGGCCGGCGTAGGCGGCGGCGAGGGCGCGCAGGTAGTGCGGCGATCGACGGTCCAGCGGCTCGATGATCCGTTCGAGCTCGCGAACGGCCTCCGGGTACTGGCCACTGGCCGACAGCAGTCGACCGAGGAAATACCGCCCCTGGCGATCGTCCGGATCGAGCTCGACGGCCGTCCGGTAATGTTCCAGTGCCTCGCCGGTCCGGCCCGCGCGCTCGCGGACAGCGCCGAGGTTCTTGTGGGGGGACGCATAGGTGCTGTCGAGCCGGATGGCTTCGGCGAAGGCCTCGGCCGCCGCGTCCAGGCGACCGGCATTGAGCCGGACCACGCCGATGTTGTTGTGGAGCTTGGTCAGCGCGGGATCGAGCGCGATGCCCGCACGGTAGTGCGCCTCCGCCCTGTCCGGTTCACCGAGATTGCCGTACAGACCGACGAGGTTGGCCATCGCCGCCACGTTCGACGGGTTCTCGCTCAGTATCCGCTCGAATACCGCTGCCGCCGCCTTCGGCCGTTTCCGGCGCAGGTGCCCCATCGCCGTGGCCTGAAGGCCCCGCTCGGTCTCGTTCAGCGTCAGCACCTCGGTCATGAGCGGATCGTCCACCGACGGTTCTTCCTGGCCGTAGCGCTCGAACATCGCCGCGTGACGCTGCGCGGCCTCGGCGTCGCCCTGCTGGCGGTAGACCGCCGCCAGCGCGTAGTGCGCCGGCCCGTAGGCCCGGTAGATTTGCACGGCACGATCCAGCGAGCGCAAGGCATCCTGCGGCTCCCCCACTTCCTGGTGGGCCCGGCCGAGCCCGTAGTGCGCCGGCGCCAGTTCCGGCAGAACGGCGACGATGTCGGTATAACGGCGCATGGCCTCGATGTGCCGGCCGCGCTCGGCGGCAAGCTCCGCAGCCGCCAGCAAGGCCGACGCGTCGCGCGGCCGCATGGCCATGGCACGATCGAGCACGTTGGCGGCCTCGTCCAGCCGACCGAGCTTGCGCAGGGTCAGCCCGTGCAGGTACACCCACCGGAACTGGCTCGGGGCGAGTCGGTGCGCGCGCGCATAGAGGGGCGCTGCCGGCTCGTACATCGAATAGGCATGCAGCACCATCGCCAGCTTGCCGTTGGCATCGGCGCTGTCGGGCCGGGCCTCGAGCGCGGCGACGCGCGTGCCGATCTGGGTGCGGATCGTATCCGGGAGGCTGTCGAGCGCCAGTACCGGCACGTCCGGCAATTCAGGTGCCGAATCGCCAGGGGTGCAGGCGGCCAGCACCGCCAGCGCTGCAGCAGCGACGCAATGGGGCAGCGCGGAGGATGGTCGTGGCACGGTATCTCGTTCTGCTTGTGGCCGACGCCGCTGTATTGTGCCTGCTGGACACCGTCAGCAAAAGAAGCGCTTATGTCGAATGCGCGATCGGCCGTCGGCGAATATGACAAATCCTTGTTGGTTCAATGGGTTGACCGTGGCGTGAAGGCCATGGTACTTATGGGTCGTTGAAAAAATACAATAACGGAAACGGGGAGTTCTCAATCATGAAATCTGTAACGCGGACGACCGCGGCAGCGGCCGTGCTGTTCTTCGCCTCGGCGTCGGCGTCGGCGGGCGTTTTCAGCTACGACGTATCGAGCACCGACAGTTGGGACGGTATCGGTTCGCCGAACAACACCGTCGTGTTCATCGACCTTGCCGCCGAGTTGGGCGGTCCTTCCGGTTCGGAGGTGACCATCGACGGCATCGGCTGGGACGTGGTGATCCAGTCCTTCGGCGACTCGTGGCTCAGCGAAGCGACCGTCGCCATCGAGACCAGCGACTCCAGCGACGGCATCTTCCTTTCGCCGGGCGCCGGCGACGACCTGCCCGGGGGGCCGACGGCCTACTCCAGTGGCGGCATCCT
>JAAUYH010209459.1_pt1 | contig 11483 bp, 8 predicted proteins | sample 7278061 | NCBI WGS metagenome assembly JAAUYH01 (sample SAMN14350203, study PRJNA611818) | marine sediment metagenome | isolation source: surface marine sediment (0.6m) | place: French Polynesia: Moorea | collected 2018-08 | reverse complement strand
TGGCTAGTTTTATAGTCATATTTATATGACTTTGACTATTAGACTGGGACTTATAGTCCCAGGTGGGTGTGATGGAAACCCCTCAGAATTAATGGGACAAACCACTAGGAAATTTCAACACTTCCAAGACTTTTGTCAGTCAACCAGTTCTTGTGGGATGGAGAGCAGCGCGTTGCGGAGCCAGTCACGTGCGCGGGTTAAGCGCGTTGAGTGAACTGGCGTTGGGGTTCCCCCCGTTGTAGCGACTGCGGGGCATCCCTACCCGTCCTACTCCCGGAGTAGATAAACGTCCAATCCCGGGGTAGATAAACGTCCAAAATATTTGTAGATATGAGGCATTGCAACATCTCTACATCCTTTATTAGGTATCAATATAGATTCTTACTTCTCCTCCAAGAAAAAATGCGCTACACTCGAATAAGAGGCGAACCAAGATTGGTTCGTCACAAATACTTCTTGGAAGATATGATTATCGCAGGAAGTGGGTATTGACCCACTTTTTTTTGTTGCAAATGTCCCATGACTCATCCATTAGTTCCACAAATTATTGATTTGGCAACACCAGTCGCAGCAGAACTGGGATTAGAAATCGTGGGAGCGGTTTTTTACACCAACCAGCGACCTCCTGTATTGCGTGTAGACATTCGTAATCCCCACCAAGACACTGGTTTAGATGATTGTGAGCGGATGAGTCGTGCCTTAGAAGCATCCTTAGATGTAGCCGAGATTATTCCAGATGCCTACATTTTGGAAATTTCCAGTCCTGGTATTTCCCAACAACTTGTGAGCGATCGGGAATTTATTTCTTTCAAAGGATTTCCTGTGATTGTTTTTACATCTCCAGCCTATTCAGGACGGAAAGAGTGGACAGGACAGTTGATTCGACGGGATGAGATCAAAGTTTACCTCAACCAAAAAGGTCGTGTAGTTGGGATTCCCCGCTCTCAAGTTACTAGCGTGCAGCTGTTAGATGAACCCTGCTGAGAAATATTAAATTTTACATTTTAGACTTTGAATTATGGATTTTAGATAGATGTCTAAAATCCATAATTTAACATCCAAAATTATTTTGGGAACTTGGATAATTATTAAGGAGATTGCTTATGTCAATGGTTAATTTACCTGGATTAAAAGAATTAATCGAAAGTATTAGTCGAGAAAGAAATTTACCACGTCTTGCAGTTCAATCAGCCTTGAGAGAAGCACTTTTAAAAGGATACGAACGTTATCGTCGCGCTCAAAATATAGCTCGCAAACAATTTGAAGAAGATTATTTTGAGAATTTTGAAGTAGAACTTGATATTGAAGATGAAGGGTTTCGCGTCCTTTCCACAAAAACTATTGTGGAAGCTGTGAATAATTCCGACCACGAAATTTCTTTAGAACAAGTACAAGAAGTTGCTCCCGAAGCTCAAGTTGGTGATTCTGTAGTCCAGGATGTCACCCCAGACCAAAAAGAATTTGGTCGCATGGCAGCAATGCAAACCAAGCAAGTACTGGCGCAAAAACTGCGGGATCAACAGCGTCAAATGGTGCAAGAAGAGTTCCAAGACTTGGAAGGCACAGTTTTGCAAGCCAGAGTCCTACGATTTGAAAGACAATCGGTGATTTTAGCAGTCACCAGTGGTTTTGGTCAGCCAGAAGTAGAAGCAGAATTACCAAAACGGGAACAATTACCCAACGATAATTATCGCATCGGATCTACCTTTAAAGCTTATTTGAAAAAAGTTTCCCAAGGACAGCATCGCGGACCACAATTGGTGGTATCAAGAGCAGATGCCGGATTGGTAGTATACCTATTTGCCAATGAAGTTCCGGAAATCGAAGACGAAGTAGTAAGGATTGTTGCAGTAGCGCGGGAAGCAAATCCCCCTTCCCGTTACGTCGGTCCGCGGACTAAAATAGCAGTAGATACACTAGATCGGGATGTCGATCCCGTTGGTGCTTGTATTGGAGCTAGGGGATCACGAATTCAAGTGGTAGTAAATGAGCTACGGGGTGAGAAAATCGATGTCATTCGTTGGTCTCCAGATCCAGCTACATATATTGCTAATGCCCTAAGCCCTGCTAAGGTAGATGAAGTGCGGCTGATGGACCCAGATAGTAGGCAAACTCATGTGTTGGTATCTGAAGACCAACTGAGCTTAGCGATTGGTAAAGAAGGGCAAAACGTCCGTTTAGCAGCTCGTCTCACTGGTTGGAAAATAGACATTAAAGACAACGCCAAGTACGACTACGCAGCAGAAGATGCAAAATTTGCAGAAACCAGAGCAAAATATCAAGCAGAATTAGAAGCACAAGAGGCACTAGAAGCACAAAAGGCACAAGAGGAACTAGAAGCACAAAAAGCACAAGAGGAACTAGAAGCACAAAAAGCACTCTTAGCAGAACAAGAAGAGGAACTTGGGGTTGAAGTTGAAGTAAATGTTGATGTTAATAGCGAGCAAGTACAAAATGAATTTGAGGATGAAAATGAATTTGAGGATGAAATTGAATTTGAGGATGAAATTGATAAATTACCACAAGACAATAACTTCGACTTGAAATCTAATCAAGATGGCGATGAAGATTAAGTAAAAAAATCAGCAGGAGGTTATTGTTTCATGTAAAAACAATCGTGCAGACCACAGCAGCATCAAGGAATGGAAGTAAATTATCGTCGTTGTATTAGTTGTCGCCGGGTAGGTTTAAAACAAGAGTTTTGGCGGATTGTCCGCGTCTTTCCGTCTGGACAGGTACAATTAGATGAGGGCATGGGGCGTTCTGCCTACATATGTCCAAAAGCTAGCTGCTTGTCTGCAGCTGGAAAAAAAAATAGACTAGGGCGAGCGCTACGTGCATCAGTGCCAGAAACACTGTATCAAACACTATGGCAGCGCCTAACCCAAACTAACCCTTAAGGATCATAACTTACGTTAAGAGACTTGAGATACGGTAATTAACAGAGGGATGGTGAAAAGTCGAACAATCGCCCTTAGATCCCAACCTCTGATATTGCTGATGTTAGTGCCACAATAGTAATGGGTGTAATTAGCGGGAGCTTCTTGAATATCCAATAGGGGCAAAGCAATACGCTCAAAAGAAAATTAATTTAAATTGTGTTGTGGAAGACTCACAATCAACAAAACCACAAATCACAAAATGCCAATTTGGTAGTAGCCCGCACACAGCTTGGCATCAACCACCATTCTTGGTGGAGGTGCCACAAGTAAACCGAAACATCTCTCTTTCCTGATTGGAGGCACCCGCACAACCAACAAGGGCAACCGCAAACAGTAATCAAAGGATGGAGATGTCGCTGTCATCGGGTAACCATCCGTTAAAACTGTAGATTATAGGGGAAGAGTGGATGAGCAACGGCAAAGTTAGAATTTATGAATTATCAAAGGAATTGAATTTGGATAACAAAGAGCTATTAGCAATTTGCGACCAGCTCAATATCGCGGTCAAAAGTCACAGTAGCACCATCGCAGAATCTGATGCTGAACGCATTCGTTCTCAAGCAGAAAAATTAGCAGCAACGAATCCATCATTTAGAAAAGATCGTGCTGCCCACACTGACAAATCACATTCATCAACGGACTCCCACAACCAACCTCCAGCAGCCCACAAACAAGAAATTTTGGCAATTCGCAAACCCAAAGTTCAATTGAAAAATACAACTTCCAACGCCCCAGAGGCGTCAGCTACTATTAATACTCAGTCTACTTCTAAGGAAGTTTCTACTCCTGCACCCCCCCGTCCCTTTGCGCCACCAACTTCACCCATGAAGCCAACGGCACCAACTCGACCTGTATCCCCAAATCAGTCAGAGACTAAAGAACCAACCACTGTGACAGACGCAGATAAAACACCATCAGTAAATAAGGCAGAAGGAAAAAAAGAAATAGCTGCCCAAAAACCCGAAAAACCTCCTGCATCTAAACCAAAACCAGAAAAACCGCAAAAACCACAGTTGGTTGGTCCACCTCCAAGACCTACGGTACAAAAGCCAACTCCCACCTCCCAAGGAAGTACCAGCGAGCGACCAATCCTCAAACGCGATCGCCCCAAGGTAAAAGGCAAGGGAGCAAAAGATGGGGAAAAACCAGAGGTAGCAACTCCCCAAAAAGCTGCACGTCCAAGTACAGCATCCCCAAGGTCTGAACAAAAAACTCAAAAATCAGAAACCACACCACAACCACGTAAATCAAAACTCGTTGTTGGTGCCCCAGCAACTGCATCTGTATCTCCACCAACACTTACGCCACCAAAACCCCCTGCATCTAAAAAACCAGAGGTGATAGATTTAGATGTAGATGTAGATGTAGATGATGATGATACCATCACCGAAGTTGTTGAACTAAAGCGTCCTACACCTCCCAGACCTCCCAGAGGAGGTAAAAAACGGGTGATTGAAGACGATTTGGACGAAGGAAAGCCAGGTTCTAAAGGTGGTAAAGCCGGGGCTAAAGTCAAACGTCTCAAACCAATGGTTGATGATGACGACGATTTTGAAGAAGATTTACTTGACGAGGAAGATCAAGATCAACCTTCGGCAATTCAGATTAGTAATGCCATAGTTAGACCTCCCAAACCCAAGAGCGCTAAACCAGCACAACCTACAACCCATGTTTCTGCCCCCACTAAAGCCAGAAAGCCCAGTCAGGGAAGGGAACAAAAAGGTCGCCGCGAAACAGAACAAAAGCGGGAACGTCCAGAAGAACTGGTGGTTACGGGTACAATGACCGTACAAGAACTCGCCGACGCTTTAGCCACTCCTGATACAGAGATTGTGAAAATCCTGTTTATTAAAGGGATGGCAGTGAGTATTACTCAAAATCTGGATATTCCTACCATCACTTTGCTAGGAGATGAACTAGGAGTAAAAATCGAAACCCAAGAGCCAGAGGCAGAAGCCCGTAAAGTTACGGAAATGCTGGATCTAGAAGACTTGGAAAATCTCCAGCGCCGTCCGCCAGTAGTAACTATTATGGGTCACGTAGACCACGGTAAAACTACTCTGCTCGACTCCATCCGCAAAACCAAAGTGGCTGCCGGGGAAGCTGGTGGAATTACCCAACACATCGGTGCTTACCACGTAGATTTGCCACAGGATGACAAAGTCCAACAAATTGTCTTTTTGGATACTCCCGGTCACGAAGCTTTTACAGCTATGCGGGCAAGGGGTGCGCGAGTTACAGACATTGCCATATTAGTAGTGGCTGCTGATGATGGCGTGCGTCCCCAGACAATTGAAGCCATTAGCCATGCCCAAGCGGCAAAAGTACCGATTGTGGTCGCAATCAACAAAATTGATAAAGAAGGAGCTCAGCCAGACCGGGTGAAGCAAGAACTAACCCAGTATGGTTTGACCCCAGAAGAATGGGGTGGCGAGACAATTATGGTTCCCGTTAGTGCCATTAACGGTGAGAATTTGGATACGCTCCTAGAAATGATTCTGTTGGTAGCAGAGGTAGAAGAACTTTCCGCTAACCCAGAACGTCCGGCAAAAGGAACGGTGATTGAAGCTCACTTAGATAAGGCTAAAGGTCCTGTTGCCACATTGCTGATTCAAAACGGCACCCTGCGGGTAGGTGATATACTTGTAGCTGGCTCCGTCTTTGGTAAAGTCCGGGCTATGGTTGATGACCGGGGTGCCAGAGTAGATATTGCTTCTCCTTCCTTTGCTGTGGAGGTATTAGGCTTAAATGATGTACCAGCAGCAGGGGATGATTTTGAGGTCTTCACCAACGAAAAAGAAGCAAGGGGACTGGCTGGCGATCGCGCCGAAAAGCAACGTCAATCCCGACTTATGCAAGGTGGAAGGGTTACCCTTACCAGTATTTCTGCCCAAGCACAAGAAGGTGAGTTAAAAGAACTGAACTTAATCCTCAAGGCAGACGTACAAGGTTCTGTGGAAGCAATTGTCGGTTCTCTCAAGCAAATTCCCCAGAACGAAGTGCAAATTCGCCTGTTGTTGGCATCTGCGGGAGAAATTACCCAAACGGATATTGACTTAGCAGCTGCCAGTGGTGCGGTAATTATTGGCTTTAATACTACCTATGCCAGTGGAGCAAGGCAAGCAGCCGATGAAGCCGGTGTAGATGTGCGCGAATACAATATCATCTACAAACTCTTGGAAGACATCCAAGGAGCTTTAGAAGGTCTGCTGGAGCCGGAATTAGTAGAAGAACACCTAGGTCAAGTGGAAGTACGTGCTGTCTTCCCCGTTGGTCGTGGAGCCGTTGCTGGTTGTTACGTCCAGTCTGGCAAGGTTCTCCGCAACTGCAAAGTGCGAATAATGCGGGGTGGTAAGCTAATTTATGAAGGTGCCCTTGACTCCTTGAAGCGGATGAAAGATGACGTGAAGGAAGTCAACTCCGGTTATGAATGTGGCATCGGCATGGATAAATTCAATGACTGGCAAGAAGGGGACATTATCGAAGCTTACCAGATGGTTACCAAACGCCGTACCCTTTCGGCTGCGAGATAGGGAAAATGTCAAGCTCTACTGACTTGTATCGGGTAGTAGTAGTCTTTTGTGGGACGGGCATCCTGTTGTGGGACGGGCATCCTGCCCGTCAAGCTTTATCCAAAGCCCAAATATTTTGTTATAAATATATCTGCTGTAGGGATGCAATCACTTGCGTCCCTAAATTTTTGCGTTGTCTCACATCTTGCACCCAAGTATTAATTACTTGTACCAAATCAAAAAAATGTTTGCAACAGATGCAATTGTAGGGTGCGCAAACCGCACCCTTAACAACCAATCATATGTCACATTCTTTTTGAAAATTGGTATTATTTATGATGTTATTAATAGAGTAATATAACGGTTTTCACGCTTTGTGCAATACACTCGAAACCTCACCCCTTCCCCTCTGTTGCAAGTTCAAAGAGGGGTGTCCGCACTCAGGGGGTGAGGTAAGATTTGTATTCTACTCAACCGAAAACCGCTATATTGGGTATCGAAGAACCAAGTTTATTTATATTATTAATTAATGACTACAGAAATTGATTTAACTATTGCCATACCTACTTATAATGGGGAAAATCGTTTGCCCAAATTATTAGACAGGTTAGAAGAGCAAACAGATATAGAAAATATACGCTGGGAAATTATAGTTGTTGATAATAACAGTAAAGATGGCACAGCTAAACTAGTTGAGAAATACCAACAAAAATGGCATTACCCATTTGCTTTAATATATTGTTTTGAACCTGAACAGGGTTTAGCTTTTGCCAGACAACGTGCTATTGAGGAAGCAAAAGGTGAATTGGTTGGTTTTTTAGATGATGATAATTTACCGGAAATCAACTGGGTAAGTGAGGCATATAAATTTGGGCAATTACATCCGCAAGCGGGTGCATATGGTAGTCAAATACAAGGCTTATTTGAAGTTGAACCCCCTGAAAATCTCAAACAAATCATTTTTTATTTGGCGATTACAGATAGAGGTTCAACACCTCTGTTATACGAACCGCGCAAAAAGGGAGTACCACCGGGTGCAGGGTTAGTAGTACGTCGTCAAGTTTGGTATGAATATGTTCCCAAACGGCTTTTGCTCACTGGTAGAGTCGGTTCATCTATGTTAGCTGGTGAAGATGCAGAAGCTTTATTGTACATTTACAAAGCAGATTGGGAAATTTGGTATAACCCAGGGATGAAAGTAAAACACGTAATACCTTCTTGGAGATTAGAAAAAAATTACCTAATTTCCCTGATGCGGGGTATTGGTCTGAGTCGTTACTATTTACGAGTACTATTACTCCAAAGGTGGCAAATCCCTCTGTTTTTCTGTATTTATATTGTCAGTGATACAAAGAAAGTTATATTACATTATTTACGTTATCACAAAATAATTAAAAGTGATATTGTTGCCGCTTGTGAAATGGAGCGATTAATTGCTACTTTAATCAGTCCTTTTTATCTGTTAAAGTTAAAAAATAAATTGTTTTAAAAATATATTTTTGAGTTATTTTTTATTTATCAATAAATATTTATATGCCAATAGTCTCTGTAATTATTCCTGTTTATAATGGGGAAAAAACTATTCAAAAAACTATTGAAACTGTTCTCAGTCAAACGATGAATGACTTTGAACTAATAGTAATTAATTCTGGATCAACGGATTTAACATTAAACATTATTTCTCAAATTCAAGACTCTCGTTTACAAGTATTTTCTTATCCTCAAGCGAATGTAGCAGTGAATCGCAATCGTGGCTTTAATCATTCTAGAAGTAAATTTATTACTTTTTTAGATGCGGATGACCTCTGGACAGCAGATAAATTAGAAGCACAATATAAGGCTTTATTAGAAAATCCAGAAGCTGGGGTTGTTTATAGTTGGACTGATTGTGTAGATGAAACAGGTAAATTTTTACGTAAATGTTCCTATGTAAAATGGGCTGGAGATGTTTATCCCCAACTGTTATTAGATGATTTTATTGGTAATGGTTCTAATGTGATGATTCGCAGGGAGGCTTTCGAGTTTGTTGGTGGTTTCGATGAATCTTTAACTAATGCTGAAGATACAGATATATGTTTGAGATTAGCAGCAAAATATCAATTTGTTAATATCAGTAAAGTACAAGTTTTTTATCGGATATATTCTAATTCTAAGTCTTCTAATATCTTGCCACTAGAAAAGTCCAATTTAGCAGTGATTCAAAAAGCTTATACTGACAAAAAAGCTGCTAAATATCAACATTTTAAAAAGTATAGTTTGGCAAATCTTTATAAGTATCTAAGCTATAAAGCCCTTGATGCATCACCAGGTCAGCAGAAAACTCTACATGCAATAAGATTTCTCTTTTATGCTGTGTACACAGACCCTTTGCTATTATTTAAACCAGTACTTTTCAAAGCATTTATAAAGCTTTTTCTAATGGCTATAATTCCTAACAAATTGTGTGTCAAAATCTTAAATAAATTCACAATAATATCTAATACGAGTACTTTTATGGGATACGAAAAAACATATCAATCATTGTTTTAATTATGAATATAAAACCTAAGATATCTGTAGTTATTCCTGTGTTTAACGGGGAATCAACTATCTTTAAAACTATTAACTCTGTTTTAGAACAAACATTTAAAAACCTAGAAATTATAGTTATCAATGATGGTTCAACAGATGCAACATTAGATATTATTCAAAGTATTAATGATGTGCGCTTACAAGTATTTTCTTATGCAAATGCTGGGTTAGCAACAAGTCGCAATCGTGGTATTGAAAAAGCAAATGGGGATTTTATCTCTTTTATTGATGCTGATGATTTATGGACAGTTGATAAACTAGAAGTTCAATATCAAGTACTACAAAATAATCAGAATGCATCTGTAGCTTATAGTTGGACAGATTATATTGATGAAACAGGTAACTTTTTAAAAGCTGGTAGACGTATTATTGCAAATGGAGATGTTTATAGTCAGCTTTTGCTAAGGAATTTCTTGGAAAATGGTTCTAATCCTTTAATTTCCAAGGAAGCAATAAATGCAGTAGGTGGTTTTGATCAGACTCTTGCTGCTGCTGAAGATTGGGATATGTGGTTACGTTTGGCTGCTAAATATGAATTTGTCTGTGTAGAAAAACCACAGATACTATATCGAATATCTACTAACTCTATGTCTACTAATTTAAAAAGACAAGAAACAGCATCATTAACTGTAATTGAAAAAGCTTTTGCAGATGAAAAGGCAATCAAAATCAAACATCTCAAAAAATATTCATTGGCTAATACTTATAAGTATCTAACTTTTAAAGCCCTTGAAAGTAATATGAAAAAAAATATCAATTGGGCTGCTGCTAATTTTTTATGGAAGTGTGTTATACATAATCCTTTTCTATTACGACAAACAAGAGTTATGTTAATTGCTATGTTAAAAATATTTGTACCTTTCATTTATTATAGTTTTTATAAAATTATCAAACCGACGGCATAATATAGGGAGTCTTCGGTGTAGGGTGTAGAATATACTCTTGTGGGATGGGCATCCCTGCCCGTCCGAACTCCACTAATTATGTTTGTATTGCATCCAACGCTATATATTTTATTTTGCATAATTATTTTTTTGAAAAAATACAAAAAAACCTTGTTATACAATTTAAATTTATGATGAAAAAACTGAAAAAAATAATACACCCAAAAATAAAAAAAATAATCAAACTTAGATTAGATTATGTCCTTGATTGTATCTCAACTGAATATAATTTCCGATTCCGCAGACAACAGATTCAGTCAGAATTAGAATCGATTCGTAAAATTCCCCGAAATCTACATATAGAAGGTACAAATATTTGTAATGCCAAGTGTACCTTTTGTGCTTATCCTCAAATGGAAAGAGTAAAAGAAACAATGTCCATGCTAGAGTTTCAGCGCATCATCAATGAATATGTGGCAATGGGTGGAAACTATGTTTCTCTAACTCCAATAGTAGGGGAACCATTTGTAGATCGCTATCTTTTTGAACGTCTAGATTACCTGAATAGAACACCTGAAATTAAAGGTTTCTACTTTTATACAAATGGTATTCTCATGAAACCCCATGTCAGTGAAAAACTGATATCCTACGGCGAAAAATTGAGTATTTATGTTTCTTGGGGAGGATTTGATCGGCAAACTTATAAAGCAACAATGGGAGTCGATTACTTCACTCTGGTGCGTCAACATATTGAGGAATTTATTAATATTAAACGTACATCAAATTCTGCTACTGCTTTAACTATTGCCTTACGTTGTCCAATGAGTAATTGTCAGGGAGAACTTTGGGAAAAGTTTCAGCAGTGGAGACGAGAAGGATTAATAAATTGGTATTCTATTGACGCTTATGATACCTGGGCTGGTAAAGTCAAAGCAGAAGACTTAAAAAAAGTTGGGCTGCAACCGACAATTATGCCCCATAAACGGGGTGCTTGCGAATTGCTATATATGAAACCGATTATCCTCGCAAATAGCAAAGTAAATGCCTGTGCTTGTCGTGATGTGGAAGCAGAATTGATTATAGGCGATCTCAAGCAAGAAAGCCTATCAGAAATTTGGGCAGGAAAAGAAATTGACAAAATTATTGAACGTCACGAAAATGGTGACTTTCCTGATGTTTGCAAGCGTTGCACTTGGTACACAAGTATTTATAATAGCCGCAAACGTCATAGCCGTATCTACAAAGATGCCCTGCATTGGAGTGAGGATTAACCGCAGCTATGTAACTAAGTAGCCGTCATAAACTGCGTACAGCAGGACTGATGAAAATATCTCTTAACCTGTTCCCTATTCCCTGTTCCCTGTTCCCTATTTTCACTTTAGTACTGAATGTTGGTTAATTCCTGGACCAAATACTTGAAAAGTAGCTGAACTCCTTTTGCTGACGTTCTTGCCCTGGCTAATTGGACGGGTTTACCTTGTGCTTTTTGTTCATCAAGGTAATCCCCCAGGGCTTTCCCAATTTCATTATCCAAGCGGCAACGTTTAACCTCAATCCTGGTAAAAACCCACTGC
>JAAUYH010054283.1_pt1 | contig 11483 bp, 5 predicted proteins | sample 7278061 | NCBI WGS metagenome assembly JAAUYH01 (sample SAMN14350203, study PRJNA611818) | marine sediment metagenome | isolation source: surface marine sediment (0.6m) | place: French Polynesia: Moorea | collected 2018-08 | reverse complement strand
TTCGCTGGTTCTCAACTGTGGATCCAGTTGTTCGTCGAAATAATTTTGAAACGATTTAGACCATGTCCTATTGCCTCTAGGTTTCTTACTAGCATCAGTAGGCTTTCTGCAGCAACGACCGTTAATCAAATCTTGAAGAACTATTTGTCTTCCGATGTTTCCTTGATTCAATACAGCGCTTTCGGATAGCTCATCTAGAATAGAAATAGTAACGGATTGCACATACCCTTGATTTTTAAAGTCTTTGACGTTGCAATGAACTACAACTTTACGAAAAGTTTGTTTCTCGATTAGTTTATGCATCAGATCTTGAAGTTTTATACAGAATACGTTGTCCCACAACTCAGGACCATATTTGGATGTGTGCTCGCGTTCTAGAGATTACTTAATCTCTTTCCAGTATTCTGGAAATCTAAATTTGTTCGATCCTGCGATTATCTCATGCATCTTTCATTTACCCAAGTATTTGTCCAATAAAATTCGACAGCAATACTTCTAAAGTCTAACGGCAGATTTGCTTCGCTTCATCCAACTTTCCTGTAGTGTATCCGATTGCTGCTCTTGAAGAAGCATAAAATTTACATTTTTACCTGCTGCTGATTATGTCAGGGGTGAGAAATCCTTCAGACTTTACCCTTGATGGCATATCAACCAAAAATTGCTGGAAAAAGCGCCCCCTTAGAAGTGTGAAGGGAAATAATCTTTATACTTCGATAAAAAGTGAGTTAATTCAAGATAGGCAATACTTTGTTTGAGAGTACTTGATCCAGCCTTGGAGCCTTAAACCCGATTTTCCAGCTATCGCCCTCGTCAGAGGAAGAGAGACATCGCACGGCATCATATCGCTTGTGAGATACAGAAATCTGCTGAAGATTTTCGTCCAGGTAAATCTTAAGGACAGTATTCCTGTGGATAACTATGTTATTTTGGCGCATATGGTCGACATCTGTGATTCTGACAAAAGCATCAGCTTCTGTAGCCGTGAGAGCATTGTAGCGCCAATCATGCTCGCTGGAAGGCCGCTGATCCGTAGTTATCATGAGACAAATAGATTGAGGTGCTCCCTGATTTCTACATGGCCAACTTAGAGAAAGGAAATTTTGAACCAAAGAGTTGCAATTTTTGAAGTATTCGTTCAAAGCTCCGTAAAACATAAGTAGAAAATCCCGAGAAGTCTTACTTCATGTGATCTGCTCTTCAATAATCGTATAGAAGGGAACTATGGATGTCAGCAGACGAACATCTGAGACAGAGTCCGTCAGAAAAATTCAACGGCCCGAGATTGCATAATTAACATTGGATTGATTGCCTACTTACCTACTGAATCAGAAATTTGGTTAGATCTCACTGATGTTAATGTAAGCGCTCTTTCGTACTTACGAATATATTATCGAAACATACTTGAATCAGAATTCGATAAGAGGATCTCCTTAAAACTTAATTCCAAGAATTTAGCTCTTGATTGAGAATATCAATGCAGAAAATGGGCGCTGTGCCAATAAAATTTAATTTGCTCGCTCCGTTTCAATACAATTGACCAGATTCACATGTTGCACGAGATTATCGCCTTCTTCTTGTTTGCAGCTTTGATTTCTGAAGTACGGACTGTTCACAAGTTTTCTTATCGAGTATTTGCTATATTAGCAGTGGAGTTCTATCGTGGGTGTAGAAATGGCCATTAAAAATTAGACCCTCTATACTAAGGCGATGCGTGTCTTCTCTATCGGCTCTGTGTGCCACATCTCATTCCGTATTGCAGGTAGTAGCTTCCAATACTTGCAAAGAATTGGCTGATGACCAATCTTTGGCTGTTGGAAACGAAGTCCTCGCCTTACCAGTGAATATGAATCAACCTCGAGGTACATATGCCGAACTATGCCAAATTACTATACATGAAGAAACACCAGCATCAGTTGGCTGGAATAGTGATTCATGACGTAGATTGAATCGAAACTACCTACAATTGCGCTAAACAAGCAATAGATGGACCGATTTCGTGGCGAACTAGACTAAAAACCAACTCGGTCAATTGTTTTGGAGCATAAAAAACCATGAATCCGGTCAATTGTTTTGAAACGGAATTGGGAAGACAATGGATAGTAAAATATCATCAAATAAATTCAAAGATGATCAGAATGAACACATAACAGATGGCATAGCAGTGCAAAAAACTCTGCATAGCACTTCTCATGCACCGGTTTCCAAACGTCTGAATTGTGAAATCACAACTCTTACTCTAAAAGAGAATGGTAAGCTCGGAACTCTCTATTAATCGAGTAGACCAAATGTAATTTTACTCGAGACTCTTTCCACTAGAATTTTGATTAAATTTGGAGCCCAGAGTTTCCCGATATTGACAATTAGAATTTGGATTTGCATAGGGAAAAGGAGACTATGGAAAGTCTTATTACAAATCTAGGGTAAATTCTACTTGGCGAGCATCAGGAAAAGCCTTGTAACTAAATCTAATCAAAAATATTGCTAAGGAGAGTATCGGGAAAGTAGCTTTTGGCCTACCCCGGTTGTACGCATTAGAAATTATTCGAATCCAACCGTTCTAATTTACAGAAATGACTTTTACTTCTTAATTACAAGATTTGTTCATTATTTCCATTTTAGATTCGATGTGTAGCAAAAATTTGCTGTCTTAAATCCATTCAAAAAGCTCCATGATTAACCAATAAAAATGCTTGGTCTATGAATTTTATCCCAGCCATGTTAGTAATAAGGACCCGCCGACATAAATATACTGTACGGTCAAAGACGGTCACAGTAAATACTGGACCACCACCCTCACGTAAAGAAGACTTCAACTTCAAATGATAGCTCATTAGACGCGTTTTGGCTTGATAACCATAATAGATATCTTAGACAAGACAAAACTGTTGCCGTAGCTTAGTGAATGTCGTTATGTTGATTCCGGCAAGTTAAAAAGCTTTGAAGGTACTGTTACTTTGCTGGAATGAATGCTTGCAATTGTGATGAGTAATGTTGTGAGCCTGCTAGCGTTATCCGTCTTCAGTTTGAATGAATTGCCAGTTGCGCCCACGCTGCACCGATAATTGATGTCGTGAAACTACAATAGCATTACATGAACGGACGAGGCCGTAGCAGGAAAATCTAGGACACTCTAAGTTCACGGTCACGAACAAAGACATCTGAACTCAATGTGCAGGTGTTATTGGAGACTAAGACTAGGTGAGGAGAGGATTGGCATGAGAAAACAATCCGGTTCAAAATATGGGTTTTTTGTCGAGGGCTGTAGTGGGCCAAGTAAACGCCGCAGTTAGTACTAAAGCGATGAATCAGTAGTCTATAGGTCAAGTACATAAGTATGATATCGGTTTATCACATCAACAAGTTTGAAGTAGTAGTACTACCGCAATTCCAAACAACGAATTTCGTATTTATTCTTGTCATATGATCAATCTTTTCTAGTTTTGTTCTTGTGTACATGACTTTTCGCATATTGTTCCTTGTTGTGGTTCTTTCCTCAACGTTTCTGAACACAAGCATCTGTTTCTTGCAAATTATGCTTCAAATGAAAGCCTTGAACTCAAACATATTTTATGAATAATCGTGCCATTTAAATACAATAAGTATCGCTACTTCACACATACTGGTATGACAAATTGATATCATACTAATGTGTTTGACCTGTAGCCTACTAATTCACCGCTTGAACGCTAACTGCATGGCTTACTTGCCCCATTAGAGCCTCCGACAAAGAAAATGATAATTTTTAACCGGATTGTTTTCTACTGCCAATCCTTATCTCGCCTTGTCTTAGTCTCCTTTAACAACTGCACATTGAGTTCAGATGTCGCTATTCATGACCGTGAACTTAGAGTGTCGTAGATTTTCCTGTATCAATCTCATCCATTGACGTTATAATATTCTAGTTTAACGAAATCGATTATCGGTGTAGCATGAGCTCGACAGCGAATTCATTCTAAGTGATGACGGGTAAAGCTAGCAGACATACAACACTAGATAACACAAGTATAAACGTTTACTCCATGTCCACTTAAGTAGTAGTAACTTCAAGGCTTTTTCAGTGACCTTCACCAATAAAACGACTTTCACAAGGCTACTGCAACACTCTTCGTCTTATCGAAGGTATCCGTTGTGTTCATCTAGCGAAGACGCATCTAATGAGCTATCGTTTGAAGTTGAACTCTTCTCTGGGTGGGCGTGGTGGCCCAACCCTTACTGCGACGCCACCTGACCTTATATTTATCGACAGGCGGGTTCGAGGATACATACCTGACAGTGAATTATCTTCGGGGTCCTTCTTCATCCCATTACATTCGTGCTAATCTCAACCTGCTGCATAGAATCGACGTGCCGTCACTTGCTTTCACTCCAAAATCGACGAGTTCCTTGAACTCTTCCAGTGGTACATACGTACTGAACTTGAGCAGCCTCAGGACTTCCAATTCAAGGCGGTTCATTTCCTTGAGCGTGGCGATGCCACCAACACGTTTGTAATAGTCGTTCGAATACCATGCGTCGTCAACCACTTTCGCCGCTATCATGATACATGTGGCAAACAGACGATGCAAGGTGAAGGCGTTGATGCTCAGTCTTGGATCCGCTTCCTCCACACGCCGCACGAAGATGAGCGCGTAGATGAACGCGGAATCGGAGCACTTGGTGTACTGCATCAGTCGTTTTATGTAGGCCGACACGGCAATCGATGCCGGTTCAACCGAGAAAAAGATACTGATGGGGTCGAGTCGATCAGGGAATTTTATGGTTATCCCCGTGTCCTCTGCAGGTTGTGAATAGAGGTGCATCAGGTATTGGACGGCTTTCCGAATTTCTGCCTCCCATCTCCGGTTCTCTGGGTCTTTCGGTTTCGGTTTCGGGAAAGGTAGGGACTGCACGTACTTGACTGTTCGTGAACCGGTCTCGTTTTCTGTTTCTCTCCGCCCTGGTAAAGGAATGGATTTCAGTTTGTCGATTGTTCTTGTCCCCGTCTCTATGTTGGCAATACAGCACGACAGTGTACTCGAGGATCCAGAAGGTTCATTTTCAATCATAGCTCGTCGTTGGGGTTGTGGTTCTGGTCTGTTTTGCGTTAGCTCTCTTCGTTCGCCGACTGCACAGGTATTGTGGCCTGTGCGAAGTGTTCTGTCTGAAGAGTAGGTGCGTAGTGTGGCGCAAAGTGGAGTAACCGCGGCGTGGTAAGAAGTTGCAGCTTTTATCCGGTGCAAAGAGGACAGGTGCACCTGCACCTGTCAACAAGGTTAGGGTTCCCAGCGACTTTCCACGATAACGGGGACAGTTGCATCTTGAAGCACGCTGTCACACTACAGCTGGGTCACTCCGTGACAAGAATTGTAGGAAACGTGGACGAAGCCCGATGATTCACGGTCCATAAAATTAGTACAAAAGACACCTGTCATTCCAGCACATGTTTGTCGTACTGCAGTGTTTTCCTTAATTGCACTAATTTTTATGCGCCGAATCCAGACGTGTTTTGGCTATTGGGGGAACGGCTCTCCTCTATTCAAATAAGTCTGTGTGTGAATAGGTGTTAACTGGTTCGCACAGTTCGGCTGTCCCGTACTGAACTAGGTACCGATCAGTAGTGGCCAAAACGTACGGTACACCCAACCAAGTAAACCCCCATACCATTTCATTCACTGGCTTGGTTGTGGATGAGACAATTGTACCTTGACTGCAAAACAAACATGCAAAACCACATAATTTACCTCATATATTGCATTACTCATCTCTGGATCTTCTCAAGAACCACACCTTAAGATTCTTACGTTATCGAGAACAAACCCATATTTCGATTTGTCACTTCATCGCTAGAATGAAAATTAGGCACCTGTGAAGCATGTGAGTACTCTCCTCTAACTAGGTGTGAAATTACTCTGTACCGCATGCTGTTTTATTCTTGCACCCAGGTAAAATGTCAAACAATGACTTTTATGTCGACTCTAGCACAGTCCTGAAAACACTAAATGAATTTGTAATACATTTACGAAGGGAACGACGGGTTAGCACAGCTTCTTGTTTGGTCCGACAAAGGATAATAAATAAGCAATTCACTATCCACGCAGAATAACATGATTGAGAATGAAAAGATGGTTCGGTGTCCAAAAATCTTAAAGTCTGATTGTACATGAGACTCAGACGATCAAAAACTTACGAGATGCAGGTAAGAAGGCTGCAATCACAAAACATTTGTTGTGGCAGGCAATGAATCAACTAATGCTGACCGAAATGGTAAGACAAAGTATAAATCACTTTCAAAGTTTCATTTTAACAATGAGCATTCATAAAACTGTGTTATAGCTGATTGTCAAGCTTGTTAGAGAAGGGTGCCCTCGCACTTAGCCAGCTCCGAAAATTGAGATTACTCACATGAGATTGAAATATGTTACAGTTTTAGTACTCGAAATTTATTCGTGAAGAAATATATCTGGTCCGGGACATTTCGATAATGCACGTGTATCGTGTGCACTAAAGAGTACAGTAGCACTGATTATCTCGGTAGCGGACCTGATCGATTACTGGTTGTTGAACTCTGAGTCACAGTACAAAACATTTCTTTGATGATAATAGTATTCTCCGAATCGTAGGCTTTGACTTCAACGAAACACAAAGATTGCGTTAGACAGTTGTTTGACCGCTGCCAAGATCGAATTTTCTTAGCAATCTTCATTGCTGAAGACGTTAAGAGCATAGTATAGCATTTTCGGTTCGGCTGCACGGCACAATTGAAACAGTTCAGTGGAGCTTAATAACAAAAATGTAAGGGCGTGCCAACTATCGTAGACGAAGCAATCCCATTCAGACGAGATCATCTTATATGTCCAACTTGTTTCTAGCATGATACAGTTTTGTTGGAAAGATCAAATCTGGGACAAGTCAATTTGCAATTGCCTAAAGTGCGAATCGCTCATGAATGCAGTATTGAAAACTGTGCCCCGAAGTTTAGATCACATCTAGTTTCCTGAAGGAATTATCTAAACAGTTCATCCGATCTCGTGCCTGAAGAGTTTATCCAAAACTTCAGATTATCATGTTGCTGCTTTAGATCAGACTACTGAGGTTTGGCGAAGGTTGTTTCATCGTGATTCGTCGCAGGCATTTCGGGAGTTAGAAACACGGCTCTGCAGCAATGCGAACAGGCATCACTAATCCCATAGCGCTTACTACAATATCTGAGATTCTTCTAAAACTTATAGGGAATCCGAACAGTTCAGATTCCCGGTCGCAGGCTTAGTGGGAAGAAATATGAAAAAGTATTGACAACGAATCCGGAAAAATACAAGTCTGAAGAAAAAAGTAATGGACTGACACAGATACAACGTTAGTACAGTATGTACTGTACAGTACACTGAAAACCGTACAACTTTGGGGTATTCACAGAAGGGACGCATCTGTTCGGTGCCACCGAGCCTTGGTTACAAAATACAGTACTGTAGGAAGGGATTGCAGCCAGCATATGTTTCGATGAAATGAGCAAAGAACCCACAAATCAGTCTGGTTTCGAGAGGTGCACGCTATCTTCTGGGCAAAATGCGCTATGTTAGTCTCATACTCATCAATATGAACTGTGCTCAAACTAACCGACGAACACACAACCAGCTGTTCTACGCATCGGATAACTCATTGTGCAGTAAGGACGCTTGGAGGTGATCGCACGAAGATGGCAGCTGTAGTAGACTCATGACATAGCAACCTCATACAGTAGAAAGAGTGAGCCGTTACAGCACGAATATCGTCATCCACTTAAATTTGGGCACGATTCCGGGACCTACCAGGTATTGGGACAGTAATTAATTACTTATGAATAGAATTATTCAACGAAGAAGTGTCCACTTCTCTATCCATCGTTTGTACCAACAAGATCTTACCAGTGTTCAAGTTGGGCCCCTCGAACACAATGCACCATTTAAATCGCCGAAAGAAGTGTGGTACTGCATCCTAGCTCGAGATTAGTTTCTCTGTCTCCAGCTTATCAGCTGCAGAAATTGGCTTACGTCACGAAATATTTGTAGAAACTGCATACGACGACATGAAGTCTATTAAGCAAAATCATAGAACCTGATTGCATTCAGAATTCTGCTGCGCAGTTCTGAGCAGAAGCTTTCAAAAAAACTTAACCTTTCGACTTACTACGATTCTGCGCTCTTGGCTGCAGCTGTGGATGATTCCACACAATAATCTCGAACGGCTGCTTTCGTCGATTGTTTGCAGACAACGGTCTTGCTATTGTATCGGATTACTGTCGACTTCAGCACACCGCAAGTTTATTGTGACGTGCGCATACAGAGAACTACTGTATTGTACTGTACTCCTCGAGACGCATTTCGGTACGCAGTGCGGTATTTGTCAGAGAAACGAGTGTCTGTCGAACACTGTTCACCAGAGAACCAGGCATTATAGCTTGACGATTTATAATTTCCACTCCAGTACCAGTACAGTAGTTGTGGGATGACGTTCAAAAGTTGGTGCGATGGTCCAAGATAGAATAATTGCGAAATTTCTTTCAATCTCAAGTGCCATCAAACGTTACAATTATTGGTTCAACGTTTCGATACGGTATGGTACTGTACGTACCTACTGTTTCCTAAATATGCGTGCTGGACAGATTACAGTGGTGTACCGTACAGTACAGTATTGTACTGTTGCGAAGGGTCGATTCTTTGCTGTATTCCGACAATCCCCGAACGAAGTGACTTCTTTCGGATGCAAGATCCCCAATGTTTGAGTTTGGAGCAGTGCACAGGTACCGTCAATGTCTACGGTACGGGTTCACATGTATCTCCGTCGAGTAAAGGACTCAAGGCAGTCAATCCCATATCCTACATGTGAAATTGAACTTTCGCATCCTAGTCCTTTCCTAGACTCCTGACTGACTAATATCATTGTCCAGCTCCGTGTTCAACGATTTCAGTGAAACCAGGGTACATAATCACGTTCATGTGTGTGTCCGCGAGTGCACACTCTACAGCAAACACCAGGATATCCCAGATACAATTAATGGTTTTGCTACAATACAATGCCCTACTGAAAAGGGACTCAGAAACAGGCTCAATCATGCGACACATGAAATGTGTGAACCATAAAGGAGCTCAGCAATGGTAAAGTTATACGCCATTTAGAAGCTTTATTTTATCTGTCATTCCAAGGAATATGAGACAGTACTTCGATGACGGAAGAATTCAAAAATTCGTTCGTTCTTTTATTCAAAAACTGAAACTGCTGTTCATTATACGAAGGTTGAGTTGCAGCTAGAAGTAAGTGTGAGGAGTACAAGAGAGATGTGAACAAAATACAGGACCAGTAAATTACAGTACTCGACCATTCCATCGCTGATACTGTACACGAATTCTCACTGACAGTTCGCAAAACCATGTGTTGAAAAATGTCGCAGCTAATTAACACCTTCAAAAATTCTATTGGTCCAATTTGATACATCTGCACATCAACAATTTCAACACGTGATGTCGCAATCTGTGAACACAGTTTAGTAACTATTGTCCCATTCCTAAGTACTGTACAGTACCTATAATTCGAAAAAAGGCAATTTCATGGTAGAAAATATTGAAAAGAACTACTGTAGAAAGAATACTGCTTCCACTTACCCTTAATTAAGAATGCGACTATTTTTCGTGAATGGAGGTACTACACAGAAGAAGAGTTGAACGGTTTTAGTCGCAGTTAGCGATGCACCTTAAACAAACAATGTACAATAGTAAAAGGTTTGCACTAAATGTACAGTGTCTAAATCGATAGTCGAACTAGTTAGTGAATGGTGCCACGCGCTTCGCCGCTACCTAAAAAATGTAGCAAAACGAACAAAGTCTGTTTGGGCTATCTCTTAGTTTTGAAACACACATTATGATGGCTTTCCCGACATACTCTATGTCTTGTAGGCTGGTATGCGAACAAACATCTCCAATAGATCAAGTATTTTTGCTACTGCTATGCTTCAAAATCAGATATCAGTTGATTCCTTCGGAATCAATTGTTGACTGTAGAAGAATAGACATTAGAAAGTAAATAGAAATTGGGACTACGGTACAGCACCTGTACAATACTTTTTTTATCGATATGATGAGAACACAGCGGTCATGCTAAAGCGGCCCCATCAAACAATATATTTTCATCAACAACTATTCACCTTCATGGTAAGCCACACGATTTGGTCGTTTTGTGACGCTCGGCGATTTGAAGCTCCTTTTCTGCTGGACAGGTGCCGAATGGTAAGGGCACGCAAGGGCCCGGCGTATTCATTCTCTGGGAACGAAGCTAAATTATCGTAGCGCAGCCATACACTCTGCGTGCCATAAATTGCTAGTTAATTTCGACCACTGTACCGTACAGTATACCGCATTGCAACTGTACACGTACACGTGCACGTACACCTTGTTGAGGAGACTGTTCGCGGGAATCGCAGAAACCAAATAATTCACTGAGGTCTAACTAATTAGCGACTAGAAAGAAGGCCGAATTAATTATTTGATTTCACCGTGATAACTTTTGAACTGTGGCTAGTTGGAAAGCAGATTATTCTCCAGCACTCTATTTCTCTTAGTAATTAGGCTTACTGTTAGTTTGGCTTTCATTCGTCATTCAGTACTGCACTCATGTATTATCGAAATCCACAGGAGGATTCGTAGAGTAATTCAGTCGGGCGGCCGACCCTTACTATTCACAATTCATTATCGCGGACATAAGAGGCAAGAATTCATGTCGTTTCATTACCTTTGCCCACACGATATGAATTGTGAGAGAATTAGCAGAAAGGTATAGTTCGATACACGACCAGTCACTACATCAGGAGCATCATCTCTCCACCGAAGCGAGTGGGTTGTCCGAATAGGCAATGAAGCATAAAATTCGCCTCGCCGTCATGATTATTCCGCTGGGACTATTGTTTATTTCGTTCCAAGAAGTCTACTATGCCGAACAATTAAGATCACACTCCCCGCAACTGACGATGGGTATCCCGGGACTACGAACAGCCAAAAACGGGTTGGCTGCTCAATCAAATCAAATCGGCCTTCCTGGTGCCAGGTTCTGCGATGGTTCGAATGACACCCATCCATGTATCTTCGACCTCGGACTCCACAAAGGACAGGATACATTATTGTATCTCACAAAGGAGACAGCCCGTGTGGTCGCAGTGGACGCGAACGGCGAGCATGTGCGTGCGGCAGCTGCAGTTTTCAGCGAGCAAATCAATGGAAACAGGCTTCGACTGGTACACGCTGCCGTGGGACCGTCACGCGAGGGTGCTACAACGTTTTGGGTGAATAAGGTCAACGACGCGTTCAGTTCGCTCAACGAGACGTTGGGCTGTCGCGACGCCATTGGAAGGCGTACAACGGGGCATAAGCATTGCGCACCGGTGCTGGTAAGGGCGCAACGTTGTGTGGACCTTATAGCAGACCATGGCACGCCGCACTACCTCAAATGTGACATTGAGGGGATGGATCGGGCGTGCCTGA
>JAAUYH010060344.1_pt1 | contig 11485 bp, 10 predicted proteins | sample 7278061 | NCBI WGS metagenome assembly JAAUYH01 (sample SAMN14350203, study PRJNA611818) | marine sediment metagenome | isolation source: surface marine sediment (0.6m) | place: French Polynesia: Moorea | collected 2018-08 | reverse complement strand
GAAAGTTCCTTGAGATGTTCTTCTAGCCGCTTGGGATCGCTGTAAACAATGAGCGTTTTACCTTCCGGTTCACTAACACGGATTAATTCATCGTGATGAACAAATTGACGACCTTGAACTGCTCCGAGTTCTTCCCACATCTCATAAAATGGTTGTCCTTTACCAGAACCAAATAAATAGTGAATACAACCATCAAAAATATATCCTTTGCGATTCCAAGCGGTGCAAAGACCACCAGGTAAATTATGCATTTCGAATATCTGAGTGCGGTAACCGTTCATTTGAGCATAGCAGCCCGCAGCTAACCCAGAAATTCCTGCACCGATAATGATTATGTCGGTCGAAGAATTTTTCATGACCGCACTCACCAATTTCCTTTAATTCTGTTAAACCGTTGTTTAGCCTTCACACGATATGAATTATAGGATGCGTATTACTTTGTTATGGATAAAATATAACATTTGCAACACTACCCAAATGGTTTGGGCAGAGAAAACTAATATATTTGATTTTTTGAAATGTTATTAATGGCTCTTAAAATATAGCTTCTGTCAACTTCTTGTAAAAAAATATCATCATTTCGTTTTATTGAGTTCAAAATAAACTAGGATAAGAGTATAGATTTTTAGTAGTATTTCATACTTTGACTTAGATTTACTACTCAACCGAACTGATATCAAAATACTTACAGAGCTAAGTGGTGGTGAGATCCTCTGTAAGTGTAGGGAAGCTTTATATTTATTTATCGACATCTCACCCATAAAAGGAGATGATTTATGTGTTATTTGATAAAAATAAAGAAAATTTACGGTTCTTGGGTCTTGCTTTGCTAATTAGTGTAGGTACTGCTGCTTGCTCGAGTAATTTAGCTGTGAATTTGCCCACAACTGAGGGTAACAATAATTACAAACAAGGACACACCGCTCGCCCAATAATTTCAAGAAAACAAACCTTTACTAAACGCGCTTGTAATATCGGTGCTTATGTTATTGACGAAGACCCCCAAGGTTTAAATGTGCGCAGTGGTCCTGGAACCAATTATAAAGTTATTGCTAAATTACCCACTGATATTGATATAGCAGAGGTTGAGGTTAGAATTGCTGCTTCTGTCGGCAACTGGGTAATGATTACTCAAGCCATAGATCCAGGAACTGACCAAATTAAATTTCAGGGACGTGGATGGGTTTATGCACCATTGTTGGGTACTTCACCGGCATTTCGTGGACAATATATTTCAGTTTATGCCAATCCTCGCAAAAACAGTCGAAAAGTAGGAAAGATTCCATCAAATACAGTAACACTAAAGCTCAATACCTGTAGCGGGGAATGGGTAAAAATTGAACATAAAAGTATAAAAGGTTGGCTAGCGCCAGAGAATCAATGTCCAACTCTAATTACCAACTGCAGTTGAAGCTTAACCTCATTCAGTCATAAATATTCCAAACGACTTACAGCAGGTAAGTATTTCAAAGGTTAAATAAAACTAATATTTAGATTGATAATTAAGCGATAAATGAATAAAACATCTAAAGATCCAAATCAGAGTTCTGTAATTCAATCTTTGGGAACTGTTACAAATTTATACTTAAAAGCATCTTTTGCTGGAGCCAATACCCTCACAGGATGGTCATTGGACGATAGAAATCCCCAGGTAATTGAAAAGCTAATGCCTTTTTTTAGTTGGGTATATAAATATTATTCCGGGTGCAAACCGATGGGTGGGAACATATCCCAAAAACAGGAAAAATACTATTGATTGGTTCTCATAATGGTGGATTAGCAATTCCTGACACCATGATGATGACCTATGATTGGTTTAGAAAATTTGGCACAGACCGCATAGCCTATGCCTTAATGGAACCAAAAATATGGCAATTCCTACCGTGTTTCGGTCGTTTAGCAACTCAAATAGGCACCATTCAAGCACATCCTAAAATGGCTAAGGCGGCACTGCGTAGGGGTGCTACTGTTTTAATCTATCCAGGGGGGGCTCAAGATGTATTTCGCCCCTACTCTATGCGAAACAAGATATATTTCTGTGGTAATAAAGGATTTATCAAACTAGCCTTAATGGAAGAAGTTCCAATTGTCCCACTTATTTCTCATGGGGCTCATTCCACCTTATTTGTGATTGCAAATCTGTACCCTCAATTGAAGCAACTACATCAGTTGGGTATGCCATGGTTATGGGGAATAGATCCTGGTGTATTTCCAATTTACCTGGGTTTGCCTTGGGGGATTGCTGTTGGTCCGTTGCCTAATATTCCTTTACCAATTAAATTGCACACTCGGGTATGTCCGGCTATTGTATTCGATAGATATGGTAAAGAGGCAGCTCGCGATCGAGAATATGTCTACCAGTGTTATAGGAAAGTTTATAATCTGATGCAACGGGAACTAGATCGATTAGTTCAAGAAGAAGAAGGTCTGGCTTCAAGGAATTTTACCCCTAGAATCAAACAATCTTATTGGTTTTAGTAATGTGTAGATAAAATGCGTCCCACTGTCTTTTGGACCATAGAATTATTCATCATAAAGGTATGCATGACAGGAAACTGAACTATGTGGTCTTGGTCGGATAGTCGAGTTTCACTGAGAGCAACAATACCGTCATTGAGTTCATCTCCAAACGGGCTCCAGGATCCTCTTGGTCCTGCAGTACCAGCTAAAATTGTGTAAGGAGATTCAATTCCTGGAAGTGATGTAAAGAAAGCCTGGTTAGTTAAGTTTAATCCACACTGACCTGTCCACCATCTAAAAGGTGGTAGTCGCCAAGCATGGGGCGCGAGGCGTGGTAGCTGATTTGGCGTACCTAACATGACAATATGTTTAGGTAATTCAATGGAACCTATACCCAGAGCCGCTCTCGTTAACAATCCACCGAGGGAATGGGCAACAATCCCATAAGACTCTTTACTAGCTATTTTTTGAATACGGATTCGAAGACGCTCAACGATGGACTCGAATGTTTCTGCAAAGGCTATGTAAGCAAACTGTTCAGTCGTACATCCAGTTTGTTGTAAGTACCATTCAAGACCAAGCAGTGATAAGGGTGTTCGACTAAGACCGTGAATTAGCAATACCTTCATTCTTCTACTTCATTCTTCCAGCACAAAATTCTTTTTTATTTAAATGCCTGGATTAAATTAATTTAACATTTTGTAAAATTAGTTTAACATAAAGTTAATTGTTAAGCCCTAACATCAATTCCCAACCTAACAGCTTCTCCAAAGGGAAAATCTTCTGTTTCAGCCCCTCCCGGAGTTACTACCCACAACACCGGTAACTCTGGTTTCCACTCTGGAAAAGTTCCATAACCATCAGTTAAATAAACACACACAGCTTGATTTTGACCATCCCAACTAGTCGCGACCTTTTCAAAAAATGGGATAAACGACGTTCCACCACCCCCTTCAGGTTTGGGTATAGCTGCATGTGCTTCCAATTGATAGGGTCCGTAAACATCAACATCAGCGTAGTAAAGTTCGCACTTAAGATGGGGATATGAATTAAGAATTCCTTTTAATTCAGCTAAAAATACTTTTAATATATCGCTATCAACGGAGCCACTAGTATCTATGCATACATAAACATTAACTGATTCACCTTGCAAATTTTCTAAATATAAACCCCTTCCAATAAAACGACGGTCGAACCCAGAAAAATCAGTAGGTGTTTTTACCATATATCGCCAAAGATAAGTACGCCAATCAATTTGGGCGGTGCTCAAACTACCTAATTCTCGCTTGACCCCTGCGGGAACATCTCCTTGCTCGATCGCTCGAATAACCGTTGCAGCTTGTTGCAGAGCATTTTGCCAGTTAGCCTCGATCGCAGCTTTTCTGGCTTGGGACATACTATCATTGTTGCTTTCTTCCCCTTCGTTGTCTCTTTTCCCCGAGCTATCCTGTGGTGGTCTATCTAATAAATCGGGTTTATTCAAATCTGGAGAACTCCCCCGGTCTTTCGCCAAAATTTCATAAATTTCTTCAACACTGAGATTCTCTAAGTCGGGATCGCGTAAAGTTTCAGCAGGTAATTCAAATATTCCCTGTTGGGCAATTATGCCATTGATGACAATATCAGCAGCAATATTCCATAGTTCGCGATCGCGTACACCCCGGCGAGTTACATGGAGTAATGCAGCATGCAAAACCTCATGTAATAAAATTGCATCCTGTTGATTTGGGCTGAGGGACAGCAAAAAATCAGGATTAAAGTATATATCTTTACCATCAGTTGCAGCAGAATCAACCTCCTGAGAAGGAACAAACTGAGCAAACATCGCCAAAGTGGCAAAGAAAGGAGACTTCATCCGCAAACGTAGTAAAGAAGCGCTGATTGCTTTTTGGATTTCCATGGGGTAGGGATTGGGGGTTGGCGACTTGGGGAAAATGTGGGAAGTGTGCGGAGTGTGGGAGGATGGGGAAGAGCAAATTACTCATTCTTACTCATTACTCATTACTCATTACTTCTTACTTTTAACTTCCGCTTCCCTGTTTCCTGAAAGTTAAAGTAATTCTTGAAAATCTTGAATAAATTGCTGAAGCTTGAGGTCTTTCTGGACTAGTTGTGCGAGGTGTCCCATTTGTCCTTTATTTCGCATCATGCGGCATAAATCTGCAACAAATAATTGTACCCACTCTGCTGTCGCAACTTGACTTAACCAAGTAAAGGCATTGTAAGCCTCGTCTGCATTTTCGGCTCGCATAGTTAAACCAATTGCTGTTGCATATCTAGCGCTTGGTTCTTCAGGAAAGGGAATATTTTCAGCTTTACCTTCTAAAATTGGAGCAAGACTAGGTAAAGTTTGATAAAGACTAATAAATGCTACAAACTCTCCAGCAGTAGCTTCACCTACAGCTGGAGCAATACTTAGTCCACATTCATGTAACTTAGATGCCATAACCCAAGAGCGTGGAGATGGCCAAGCCGCCTGTCGAGAGTCAAGTTTATGTAACAATGTGGAGCGAAAAGAGAGAAAAGCAATAATTTGTTCGTGGACTCCATTTGTTAAAGCATAGGTTTTAAAGCTTTGAAAATCCGGCTCTACTCCCAAATGTAAGAATCTATTGGCGAGGGGAGATGGCATATCAAAGACAGCAGCACGGTCTTCTTTACGGTTTCCAGCAGCCCACACATACCAGCCTTCCGGTACGGAATAGGAACCAACTTTTCGATCTAAAATCAATTGCTGTGCGACTCCTTGCATAGCCGGTGGAGCCATATTTAATTCATCTAAAAAGAAAATCCCAGCACCATTACGGGGTAAAAACTCCGGTGGATACCACTTGGAAGTATTATGTACTGCTACAGGTAAGCCACGTAAATCAGTCGGTGCTAGTTGAGACAATCTAACATCGACAAATTCTAAATTATTTTCCTTTGCAAGCTGCCCAACAATACTAGATTTACCAATCCCGGGAGCCCCCCAAATCATTGTGCTGATTTTAAGGTTTTTACGAATAAGGTGTTCTAAATAAGTTTTTAGTTCGCTGGGAGTCATAGAATTTTAGATTATGTCCTGCGGATAGGTCAGACAAATAGATTGCTTAATTAGGGTTTACTGAATTAATCAGGTTTTAAATCTAAATCAATTAGATTTTGAAACTACATTTTGCGTAACTTCATGTAGATTTGAGATTACACACCCTATTTTTTTTACTTGCTAATTGTTCCAAAAATTTTTGAAGAGTGCTAGAGTGATTCGCTACAGCTCCAAGAACTTTATATCAGTTGACAGTTACCACTTTCTGTTCACGGTTCCCTGTTCTCTCCTGTAACAGTAAAATTTCCTGTTCCCTCCTCCAATCAGATAATTTAATTTGCACCGGGAGTTAACATTGATCGGGATAGTTTTTCTTTGATGAATGCAATACTTTGAGCGATCGCTGAGCAAATTTACGAACTTCTATCTCTTCATCCACAGCTAATTTTTCTAAGATGTCAATGGGTGTTTCTGAATGTTGAGCAGCTCTTAGTCTTTCTTTTCTGACAAAACTGTCAGCTAAAATTTTCAATATTTTTAAACGGACATTTTTTGTTGTGTTGGGATGTTCCAACACCAAAGTACAATATCTATGAAATTCTGATAATTTTTCCAATACTAACGCCGGTGTGTTGGGATTTTTGACAATACATAACCTTAAATCCGAATATCGAACTAGTTCTGTAAGCACGTGTTCTGGTGTATTAGGATTTCTCGCTACAGCTTGACGTACTTCTAAATGGTGATCGCTAGCAAGTTTTTCCAAGACAAATGCTGGTGTATTAGGATTTCGGGCGACATTACGACGTATTTTTTTCCACGAACTCAGCGCAAGTTTTTCCAAAATGTGTTCGGGTGTATTGACATTTTTTGCAATTTCACGACGAACTTCTGGTGATGTTTTGACCCATTGCATTAATATTCTCAAAGGAGTCTGGGGATGTTGAGCAACATACTTACGAATTGATAAACGTTCGTTCATTGCTAAACGCCATAAAACTTTTTCCATCACTTCGGGGGAAGTATTCGGATGTTGGGCTAACAACAAATCATATAAAGGATTTTTTGATAGTTTTTCAAGTACAAATGCTGGACTATTGGGATTTTCCGCTACAGCTTTGAGTACATCACCCCGACTCTCTTTAGTAAGTTGAAAAAGAATTTCGGCGGGAGTATGGGGGTTTTCCGCAACAAATAAACGTAGTTGGTGTACTTCCACAGCTTGTACTAAGACATTTTTAGGTACGTTGGGATGTCTAACGACCATTTGACGTACCCTTAGCTCGGGATGTTGGATTAATTCTGCAAGTAAGTCGCCAGGTAGATAACGGTTGTAAGCCAGAAATCTCATTTCATGAACTCTATAATCCATTGCTAATCGGACTATCAATTTCTTTGATAAATTGGAGCGTAAAGCTATGGCTTTTTTAGCTTTGCTATGTCCTTTCCCAATCAGTTTTTCTAAAACATGTGTGGGTGTATGTGGGTGTTTCGCTATTCTTATCTGAATTTCAATATCATCATTCCAATTTAATTCTGAGTGTTCTGCAATTTTTCCCAAAATGTTGGGGGGAGTTTTGATTTGACTAGCCAAATAACGACGTACAGAAGTGGTACTGTATTTTACTAATTTTTCTAATACCCTTTCACTTAGGTCTTTGCGTTTAACAATACATAAACCCAAAGCATCATCATATTTGCTTTTAATTGCTAATTGCTGAAGAATATCTTGTGAAGTTTGGGGATGTTTAGCTACAGCAATTAAAACTGCTGAATTATCACGATTTGCAGCACCAAGTAATAACCACAGTGGTAGATTATCTTGTTTTAATAGGTTTATTAATGCCCAGAAAGGTATTTCTACATAAAAATTTGGATTTTCAATTAATAGTAAATTAATGACTGAATTTGCTAAAAATTCTCTTGGAAATTTAGATGCTAACTTAAGTAAAATATCTTTTGGTGTATTAGGATTAAGTGTTACTCCTGCAAGAGTTAAATTATCTTCACTAGTTGCTAAATCTTTTAATAGTTCGGGATCGGTATTAGAATTTCTTGCGACTAATCGTGCTAGCTCTATATTTTGTTTGGCAAGAATCCTTAATATTTCAGGTTTAGTATTTTCGTCAGCTGCTTGTTGTTCCGGAGTTAAGTGCATTTTGGTAGCCCTTATAATGCCGATTTGATTACTGTTGAGATAAATCCCTGACAACAAAAATTGACAAACTGGGCAAGCAATAAGAATATTTAGCGATATATTTTTATGTATGTCTTAATGTATTTCTTAATGTATGATTGAATTTCGTTTGACTGACTAATATAGTAATCCACTTTGACTATTAAATTTATATTTATAAATAGGAATATAAAATAGAGAGTAGAAAATTTATGCTTAAAAAAGCATGATGTGATTCTTATAAATACTTAGTTCCAATTTCAACCACTAAATAACACGAATTCTTTTTTGGTTAATAATATATTATTATAATTAAGTTATTGTGTAATTTTCTAGTATACACTTTACATATTAATTTGATTAATAGGCTAATTAATATATATTTTGAATAAACATACTGTTCTCTATTTGTGTTCAAGTAAAATATACACTTCCGAACTACACATTTACATCTATATTATTTTCCCTGTTCCCTACTTTCAAAAAATTATTCTTCGTAACAACTAGCTCTCACTATAAGACTTGGATCTTGAGCTAATTTTGCCAGTATATTAAAGGGTGTATTGTGATTAGCTGCAACTTCCCGACGTACCTCCGCAGTTTCATCTCTTGCTAACTCTTTCAAAATATCGATTGGAACACTAGGATTCCGAGCAACAGCTTTTCTCACAGAATTATCTCTATCTAAAGCAAGCTTTTTTAAAGTACAAGCAGAAGAATTATAATTAGCTGCTACTTGAAGACGAACAAATGAATTTTTATCGTCAGATAATTGCTCTAAATAATGTTCGGGTGTTTTTGAACTAGATGCAACTGCACTGCGAATACTCTCATTAACATGAAATATTGCCCAATTATAAAAAAAATCAGTTAATTGATATTTGTGAAATACTAACTTATTAGATTCATAAATTTCTATTAAAAAATTAGGTCTTTCTAGTAAAATTAAACTTAATGCAGGATTATGTAAAACTTGAAGTGGAAATTTATCGAATAGTCTGACTAATACATCTGGTGGTGTATTCGGATTTTTGACGATCGCTTGGCGAACTTCTCGATCTAAACTTTTGGATAACTCTCTAAGACGACTGGCTGAAGTATTAGGATTTAATACCTCTTCCTCTAGATTTGGATCCATAGTTTTTTATTTAAGTATTAACCCATTATTATTTATATTAAAGCAACTAAGATTTATAGATGTTAGTATTTTGTATGTAAGGAGACAATTTTTGGGAAAATTAATTTAAATAAATAACAATGCTCGATTTTATTTTTTAATCAATGATTAATTTTAAACAAATTGAATATTATTATTTATCCTATTACTATTGGTTCCATGTATTTATAAATACATAATAGGTAAATCGCAAACAATATTATGAGAATTATGAAGATTATGAAAAATCTCTGAAATTACATTATAGAATTTTACTACAAGAACATATGAATGATATTAGTAATTAACTACACTTGATATCCAATATCAATTTTTAACAATAAATAAAATCAGATAATTCGGAAATTAATGAATAAAAAGCTTAGAATTATTGAGTAATTATTTCCGGAAGTTCTAGCGCATTCAGTAATGGTAACTTTTGTTGTCATCATAAATACAATTATTTCACTGATATTATTTGGCGCAGCAAATAAAATCTGGCTAATGAAAAAAAAACTGACTATAGTAGCTGATTGTTTTGTTGCGATTGAGATTAGTACAGGTAAATTACTAAGTAAAACACCACATACTATTTGTTTGGGTAAAGATCGTATTAGTAATCTCCGTTACGAGCACAAATTATTGCAACTACGAATCCAACAATTCCAGCAGATTATTAGTTTAATATTTTTGGGAAGACAAATGTGGCGTCGCTATCTGCAATTTTCATCACCAACTAAAAGTGTGCATCAGAGGGAAAGATAATTAGGATTTGCTGTAAAAAAAAGTTTTTTAGTTAAAAGCAGATAGAGACGTAGTAGTACTACGTCTCCAAATGGTTTGGAAAACAGGGAATTAGAGAACCCCAAAAAAATCCCAAAAGTTAAATTAGCTCTGTGCAAATAAATCCCAATAACCAACGACAACTAAATTACTTGTCATGACTTATTTGTCATAATTTGTTTGGATTTAAGCAATGGATTTAACTCCGGCTTGTCACAATATCATTTGCCGCAGCCCATTGTCCGATGTCTTGTTTTTGAATTGCAGCAGCCATTAAATCCGGAAATTTATCGGGACTACAAGCAAAAGCCGGAATATTCATTTGGGAAAATTCTGACGCAACTCTGCGATCGTACATGGGTGCACCTTCGTCGTTTAATGCGAGTAAAGTAATTACTTGCACCCCAGAATTGACTAATGCAGCAACCCGTTTTAGCATTTCTTGCCGGTTACCACCTTCATACAGATCGCTAATCAGCACCAAAATTGTATCTTGGGGTTTTTGTACAAATCCTTGACAATAAGCCAAAGCACGGTTGATATCTGTACCCCCTCCCAACTGAGTGCCGAATAGTAAATCTACTGGATCTTGAGCCTCATCTGTTAAATCTACAACAGCCGTATCAAAAACAACGATCCGCGTTTGAATAGCAGGTAGTGAAGCCAAAACCGCTCCAAAAATACCCGCATAAACTACAGAAGTTGCCATCGAACCACTTTGATCGATACACAAAATAATATTGCGTAAAGAACTGCGTTTTCGTCCATAACCGATGCGAATTTCTGGAATAATTGTTCGATATTCCGACTGATAATGTTTGAGATTAGCGCGGATAGTGCGGTTCCAGTCAATTTCGTTATGACGAGGTCGACGGTTACGGATAGTGCGATTAAGACTTCCCATGACAGCCTGACGGGTCGGGTTTGTTAATTTGCGTTGCAATTCTTCCACAACCCCACGAACGATCTGACGGGCGGTATCCTTAGTTTTGCTTGGCATTACGCCGCTTAAAGACAGCAAATTTGCAACTAAATGTACATCTGGCTCCACAGCTTCGAGCATTTCTGGCTGTAGTAACATTTGTCGCAAGTTAAGGCGTTCGAGTGCGTCTTTTTGCATAACCTTAACAACTGATGAGGGAAAATATGTACGGATATCACCCAACCAGCGAGCTACTTTAGGTGAAGAACTCCCCAACCCGGCAGAGCGTTCTGAGTCATATAATGCGTTTAGGGAGTTATCGATGGTAACATCAGCACCACTCAATTTACAGGCAGTACCATCTTGGGCGCTGCCGAGAATGAGTCTCCAGCGTCGTAGACGTTCATCTTGGGGGTTTTGGGACATATTTTCAGTTCAATTTCAGTTCAATTTCAGTTCAATTTCAGTTCAATTCAAATTTAAGCTCAATCCAAAGTAAGTTCAATCTAATAAGTTAAAAATAAATTCAAAACAAATATTAATTATTCAAGCTTATTTTTTTATAATTTTCTCTCGATTGTTTTTGAAACCAGACTATAAAAACAAAACAGAACTAGAAATAACTAAAAATTTACAGTATCAAAGTACTATCATGTCTATTTAAATACTTACCATATGTCTTAAAATCAGTATTCTTGTAACAGTTGTCAGTTAACAGTTACCAGTAAACAGTTAATGGCTAATACTGTGCCTTCACGGGCTACACTTATCAATTACCATATGACACTTACGCTTCACGCTTCGCTAACACTGCGTTAGCAGTACGGGCGTATACTAATTACCATTTACCATTTACCATTTACCATTTATAAATTATTGCAATGAGAACCAAGCAACCGATTAAGATGAAAATCATATGCATTTCCCATAACTGCTCATTCTGATCTAATGCCTGTATCG
>JAAUYH010031566.1_pt1 | contig 11485 bp, 10 predicted proteins | sample 7278061 | NCBI WGS metagenome assembly JAAUYH01 (sample SAMN14350203, study PRJNA611818) | marine sediment metagenome | isolation source: surface marine sediment (0.6m) | place: French Polynesia: Moorea | collected 2018-08 | reverse complement strand
TATTTGTTTAATTTTTCACGTCGCCGCTATAAAGCCAGGTTCTCCGGGAATTGGATTACATTCGAAAAATGCTGCAAAAATGATGCTGCCGTCTCTAACTCTATCGCTCTTGAATCGAAGGATAATGTCGCTTTTCCAATTGTTACCTTTCTAATTCCTCCGTCATCTGTAGGAAGTAGCCGAGGAACTACAAAAGTGTAAGAGTAATTCGTTAGTAAATTTTAGCACGCGAACAATCGACGCAACTTACCTCCCGCACCGATAGCAAGCATACCGCTTTGTGGTGGACTGACAATTGCACAAAACTGATCGGTACCAAACATTCCCAGATTGCTAATTCCAAAGGTCCCACCTTCGTACTCCTCCGGTTGTAACTCCCCACTGCGACTGCGTTGGATCAAACTCTTAGTTTTCTCAGCAATACCCGCAATTCCAAGACGCTCCACCCCGAAGACAATTGGTAGCACCAGTCCTTCCGGAATGGAAACGGCGAAGGAAATATCTATTGAATCATTCGAAACCACCTGTCCAGATGTTGTGTTGAAATGAACATTCATTTTGGGTGCATGCACTAGCGCAACAGCTGCAGCTTGAATAATATAATCGTTCAATGATGCGCGCGCCGATACGTCAAATTTAGAGTTCATTCGCTTTCGTAACGATAGAAGATTGTCAAGCTCATATTCGACAGATACATATTGGTGAGGAACTTGCTTCTTTGCATACACTACATGTTTCGCGATAGCTCTCCTCATCGACGTCACGGGGACATCTATGGATGTCGGTTCTTCACTCGAATTCACTGCAGATGTTGTTTCCGCATTTTCTTTTGTCACTTTAACTTTTTCAACTGATTTCTTAGTTGCTTCCGAGGAGAAAGCAGTACCGTCCTCGATCGCCGCGAGAACATCGCCTTTCAGTATCCGGCCTTTCGGGCCAGTACCCGTGATAAGCCCCAAGTCAATGTTGGGATTTTGATTTAGAATACGCGTTACTGCAGGTCCGACGGGACCAGTGTACAGTGAGGAAGGTGGTGAGATAAATTCTGGTCCGCTTTCTATGACGTCTTCAGGTTTTGAACGTGTAGGGGGGTTTGTATCAGAAGTCGGCAGCTGATAAGTTTTAAATGCCTCAATAAACTCTTCTTCTTCAACTGTGATAGCAAGTGGAGTGCCCACAGGCAAGTCAGGTGTATCATCGTCAACGAAAATTCGCGCCATGAACCCATCGTCACGAGCAGTTATCGGCATGGTAGATTTATCTGATTCTACTTCGCCGATTTCTTCATCTTCTCGAAACGCATCGCCTTCCGCCTTTTTCCAATGCACGAATCGTCCTGCAGTCATCGTTGGGGATACTTTCGGCATTGTTAATATTCGATGGTCTGGGAGATCGCTCAGACATCGCAGCACTCGCGCGAAAATTCTTCGATTTCTGATGATGTTGCGGTTGACGAACATTGCATGATGCAGCATTATGCGTTTTGATGCGATTCGTATCCACTCCGAAAATGGGTTTATACGACTCAACTTCGATTAAAACAGACGATAGCACATACTATAGGGAACTTCATTAACTGGTCGACATTCAGAAGTCCTTGAGTTCATGGATTTTGGTGTAATGAAAAGTCAGTGTAAGCCAATACAGTGATTTTTCCCTAGTAGTGCACAGTATCCGCATTTCCAGAAGTCAATAGATTTAGAATGTCGACGTACTGTTCTGTTCCTCTGAACTCTTGTTACAGGAAGTTACAGAAACAACATCTACCTCTACATGTAGAACTAGAAGCATCTTAGATGCGCTACTGGCGATCACTAAGTTCTGCCAAGTGTCAGGTCCTATACGACGGTTACAGTTTTTCCACTTTCTGTAGAACTGGCCCGTTCCTTCGCAAAGATACATGGTAAGATATAAAGAATCGAAAAGCAGCTCCCGATTTTATCTTAACGGTTTACCGACGAGGAGCGTTACTCCGGAAGCGCTCTAACGCTTCAACAACTTTCGGAGGCCAATTGCGATTATTTCGCAAGAAATCACTATTCTCGTACGATCTTGGTCGCTCAACAGCGCTCCATGCAGATTCTGCCAACGCATACTCACCACGATCGAAATGTATAGCAGCTTGAGCTGCAAAAACATCATCATTGGCAAGTTTTGTACTAACTCGGTTAAGGATTCCTAACGCTTCAAATGAACTTCCACGCTGATGCAGAACTAATCCATAGCGCAACCAGAATGGCTGCACCGCGGATCCACGCAGGGCTGCGCTGTAATCTGATAACGCGTTATCCCATTTTCCAAGTGCTTCCCATACTGCACCACGATTCGCCAATATCGCAGGCTCTTTGGGGGATAACCGTTCTGCGACGTTCATGTCTTCTAATGCCGCCCTTGCATCACCCATTGCTAAGGCTACTTGACCACGATTGACGTGTACTAACCAACTATCGTTTGCGCGCGGAGCAAACTCAAGTGAAGAAGTGTAGGCTGCTAATGCTTCCGAATACGCACCCTTTGCGACCAACACATTACCCAGATTAGAGTATGCTGGCGCGTACGATGGCGCAAGCTCAATAACCCGTCTGTATCCCTCCTCTGCACTCGCTAAATCACCACTCGCTGCGGACCGAACTGAACGAGAAAATTCACGTGATGCTTCACCACTTACATGACTGTTCAGTCGACTCCTTTTCTTTTGATCTTCTACAGTTTCCTTGTGTTTCTCTGAATCGAGTGTTATCACTTGTGGCCCTGCAGCTGTATTGCTTTCAAAGGCAAGCGAAGGTGTTACTGCAGTTAGCGTTTGAGCTACAAATAATGCGGTGATAGCGATTCCGACTTTGTTTATATTTGCATTAAAACATTCGGTCTTAACCATGGTTAATATTCGTGCACCCTTTCGCTTTGGCCACCTTCCATCCCGATAAGATGTGTTCCGAATCGTAATCGCTGTACTCTTCTTCTTTCCAGAAGTAAATGTGAGACAGGTCGACGATGGTGATGCAAATGCGAACGAAGGTTCCGAGAGCATGGTTCAAAAAACATGAAAAGGTCAGGTGTACTGGTATGGTCTGTAGAGAACAGGGATCAACGCTCGAAACGAGCTCAGTTTTCGTTCAGTAAAGGATAAAGGATTATCGTGTACTGTATAATCCAGTACCTCCTCTACTTTGCATTACAGTAAGGGAGTGATGGTTACGGATTGTTCATGTTTTCCGAAACAGAAAAAGATTGTAGTCAGATTCTGTAGCAACGGTCAGATTGTGGGGTCATTCAACCCCCGTTTTAAGCATCTTAGAAGTACAGTGGGAAAAAAAAGTAAAGATCGTGGTGTAATTTGGCGTGATATTTTTGTTTTTTTATTAGTGTCGTGTAGGCATTAACGAAGAAAGGAAACTTCATACTGTGTGGCTTGGTGCTGTGGGTTTCACAGTAAACCCCTACGTTTCACAAACGATGGATGTGATGGAGGAGCCTGACGTAGAACCGAGCGAAACAGCCATCAAGATTGGGTTATTTGTCGAACGACTGTTTGACTCTACATCAGCGGAGAATGCTTTTGAAGTACTATGTGAGATGTACCAGTTCGCTTCGGACCCTAATCAGACAAGTCCCTCGGACTTCAACTGTACCGGCGCAGTTTCTGCTGTAACGCATGCTATGCGCTCTTTTGATTTAATAGCCATTCAGTATCGAGGTCTATCAATACTGCGCACGTTTTCCGTTGCTCCTGAATTAAGGAGCGAGATACTTCGAGAGGGCGGACTTGAGCTTGCTCTCGGGCTAATGTCTGACGACCTGGCTCTCACTGTTCAAGACCGCGGAGTCACTTTGATAGCCAACCTCTCTGTCGGATGTGCCCATCGCAAAAGACGACTTGCCCGAGAAGGCGCTATCCTGGCCGTCGTCAGCGCTATGCAAATGTTTCCTTGTGATACACAAATGCAAATACGAGGTTCCTTAGCGCTAAGAAATATGTGTCACAATGCGCAAGTTAACCAGTATATCGCAGAAAAGTCAGGCGCTGTCCAAGTCGTACTTGATGCTTTGTTACAGCTGGGAGATTCTTCAACCCCCGAGCTAATATTTCAGACTGTTGCCGCACTGGAAAGCATGTGTACGTGGAACAAAACAAACCGTTCAACTATTGTACAACAAGAAATGGATAGTTGGCCTGAACGTATTCGGAAAGCAGCAACAAACCTGTCAGTTGAACAGTCACAATCTGTTGATGGACGTGGACCTACGGAAATTTCAGCATCCTTACTTGTAGCAAACAAATGCAGCACTGCCAAGCGAATGAGTAGTGATGGAACACTATGGACCGAATCCGAACTAGCTGCTCAGTTTTCCCAGAGTGCACCCGGATCGAACACTGGAGTGCCAGACGTTGATTCCGTTTCGTTGTTTCGAGTTTATTTAAGAGCAGTTCGAAAATCACCTGAAAACCGCGCACTACTTCGCTACGTTTTGTCTTTGTTTGTACTACTATCGTGGAAGCAACCAATGGTTCAAATAAGATTGGGCGAGTTAGGTGCCATCGAAATTGCACTCGCGACTGTGAAGCGATATGAATCAGACACACCTTTAGTAACGCGTGCCTGTACTCTCATTGGAACATTGTGCTTACGTCAGAAAAACCGCGAACGTGTCACTAGTGGACTCGGTGTTTTAATGCGCACTTTGGAAAAAAATATTGACAACTTGTCGACCACTCGAGAAATAGCAACGGCACTAAGCAATGCTATGTTTTGTTCGCCTCGTAATCGTGAATCATTTCTTGCACGCAAGGGTGCACGAACAGTATCGGAAATGATCCTACACAATGAAGGTCGAGATCTTAACGCCCTTGAAGCTGGGCTTTGTGCGCTGCGTAATTTAGTAGATGGTCATGAAGAAGGCGCATTGCAATGTGCGAGTGCTAATGGGTTGGAGAGTGTTCGTGCCGCGTTGGACTGCACGAAGGAGGTGAAAACTGTGATCCACGAACGAGTTCAAGTTCAGGCTATTCTATTACTTGGTGATATTGCAAAGTCAGCACCTACCACCATTTCGCAAATGAGAGAATTGGAAGTTTCGGATTGGATCGAGAATGGTTTGTCCAAATTAGATAGGTCGAAACAGAGCGAAGCGCACATTGTTGGTGATGAATTGATTCTGTCGCTACAAGGTACAACTCGTGAAGTGATGGGGCCTTTCTCAAGCGAAATCGATGGGGAAGGTCACTCATTTTCGTTTTCTGGACGATGGGCGCATACCAAGGAAATCTTTCAATCTTTGGCAGTGCCGTTCTCCTCTAACACACGCACATCGGAACCTGTCGCGAGAAGGGGTGGGCGTAGACGATTTGTTGCCCCAAATCGAGAAAATGGGAATGTGAATTTTCTGAAAGGAAGATGGCATTTTCGATTTTCACCGAAATGGATAAGAGGCAGAAAACGATGGTGATGGAAATTAAGTGCTGGAATATACAATATTCGAAAAAAGTTGTGGTATGGAGGAAATTTTTTTATGCAAGTCAGGGCAATGTATTCTTCCCAATACTCAAATCTTGGGATTTGGAACCTGCGCAATGAATGGGTTAAGGAACACCAAAACTTATCAAGATCTCTTCAACGTTTAAACAGTGTGGTAGTAGCAACCGATATCTCACTAATTACTCGCGGGGGTTTGCAATGGCCAGTGAGAAATGCACACAACACCAAACTTGGTGTGCCTTTGCTAGTACAAGTCGAAGACATCATTAATGTTGCCGTCTCGAATCCACGTGCATCAACTGGTGCTTGTGTGTTGCAAGCTGTGCTCAGCGATGGTGGTCAAGAATTTGTTGCCGTTGAATATCGCGACTTGAAAGGCAAATTATCAATCCGTACTCTTCCTGGCTCAAAAGTATTGCTTTCTGCAAGTACTCCCATTCGACGTGGTCGTGTATTACTCACTCCAGACTCCGTTCGAGTTCTTGGATCCCCTCGGTTCGACATCTGGGGTCCGAAGCTCGCTTCGATGCGTCGTGCAGATGCACTACGTGAAGCTGGACTACCGGTGCCTGCTGCGTCTACTTTTGACTCCATTGCAGCCGAAGGCATTGTCGCACCTATGGGATTGGCGGATACTGCAATTACTGAAAGAGACATAGAGCAGACCCATGACGAAGATGAATTTTGGGCTGCTGCTGTTGCGGTCGCAGATGCGCAAGTTGTTGATTCGACAACACCAACACCGTCAATTCGCGTCTCGGACCCTTCGCCACTATCATATCGAGAGCAACATCAACAGCAATATGGACAACACAATCAAGCAAATAATCCTGCCGCTGATGTGCTAATAGATTCTGATGATTCAGCGGAGGTTGCCCCAACCGATCCAGTGACTTGCCCATTGAACTACCTTTCTGAAAATTGCGAACTCAAGGCTATTTATAGATTATTTGCAACGAGAGCCCGAATGAAGGGGACTTCAGATTGTTTCGAGTTGAAAATCTGTGTTGAAGACGGTAACACTGCTGGAGAATTATTAATGGGCAAGAAACTGGCGGACTTATGTACGGGTGGCCTCACTAGTTCGCAAATCGTTGAGATGGCTCGATCTGGGACACCAGAAGAACTGAAAAGATTCAAAACTTCTGTACGTCAGAACGTTAGAGCTATGCATGGATTTGCTTTTGTCAGCCAGACTGCTGACTCGGCTGAAGTCGAAAACATTTTCCCATCTTTGCCGAACTCTGAAGCATTCATTGCTCAGTACGCATCGAACCTAGAGAAACGGTGGGCTCTGTACGAAGAGAAAAATCAAATTTAATTTGACTGTTTGTTTATCGTACGTTGTAGTGGGCAACTACAGTCACAATTTGTCCAAGCTATTCGTGACTAAATTTTCTCCGTTGGACGGCTCAGTCTGCACTGTCCACATCGCATGATATTTCCCACCCCGAGCTAAGAGCTGTTCATGAGTACCACGCTCGACTATCTCGCCGTCATCGAGCACAATGATTTCGTCAGCCATGGCTATAGTGCTGAGCCGATGAGCTACCGCAATTGTGGTACGTCCTTTACATACCTCTCGAATGGCTTCTTGCATTTCACGTTCTGTCTCCGAGTCGAGAGACGACGACGCTTCATCGAGTAAAACGAAAATAGGTTCTCGTAAAATACAACGTGCAACCCCGACTCTATCCTTTTCTCCCCCGCTCAGACGCACACCTCGTTCACCCACTACAGTATCGAGCCCATTCGGAAGCTTGTCACAAAATTCGCGCAACTGTGCGGCTTCGATTGCCTTGTAGATTTGCGATTCATTCGCACCAATCTTTCCGTACTCAATGTTGTATCGTATTGTACGATTGAATAACGATGTGTCCTGTGCTACAACGCCAAACAAAGATCGCATGCTTTCCTGTGTGAATAGACGAATGTCTTCGCCGTCGATCAGTACGCGACCGCTGTCAGGATCGTAAAACCGAATGATTAAACGAATAAGTGTGCTGTTGTGCATCAAGTTAGAACACGAATGACATGCGAAATAGTGGACCTACCTTTTGCCAGAGCCTGATGATCCAACTACACCAAGCATACGGCCAGGTTCAACATGAAAATTGAGATTCCGAACACCTCCAGTGTCACGGTCGGAGGTTTTGTACCGAAATGAAACATTTTCGAAACGAATGCTACCTCTTCTTCGTTTGATGAGGTCGTTTTCACGAATCACAAGTGGCTTTGCACCGGGAGAATCAACAACGATGGGCCTTGTATCAAATAAAGTGATGCATTTCTCGATGTCAGTCGAGGCTCGAACAATTACACGATAGCTGGTGCCCAAGAACGCAAGAGGCTGGAATAATTGTGCAATGTACGCAGAAACCATTACAAAGTCACCAGGGGTCAATTGACCTGTCCCAGCGCTTATTGCGGCAAGAACCAGCGCTATAGAAACACCACTGACTCGTATCGCATCCTGACCCAGATTCAAGGCATTGAGAGAAATGCGGAAAGTGAGAAATTTGTCGCGGAATACCTGTTGTAGATCGTTGTATAACTCGACTTCATATTTCTCTTGCCCAAACATTTTCACGGTTTCGTAGTTGATGAGTGTGTCTATCTCCTTTTCTAGATTTGCGAAACAGCAGTAAGAATGGGAGTTAGTGAATTTGAAGATACAAATGAGTAAAGCGATCGGCAAAACGTACCCTTGACAGCATTATCAGCATCGATAAGTTCTCTTCGTTGACGAATACGCAATTCAGTAATACTTTTCGTGTAGACAACATACAGCACAACACTGACGACAGTTACGAAAGCAATGAGAGGAGTACCAAGCTTGAGAAATATCCCGAATACAAGTAAAGCTTCAAAAACAGTTGGCAGAAGTGTGAATACGAACACATTAATTAGTGTTTCAATACTTTCCACACCACGGCCCATAATTCGTTGTACTTCTCCAGTGCGACGATTCATGTGATACGAAATGTCAAGATTTTGCAGATGTTTGAAAATATCAATACTGAAAGCCTTGGTTTGTTCACATGAAACGAAAGCAAAAAATAGTTTTTGCAAAGTTTTCAATAGGGAGTCACTCACACGAGCTAGAAAATACAGACCGATTGCGAGGAACGGAATGGTTACAGAGCTTCCTGGTACAGTATTCTCAGCAAGTCTATCAACAGCCCATTTCAATGCTAATGGTGGTATTAAGCGGCACAACTTCGACAAGACAAGGCAAAACAATGACAATATCATGTACATTCGCAGAAGCCACCTTTCGGGGGCAATATATGGCCATATGAATTTGAGGATGCGTCGATAATCAATAGGCAGTGATAAATTCGAGTCAACAGGTTGAGCCGATGTCGAACCAATGGGAATTGAAACGGATCGGTTTGAGGGCATAGAACCATTCGAGACCCTCACATTGTTTGGAGGTAAGAGGGAAGTAGTTTCGTTTGGAGATGGCTGTGGTGCGGGCATTACTAGAGTGCGAGTGAACGATGAGCGACGGCAAAGCAACAGACGTTGTTGTACAAATAAAGGTGAAGGGCAAGCATTTCCGAATCCAAGAAATTTCATACGGAAAATTCGAAGAAATCGAGAGTTACGTGAAAAGACAAGGAGAAAGATCAAGAGTGAACAATTCAGGTTACCACAGCACTGTACATTAGTGCAGTACTAACGTGGAATCTGGAATCTCTTCTCAAGGCGAAATATTAGCCCCACAGTTGCTGCAATTTCAACCCGTCGACAGTTAAAAATGCTCTTAACCACTCGAGATCAAATTCGAGCTGTTCTAAACTAAATTTAGCCACTACGGTAGCCACTGAAATGCTGTCCAGTCCAGTCCAGACTAGTCCAATCCCATCCTACCCAAAAGGGGTTTCGGCAATACTGTACAGCACCATACGGTATCCCGATATACGGTACAGTACTAGGGCATCTCGGATACAGTACTCCCTTTCTCAACTAAGCAACAACATGACCCTCGTCAAACTTGTTGAACAAGGAGTTGAGGAAATACAAATCAAGACCTTCATTATGTGTATTCGAACAGATAATATGAGGAAAAAGAAACAAAGTTTGGCAAGGATACAAAATATGAAAAGTCTCGAAACAACTTTTATACTGTTCGGTGAAGAACAACACTCAAATTGATTTCTATGAGTTTAATTCTCAAATGCAAAACCATTTCATAATTTTGTTCGAAGTAGCTTGCTACTTTCGGACCGTACTTTAGTACTTGGGTGAGGCGAGCGATAAACACTCAGCGCATGTCTCGAAACGGAACGTAATGATGCTTGTCGACTCGACGCAAGTTGTGTATTGAGCCTCTTTGCAATTTTGAACATAGTTTTCAGTGTTTCATCTTTTGGTTCTTTGTCCGCAAGGTAAGCGTTCAATAGCTCTTGCGCATCCTCCTCTTTGATTTTCCATGACTTAGTTTCGCTCCATCGTGCATCCATGTTTCTGCCGTGTCTTGTACTGATCCGATAATAACTCTTCGGAATACTAGTGCTGCACCTGTAGAATGTTCTTGGGTTGAAGTACGGAGCAGCCCAAATTGAAAGTACTGGTATTACAGTATTCTAAACAGGTACAGTACAGTAGTGGAAGACGACTACTGTAAATTTACGTATGCAGTAATGTATTCTACCATACAGTACGGGGTACCACAGAGTACAGTATGATAGCACTGTCTATTGGAAAGTGACTGTAACGTAAAAATTCTGTTCACAATTCCCCCGACGACCAACTTGGATAGGATGAATTTTGGAAAAAATTTGAGACAACGCAGCATCGCCGTCGACATCCTTACTGTACAAAAACAGATTCACTTTCCCAACCGTCCTTGCAAAACCTACATTCACAACAGAACCAAACATCTTCTTCAACGAAGATACACAACACGTACTAGAGACAACTCTTTCAAGCTTGTTCATTAGCAAGACCCAATCATGGCTGATACGTACGTTTTCAAGCGCCTTGGGGACTGCGCTGTGCGGTGGTCCGCGGGGGCACAGTAAATTTTTGCATGTGCGCTTCGCTGCCACCGCATCCGCATTGCCTTTGCCAATATCTCATCAACTCAACCTTACTAACTTTTTTGTTTCACTTCATCTTCCCTGTGTTTCCTTCACCTAAATCGCCTCGCGCTCAATCTTCAATTTGAATCTGTACTTATTTGCATTATCTCACGTGGTGTAGTGCTGTTGAAACTCCCCCTTCCGAGGTGACGCATTCGGAAAATGCATCTGCCGAGGTGACGGTGTCCAACGAAGGAACTGCGGAGATTACTACCAACTACACAGAAGTGCATGAGTCGTTTGACGACATGGAGCTACGCGACGAATTACTCCGCGGGATTTACGCATACGGTTTCGAAAAGCCATCTGCCATTCAGAGTCGTGCCATCATGCCGATGATCCGAGGCCGTGATACGATTGCACAGGCGCAGTCCGGTATGGGTAAGACAGCTGCCTTCGTGATTGGCATTCTTCAGAATATTGACACCACTAATCGAAAGGTGCAAGCCCTCATCCTGGCTCCGACTCGCGAGCTGGCGCAACAAATTCAGAAAGTTGTTGTTGCCCTTGCGGAGTACATGGGCGTGAACTGCCACATTTGCATCGGTGGGACCCTAGTTTCAGAGGACATCCGTGTGTTCCAAATCGACACTCCTCATGTCGTTGTTGGAACCCCTGGTCGTGTGCACGACATGATCCAGCGTCGTGCACTAGGAACCTCGCAGATCAAAACGTTCTGCCTCGACGAATCGGACGAAATGCTTTCTCGTGGGTTCAAAGAACAAATCTACGATGTGTTCCAGTTTATGCCACCGTCGTGCCAGGTTGGTCTCTTCTCCGCTACAATGCCACAAGAGGTGTTGGAAATGACGGAGAAATTCATGCGTAACCCCATTCGAATTTTAGTCAAGAAAGATGAACTCACCTTGGAAGGTATTAAGCAGTTCTACATTGCAATCGAGAAGGAGGAATGGAAGC
>JAAUYH010220580.1_pt1 | contig 11487 bp, 1 predicted proteins | sample 7278061 | NCBI WGS metagenome assembly JAAUYH01 (sample SAMN14350203, study PRJNA611818) | marine sediment metagenome | isolation source: surface marine sediment (0.6m) | place: French Polynesia: Moorea | collected 2018-08 | reverse complement strand
TTTCCACACAGTTTTGTGGTCAAGAAGTTGAATAAAACGAGGTGATTTTAGATGTTTTCCTAAATCCAGATGTAAGGCGTAAACCTGCATTGCTTGAATCATTGCTTCAATGCCCAAAGAACCTGGCATTACTGGATCTTGATAGAAATGACATTTAAAATACCAGTCAGTAGGTTTAACATCCTTTCGCGCATAAATATAACCTTGTTGATATTTGCCACCTTTGGGAATTATTTTTACCTCATTGAGTAAATCTAGTTGATATTGTGCTAAACGGTAATGAGGTTTATGGGGATTAATTTGATAATATTTATTTCGGCTTGATTGACTGCGTAAATTAATGTTAATTTCAGAGAGATTTAAACTATTTTCTGTTTCATACCAAGGACGAATATCTTTACCTTGATCCAATCCTACCTGATTGGCTAATGCTTCGGGGCTAAAATGACCAAAGGATGCTAAACCTTGATAGAATATTTCTCCTTTACAACTAACTTGAAAATCAAAACTTTGTAAGATCATTCCTTGAATATTTGATGAAGAAAGTAATCTGGCTTTATTAGTAATAGTTTTACCTCTAATATCTATATCTTTAGTTAGCGTTCCTTCTCCATCTAAATTACGGAAATATAAGTCTTGTTTTGGATAAAGAAAAGTAGTACCTAAATAAGCAGAAAGAAAGCCACAAGGTTGTAACCCTATTTCCATTAAAATTGAATAAGGTATGGTTAGAAATGAGTTTTGACGATAATACCAAGGATTAATTGGCACATCATATTCAGTAATAATAGTAGAACCTTTTTTTAGTTGATGGCGTTCACCTTGTATTTCTAAAACACGATGCAGTAAATTAAGGTGAGTATTAGGCATTCTCGAAGCTTTAACTGTACCGTTATCATAAATTTCAAATTCTTTACCAAAACATTTTGCTACTGAACCTGTGCAAAACTCTTGTACTTGTTCTTCATTTAATAAAGCAGGTTTTTGATTCGTTATTTTTTGTGGAGTTAGTAAATTATCATTAAATGAAACTGAGTATGGATTGTTTTGATTTTTCTCAATTAGTTGTAAACCTAAATCTTGAAAGTGAACAACTGTTTTACCTTGTAAAATAATATCCACATTACATTTTGCATAAGGATGAGGAGTTATTCCAATTTCAGTAATTTCCATGCGATAGATTAATTTAGCTGAAATGGGAGTTACTTGTCCTCGACAACGAACTACTTGCGGAAGTCCATAAATAGGTTGAAAACGACCATCATTAGTACAGGTATGCAATCCTAAATAGAGTAAATAAAATTGTAATAATTGACCACAACCTTCTGCCATTAATGAACCAGCTAACACTTGATCGTCTTTGAAATGACAGGGAAAATACCAATGTTCAGGTTCGAGATTTTTTTCAGCGACTATTAACCCTATACCCCAATCTCCTCCTGTGCTTTCAACAGATGTAATTTTATCTATCATGAGAATTTTTAGAGGTGGAAGGCGCAGAGATTTATTAAGGCCATATTGACAATAATGATCGCCAAAACAATCTGCTAAGTTTCCTTGAGTTAGATTTAATAAATCTGTTTGATTAAAAGTTGATTTAGTACAAACCAATAAAGGTTCAAACTTTTGCTTTTGAATCTGTTTTCTGTTAGCTTTTTCTCTATCTGAAACAATAATCCCTTTTCCTTTTTCTAGTTGTTCATCTGAAAAGAACCCTGCACAACCACCATCCATTTTGAGAATCATTTGATCTTTGACAAAGCATTCATAACTGAAGAAGAATAATAAGTTATCCCCACTTTTAGCAAAGGAATTAATCTTGATATCGTAGCGTAAAGTATCTCCTTCCTTTGGTAATTCATCAAGAAAAGTGAGAGTACAATCAAGAAGACGATAAACTAATTCTCCTTTATTTTCAAAATCAATTCCTAAGTAACTTATTAACAATAAGTCACATTGCCCTGATTCTACTGTAACAGCCCAAGGGACTTGTCCATCAACGGAATACCAAGCATCATAGGGAATATCATATTCAGTTGTGAGAGAAGAAGGTTTAAATTCACCTTTTTTAGCATTTATTTTGGTGACTCGACTTACTAATAAATAAGGATATAGAGGAAGTCTTACTCGTCGAGAATAGGAGTCAATAATTTGATAGTCTTCTCCAAATACATTAGCAATATTCCCTTGGGCAAATTCTAATAAATCAGCTTCATTCCACACTATATTAGAGGATTTTGTACGGGAATTGATTTGAGTTAAATTGTCTGGTGTATCAAGTTGGATATTAGAAATATTTTGTGATTTAAGATAGTTATGATTAACTAATTGTTGAGCAACGGCGATTTGTAATTGAGTAATTTTTAAATTTTGTTGGCGATTCAATTTTTGCATTTCCTCATTTTTACTAGCGAATAAAGAATCTTGAAAAGTATCTTGAATTGATGTTAAAGATATTGCTTGTTTGAATTTTTCTTTATTTTCTAAAGTTAATATTTTTTGCTGTATGATATCACCACCTAAAGTTATTTTTCTGATAAGAGATTTACTTTGAGAAGATACTGTAGATGGAGAATAATAAAGAGGAGATAAATCTACTGAAACACCATGACTAACAAGTTGTGCTAGAAGTCTAATAATTCCGGTATGATCGTCAACACCTTTAGTATTAAAGGCAACAGCTAAATGTTCTTTATTTTGAAGGTTTTCCCTAATCCATTGAGTACAAGTATTTTTCGGTCCAAGTTCGATAAATATTCTTGCTCCATCTTCATAAACGCTATTTATAAGTTTTGGAAAATCAACTTTCTGACATAACATTTGGGCAATATTGTGAGCAATATAATTTTTTTCAAGAATTATAGGTTTGAAATTAGTTGCGGAATAAAATTTAATATTTTTATCTATTTGCTTTTTTAATTCAATAGCATAAAGTTTAGTTATTGCATTATATTCAGTTTTTACAGGAGCACAATGAACACAAGCTTTAACTGAATCGTAAGATTGAAAAGCACAATTAAGCTTTTTTATAACTTTTAAGCATCCTTCTGGATCACCCATTATTCTTACTTGATTTGGTGTGATTATATAACAAAGATAAACTTTTTCTTCTTGCTCTAGAGCTTTTTTAACTTCCAATTCAGATATATTAAGAACATATACGTTACTCCAAATTTTTCTGGCAGGATATTCTTTTGTATTAGGCAAATTGTAAAATTTACGTACTGCTGTTAAATAAGGTTCATATATACCTGTTGTAAAAGTTGGAGAAAGAGAAATATTTAATCGAGAATTGTCATTATGATTCCAAATTCCAAATGCTTCCATCATAGTTATTTCCCCCATGCAAAATCCTAAAACTGTTTGTGGATTTATTTGGAAAAATTCTCGCAGAATTAACGTGCTTAAAACTCCAAAGCTCATGGAACTTTGAGCCATTGCAGTGGGATTCAATACTATTTTTTTTGCAAATTCTTTTAGGGTTTTAGTTTCTCTTATTCTTGGATAGATAGTTTCTGTATTTAAAAAGTAACTAATTCTATTTGTTATGCGAGAATATTTTTTAGACAAACTAGGAAATAAGCAAAATAAATTTTTCCCTAATCCAAGATAAGAATTATATTGAGCGGGATAAACAAAAGCAATTTCACCTTTTTTACCTAAAGGATTAGCTGTAAAATAATTTCCCTTAGGAGTTTTCCATTCACTATGCTCTTTAAAAGCTTTTTTGATTCTTTGAATAGCAAAGTTTATTTCCCTTAAAAGCTCGTTTTTATTAGCACCAACTAAAGAAAATGTATAGTTTTTTGGAAGATTGCGTTTGAAATAATAATAATTTTCTGTCGCTAACTTACTTAAATCATCATTATTTTTTATTTGGTCTTTTAAAGCATTAATTTTTTCTAGTAAATCTTCTTGATTATTACCGGATATAGGAAATAGATAAAAAGGGGTTTGTTGTAAATAATTACTAGGACGTTCTTTTTGAGTGGGTTCTTCTGATAAAATTAGATGAGCATAAGTATTATCAATTCCTAAGCTATTAATAGCTGCTATTCTTTTATTTTGACCTTCTTCTAAAAACCAAGTTCTTGATTCTGTGGCCATATAAAAAGGGCTATTTTTCCATAATTCCATCTGTTTTGGTTTTGTCCAGTTAGAAGTTGCTGGAATGTAGCGATGGTATAAGCACAATGCAGTTTTAATTAAACTTGCTATTCCTGATGCTGTATGAGTATGACCAATATTTGTTTTAATACTACCAATACAGCAAGTTAATTGATTTGATTTTTCTAAATTGCCTTGATTGAGGCAATCATTCGTTATTTGATAAGCTTCAAGAATACCTTTTAGTTCTGCTTCATCTTCTTGAGAAATACCACTAGCAAAAACTTCTAAATAACCTATATCTTTAGGGTTGATTTTTGGGGCTTTAAATGCTTTATCACAGACTTTTTTGATTGATTCAGAAGAATTCCCTTCACCATTGTTCTGAATTAAAGAGATCGTATCAACTACAGCATAAATTCTGTCTTTTTCTTGTTTAGCTACTTCATGACTTTTTAAAACTACTGCACCTGCACCTTCACCTACCATCCAACCATTAGCGTTCTCATCAAAACTCAGAGTATTTACTCCTGTATTAACAGATGCCAATTTTTGATGTGATAAGACACTTTCCACTCCTCCAGCCAAATCTATAGCACCTAAAACAACAGCTTCAACTTCTCCATTATTTAACATTAATTGAGCTACTTCTAAAGCTTTAAAGACTGAATTTTCCCCAGCAGAAATAGTAAACGAAGCTCCCGTAAAATCCCATAAAGCAGATATTCGACTCGCCATTATATTGCCAATAAAGCTGGTATATTGATTAACTCCTGCTGGTGGATGAAGGCTATCTTTAGCAATATTTTCTAATTCGGTAATTTCTTCAGGAGATAAGGTGATATTTGCTTCTTTTAAACCTTCTTTAATTTGCCAAGATAAATCAACCCTCCCTCGATATTGATGTAAAGCAAGTTCAGTTTCCATTGCGATAATAACCGCAATATTTCCCCCTTCCTTTAAACCTGCATCTTGAATTGCTCGATCTGCTACCTTTAACATTAATAACTGTTGGGGAATTAATTGATCTTCTTCTTTGGGTGGTATCTTGAAACGAAGAAAATCAAAATCAAAGTCTTTTATATAAGCTCCTTCGGGTTCTTTTCCTGTTACAAAACCATGCTTTTTTAATAATTCTGTTTCTGTTTCAATGCCTTGCCATCTTTGAGGAGGTAGGGGAATAAAATGCTGTTTTCCATCGTATATAGTGCGATCAAAGGCATCTAAACCATCACATCCCCCAAAAAAGGCATCCATCCCAACAATAGCTAATTTTTGGGTTGATCCCCCTAAATCTCCCTCATTAAGGGGGTCTTCTTTATTATCCCTTTCCCAAGAGTGCGGGGAGGAATCAATCTTTTCTAAAATTAAATGAGCATTACACCCCCCAAACCCAAAGGCACTCACTCCTGCTCTTTTTTGGTTTTTTTTCCAAGCTATAGGAGAAGTAACAATTTTTTGTCCTCCCATATTCCCTCTATCTGATTGTAGAGGTTCAACAATATTAATAGTCGGAGGAATTACATTTTTATTAATACTTAAAATAATTTTAATTAAACTAGCAATACCCGCAGCAGTGAGTAAATGTCCTAAATTTGATTTCACTGAACCGAGTAAAGGAGAATGATTATATTGACTAAAAAATGTCTCCATTGAGTTTAATTCTGTAATATCTCCTACCGGTGTTCCTGTGGCGTGACATTCAATATAATCAATTGTATTCGGATTAATATTGGCATCATTATAAGCCCGTTCAAAGGCCATAATTTGCCCTTTAGAATTGGGTTGCAGGACAAATTTTCCTTTGCCATCATTAGATAAACCAATACCGTTAATAGTGGCATAAATATTATCATTATCCCTAACTGCATCTTCATAGCGTTTTAACACCACCATTCCGGCACCTTCACCCGCAAGTAGCCCCCCTGATGATTTATTTAGGGGTAAGGTTTGGCTATTTTCTGGATATGCTTGAAAAATGGAAAAACCCATATTAATAAAGAAGGGATCGGCACAGCTAACTGCACCTGCTAACATTAAATCGGCTTTACCCGCTAATAGGTAATCACAAGCAAGTTTGATACTATACAAAGATGAAGCACAAGCAGCATCAAGGGAAAAATTAATTCCTGATAAAGACAAAGCTTGAGCAATTAAAGATGCAGGGTAACCAGATATATTACTATTAAAATAAGATACTTTTTTAGTAATGTTTTTTAACTGAAAAGATGGTAGTTTTAAAAGTTTTTGAATTGCTGAATTAATAGCTTGATGATAAATAGGAGCAAATAGATGATGAGATTTACGGGTAGGAAAAGAAAGATTACCTAAAATGACACCACATTTAGATAAAACTGAATTATTCTCTAAATAACCACTATCTTTTAATGCTTCTTGGGCAACATAAAGTGACCATTGATAAAGTTGATCTAAATCTTGTAAAACATCTGGCTCAATATTATAATCACTACCAGCAAATTCAAAGTTTCTAATATACCCACCTTTTAGACAATAGTATTTATCAGTTATGCCTTTTTGATTAGCATAAAAAATATTTGCATCTACTCCCATTTGTTTGTCAGTAGCGAGAGAAGTTAAATTTTTTCCTGCAAGTAAATTTTGCCAATATTGTTCAGGATTTTTGGCACCAGGTAAAAGAAAAGATAGACCAATAATAGCGATTTTCTTCATTTTTACTATTTATTCAAAATGATTCGTAGATTGTAAAGTTCCTCAAAGAAAAATTGATTAATTATTAATTTTTTTGTCTGCTAAACCTAGCTTAAAATCTGCCTTGTATCAATAAAATTTTTAGCTAAAAACAAACTGATTGAATATGTTTTTCGATGGGGACAAATTGTAAATTTTTAGCTTTTAATTGCCGATCTATTTCCAACAAATTATCACGGAAACTAACTGCTGCCGCATAAAGTTCACTATCTTTAGGAAAGTTATAAGCATCAATATTCAACAAACTTTGATTAAGTTTAGGATTGGGATTAAACATAACAAATACATTTAAAAAACTCCTAAAACAATAGCGATCATAACTACTAACTTCAGATAGAGAAAAAGGCTCTGTAATAGGCTTACGAATTTCTGTAAATCCGTATTCTTTAGCATAAGGAAAATAGGTTAGATGATCGGTTAAATGCCAAATCCCCACCTGCCAAATAAACACACTTAAAACTTGAGTTTTATCTATTTCTTTGAATCTAGGGAAAAATGACTCCATATAGTTGGCTAAAATTGCATAAACATCATTTTCAATATAGGGAGTAATGCTTTGTATAAATTTATTAATCACATCAAAATAAGCTTTTAGATAAGCAAAATAGGGAATAGCTGTATCTAGCTGATCTGGTATTCCAAAATGATCTCTTATATCTTGATACTTTTGAGCAGTATTATATAAAACTCCGTTACGAAAATTCTCACCATAGAAAGGATAAGGCATCCAAGGTATTAATTTATGACGCAGATCAGGATAGTTATCTGTTGATCTTTGTATCCATAATGCTTGATGATTAATTCTGTTTGTAAAACGACAATGTGGAGCTAATAAATGATAAAGAAAACTGTCCTTTGATAATTTGTGATTGACAGCAGTAGCGATTGTATCAGGAAAGGCAAAATGAATCCAGTTATGACAAGCCGCAGGTACAAAAATTGCATAGCTACAAATAACATGAAGTAAGCAACTATACCAATTAGGATGATCTGGGGTGTAATGATTACCTTGGCGATCAATAATTGCGTAGTGGGCGTGTTCTTTGTTGAACTCAAATTCTAAAACATCTTGATAGTAACCATCCCAAACTCCGGCTCGAAAACAACTAAAATCTACAACATAGGATTGACGTTTTTCATCCCATTGAGTCCTAGTAGCAGCTGCTGTTTCTGTAAAAATACGAACTAGAATTTCTTCGTTTATTGGTTGGGGCTTATTGACTTTTAAGAACATAGCTGCTAATTCTTGAGCCACTCCCCAAGTCATCGGTTTTATATAAGTGGGACTTCGGTATTTTATAAAATCTAATTCAGTATCTTTACTTGTTCTTACAGTCACAGGAACTTGACCAATTTCCGAGTTTACATTTTCTACTTCTTCTATGTCATTAGTGAGAAAATCATGGGCATCTTTGGCTGTTTTATATAAACAAAAATGCAGTACAGCTTTAAGAGGTAAAAATAGTGGGTAAAAAAGATAAGCTAAGATTCGATTAAACATGAATTTTAACATTTTAATAAAAAGGGTAAATACTATTTCAACTGTTTTTAATTACGATTAACAAAAATTTCAAGTTGATTTTTACTCAACCATTTGCCAAATTCTCCTAACCAATGCCCTTCTGGAGTATTAGAAACTTGAAGTGTTCCTTCACAAATCCCTTTAACCAAAGTGTAAACCTCATCTGTTGGCGTGGAAATTTTCTCAAGTACCTTATACAACACTGCATGAATTTCGGAACCTCCAGTTTTCTGCATCCCTAACCGCACTTCCTTATCAAAATCAAGATTAGGTGGATTAGGAAAAGTTTTTTCTGGCGTTTCACCTAATTGATTTAATTTTTCCAAAATTAACGTTTTTCGGTTTAAATTATTAAGAAGTTTTAAACTTCCTGGGTAAATAGCTTTTCCTAAATGATAATCTTGATAGGTGTAACGAAAAGGAAATTCCAAACGTTTTTCTAATGGTTCAATAGGTAGCCCTCCTTTAAATTTTACAGGAATAATAGGAATATTTAATTCCAATGCTAAATCAAGGAAGACAGCGCTCAAATTATTCAAAGGTTGACGACAAGTTAAGGAACGAGTACCGTCTACATGAACCAATAAAGAATGTTTTTGTTGAATAATAATTTGTTTGATAGAATTTAAAAGATTGAGCATAGATAATTGATTATTTCTATCAAAGTAAAAAATTAATTCGGGGTCTTTAAGGTTCGGATAAGAGTAAATTTGATGAGATAATTCACTCACCCAACTCTGCTGATGTTCTACTTTAGCTACTGTGTTAATTACACTATTAGATAAGGCAGAAATAGCGAAGACAAAGAGTATTGATTCGATTCCTACTTGATGATTAGCTAAATAAATTCTCGGTTGTTGATTCAAAGAATGAAAATCTTCGGCATCTTCTAGTTTAATCTCCCCTAAAAACTGCTTACATAAAGACATACAAAGGGTTTCAGCTACAGGATGCTTTACTCCTAACAAATTACGCCAAAAAGATATAATATTTTGATATTCTTTATCTTTAACAGAGACAAAAAGATGATTAAGTTGTTTACTAATGGTAACTTCTGCACCAAATACCCGTGAATAAATATTACCTTTCTCATCATGAGATATAATATTAGCAATCAATTTTGTCTCACTATTTGACTGCACTTCCATCGAAACATAAAAAGTTTTCCCATAAGGAATATCTTGATAATGTTCGCCCTTTTGACATTTTAAAGGTAAACTCCCTGCATCACAAAAATGTCTGACCCAAATTAACATACATTGGAATTGAATATCAGCCGAGATCGCATTAAATGCTTGTGCCGAAAATTGCCCCCAATAACTATCATCAACTTTTGGCAATATACATTCCATTGTTAATTTTTCTGGAGTAATATTTAAAACTCTTTTTACTCCTTGAAAACCTGCTCCATGAAATAATGTTCCATCTTGATAGGGAGAAAAATTAATTAATTTATCATCCTGCTGATCATCAAAGGTTTCATGAATTGGGCTTTCAGGTATTTGTTTTAATAATTTAAAATTACCTTGATAATGATATCTTAGTTTTCCTTGTTTTGTTTTACTCCAAATAGTGGCTGATAATTCTATTTTTTTCTTGGGGATTTTATTGATTTCTTTAATGTCTAAAATATATTCATCAGCTAAAGTTTCATCAAAAACAATCCCCTTTAATACTTTATAATTTTCACAGCTAAAAAACTTATAACCTAAATAAATTTGTTCGGCCGTATTAGCCAACCAAACATTGGCAAAAACTGTTGGTAATACGGCATGATTTCCAATCACATGATCCTGTAAAAAGAGATTAGCTTTTAGAGTTAATTTTCGTCTTATGCGATAAGTTTTTAACTCTGATTCTAATTCAACGGTCGGATTAACTAAACCACCCCCCACTAATATTTGGATTTGCTCAGGATTACCTTTGATGATTTGATTGACAAATACTCTTGTACCTACATCAACTGGAATTACTTCAATACCTCTTTGAGCAAAAATCTCTTTTAACTCTGGTGTCACCATTCCACTTTCCCAGGGTCCCCAATTAAAAGAAACAACCTGACAATCTGGGTATTGATGTTTAAATTGATGGGCAAATTTATTTAGAATTTCATTAGCAACAGCATAATCAGATTGACCGATATTCCCATAAAATCCAGCAGCTGAAGAGAACAATATTAAATGTTTTAGCTGCTCAAGATTGACACAATTGAGTAAATTTTCTAATCCCTCAATTTTAGTAGAATAAACTCTTTCAAAATCCCGTTCAGTTTTCTTTTCTATTAGCTTATCTGCTAAGACGCCAGCACCATGAACAATACCTGTTATTTGTCCAAATTTATTAACTAGAGAGCTAAGTTGTTTGGGTACATTAATACTATCAGTAATATCAACACTTAAATATTCTGCTTGTCCTCCTAGTTGTCTAATCGTTTGTAAAGTTGATTCAATTTCTCTAGTAGCTAAAATGCCTTTAACCAATTTATTAATTTGTGTTGGTTTTGGCTTGCAACCTTGAGAATTAAGAGCAGAAAAAGCCCTTTTCTTCAACTCTACTTCAGGGAAACAATTTTTCGACCATTCTGGTTCATTATTAAGTTCTGAACGTCCTAATAAAATAAACTTACATTGATAATATTCTGCTAGTTTAATCGCGCATTGAGCTGTTATTCCTCGCCCTCCACCACTTACTATTAGTACAGAGTCTTGACTTATTTTACTTTTTGAGGTGTTTTTTTGAGTGGTAATTGGACAATCTTTACCTACCAGAGTGACTCTTCCTTGGGAACTATAACCAACTTCAGCAATTAAGCAATTGGGGTCATAAAGCTCAGCAATAATTGACCGTGCTGCCGTTCCTGTCTCTAAATTAGGACTTATATCTATTGCGCGACAAAATACCTTTGACCATTCCAAATTTAGGGTTTTAGTTAAGCCAAACAAACCACCATTAATGGGGTTAAAGTTTGTTTGTTCTTCTACCCCCAACTGTCCATCCAGACGGGATACAGTCACAAACCAACTGCGTCCTTGTTTGGCCGCTACATTCAAAGAATTTTTCAGATATTTTGCTATTAGAAACACCTGCTTCAGGATGGCTTTAGCTGTACTGGTGGTTGTCGTTAAGGG
>JAAUYH010054787.1_pt1 | contig 11489 bp, 7 predicted proteins | sample 7278061 | NCBI WGS metagenome assembly JAAUYH01 (sample SAMN14350203, study PRJNA611818) | marine sediment metagenome | isolation source: surface marine sediment (0.6m) | place: French Polynesia: Moorea | collected 2018-08 | reverse complement strand
CAATAGTAACGCGATCAGGTACCTTGCAAACATACTTGAAGGGATACTTGATGGAATTAATCTTTGAAATGCAGAACCATACTTTCATATGAGTTTCGAACTTCCGCGGAAAATCCGGGAAATGTGATACCAGCGAAAAATGCCGACTGTTTGGGCATAGCTTTTCTATTTTGAGTTAGCTGTGCCACCTCACCGCCATCCCGCATTCTCCTTTTGAAATTGGCGTAATAATCATTCTTCGAGTTTACAAGGTTTTGTGAACCTTTTAGAATACCTACCTTTTTTTAAGATATGGATCAGAACTGGATCAATTGCAGGGATTACGAATCATCCACCGCAAAACTGTCTAGCGCAAACAAGTATCCGATAGTGGAGGAATTTCGGCAGCTATGTGCTTGTAAATTTGAAGTGGATTTTGAAAATAAAACTTAGCAGCTTGAACTAAGAACAGGATTATCTTTGAGTGCACAAGACCCCTCCTCTGAAATTCGAAGAGGGACACTAAAGCAAGAACGTGGTCAAATGGACGGCCTTTCTGACGATGTTTCAAGAGAAGTCTGAGGTTCTTTCTGAAAATTCAGCCACAGAGGTCTGGTCTGTCGTCAGTCTTCTGTTCTGGGAGTAAAGCGCTCTGGATTTCTGCCCAGTACGGATTGCCTGGAAGCGTGGTTAATATATCTTTATGGAAAATGGAGTTAGATGCATGGATAATTTTGTGACTTTTTTGACACATGTAGATCTCGCTTTCTCTATGAGTAGATGGAAGTACAATTAACTCCTGATTTCAGTTATTTTGTCTCCTTGTCTATTCGCCCTCGCCTTGACCTCATTCTTCGCCATAGAAGCATTTGAAAGTAGTTCACGAAGCAGGTATAAACACTTGACGGAAGAGTAGAATGGTTTTGTCGATGAAATAAAAGGCTTTCGCACTCCACTTTAAAAATAATTCACACAAATATTGCAAGAACAATCTTCCCGAGCGTCTGATCAATTGAATTCATTAGCCTGTTGGTACAGCAATCAGCAGTGATACTTCATGGGAGATACTTTCAATAGCTTCATTTTAGAGTCTATGCAACGGAGAAATAAAAGCCAGTCCTCGCTTCTGTATGGGAGCAGCAGTGGTAGTGCAGATGATCGTTAATTCTATTTCCGAAGTGAGTTATTTGCAAAATTTCATCCCCATTTCTATTGAGGCTACCATGACAGTGCAGAACAATGCCGAGCTTCCCAGGCTGTTCACCATCAATCAAAGCTTCCACTTCCGAAGCTTCTGGAAAGTTGTACTTGCTACTATGACCTGGAATGGATTTTTAATTGGCGTGAATGACGCGCTGAATACTTTCAGGTATCGTGCCTTCCATCATTAAATCACGGATTGACATGAATGATTTTATGAGTTCATTGCCATCCTCAAATGCAACTGCGATTCTTGACAATATTGCTTCTCGTATCGGTCCTTAGAAATGTTTCCCGTTTTCCAAAGCTTGTTCGGTGTCATGAACGGAGACAGATGCAAATAAAGGTTTCAAACCTGAAGTTGGGTTCGGCGCACCCATTTCATGATATATTCGACCGTTTACAGTGATTGTCGGGTAGAATGCGGATTCTTCAGCTCCTCTTGATAGGAAATGAGCACGAACAGATGCTGTCGCGAGCGCACTACTTTTAATTCGAATGCGTTTTCGACAGTGCTGGGAATCGCTTGAAGAAGAAACGAAAAGTTCAAGGAGCAGAGGTAGAGGTGCTAGTGTGGTTGATAGATAAAACGATACGCGATGAGCGCCATAATTCCACATTTCACCAAGAGAATGTGGCCTGACAGTACCATCTTCTGTTCTGAATGACGATTGACTTTATTTCAGAACGAGAGCAAAAGAAAAATAGGTGTGACCTGCCGGTTTGCACCGCAATTTCCAAACTAAAGATTTTTCAGGCTAGAAAAAGATAGCTTCTTACCCAAGAAATGCAAAGCAGAACGAAATTCGCATGCAGAGGTCATTTCAGCGCAATTTCAGTATCCACCTTCTTTTACTGAAAGTAGACTTCGCGTGATTTTCGACTTGCCGCAGAGTTTTTAAGAAATGCCGCGTAGTGCAGTTTCCTGCATCGCTATTCCTCTCTCTACTTCGTTCATTGCTACGCATTATCCTTTCATGAATCACTACGTGGCAGATTTTATTGTTGAGCAACTTATCTAGGTCTATTCCTTAGGGTTTGCGATGCTGCGGCACGGATATTTTTTACAGGTTTTTGGGCCCCCTTGGATCCCGTGCGAAACGAAACGCTTCTTTCACGCTGCCGCTGCACCAAGCTAGTGCTCGACAGAATTCATTTTCCATTACGAACGGCAACTCACTTAGCCCGCCGCATTGACACTAATAAACGACGCTGCTGTTGAAGAAGCGATTCCGACGGAGTCGTTGTTCGCGTACACCTCCGGATAAACCACAACAGCAAGAAACTGTATCTGTTTCTCCGATCCGATCGCCCGCACTTGAGTGACTCACAATCCGTGCTTGTTCAAGTAGTCGAGATGTGGTCTTGTGTTACTCCCAGGTTAAAAGCCGATTATCGGGAATTCCATTCATCTCTTTACGGCTTCAGCTATTTTTTCTTATTCCAAGAAGTCACAGGTTGTTTTTATTCTTCATCCAATACAGCGTGATACGTAACCCTATCCAACTCCATCTATGAATTCCTTCCTGTTACTTGCACTGCAAGAAATACTTTGTGCTCACATCAATTGCTGAAGACATCAAAATTCATTTCAGAATGATAATCGGAATGTCGTAGAGATCTTGGCGCTCCAAAGATTAATAGACAACCGTCCAGTAATCCAGTTTCTGCACAACAAATGTGTGATGTAATTGATCATTGAACTTTCTCGGAAGGCACTTTTTACAATTCGTCTGTGCTAATTTCAACGTTGTCTCTCCAGACCTTGTTACAGGCCATGTTTTTGAAAACCCATGATTCATTTCGGTACTGTTTTAGATATCCATTTTCTCGATAACGTATTGTCCACTCCAAGTAGTTGTCTCTCATTATCAAAATGTCTTTTCTTAGCCTTGTATCCTATTGATTTGTAAATCGATTATCATGTACAAATCCAATATTATCCATGAAACTATATAGAGTAGTTCTACCACTGCGCCAAAAAAGAACATCCTCTTGATATAGTTCGCTTCCATGAAGGTGTTTTGTGCGCAGCAAATCTTATAGATTCACGGCAGAAATTTTGTTTAGTATATTGTCCTGGCTTAGAAGTTCATTTTTGGCCATTTAGACCTCCAGTACAACATGCAGAACGAGAGCTGAATACTTTTCAGGAACTTAACTCTTCGTCTTAGCTTTCCATGATTCTCCAGAATCGAACTGTCAGTTCCCAACAGCTTCATCAGTTAAGATTCTGGGAAAGATACAAAATAAGAGGAATTAATTACTATAAAAGGGAAACTAACTAAAAGATGTGACGAGGAGAACAAAAGAAAAATGGAAGAAAAATTAAGTAGAATGGTGAATCAGCTATCCTCAAGAACCATCATTGAAAACGGGCATATTCGTTGCCTTGAGTGACCTCAAAATATAATCAGTGTCTGTTCGAAGTTTAATATATTGTTAATTTGAATATTTGAAAAATGCAAAGAACAATAACCTAGATAGTCGAAGCCTTTTCGATCTTGTAAAAAGTTTCGCAACAAAAACACCGAGTTTCGAAATAGAAATATGACGTCAACCCGTAGAAGTTGCAACAGAATTCAACTCAAAGCTATTAAATTATTTCGCTTGCATCTTCATTAAAAATAAAAACATGAATAGAGTGAAGAAAGTAATGTAATTCAGTACTCTTATACAATATAAAATGCAAGCAAACTTTTGTCTAATCAGTACGGCTGCACTTTCTCTGTGGTACATAAAACTCATTGGCCTTTTATGTAAGAAAACTCGAGGATGAACGATGATCTCTACACACTCAAAAGCATTTTACGAATCAATTACTAATAATAGACCTGTCCAAAGCATACAGATCCAACAGTAATAAGATTGTTCTAATTTGAAGATCTTAATTGCTTTAAATGTATCTAAGTAATGTGACTTATGATACCAACTTTGCTCATCTATTGAATGTTGTCGAGTTGAATAAACGCTGATGAAATTCGTAGAACATGCCTCCTGTTTTCAACATGAGAAGTTTAATGAAAATCAACACAAAATAGTTCTCACCGACAAGTTGCGTTCGATCTTTGGACTGATTTATGGAAATTTGATTTTTGCATTATCGTCAAATGCAGCGAATGAAATTAATACTTAAAACAAATTGGCATTTTGACTAGAAAGAGAAATATCTGTTGTACTAAGTATTTTTGTTGTACTCACTAGGAAAGATTGGAGCACATAGAAGTTAGTAGAGAAGAAAGAAGAGAGCCAGCATGTTTTTAGAATGAAAGAAAATTTTTAGAAAACAGAACAGTAAGACATTTGTGGAAAACATGCCATTCTAGAAGAGACAGGTAAAATTACGAACAGAAAAGGAAAGGTTTCCATTTCGAGTTTTCCGTCAATCAAAGTTTTTAAACTTGAATTAACTATTGCTGCTCTAATTTATTTCGATCTGATTGGAAAAAGAGTTACGAAATTGGTGAAATTTTTCGCCATAATCATGTTTCTGATAAAATGTTCTTGCTTTCTTTCTTTTCAATTTTACCAGCACCAAACTATTCTTTTTATGAGAGGCGCTAAAACTGAAGAATCATCATATTTAAGTAGCAGTCGCTTTTTCTAAGCAACTTGAGAATATGTTGACCACTGAATAACGAAGTCAACTTATTCGTTCTTGAACAAATTCCACTCTGATGTATCTTCAAAGCGCAGCAATACTTGACAGACGCATCCGATAAGCAGCACTACTTTTGCACCCTACAGTAAACTGTTTCTTCTTACGCCTTGCAACATACCATACTTATAATCGAGAGTGTGCAGGAATAGACTCTATGCTCTAAATGTTTGCCTCGCCTTACTGTATTCACGAAGCCTGATTCTACCATTGAAAAATGGAGATCGGAGTGGCGAGCTTAATTCTACTCAGTATCGACAAATTGAATTTAAATGTGTGATTTTTGACGAAACTGAACTGATTATTCCGAACATAGAATAGTTGTCCAGGAACACTGATCTAGCGTACGGTTCTTGTAAGTAATACAAGCGTCATTAACTCGTTTTCTGCTATTAATTCACCAGTCAGCAAGCATCTTGTCTAAGAATTTCAACTCTCTCTAAGGAAGATTATAGATAAGCATTATCACTTACTCGCCTCAGATTGACCACCTGGACTTGCGATAGAACACTTCCTATGTATAAAATTGAATTCTTTACGAACTCATAATTTCTTAATTCCTCATTGCTACGAAATTTTGCAGGAAAAGAACCGTCACTACACTATTAACTTTAGCGGCAAGTAATTACATTTTTGCAGTACAATAATTTTAAAAAGTTTTTGAAATCAATTACTTAAGAAAATTGTTTTGTTTAGAAGACAAAGAGGAAATTTGTTGACATTAGGTACGAAATTGCGAATAATTGCAAGCTCGCTTGTAACAAATAACATAAGCGCACCTAGTAGCCGTGATCGTTGGACAATTTAAAGTAGTCAGGTTTAGTATCTTGCATGCAGTCCCTTTGAATTGAGACCTGGCTTCAACATGCGGCTGAAATTTATCGTCAGTAAGAATTTTCGAATGATGCAGATTGCTTCATTATCGGTATTTGAGTAGGTTGCGTAAAATAAATCAGAAGACACTTTAGTCTTCATCTTAATTTTCTAGCGTTTCAAACGTCTTTTCACCATTCTAGATCCTTTATTCTTGATGCGGAAGTCGAAGCCGAATTATTTGATAAATATTTTACATCTGACTGCATGACATTTCGTTTTGTGTGCTACCATGTTCGGCAAAATATTATGTATTGCAGTCCATCCACTAATTCCTCCCAGTGCTACTACGAAAAAAAGTTACGCGTATTAATTGCTGTCATACGAGAACGTAGCTCACAACCATTTCTATCGGTGCTGACCGCACGATCCTGCTTACATTAGGATATGCAGTACAGAAAAAGTGACGACTTGTGGTCGATGTGCTGCGTATTCTCCTTGTGTAAAACCATCCGGTCTGTGAAATCACAAATTTTTATCAAACTGGGCCGGCATTCCTCAAAAATTGACACCGACTACCAGGAAACTGAGAACAATGTTTGACATCCATTATTTTAGCGTGGAAAAGATAAAATTTTGTACACGAGTGCTATTTCAAAAGCGAATTTTACATTACATACACTATTGTCTGGTATTCTTTCGTAGCAAGTACAGGGAGAGGACGTAAATCTAGAATTTTGACACGGCCAACAGTATTCAATTACAAACATGTATGATCCATTTAATACTTAGCACTTCTTCCTTCTTTCTCTAGTACCTCTTGGATGCCTGTGGCCATAGAACCGATTAGATTGTGAAAATACCTTAAGAAAGTTCGCTCCACAATTTAGTAATATTATTCCAACACTCATATTTGTTTTTTGGATGACGCGGTTGGTTGCGAAATTAAGATTTCGTGTAGCCCCACACATTTTCAATTGGATCTAGGTCAGGATTTTGTGCAGGCCAATCCATAGGCGTGACTCACCAATTTCCAAATACTTTTGGTTTGTGAAATTTCCTTCAATGCGCTGTAGTGAAAGTGTGGCATGGTAGGAAAAACCACCTCGTACATTCACAAGTTCATAGCCTGACCTGTAAGTAAGAATGATACAAGAAGTATCAAATTTCTCGCCATTCATCTTCAATACACGCATATTGCGTTTTATCGGCCGTACTTCAAAAGAAGTTTCGTCAGTAAATACAACACGTGACCACATAAGCATATTCCAGTGAAAGTGTCTGAATGCCAATGCAGTCCTTTTAAGCAAGTTAGCTTCTCGAATAAACGGTTTACGTACAGCTACTCTATTGCGAAATCCGATTATGTGGATATATCGACGAATTTGTTTTGGTGAAATAGAAATTGTACTGTTTGGATTGAAAGTGAAATCAATAGTGTTTAGTGCTCGGAACCTGTTTCGAACAAGTACTGGTTCAAGGCTGTTCAGAGCAATGAGATCCAACTTATTGCGTCTACCACGACGTTTCTGCAAAATCCCAGTGCGCCGCCGTGTTACACGCTTCACAATGTTCGACACTGTTGATTGAGGTATTTAATAGTATTTTGCGACATCTGTAACTGTTACACCAATGTTAAATGCGTCGTAAACGGCATTGTACAACTCAATAGAGACATTACCAGATCCTTTCTTGCGACCCATGGCTGTTATTCTTTGTAGGCGTCGCCTGTTTTTCCTAAATGTTTTAAATTTTACTCATATATTGATCGCCCGATTCGGTTGGCCGCGTCAGACATCAAAGATTAACGTCCTCGTCCCATACGGTACGTAGACAAAATTTTAGGACCAAAAAGGCTCATTTGCCGCAATCACAGTAATGATTAAGACTACACTAAAACTTTAATGAAAATTCAAGAATTCAACATCTCTAGTACTTCGTCGATCCACCTCTACTTTTCTTCACTATCTCAGCTCTCTTGGGCATTGACGCAACTAAATTTTCAAATTGTCAATCCGGTAATGAGTTCCACATTTCAGACAGTAGCTTGAATAGATGCAATGTAGATCTAGGATGCACATAACGCTTACATAAATTCTGCTTCATTATCCCCCATACGTCTTCTATTGAATTCAAATCCGGACTCTGTGCCGGCCACTTCATACGCGTGACTCTTTCTTTTTGTAGATACGTAGCGATAGAACGGGCTCTGTGGGTCCATAATTATCTTCGTAAAGCACAAACGAAGCTGTTCAGTCTTGATTCTTGTAGATAAATGTTGGGATAGGCTTTCATTCATCACACGATAGGAATTGCTGTCAAAAATTACAATAGTTCCAGCCAAAGGAGTGCGTCCATTCATAGAAAATCCACCCCAAACAGATACAACTTGGTACACTGATTTAAACGTAGGAATTATGCATCGTTGATGCAGACGTTGCCCAGGTTTCTTCCAAACACGTGACCGATTCTTCGTTGGACGCACTGTAAAACTCGACTCATCAGTAAATAGTACGTTACTCCATTGTTGTAGTGTCCAGTATTCATGTGTACGAGCCCATAGGATGCGTTCTCCAATATTCTTTTTAGATAGGAATGGCGTTTGTATCGCAATATGACTACTCATATTCATCTTTTGACACAGCGACGAATTGTCTTGACACATAAGTTAAGTGATGTAGCCTTATTAAATCGTGCTGCGATTACGTAAATTGGTTCGAAGCAGTTATGTATCACATATTTGTTGAGCAGCCTCATACCTCGTTCGGTTAATTTTTGCTTTCGTCCAACTTTTTTGGATTTCTTGACTGTTGCTTCTTTACGTAGTCGACTTAGTACACGGGATACAATTGACCGAGACATCTTGTAGTACTTCGCAATGTCAACACTACGAACTCCTAAACAGGAAAGGTCATAAAATGATTTTCGACGTTCTTTCGGAATACATTTTGCACCTCGCTGACGTGCCATGGCAACTTAGCTTGTAAGAATCTTAGAATTACTCATGTAGTTTTTAATGAAAATTTAAAACTTAGAATGCAGTATGATTGGGTATTTTGCTACAATGTTGATGATCCTAAACTTTTGTCCACTCCCCTGTACAGTACCTCTTCGTTTCTTGTCGCTCCTCTATTTATAGCACTCACAGGGTCGGACATATTTCTAGGAATCATCGTACGTTTACAGTAATGGACCTCCAACGGAAGCAAAGGTTTTTGGTTTTATACGCCTTGCTGGTCCCATGCGCACTCGTTGCGACCGAGATCCTGTTTGTCCCTCGACTACTAAATTACATTATTTGAGCCTCAGTTGATCTATTCTCTACGATTCCGATATTAATATCACTGCGACTTCTTCGATCGATCTTGTACTCCGTTGCTTCTCCTGATGTAAATCATAGACGACATCGTGTAATTTTGATCGAGTAGAGTTGGTTGAGCTGTGCCATGGTCCTTTGCAAAGGAACATTTCCCGAAAAGTACCGTACACTGGTCTGTGTAGGAACTAGTCTCACAGTCCGAGAAACACAAACAGCTGTACGTATTTTCAGCAACTCAAATAAACCCAGGCCATGTCCCTCGAGCTAGTTTCGGACCTAATTGGTCAATTTTTAGAAGCAGTATCTACTGTAATAACATCCTCCCATGTATCTCTAGACGATACTTATTTTGAAAAATAATTGTTGAATGTTCGATTTTGTAGAACCTGCCTAGCAAAAAACAAATTGGACTGATGAAGAGTTGCAGATCGAGCTGCAGTATTTTTTCTCCAAGAGTTCATATGAGTGAGCTGTCTGATGCCTAGTGGTTCAAGTTTTACATACTGTACATTCGACCAACGTGTCTATACTAATCGACCTATCCCCTTCTCAAAAGAAAAGTTGAGCAGGTGCACCCGCAAAACCTATAAAATGCCAAAATCGCTCCGTTCTCCGCTCACAACATCCGCCTACTTCCAACATGGGTGCAGCACCGTCAAAATCTCCCGGTGTGGAGAGGTCACTCACTCTCAAGCGTGCAGAGGTTCCGAATTTCGCTGTGAAGGAGCTCGGTGTGAATCAAGCCGATGTCGCTCAACTGGAAGTAACGTGCAGCAGTACACCTTTGTACGATGCATTGACTAAGTACTTCGCACAGCGCGGTGTTGATATGGACGTCGAGCCTCCATCAGCAAAGGATCGGATTCATAACGACCCGCTGAAAGATGAACGTGAGTATCCCGGAAAACTGACTTCTTACCAGAACCCACCGACGAAGTTCATGGACGGCTTTCGCCGGTTCACCAAGAGCGAGAAGGAAGAGGGAGAAGCATCACAGCGTGTTACCTATGCAGTTGGATATGGTTGGGGAAAGATTCGAACCAATCCATCTGAGGAGAATTCCACAACTGGAAACCAGACAGTCCTATTCCATCACTACGCAAGAGGGGAGCCAATTGAGGAGTATTACACGATGTCTGTTTTGCGGACTGTGGTGCTGTACGCAAAGGACGATGCTGTGATTAAGGCTCTTAATCGAGAAGCATTGGATTGGTATCACACTAGAGAGAAACTTGTGCTTGCTGCTCAAGGAGACAAATATGTGTTATACACTCTCAAAGTTTCTTGCAGTGATAGACCACCGTCTTGGATTTGCCATGGACATCGCCCCTCACGTCCCTGCTCTTCCATTGTTCTGGCACCTGGTGTCCAGGAAGCAATGCTTGCCGACGCCCGTTCATTCTTCGATAAGAAGACCAAGGATTGGTATTATTCACACGGCGTACCGTATCGCCGTTCGTATCTGTTGTACGGGCCTCCAGGTACCGGCAAAACGAGCCAGATTAGAGCACTGGCTGGTGAGCAGAGGCTGAAGGCATGTTTCATGTCGTTATCCCACAAACACTTCGGTGATCATACCTTGATCGAGGCACTGGCGAAGATTCCAAAGCCATGTGTACTTGTTTTTGAAGATATAGACGCCTTGTTCGACAAGCGAAAAAACAAGTCCGAATCTACCCTAACGTTTTCAGGGTTACTCAACGCTGTGGACGGGATTGTTTCCACCGAGGGTACACTCATCATGATGACAACGAATCATATTGACCGACTGGACCCTGCATTGTTGCGCTGTGGACGTATCGACCGACGCTTCGAATTCTCGCTGCCTGGTCACAACGAGGTTGCACGTTATTTCAGGACATTCTATCCAGACTCGCCAATGGAGTACTCGACGAGGTTCGCCGATCTGGTGTTTGAACGGGAAGAGAAGATGGCTCGCTCACTAGCTACATTACAACAGCACTTCATTTACTGTCGTGGAGAATCTGCAGAGACAGCGCTGGACAAGGTTGACGAGTTTTTCAAAGCCTATTTCCCGGATGGTGGTGCTGAGGCGGGTAGTGATGTTACTGCGGAGAATGACGAAGATGAGAAGAAGGAAGATGAAAGTCCGGACGAGAAAGATAAAGGTAAATCGGAGGATACGGCGAACTGCTGTTAGGGGACAGTTCAAATATAATGAGATGTTGTTAATTGCTTCCTGAATTGATAAGTAATGTATGTTATGAATGGCAAGGGAAAAGGTTTCTGTATTGGTAGATGAAGTACGTTATTCGGCAAAGACGAGGACTATATAGTAGAAGTGGTTTCACTGTGAATGTCTCAGGAACAAACAGAAGTGAGTGGGTGTCTATGACTCCAGCCGGGCGTCCAAACGGGAAATGCTAAAAAAATGTTTCCAAATTTATTCTTCTGTACAGTAAACCGTGCAATTAATGATGCAGGGTTTTTTGTACGAGCTAGTACTCAGAACTAGTACCGCAGTGTTGTCGAACAAACCCTAGCTGAAGTGGAATCAGT
>JAAUYH010098131.1_pt1 | contig 11490 bp, 11 predicted proteins | sample 7278061 | NCBI WGS metagenome assembly JAAUYH01 (sample SAMN14350203, study PRJNA611818) | marine sediment metagenome | isolation source: surface marine sediment (0.6m) | place: French Polynesia: Moorea | collected 2018-08 | reverse complement strand
CTTCATCTTGAAGCCAATCCCGGCATTGTTGACGAATACATCGACGCTGCCGAATTCAGATTTGGCGGCTTCGATCAAAGCAGCGCATTGATCCGCTTTCGATACGTCGCAGGCAATTGTCGCAACCTTTGCGCCGCGAGCGCGCAGGTCCTCCGCGACTACCTCCGCTTCATCGTCAATCTCTACGTCGGAAACGACGCAATTCGCGCCTTCATCGGCAAAGGCCTGCAAAATGCCCTGCCCAAGCCCCTTTTGCTTACCCGACCCCGTGACGACGATGGTTTTTCCGGCGAATTTGCTCACCTCACAAGTCCTCGGTCAGGATGAATTGCGGCGCGTCTGCGTAATCCTGAAACGGAGCGGCCTTCGCCTGGAATTCAGGATCAGACACGTCCTTCACGAAGTCTTCCATGTTGGTGATGTCGAGCACTTCGAAATAGGAATAGGGTGGCGGTGTATCGGGATCACCGAACAGTCCGGTTGCCTTGTGTACGGTGAAACTGTTGACCGATGGCAGCGCGCTCGCAGTGGGCACGTCCTTAGTCTTGGCCCATTCTTCATATTCGGCGACATTGACGCCCGGCTTAAGGTTGAAGGGTACGATAATGCGCATGATTTCAGGCTCCTTCGTCTGTGTCTGGGGCGCGGTACGCGCCAAGTTTGGCATCAAGTTGGCGGGCGAGCGCGAACAGGCCTTCCTCGGCTCCGCTAGCGGTTACGATTTGAACGCCGATGGGCAGGCCATCCTCGGTCCACCCGGCGGGAATGCTGATCGCGGGTAGCCCTGCGATATTGGCAAGGCAGGTGAAATCGGCCTGAGCTGCAGGTTCGGGATCAGAGTGCGGGAAAGCGACATTGGGCACGGTTGGCATGATGAGAAAGCCGTGTTTCTTCACAATTGCTTGCACTTCGAGCCGCGCTTGATTGAGCACATCCATATCCATCGCGCGCTTCCTTTCAGGCCTGTTGGGGCCGTATTCGAGCAACTTCTGCAAATGCTCAGAAAGCCCCTCAACGCCCGCCAAGTCCTCGGCCAGCGCGTGTGAGACATGGATAAACCCGGCGAAGCGGATGCGCGAATTGCTCTCACTGAGCGAGACCTTGGCCGGATCGGTTTCCAGCGCGTCCACAGCCCGTGCTAAAGCGCCAGCGACTGGGTCGGCCACTTCGACGCCATGATCGACGAGGACCGCGCCCGCGCCACTGACAGGATCATCGCCGAAGTCGCTTATCACGCGCGACACACGCTCCAGCATGTCAAGATCCCGCGCAAGTGGCCCGATGGCATCAAGCGTGCGATCAGCCGGGATCAATCCATCCTGACTCACTCGGTCGGTCGCGGGTTTGAAGCCGTAGACACCACAATGCGCGGCCGGGATGCGGACCGATCCCATCGTATCCGTGCCAAGCGCCACATTGCAAAGGCCCGCCGCAACCGCCGCCCCGCTGCCGCCTGAAGACCCGCCCGGCGAATAACCCTCCCGGTGCGGGTTTTGGGTCGCCCCGAAATGCGGATTGTCGGTCTTCGATCCGAGCGCACCTTCCTCCATGTTGAGGATACCGGTGACGACCGCACCTTCGGCACGCAATCGTCGCACGACGTCGGCGGTGGTTGTGGCGACGCGGTCCTCCCAAGCGCCCAGTCCGGCATGAAACGGCATGCCTTCGACAGCGATGTTCGCCTTCACACCCACCGTTACATCGGCCAGCAGTCCCGAGCTGCCGGTCGCGCTTTCATCGCGGTAGAGGAAGGCGTTGTAGCGGTCGAGCATGGCCGGGTTAGACGCCCCTCTGGTCAATCAGGCGCAATGGCTTCTGACGCGTATCGATCTCGGTTGCCTTGGCCGTGCCGCCCGGTTTCACCAGCTCAACATCGACTTCGACGCCCAACCCCTGCTTCAGTGTTTCTTCGAGCGCCGCCTTGTCGGTTCCGCCTTTGCTTTCGAGCGTCACCGTCATGTGGTCCTTCTGAGCTGCATCGCGGCGCAGGTGGCACACATATTCCCCGGTGAGATCGCTGCGGTTCTCGATGATCGCACCGATGGCGTGGGGGAAGACGTTGATACCGCGCAGTTTGACCATATTGTCACTGCGGCCCTTGAACCCTGCGATCCGCTTGAACACGATCTCGCCGCGCCCATCGAGTTCATGCGTTATGTCATGCGTGTTGAAGCGGATGCAGGGCGCGATATCGTCCTTGTAGAGACAAGTGACGACCATGTCCCCGGTCTCGCCTTTTGCGACAGGCATACCGTCATCGACGCCCAGCAATTCGAGATATTGCGCGTCTTCCCAAACATACATTCCATCGCGCTCCGGCCCTTCGCCGGCAATCGTTCCGGTGTCGCCGACGCCGTACCAGTCATAGGCCTTTGCACCGTGCCAGGCAGCTTCGGTGCTGGCGCGATCTTCGGTGCCGAGGTGGCCAATGATCATGCGGATGTTGATCTTGTCGAACAGCTCCTCGGCCTCAGCGGTCCCGGCGAGTTTGCGGACATAGTCAACAAAGCCAACGATGCAGGTGACGCCGAAATCCGCCATCAATCGTACCTGATTGACGCTGCGGGTCTCAATTCCTGTCCCGGCCGAGAGGAACACGCTGTTGGTGAAGTGAGTGACAGCTTCGCGAATGTAATGCCCGCCATTGATCATGCCGTGACCATAGACCGAGTGAACAACGTCATCGGGCGAGAGGCCCATCCAGCGATACATGCGACCCACCAGAAGATTGCCCACTTCGCGTCCCTTGGGCCCGAACATAAGTGTCTGAGGCTTGCCGGTTGTGCCCGAGGTAGTGTGGAAGATCGTGGGCGGACGTGTGGCCGCATCACCCATGCCGTGGAAATCGCCATAGGGTGGGTATTCGGCGATCGAAGCCATCAGGTCGCTTTTGTCGTAGACCGGGAGTTTGGTGATGTCTTCGAGCCCGCGAATATCGCCCGGCTCGATCCCGTGCGCACCCCAGAGCCGTTGGTAGAACGGAACCTTCCAACCGCGCTCCATCAGTGTCTTGAACTGCGCATCCTGGATCGCAAACAACTCGTCACGGCTCATAGACTTGTAGCGCGCGGTGAAGGCGTCGCCGATCGGATAGTCCTTGAGCAGCTGTTCATGATCAAGAGCTTCGAAATAGGTCGGGTAGGTCATCAAGGGTTCGCCAGATACGTGAGGGGATCGTCGAAAATGCGCGGGTCTGCGGTCTCGCCAGCGAGCCGGCGGCACAGATCGTATTTGGCCTGCGATTGCGCAGAGTTCATCGTGTGCACGATGCTGCCGAGATTGGCGTCGATGGCACGCTCGATTGCGGTGCCGTCGCGCTTGGTTACAACCAGCCGTTGTGGGGACAGAGCATTGCCATCGGGGTTATCGTCGAGATTGATCGAGACGTTCTGAGCCAACTCGACCAATTCGGGCGCATTGAGCCCGTCTGCGTCGAACAGGTCCGGATCGATAATCCCGTCGCGCAGCATCAATGGAGCAAGGATCGGCAAGCACAGCCGCGCATAGGCTGCGCTCATGTCCGGTTTGAAAGACCGCCCGACCAGCCGCACGACCAGGGGCGGCGCGAAGAGGTCTACCTTGGCCACATCGGCGAGCCGCAATCCGTCACGATAGAGCTCTTCCAACTCGCCCAAGGCCCCATGGCTAGCACGGCCTGAGGGGAATGGTTTGATCGCGACCTCGCCGATCCGCCAGACTGTACCGAGGTCCTTTGTGTAGCTCGTCAGGTCGAGCGGCTCGATCAGCGTGGAGTATCCAAACGGCCCTTCGAGAACGTCATGCGGGCCGTCCATTCCGCCTTGGACCAATACCACGGCAGAGACGGCCGCGCGCGCGGCATTCGCGATCTGGAGCGGCAGCGCGATGGAAGCCTCGACATGCGCCTGCATCGTTCCGCTCGCGAAAGAATAGGCGAGGCCCATCACATCGGCATATTTCTCAGGCGAAATGTCCGTAAGTCGTGCAGTCGCAAGCGCGGCGCCAATCACTCCTGCGGTTGCGGGGCGAAAGAAGCTCATGGGCCCTGTCGCAGCGATGCCCAACCCGCTGGCAATATCGACACCAACGGCAATCGCGGTCAGCACCGACTCGCGATCCATCCCGCCAGCATCATGCGCCTTTGCCATCACTGCTGCGGTCACTACCGAAAGCGCATGGACCACCGCGCCTTCGTGCACGGCATCCCATTCAAGGCAGTGGATAGAAAAACCGTTGAAGAAAGCAGCAGAGGTAGCCGGTGCTTCTCCGCCGCAAAGCAAATTGGCTTGAGCGCCGGCTCCGAAACCAAGGACCGCTGGCAACAGCTTTTGCGCTTCGGGTGACTGCGCACCTGCTGCGCCTCCTGCGAGGGTATCGGCCACCAGTCTGAGCGTGTCAGCGCGCACTTGGCCGGGGAGCGTATGAGGTGCGCTGGCGAATCTAAGGATATCCTGCGTTGCGCTCACCGAATCCACTCCGTGAGCATTGCCTCGATCGCTTCAGGGTCATCGCCTTCGAGCGCCAATTTCACCGCGCGGTCCGCTTCGCTCGGCTGCAATTTGCCCCAGCGCGCAAGGCTGTGCATCTTGGCGATAATCCGATCCTGATCGACGGGACGCTCAGGGTCTCCCAGCGTATCGACCAGCTCCAAGCCGTTAACTCGCGCCCCGAAATGCGCGGGATAGCGCGCGGTAATGTCCGGCGCTTCGGCAACCGAGACTTGCGAACGCAAGGACACGAGCGCGGCAATCGCTTCCTCGGTGAAGTCCTCTGGCTCTGCCTCCCGCCCATCTGCCACCACCGCGACGGCATGTTGGAGCGAGAACTTCGCTTCAAGCTCGGTCGTCGGTTCTGGCCGGTCGCAGAATGTCAGCGCATCCTTGAAGGTCTCGACCGTGAACGGTGCCTCAAGCTTGCCCTCACGGCGCAATTCCATCGCGGCGTCGATTGCGGGGTGGGCATGACGGCAAGCGGCAAATGGCTTGAAACTCACGGTTTCGATCAGCCAACCATCCCCATTCGAAGCGAGCGGGCCGGGTTGCGTGGTCATCGCAGCGAACAACCCTTGCGGACCTTCGAGCACGCCTTGCGGTCCGGTCGCGCCGTAATGAACGTGTAACGCCGCATCACGCCCGGTGCGAACTGCGTGATAGATATGCCACTGCTTGGTCAGCACATTGTCATGCCGCATATGCCACAGTCCGCCAGCGACTGACCCGGCATTGCCCAGCGCATTGGCGTATTCGACCGGAGCAAAATCGAGCAGAGATCCAAAAGCTGCACAGGCGCCAAACACACCCATCGTCGCAGTCGGATGCCAATGCGCATAGTGATGCGCATCAAATGCTGCGCCAATCCCAATCATCGCTTCGTAACCGCGCACAGCTGCATCAAGCCGAGCGTCCATATCAGCGGTCGATAGACTGAGCGCTGCTGGCCAGACTACCGGGCCGGGATGCAACAGCGAGGTCCGGTGCACATCGTCCATTTCGAGCACGTTGCCGACATAGGTCGCGCGCTCCCAACCCTTCATGGAAACAGCCCCGCCAAGCTCGCCCGCTTCGGAAAGTCTTGCGCCCGCAACGCAAGCCAGCCAATCAAGCAGATGAACACGTGCGCGTGTCCGCTCGCTTTTGCCGGACGGACGCGCTAATGTCCGGACAAATTGGGTTAGCAGCGGGTCGCTCACAGCGCCGTCTCCTGCCTAAAAGATGGTCGATGGAGTTGGGATTGACGGCCAAGGCTGCGAAGAAACAAGGCAAAACTGCGCGTACGCCGCGTTATCTGCAAGTCGCCTCGGAATTGCGCGAGGCAATCCTTGCGGGCGATTTTGCCGAAGGAAAGCAATTCCCGACCGAAACTGCGCTGTGCGAACGCTTTGACGTAAGCCGCTTCACGGTGCGTGAGGCTTTGCGTCGGCTCGAATCCGAAGGGCTCATTCAGCGCAAGCGCGGATCGGGTACCACTGTTCAGCCAGCGGCCGCACGAGGCGGCGCGTTGCACCAGCCGCTCTCCAATGTTGGCGAACTGCTGCAATATTCGCAGAGCAGCGAAGTTACCTATGCTGCGGCGGGTCGCGGAAGCCTGCCCACGGAAGTCGCTGAACAGATCGGCGGCAGCACGGCGGGTGAATGGACCAGCTTTCGCGGGGTTCGCAGTCCGCCCGGTGATGCGCTTCCGATTGCTGTTACCGACGCATATTTTCACGAAACTCTCGATGAAGCCATTGACCAGCTCGACTTGGGAGCGGGCACTTTGTTCAGCCAGATCGAGAAGCTCACCGGCGTGCGCATTGGCCGGGTGATGCAGGATATTCAGGCGATTGCCGCTGACACAGTGACTGCCAAAGCGCTCAAGATCGAGAAGGGCTCCCCCGTGCTGCGGATCATCCGATCTTACCGCAATCCCAAGGGTGAGATTTTCGAGATTTCGGTCAGTCACCACCCCGGCGACCGCTTCGCCTACGCGATGCATATCGACGTCGAGGACTAGTCGCTGCGCCATTCAGCCCTGCCCACCTTTGGGTGGCACCGGTGCGGGCTGCCAATCTTCTCCGGCGAAACGGATGGCGGGAGCGATGTGCTTCCCACCGCCTTCGGCTTCTACTAGCAGACCGCGCTCGGCGATGTGTGGTTCGTCAAAGGCTTCGCGGAAATCAAGCACGGGTGAGAAGGCGACATCCTTGTCGGCAAACCAGCTGACCCACTCGTCACGGGTTTTGGTGGCAAAAGTTTCACGCAGGAAGGCGATGAGTTCGCCCTGTTCGCCCGCATCAGCTTCCGCAATCGGGATCAGGTCTTCACGTTCCAGCGCAGTGAGCAAATTGGTCGCGAACTTGATCTCGCGACCACCCAGCGCGACGTGCTTATCGTCCTTTGTTTTGTAGACTTGGTAGAACGCCGCGCCGCCGAGCGAACGCTGGGCAGCAGAGCGCGGGCTTTCGCCGCCAGCGATAGCCGACCCGGCCGTGTGCGCGCACCAGGGCAGAAGGCTGTCGAACATCGCGCAATCGATATAAGCGCCTTCGCCCGTGCGATCACGGCCCACGATCGCCATCAGCACCGCTGAAAGCGCAGTCAGCCCTGAGGCCATGTCGGCACTGGGCGCTCCGGGAACGACCGGCGTGCCGTCAGGCCCATCGTTCACTGCTAGGAAGCCCGCGAGCGCCTGCACCGCCATGTCATGCGCAGGATGATGAGCAAGTGCGCCTTCCTGCCCGAAAGCCGAAATCGAGCAATAGACGATGTCGGGTTTGATCGCTTTGACGCTGTCATAATCAAAACCCAGCCGCTTCATGACGCCAGGCCGGAAGCCTTCGACAAACACATCCGCATCCGCGATCAGGTCGCGCAAAGCGGCTTTGCCCTCCTCACTCTTCAAATCAAGCACAACGCTATGTTTGCCGCGATTGAGATTGGCGAACCACACCGAGTGTTCGCCGTCGCCATAGGTATCAAAAGGGGCCTGATCGCGAGCGGGGTCACCGTGAGCGGGCTCGACCTTGACCACCTGAGCGCCCTGATCGGCCATCATCACTGTCATCATCGGTCCCGGCAGGAATTGCGAGAGGTCGACGACCTTGATGCCTGATAGCTTGCCCATAGTCCCCGCATAAACCCCGTGAGGTCAGATCACTCCGCTCTTGCGAAAGCGCGCAATCGTATCGTCGTCATAACCAAGATCGGAGAGAATGCCGTCACTATCGGCGCCGAGCAATGGGGCCGCTCGGTTGGGCGGGCGCTCCCCATCAAACTTCAGCGGGCTGGCGAGGATTTGCAGATCATCCCTGTCGGGATGCTCTACGCTCTCGCGCATCCCGATTGTTTCCAGCCAAGGGTTATCGAGCGCGTCTCCGAGCGTGTAAACCGGGGCCACCGGAACAAAACCAGCAAGCAAGTCCTGCCAATGTGCCATCGGCTGCTTGGCCAGCTCCTCGTCAAGCAGCGCGGTCAATGCTTCACGATTGGCGAGCCGTTCTCCATTGGTGGCAAAGCGCGGATCATCGAGCAGATCGGTGCGCCCGATCCGGTCGACGAGGATGTCCCAGAATTTGGGCAACTGGCACATCACGAACATCCAGCCATCCTTTGCCTTGAACATCTGGCTGGGCGTCGCAGTCGGGTGAGCGGAGCGCGGAGTACGCGCAGTTTCATCGCCGTGGTTCATGTACCAGAGCGCTGGATAGCTGGTCTGATGCACTGCTGCGGAAAGCAGGTCGGTGTCAACATCGCGCCCCTTACCTGTGCGCTGCGCATCGACGAGAGCTCCCAGCAGCCCGATGCAGAAGATCGTGCCCGTAATGAAGTCGACCATAGAGAGCCCCATACGCTGCGGCTCACCGCCCGGCTCACCTGTCAGCGAGCAATAGCCCGCTTCGGCCTGCATCAGGTAATCGTATCCTGGCCACTTTGCCCGTTCATTGTCGCGGCCGTAGGCGGAAAGGTGGGCGCACACGATCGCCGGATTGACGGCTTTGAGCGAAGCGTAATCTAGCCCGAGCCTCGCGGGCAGATCGCCGCGCATATTGTTGGCCACTACATGACTTGTCGCGACCAGCTTGTGCAGAACTTCCTGTCCTTCGTCGCTGCCCAAATCGAGCGTCAAGGAGCGCTTGTTGAGGTTGAATGCGTTGAAATAGGTGCTTTCACCGGGCCTTAGGAAATGTGGCCCGACGGCGCGTGCCGTGTCTCCTGCTCCACGGAGCTTTCCGTCTGGCCCCGCCTTTCCTGGCGGTTCGATCTTGATGACCTCTGCCCCCATCTGCGCAAGAAACATCGTGCCATAGGGACCCGCGCCATATTGCTCGGCGCTGATGACGCGAAATCCCTTTAGAGGCAGATGCATCTCGCTCATTCAGCGACCCCCTAGATCTGGTTATCTTTCAGGTGCTGCTTGGCGATGATGATGCGCTGCATTTCATTGGTGCCTTCGCCGATGCACATCAGCATGGAGTCGCGGTAAAAGCGCTCGATGTCGTATTCCTTTGAGTAGGAATAACCGCCAAAGACGCGCATCGCCTCCTGACTGTTCTCAACCGCCGCTTCGGAAGCGAAATACTTGGCGATGCCTGCTTCCTTATCGCAGCGCTCTCCCTTGTCATAAGCTTCAGACGCATCGAGCGTAAGCAGCCGGGCGGCGCGGGCACGCGTGACCATTTCGCCGAGCTTCAGCTGGATCGCCTGGTGCTGCGCGATGGGCTTACCCATCGTTTCACGCTGCTGTGCGTATTCAGTCGCAAGCCGCAGCGAACCCTCGGCAAGGCCTACGCCGCGCGCAGCAACATTGATCCGGCCCAGTTCCAGCCCGCCAGTTGCCTGGAAGAAGCCCTGTCCCTCAACACCGCCGATTAACTGATCAGCGGGGATGACATAGTCTTCCATGATGAGCTCAGCGCTGTCGATCGACTTGTAGCCGAGTTTGTCAAACTTCTTGCCGGTGGTGAGCCCGTCGCGCTTGTCGGCAATGAACAGGCTCATGCCCTTATAGCGCGGATCGGCATTGGGGTCGGTCTTGGCGAGCAACGCAAAGCATTGACCGTTCAGCGCATTCGAGATCCAGGTCTTGGTGCCGTTGAGCACATAATCGCCGTTCTCGTTCTTCTTTGCGACCGTGCGGATTGCCTGCAGGTCTGTGCCTGCATTGGGCTCCGTGAGCGCCAGCCCGCCACGGATTTCCCCGGTTGCGAATTTGGGGAGCCATTTTGCCTTTTGCTGCGCCGTGCCGAAACGCTCGACCGCGGCAGCCATAATGAGGTGCGAGTTGAAAATGCCGGTGATCGCCATCCAGTGGCTGGAGATTTGCATTACGATCTTCGCATAGGTCGTCGCAGGGAGGCCAAGGCCGCCATATTCCTGACCAATCGTGGCCCCGAACAGGCCCATCTCTGCCATCTGCTCGACCAGTTTCTCGGGCCAGATGTCATTGTGATCGTGATGCTGGATCACCGGGATCACTTCGCGTTCGAGCCAGCGATCAATTGCGTCCATGAAGGCGCGTTCTTCATCCGGATCGATGGTGCGAATCTGGTCTTCGATTTGTGCGGCGGTAGCCATGATATTCAGTCCTTACGGGGTCTTGTGTCGTCAGTTCAGGGGGTCTTATTCGTCGAGCCCGCCAAAGCCGCGCTTCCAAACGAGTACGGTACGCTTGTAGTGGCTCACAATATCACCATGCTGGTTCTTGGCGATGGTCTTAAAGGTCACGATGCCTTGCTCCGGGCGGCTCTTGCTCTCGCGCTTTTCGAGCACTTCACTTTCACAATAAAGCGTATCGCCAACGAATAGCGGTTTGGTCATGCGCACTTCATCCCAGCCGAGATTGGCTATGGCCTTGCCGCTTGTGTCCGACACGCTCATGCCGGTCATCAAGGCGATGGTGAAGGGGCTGACGACCAGCGGCTTGCCGAATTCGGTGTCTTTCGAAAGCTCATAATCGAAATGGGCCGGATGCGTGTTCATCGTCAACAGCGTGAACCACACATTGTCAGCGTCAGTAATCGTGCGACCGGGGCGGTGCTCGTAGATGTGGCCCTCTTCGAAATCCTCGAAGTAACGCCCCTGGACCTCGCGAAAGCGGCCTGGAGAGACTTCGATTACACCATCACGCATGTAATACTCCTTCTGCGCGCGCAATCACCGCGCGGTATTTCTTGATGAACGGCGCTTCGAGCATCCGGCCCTTGAACCGGATCGCGCGGCCTCCGCCTGCTTCGTATGCGGCGACAGCCTCGCGGGCTTCGACCACTTCAGCTTCGCTCGGCGCGAAAGTTGAGTTGATGGTTCCGACTTGCCGCGGGTGGATCGCGGCTTTGGCAGCAAAGCCGATGGAGCGGGCGCGTTCGCATTCTTCGGCAAGACCTGCTTCGTCCTCCAGTGAGATGTAAGGCACATCAATCGCCGGTTTGCGGGCCTCTGCACAAGCGAGAATGAAGTGCTGACGCACCGAGAGCAGGGGCTCCCATGCAAGTTCAACTCCAAGTTCGCCGGAGAAGTCTCCGCCACCAAACATCATCGCGCCAACCCGGGGATGCGCAGCAATTTCGAGAGCGTGGCGAAGGCCCTTGGGTGTTTCAATCAAGGGGATGAGGTCCGGGCAGGTATCGCCCAGCGCTCCGGCCACCACATCGATCTCTGCTGGTGTTTCGACCATCGGCACGAGCAGCGTTTCGGGCAAGATATCACTTTCGCTTAGCGCCGCGAGATCGCGCACACCTGCTGCGGTAGTGACAGCGTTGATGCGGACAGCCCAACCCTCACGCTCTCTTGCCACCTGACCCAAAGCAGCCTCGCGCGCGCTAACCTTGTCCTCGGCGGCGACCGCATCTTCGAGGTCAATGACCGTCAGCCCCGCGCCGCCAGCCTTCGCCTTCGCAAAACGGTCCGGGCGCGATCCGGGGACAAATAACAGGCTTGCTGCGGTAAACACGAAAAGATCAATCTCTCTGCTTGGCAGGCATAAGAATGCCGCGAATTAGAACTTCACAATTTGTCCGGACAAATCTAAAGTCAAGCA
>JAAUYH010049967.1_pt1 | contig 11490 bp, 11 predicted proteins | sample 7278061 | NCBI WGS metagenome assembly JAAUYH01 (sample SAMN14350203, study PRJNA611818) | marine sediment metagenome | isolation source: surface marine sediment (0.6m) | place: French Polynesia: Moorea | collected 2018-08 | reverse complement strand
TAAAATTATCTTTGCAGTGAAAGATCATGGACAGGGCATTCCTGGCGATCGCTTAGAAACAATTTTTGAGCGATTTCAGCAAGTTGACTCTTCAGATTCCCGCAAAAAAGGTGGTACTGGTTTAGGATTAGCTATTTGTCGTCAAATTATCGAAGGACATGAGGGAAAAATTTGGGCAGAAAGTTGTTTAGGAGCAGGAAGCACCTTTTACTTTACTCTTCCTGAATTAATAAAGTCGGAGGAAAATCGTGATGAATGACAAACGAATTTTGCTAATTGACGACGAAGAAACTATTCAAGAAGTAGTACAAGTAGGTATTGAAATTGAAGCAGGTTGGCAAGTTGAGATCGCATCTTCTGGACTACAAGGAATTGATCTTGCTCAAACTCAACAACCAGATGCCATTCTCTTAGATGTCATGATGCCTGATATGGATGGTATTTCTACCCTATCTCGCCTCAAAGCCAATCATCAAACCAAGGCTATTCCTGTAATTTTTCTTACAGCTAAAACTCAAGCTACAGACAAAGATCAATTAAAAAGTCTGGGAGTAGTAGATGTAATCACCAAACCCTTTAACTCCATGACCCTAGCCAGTCAAATCGCCAAAATACTAGGATGGAAAATGTAATCAATCAAAGGAACCACTAACCACTAACCACTAACCACTAACTGCCCCCGAATGAAAATCCTATTAGTTGATGATGATGAAATATTGATAGATATACTAACTAGAACTCTACAAGAAAAGAGTTATGCCGTTGATGTGGCAATGGATGGGGAACAGGGTTGGATTTATGGTTCTACCTACAACTATGATCTAATTATTCTAGATTGGTCATTGCCTAAACTTGACGGTATTAGCTTATGTCAGCGTTTTCGTGCTAATGATTATGAGACCCCAATTATCTTACTTACTTCTCGTGACGGCAGCCAAAATAAAATTCGAGGTTTGGATGCTGGTGCTGATGATTATGTCTGTAAACCCTTTGATGTGGATGAATTAACGGCTCGTATTAGGGCTTTATTACGTCGCTTAAATTGTGACTTTCTTCCTGTGTTGAGTTGGGGAGATTTACAGCTTGATCCTTGTAGTTACCAAGTTATCTATCAAGAACAAGTATTATCGTTAGCAGCTAAAGAATATAGACTTTTAGAATTATTTTTGCGCCATTCCCAAGAGGTTTTGAGTATCGAAGATATTATCGAAAGTCTTTGGTCATCAATGGAATATCCTAGTGATGCTACTGTCCGTTCTCACATTCGACATTTAAGAAAAAAACTACATTTAGCAGGGTTGCCCAAAGATATTATTATTACAGTTAGAGGTCAAGGATATTATTTAAAGCCTTTGTCTCAAAATAATCATCTTGAGGATCATACCCAAATTACTTTTAACTCTCCTGAACCAAAACCAGATAAGCACGCCCAACATCTAGCAGCTTTAACTTCTATTTGGGAAAAACATCACCCCAAAAGACAACAACAGTTAGCACAACTTCAACAAGCTATCGCATCTTTAAAAACAGGCAATTTAGAAGTAAGCGATCGCATATCGGCAATTGTTACCGCTCATAGTTTAGCAGGAAACCTGGGACAATTTGGATTACATCAAGGCTCTCGACTAGCTAAAGACATAGAACAATTGTTACAGAATAATCCCAGTCAAGAACAATGGCAAACCTTACATCATAAATTAACGGCGTTAAGTCAAAAAATAAGCAGAGAACGGGATATTACGCCCCAAATCAACCAAACCATATTAGCTAATTCCCCTTTATTACTGATTGTCGGCAATAACTCTCAGTTAAACTCCCAGTTAACCCAAGCAGCAACTGACCAAGGAATTTTGACCGAGATTATAACAAGCCCAGAATTAGCGAAAACTTGGCTACAAAAGCAACAAGATAGTTATCAAAAATTACCCCAGACAGTTGTTGTAAATCTATCTTTTGCCGATTCTCACAATGATCTACGACAAGAATCTTTAGAACTAATTTCCGAATTTAAGTTATTTGTTCCATCTATACCAGTAATTGTAATTGGCGATCACGACAATTTTCAAGACCGCTTACTAGTAGCTCGTCACGGTGGTAGTTTTTATCTTTCCCAACCAGCTAACCCCAAGCAAATCATTACTCTATCTCAGCAAGCAATACAACGTTCTTCTTTTGGGAAAAAAATTATGGTTGAGGATGATGATATAGAACTGTTACAAATATTACCAACCCTACTAGAGCCTTGGAAATTTAAACTTACCACCCTCGACGATCCACGACAATTTTGGGATGTATTGCAAATAGTAGCTCCCGATTTACTAGTACTAGATATTGAAATGCCCTACTTGAGTGGGATTGAATTATGTAAAGTATTGCGTACTCATCCTTATTGGTGCAAAATTCCTGTTTTATTTCTGAGCGTCTATAGTGATGTTACTATATCTAACCAAGTATTTGCCAGCGGTGCTAATGACTTAGTCAATAAACCAATTATTCCTCAACAACTTGTCTATAGAATTCTGAATCATCTTAAAAGCTGATAATCCCTCCAAACTGATTATTTAAAGTAAATTAACCGTTTTTTAGATTCAAAAGCAGTAATTAAGTATGACACTTGCGGATAACCGCTTCCCATAGAATTATGATTTTTTTAAACAATCAATTATCAATATCCAAATGCAATAAATAAGTACCTAGCTTCAGGTTTGCAGACCATAACTCATATTGTACCTGTAAGCTTGTTGGCATAGGATTATAGTCTAGTTGTAGATGTCTAGTATAATTCCTGAGACGAAAAGAATTACTGGGTTCTGAATCATTGCTACTAAAGCAATAACGGCTAATACCATAAACCCCCCTTTCCCAAAAATGATGATAGCTAAATCTATTATTATTCTGCATTCTTAGCATGACTCTGTAAGGTGAAATTTCTAGCCAAAGCAAATTTTGCTTTGGCTGTGAGGGTGAAATTCTTTGCTCTTCAAACTCTTTATCTCTTGATCTACTTTTTTCGTAAGAGATACCTTCTGATTCGTAGGGTTTTTTTAGGGGTAAAATAGAGGACTTTTCCGAAGTTGCTTGGTTATTATTGTCGTCCAAAGAATCAGGTGAATTTTCCTGAGTCAATAACAGATGAAACTTGTCCTTTGCTTTCTGATACAGAGATGCTTTGGCTTCGATGATATTCCAAATCGGGAGATCGGTAGAAATAAAAGACAGATAGACAATCTTATGGCGTTCGGTGGGCATGAGGAGGAGTATTAGAACTTGTAACTTACCATCCCCAAGATATCCTTAGATCATGGTGATTGGTGGATAAAAAAAAATTTTGGGAAAAGACTTGCCAAATTCTTTTTTTGTCGCTATGATTATTAACTGTTGAGATTAATCCTCGGTAGCTCAGTGGTAGAGCGGTCGGCTGTTAACCGATTGGTCGTAGGTTCGAATCCCACCCGGGGAGTTTAATGAGAATAAGCAAATTTGTCAATTGTCGATTGCCAAATTAGTGTCGTCTTGACGATTATTTGTCGCTGTTAAAACATTGGTGTTGTTTTAACAATTTAGGTGTCGTCTCATACGAAATCCTGTTGGTGTTATAGATTATTTATCATTATTACGATAAAGATCGTCGCAATAAAATCCCCAGGAAGTTCCCAGTAAAATTGTTGCCAAAGCTGCGATCGCGCCAATTGAAATCCAGCCCATAATACCTAATAATTGAATTAGTCTGTCGCCAAATACAGTAATTGCTTTAGAAGTTATATATGCAGTAATTCCACTGACTATAATGACAAAGAACAACTCCAGTACGATAGATTTAATGTTCTTGTTATACAGTTTTTTTTCAAAGTAAATATCCCAGATCAACATACACATAGCTATATCAGCGATAGTTAAAAACACTTGCTTTGCTAAATCAAGATTGATTCCTGGAGTGCCTGCTACGATAGCACTACCAGAAACCGTACCTAATATAATCAGAGAAACTTTTTTTCTTTTGTGGGTTAAATTGTGTCTTTTATGGTCTAAATCGTCCATTTTTTGCTAATAACTCAAACCTACGTTTAACTGTTTTTGGCTATTTTGTAAAAAAAACTGTTCAGTGATAACTGATTCAAAGCCAATGCTTAGGATAGGAACGCCCAGGCATAAGATTATTAAAGATAAAAGTACAGAATAGCAAAATAATAGAACCAGCCAAAACAGGGGTAAAAATAAAACTGAACTGAGCTTTACTCAATACACCTACTAAAGCAACTGCACCGCCAGGAGGATGAAGAGTTTTAGTTATTTGCATCAGCTTGATAGCGGTAGCAACAGCTAAAGCCATTACCCAAGGTTCTGAACCAAATAAGGCTACCATTACGACACTTACTACTGCACCTAAAACATTACCTAAAATAAGATTGCGAGGTTGAGCTAGAGGAGTATTAGGTACAGCAAATACTAGTACTGCTGCTGCGCCAAAAGGGGCAGCAATTAAAGGATAGCCAGAACCAACACTCAAGTAGGCTAAAACAGCAATGCCGATAAAACTGCCTAAATAAGAAAAAAGAATTTGATTAAGAGAGAATCTGGGCTGATAAGTAGAACTACCATGAATTTTCCCTAGAAATTCTTGGAATTTCTGCCAAAAGTTAGGAGATTTCTTTTGAGAGAAAGAGCTGTTTTTGAGTTGAGTCAGTTGTTCAGTTAACTGATTAATTTGTCTTTGTTGAACTTCTATAATGTCTTGATAAGATTGAATCTCTTGTTCTTGCTTGAAGCTAAGAATTGAAGAAGTTGAGGGACTGGAAGTTGTGACTAAGCTCGCTTCTGAATTATTATCGTAGCTTCTGGCTATCTGATTTGACATTTTATTAAACGATATCGATAAAGGCTCTAATTTACCACTTTTTGGGTTTGACGTAGATCGGCTTTTAAATTTTAGAGCAGTTATGGCAATACTAACAAGCTTTTTGTGTACTTATTTTACTATGTATATGCGTTTCATACATAGCAATTGCTCGTATTTGAATTAACATTTTTCCTGAAATTCGTTTAATTTCATCTCAAAAAAAAAGTAACAAAATATACTTTTCCGATAAATATGATTACTGGACTTTAAGGATTGTATGCAAAAAAAGCAATTATTTAATCCTTTTATGGCAAAAAAAGCAGTTAAATTGTCAATCAGTGTAAAAAAGAATACAGTTTTTTAGCTAATTTAATTACATCTTTAAGTGCGTACTTAGTTTGAAATAGGCAATTGTATATTAGTAACTTCAAGCCCAAGACTTATACAAGACTTATAAAAGTAAAATCTTGGTTTATCAATGAAGATTTTAGAAGTCAGATAGAGTAACTTAATTTTCATAGAAAAAGTGTAGCTATATACACAAAAGACAGGTTTGCATGAAAAACAAATCAAATTGGTTGATAATCTCTCACAATAACAATTCAATAGTTATGAATGACTAAGGAATTTTTATGGAATTAATGTAGTTTTTGTTTTGAAAACAAGACTATTTTTTTTGACCCTATAATTTTGAAAGTCAAATGCTTTTTTGCTGTTTTGGAATGAATTCAATGTAAATTTAGCTCATTAGATTATTAGCTATGCTGTCTTTAGACTGTCCCACATTAAATGCCAGCTCCTACCCCGTACCAAAATCATTTCTTAATCAAGTTGCCAAACTAGCGTTAGAAAGATCGACTAATGCAAATCTGAATTGGCAGATAATCCCTAGTTATTTACAAAAGAGCATTACAGAGGAATGGGATGATTTACGGACTTTAGGCAATAAAATTGTCAGAATTCTAGAATCAAACCAAGGTTATGTCGTTGTTAAAAATTTGGCTTTTTGTCATTACCCAAGACCGATAATAGATTATTTATTTGCTTCTCTTGCTTTATGTTTAGGGAATTTGACGGTTCATAACAGTTCTAATAACACCATTTGGGATGTCACCCATCGCTCTGACACTGGAGGAAGAGAGCGAACTTTTTCTGAATTGAATGTTGCAGCACCATTTCATACTGACTCTGCTTTTCGTACCATACCAGAAAAGTATTTTGCTTTGTGGACAATCAGGGCAGCTAGTGATGGTGGTAATAGTACAGCTATTAATGTAGAAGAGTTGATTCAACATTTAGCAACTTCCGTTTCAGGAAGACAATGTTTAGAAATACTGCATTCTTATAATTTTCCTTTTGCTGTCCCTCCTGCTTTTGCTACACATCCCGATCAAATTGAGATTATCGAAGCTCCAATTTTGACGATGGGGGATAGGTTTTCTCAGGACTTATTTGCCAATACATTGGCAAATTCTCCCTTAATTCGCTTTCGTCTGGATAGTATTATGAAAGGATTCAAGCACTATCCTGAATTAGAAACTCCAGAACGTTTATGGGCGGTAAGATATTTTGATCGAGTTCTCAATACTTATCCAGATAAATTGGAGTTTAAATTAAATGATGGGGATGTGGTATTTTTCAATAACCACACTATGCTTCATGGTCGTACAGCATTTAGCGATCGCCAAAGATTACTTTTAAGAATCAGAATTGATACTTGAGTTATTAGTCCTTTGTCATTAGTTATTAGTCATTGGTTAATACAAAAGACAAATGGTAGAGGATAAAACAACTCTTAACTTTGATTTTTCGGAATATATATATTTAATGATTCCATCGTTACCTTTATTATTTTGGACTTTTTTGAAAATAGGCAGTACGGCGTTTGGAGGTTTAATGTCTTTAATCGCCGTAGTGGAAAATATAGTGGTGGAAAAAATGCAGCTACTAAGTCATGAAGATATTTTAGATGGCATATCTTTGACTACTTTTTTACCTGGTCCTATTTCTACTAATGTGGTGGTTTATGTCGGGTATCGAATTCGGGGTAAGTTAGGTGCTTTGGTGAGCCTGCTTGGGGTAATATTGCCTTCTTTTTGTCTGATTACGGGACTAGCAGCAATTTATTTTCAATTTGGGGAAGTTTCTGGGGTCAAGCACCTATTTTTAGGATTTATTCCTACTGTTACTGCGATTATTGTCAGTACAGCTTGGCAAATGAGTAGGAAAACTATTAAGGATTGGCGACAATTTGCGATCGCGCTAACTGCTGCTATTTTATTAATCACAGTAGGGGGAATTTATCTGACTTTCTCTTTGATGATTGTTTCTGGTTGTCTTGGTTGGTGGTTGTTTTTGCCTTTGAAGGGAACAGGTAGTGAGGAGTGGAGGACTAGGGAGACAAGGAGACAAGGAGGCAAGGAGGAGAAGGTAACAAGGAGACAAGGGGGACTGGGGTTTTGGAAATGGGGGTTTTTGGGGTTTTTGGGGGCGGTTGTATTTCTCTTTAAAAAGTCGGCTTTGATTTATTTGTTTTTGACTTTTGTGGGAATTAGTTTGATGCTATTTGGTGGTGCTTATGTGGGTATCCCTTTGATTCAAGAGATTATTGTAAGCGATCGCAGTTGGTTGACAACCCAAGAATTTGCTTATGGAATTGCTTTAGGACAAATCACCCCAGGACCGATCGTCATTAGTGCTGCTTTTATTGGTTATAAGGTACAAGGGATATTAGGTGCTGTTGCAGCAACTCTTGGAATATTTACGCCACCATTTTGGTTGATGATTGGGGGGGCAAAAATTTTAGAATGGAGTAAGCGATCATCTCATATTCAAGCAGCAATGAAGGGCATTAGACCTGCCGTTATTGGAATGATCTTCGCAGCAGCTTGGATCGTGGGTCAAACGGCGGAACTCAACGGCGTATCTATTGCGATCTTTACCCTATCTTTGTTGGCTTTGGTTTGCTGGAGAGTTAACGTTATCTGGTTGCTCCTCGGTGCGGGTTTCGCTGGTTTGCTGTTCTATCGAGGTTGAACTTCCCAGACTAATTCCTCCTACTGGTGCTGCTGTGGTCATAATCTTGGTTCGGCTTTGAGATTTCCAGTGTTGATACTGAAGTAGAGGAAAGCTAGCTACTTTTTTCGCCAAAGCCCAGAAAAAGATATAACTTGCCAAGAGTCTGTCAAAAGCACTAAAGCGAGATTCTCTTAATTCTTCAATGAGAGCTTTTTGTTCTTCAGCACTTTTATCTTGAAAATAAGCAGCATCATCAGGGAAGTAAAAACAATCATCACTACTTTCTAAAACAATCGCGCTACTAAAGCCTTTGTGAGCAATTTCAGGATTAGAACCCATAACTACCACTTCAGGTCCCACATTAATATTTCTTACTCCATCAGCCTGTTTACCAGCCATGATTACGGCACCTTCAGTTTGCTTTTGTTTATAACCCCTTCTCCCGTCAGGGACTCCTAAAAATAATAGAGTTCCTCTAACTACTCGGTGTCCAAAGTCGTGTAACAAATCATCTTCAGGATTTGCCCCATGTACTTCTAAAGAAGCAATGCCATAACTCAAAGAAAATAATTTACTGACATAGTTTTTGAGGATTTGGTTAACCCAGTGAACATCCCCAATCACCAGAGTTCTTTTGCCAATTCTGGCTAGTAGCTGTCTGCCTTGAAAGTATCTTAGCCCTAATGTCCACAACCAAGAGCCGAAAATATAAATTCCAATATCGATAAGGGCAATTACTGGATCGATAATTCTTAGTAAGAACCAATCTTGAGGAATATGACCCACCAAAGCTATGAGCCTCCACAGGGTTTTCCCTAGAGGAATAGTGTAACCAAAAGGAATTGCCCATCCCACAGTAATTAACACATACAAGGCGTGAATTGCCCAAGCTAGGGGAGTTTCGGTGATGTGCCAAGCCCATGTACGACCAGTATCAATTAGTTTTTGTTGAGTAGCAGACTCAATATCCTTTCCTTTGGGAGTTGCTCCCATAATCTGTACCACATTAATATCTAGAAAATCATCTTTCATTTTTTCTAGAACCGAAATACTTTCTGAAGCTAAAGTCATCCCAAAAGGACTGGCATCGGGAAAACCCTCTCTCATTTTTTTTGCTATGTGCAATAACAATTCCGTGAGAGTTTGTTGACTTGCTGCAACCGTAATAGTTGCTGGCTCTGCGGTTCTGCGTCCACTACCATTAACAAAAATTTTGTGTTTTTCTCGTCCCACAGATTCAGAATTATCTTTTTTGGGTAATTTCTTGGGTTTAATAACAGGAGAACCCAAAAAGCTGCCTAATTCCCCAGTTAGGATAAATTGCTCTAAAATAATTCCTTGGCGATAAAGTTGATCGAAGGTATTAATAGCTTGTACCGTTGGGAAAGTCTGACCAGATTGGGTAATTGCTATGACAATGGATTCTTTTCCTAATCGCAGACTCGTAAAGTCATATTTGAGCTTTTGTAAGATTTCGTTGGTGGAAATACTCTGAATATTTAACCAGGGCATAATGGTTTTTAAGTCAGTAGCAAATCTTTCTCCTAGCCACAAACTATTCTCAATGCCAATAACCAATATATCTACTGTGGGTAATTGTCTGGTTAGTTCGGATAATCCCGCTCGCATCATTTGTTGTCGTTTTTGCTCAAAATGACGGGCTTTTTGACAAAGTAGTTCTACTAAATAATCTGCGGTTTGACAGTTAAGGGACTGGGGATTTTGCCAAGTTAATTTGATTTCTTCGAGAACTGCGGGAATTTCCGAATTATCCGTAGCTACGGGGTCTTTGGTATTGTTCTGAGGATATTTAACATGGGGTAGATAGGGATGATTGGTCATCGAAATCCATCTATCTCTTAGTTCAGTGGGAGTTATGTCTCGACCCTGAGTTAAGGAATAAATGTTGATTTCGTTGGCACTTACTAGGGCAATTTCTCCTTGTTTTTGGTCTAAATCTAAACGGTAGGATTCTGGCAGATTTAGTAGTACTGAATCTACTGCTGCTGGTTCTGAAGCATAGACCATGTATCCTTCTTGCCAATTAAATCCAATAGAAATTGGTTGCCCTTGTGCGCTTAAAACCAGTCTTTCTTTGTCTAAAGTTGAATTACAAGAATTCTCAAGTATCTGTGACAAAAAAACAACAGAGTCAACAAGCTGCTCCAAAAGAATCGAAAATCAACGAATACACATTTCATAATTCTTCTCTAGATGAAGTAACTATTCTGAGAAAAAATGTTCAAGTAGGAATTGCAATTTTTGCTCTAGTACTTATAGCTGTGGTTTAGACTAAAAATAATCACTGCAAAAGATTTAGCCAGTTAAAAATAGCTAAATCGTAAAAATTAGCGGGGAAAATAAAGTTTAAGCAGCCCCTTTTTTCGATTTTTTAGGTCGAGAATAGCTCTTTTTGGCGATGGGATAAGTCTTTTTTTGACTTCTTTTGCGACCAGTTTTCCATCCTGGTGACTTTCCAGGGGTTTTGGGCAAACTAGCAGGTGTGCCAATCTCGATTAAAAGTGAAAATAAAGACTGCGCGACTCTTCCAGGTGTTAAATGTTTTTGAGAAGACTGCCAAGGTAGATGATGCTCTTGGACTAAATCTTTCGCTAACCAAAGTTGCCAAGTCATTAACGGCATTAAATCGCTCCATCTTTCAGATTGTTTTGCCGTACTGAAATTGGCTAAAGTCCAATGCAGTCTTTGTTTGGCAAAGCGATACCAATGGTCAACCCCAAAACGACGAGCATATTGACTCCAGATATCTTTTAACTCTAAAAATTGTTCTCCAACCCAAACTAGCCATAAGGGACGACGCTTTTTGAGAGAACCTTTTGAATTGAGCTTTTGTACTTGAATCAAGCTAAGATCGTGGTCGGCAGCACTACGGAAATGTAAACTGTCCCATTTACTAATTTTTAATTTACCTAGCTTAAAGTCTTCTATTTCTACAGTTTCATCTTCCGACCACCATGTATTAGAATCATTAACTTTAAATTTTTTGTCATGTTTTTTTAGGTCTTCCTCTTCCTGAATAGCTATCTGGTTTCGACCACAAACAGCAGTTGGAACGTATTCTCATCAATTTACTGATAGGTATTTCTCCTGTTTGATTAACCCATGAACCATTGCCATATTCACTATCTAAAACGACCAAAACTTTTTGTTTGAGATGTTTACATGCTTGCTTGAGTTGCCAGCACGCCTTCGATATAGGGGTTTCATAAGACGTGATTCTTTCATGTCTTAACGGCAATGTCCAACTACCTTGTTTTTCTGGTAGCCAAGCAATTGTGCTATATCCCTGTCCCACTGTCACAGAATTGTTCGAGGACGCTTGATGTTCGTAGGTTCTATCCCTGAGAGTTTTTGCCCCTCTTCTACCCCATGCCGTATGGTCTATTGCTAGCAGTATATATTCTGATGATGGTATTTCTTGGATGTACCTTTTCATCAATTTATTTCTGTTCGGACGGCTATCTTCGAGAGCCTCATACGTGCTTGACCATTTTCTTCTGAATAAAGGAGAAAATGGTCAAGCACGTATGAGGCTCTCGAAGATAGCCGTCCGAACAGAAATAAATTGATGAAAAGGTACATCCAAGAAATACCATCATCAGAATATATACTGC
>JAAUYH010132546.1_pt1 | contig 11491 bp, 9 predicted proteins | sample 7278061 | NCBI WGS metagenome assembly JAAUYH01 (sample SAMN14350203, study PRJNA611818) | marine sediment metagenome | isolation source: surface marine sediment (0.6m) | place: French Polynesia: Moorea | collected 2018-08 | reverse complement strand
ATTACAACCAAATTTATAAGATTGCTCAATTGAATGTCCGTATCCTAAAGCTTGATAAAAACCTTTGGTGAAGTTGATTGCTGCATCATCTCCAATCTCATGTTTCATGCCGATAACATAGTCGATATGTCGAACAATAGCATTCGCTTGCTCCTCTGAATAACAAGTATTAAGTAAAACACAATTAACCCACTGAGAACAAAGCTCGAACAGATTAGATAATGCATCTTTACTTACCAACTTTTCTCTTTGAGTATCGTCTTGCAAGACCAAGCCTTGTCCAGTACCATGTCCGCAGAAATGGACAATATGTGGTTTGTGTTTCAGTAGCAGTCCTTGTAAGTCTTCTGGTCGAACAGCACGCTTGACTTCTACCTTTAAATCTTGCCGATTTATCGACTGTTCAAGCACTTTTTTTAAGCTGTTAATTTCTTGATCTAGATTAAGGTCTTTTCTAGGATTGGATTCTAAAATTAGGATCTTCATAGACTTGTCTTAAAAAGTAAGGGTTTATTATCAATTTTGGAAGAACTTCTTAAGCTATATCTAGGAATTTAGTGACAAAATTATGCAAGTAAAATGTGCCTCAGCTTATGGCATGTAAGTATAAACAAATATAGGGTTTGTGCGACCAGAAGCGTTGAAAATATTCACTCGATTTAGGACTTATTACTTGTTACTTGTTACTTGCTCTAGGTAGTAGATTTGATTGCATTAGTTATTTCTTGTTGTAAGGCTTGTAGAGGATGCAATGGCAGCCATCCAGCAAACCTTTGTACCTGGGCGCGACAAGAAAAACCTGTAGCTAGATAATTAGATCTGGCTTGGGGTTCGGAAGGCAAATGCTGTCCCCAACTAAGTTGATAGATATCTTTCGATGTTGCTAAATGTTCCACTTCATAGCCATAGATGCCTGCCATACCACAGCACCCAGTTTCAATAGTGTTAAGCTGCAAGCCAGCGGATTTAAATACCTGTTGCCATTGTTGTTGGGAGGCTGGTGCCAGGGTTTTTTCACTACAGTGTCCTAACAGAGTATAAGAGTTATCATGTTGCAATGGGTTAAAGCGATCGCTCTGTTCGAGCAAAAATTCCTGGGGGAGTTTAACCTTGAGGGTCGATCCTCCCTCAAAACTGGCATACTCGTCACGATAAGTCAGCACCATGCTGGGTTCAATTCCTACTATGGGAATATCAAACTGATCAAGTGCCTTGAGATAGGCAATATTTTTTCGAGCTAATGTTTCAAACTTCTTTAAAAATCCCAGTACATGGAGAGGTTTGCCGCTTACTAATGGTGGTAAGACGTATACTTGCAATCCTAACTGGGTGAATAGATCATAGGTAGCTAATACTAATGGTGCTTCATAGACACTGGTAAACAAATCTGGCAGCAGAATAACGCTATTGCTAGGGTCAGCTTTTGCCAAGGAATCAAAGTCACAAATTGGCACGTTTCTGGAGCGTAGTGAGGATGAGATTTTTACCTTGCTTACTGCTTGGGAAGCGGCAATACCTAATCCACTATGCAGCAATGATTGAGTGAGAGGATTTTGCATCACCAGGTTAGTTATGGCGGGGAATTTGCCCTGCCATTGAGTCAGAAATTCGATGTGACCCATTAGATAGTCTCGTGGCGATCGCAAATAGCGAGTGTAGTAACGTTGTAAGAATTTGGTTTTAAGGCTGGGAATATCCACATGAATAGGACATTGGTTGGCACAGGCTTTACAGGAAAGACAACCATGTAAACCGTCATAAACTTCGTGGGAGTAATCGTATTGACCGATGATTTTAGTCAAGGTATGCCAAGATTTGACTAGGACATTTGCCGGTTGATCTAAATCCTCCTCTTGATTAAGGGCAAGTTGACGCAACCATTCCCGTAGTAGACTAGCCCGCCCTTTAGGAGAATGAATGCGCTCTGATGTTCCTTTATAGGAAGGACACATTACATAGTCTGGATTAACGTTAAAACAAGCTCCATTACCATTGCAACTAAACGCCACCTCATAGTCTGTTTGCATGGCAGTGGGGACTTGGCGGTCATAATGTCCTCTAAGGGGTGCTTCTAAAGTTACAACTTGTTCCTCAGTGCCAAAAGGAGTGACAATTTTGCCTGGATTTAGGCGATTTTGGGGATCGAAAGCGGCTTTAATTTTGCGTAAATCTTGATAAAGTTCCTCACCAAAAAACAACGGGGTATATTCACTGCGAAAGCCTCGACCATGTTCTGCCCACATGACTCCCCCATATTTGCGTACCAAAGTTACAACCCGATCTGAGATAGTACGAATCAAGGCTGCATCTTCGGGAACTTGGAGGTTCAAGGCTGGGCGTACATGAAGACAACCCACATCCACATGACCGAACATAGCATAGTCGAGATTATATTCATTAAGTAACCCTTTAAATTCTTGAATGTACGCTGGTAAGTTAACTGGTGGTACTGCCGTATCTTCAATAAAAGCGATCGGTTTACGGGCTCCTGGACGATTTCCCAACAAGCCTACACCCCGTTTACGTAATTCCCAAAGTGAGGCAATTTCTTCTGGCAAACTAGTTTGGTAATAACCAATTGCATTACAGCTTAATTCTTGTCCCAGTTGCTCAACGGTTGCTCTAAGTTGGGCAAGATTTTCCGCAACAAATTCCACCAGGTTAATTGCCTTCGCATCACCGATAAAGTTTTGGACGCGGGGATAAATCTCATCTTGTTTGGCTAGATCAAGAATAGTTTCATCAATAGTTTCAATGGCAGCAGGGTTATAAGCTAACAAAGATTGAGCTGCTTCTAAGGCATGGTCAAAACAAGCATAATGAATTACCAGCAATTCTTTGTAGTGAGGGATAGGGGTTAACTTGAGTTTAGCTTCCGTAACCACAGCCAAAGTACCTTCTGAACCTGCCAGAATACGGTTGAGGTCAAAGAATTGTCTTTGGGCATCGTAAACTTTTGCCAGATTATATCCAGTCAGAAATCGCGGCATCTGGGGAAACTGTTGCTCAATTAAAGATTGTTTGTTGGTGACAATCTCGTCTACTTGGCGATAGATTTGCCCCAAGGGAGCGCTTTTTGTTTTTAGTTGAGCTAAATCTTTGGCAGCAATAGGTATGGAACTAGCCCTCGTTCCATCGGTAAGTACCCAAGTAAGCTCTAAAAGATGATCGCTGGTACGTCCATAAATACGAGAACCTTTACCGCAAGCATCGGTGTTGATCATCCCCCCTACAGTGGCTCGACTACTAGGAGCCAGGTTAGGCGCAAAGAAAACCCCGTATGGTTTGAGATAATTGTTTAACTGATCCAACACTACCCCAGGTTGCACCTTAACCCAGCCTTCCGATAAGTTCACCTCTAGAATCTGATTCATATACTTGGAACAGTCTAGAATAATCCCCGTGGAGAGGGATTGCCCATTAGTCCCCGTACCACCACCGCGAGGAGAAAAGGTAAGTCTTTGAAAATCAGGTTTATCTGCCAGTTGAAAGATTGCTACTACATCTGCCGTAGTTTTCGGAAAAATCACCGCCTGGGGCAAAATCTGATAGATGCTATTGTCCGTTGAAGAGAGTAAGCGACTAGCAAAATCAGCGCGAATCTCCCCAGAAAAATCCGTATGTTTGAGTTCCTGGAGAAAGCGATCGACATCTGTTTCTAGGGTGTCCCTAAGAGGTAAGCGAGGAATCATTGGCGGTCATTATGTGAAATTTTTGTGTAAAGCAGAAGTTTATCTTGTGCCCATACAAGTTTTTATCTATCTTTAGCAATTTTAGTATTTAGATGTGATGAAGATCGTTTCTGAGCTTAGAAGAAATATTTAAAATTAGAGCAAATATATTTATGACAACTATGAAACTGTGAATAAGAAAGAAGCGATTGAGCTACTGAACAACGAAAGCTGGACAAAAGCTGATGCCAAAAGAGCTTTAGAATTACTAGATTTTAAACTTAATCCTAATATCGATGAGCTTACTATTCGTCGGGCTGCATCCAAATTTGCGGGAGTGCAATTATACGAACGACAAAGGCTTCAAGCTGCCCAAAAGGGTATGGTTACTAAAAAAAATAAAGAAATTAAAAAATATATTATTCAAATTGAAGAATTAGCAGCTAATGGAGGTGGTGGCAATAAAGAACAGATCGAAAAACTAAAAAATAAAATTAGTGAATTAATGGAAGTTAATGACGACCTAAAAAAAGACAATAAAGCAATGAAAAATATAGTAGATGAGATACGATTCAAGCTGACTGTCGAAATAAAAAATATTCTTGCTTTACAAGATATTCGTCAAATCAAAGCTGGACTTGTAAAACTACTTAATTCTGTTTTAGGTTAGCAGTTTAAATTATGGCACATAAAAAAAATGAAGTTAGAACTTTTGAGGGAATGAGATACCGTCAAGTTCAACGTAAAAATTCCCGTAATAAAAATTTATTACTAAAAGAACAGCAAAAATGGCTTAAAGCAAAAGGACATCGTAATGTTGGCTGGAATAACGTTATTGATTTATTCAAAAAAATTAAAGAGATTCAAGAAGAAGAACATATCAAATCCTTGGATTTAGAAGAATTATTTCTAGAAGCTGATCGAATTGGAAACAAATATTTAGATAGTAAAGAGATTGAGCGGCGTAATGCGGTGATCGCAAAAGAATTAAATCAAATTGTCAAGATTATCGACAAACAATTTCCTGACAATGCAGTTGAAGTAATTGATTATAGTAAAACATCAACAAAAAGAAAATTATGAATGTAGAAAACAAAGACTTAAAACAATTATTTAAGCTAGCAAAAAAAATTGGCAATAAAAGATATCATAAACTCACTTCAGAAGACTTATCTAATTATTTAGAATATGATCGCTGGCGATTTATTAATGGAGATGGGGAATGTGGTACTACTGATGAAAGTAGAGCCTGGGTGCAAGAACATTCTGATTGGTATTGTCCTATTTGTAGCGAAAATTATCGTGATCGTGGTGGCAAAACTATCGATCATAAATTGCCGCGAGCACAATATCCTTGGTTATCTTTAGAATGGTCGAATCTGTGGGTTATATGTCGCCAATGTAACCGAGAAAAGGGAGAGAAAAATTGGTACGAATATGAACAATATATATATGAAAAATATCCTAATGATTATCCTATTATTAAAGCTGCTCGTCCTATAAAGTTATTAAAGTCATAAAATATATGCCTATTGCCACTTCTAGCAACTACGACCATCGTTTAAACATTAAAAGAGATCTCCTTATGGGAGTAAAAGCTAAAGTTATTCATCATAATCCTTTAAAGAGCGATCGCGTGATCGCTTTTTTAGTTCTCTGACCATTTTTTGAATTTTTAATTGATAATTTTGATAATAGAGCTGACTCGTCCTCATTAAGCAAATTTATAAAATATGAACCTAGTCGAAAGTTTTAAAATGGCAACTGCTACCCTGGTTGCTAACAAGATGCGCAGTAGTCTCACGATGTTGGGTATTATTATTGGCAATGCTTCGGTAATTGCCATGGTAGGCATCGGAGAAGGAACACAAAACCTCGCTTCAGAACAGTTTGAGTCCCTTGGTCCCAACGTCATTTTCGTGGTTCCAGGTTCAGAAGAAGAACGACGCACCACCTTTAACCGCCCCAAAACTTTAGTTTGGTCAGATGCGATCGCGATCGCCGAACAAGTACCTACTGTTAAAGAAGTTGCTCCCCAAATTACGGCTAATCAATTAATCACCTATCGCAATAGCAACGCCAACGAACAGGTAATTGGTACTACTCCCGAATACTTAACCGTAAGAAGTTTTGAACTAGCACAGGGCAGATTTTTTAGTGATGTTGATCTTAAACGCAATCAACGGGTTGTTGTCTTAGGTTCAGAAATAGCAGAGAAGTTTTTTCCGCGACAAAACCCTCTTGGTCAGAAAATCAGAGTTAAAAATATAAACCTAGAGGTGATTGGAGTATTAGAGGCAAAAGGAGCATTTCTAGGCAATAATCAAGATCGAACTGTCTATGTTCCCCTGACAACCATGTCGAGTCAGATTGTGGGCAATACCTCTCCCTATGGCATGGGGATCGGCTTTATCTCTATTGCTGCCAAAGATGAAAATAGCATTCGCGCCGCCAAACTACAAATCGAAAATTTGCTTCGTCTACGGCACCAAATTACCGGTAAAGATGACTTTAGTGTTCGCAGCCAAAAAGATGTTCTCCAAATTGTCGGCACGATTACCAGTGCTTTAACTGTACTGCTTACTGCGATCGCAGGTATATCACTTCTTGTAGGTGGTATCGGTGTGATGAATATTATGTTGGTGGCGGTAACGGAAAGAACTCAAGAAATCGGTCTGCGTAAGGCAATTGGTGCCAAATCAGGAGATATCCTCTGGCAATTTCTCATTGAAGCGACAATTCTCTCTGTTTCTGGCGGTGCAATTGGCACCATAGTAGGAATTACAGGAATCATGGTTGTCGGCGCGGTTTCTCCTTTAGCACCCACTATTTCCCCCGTAGCTATTATCTTGGCAGTAGGAGTTTCTGGTGCGATCGGTCTTTCTTTTGGTGTTTTCCCTGCTCAAGCCGCAGCAAAGCTCGACCCCATTGTCGCTTTGAGAAGCATCTAAGGCAACTATGTCTTAGTCCAGGGGAAATTTAAGCATAAAACTGTTAATATTATTAATGTCTGTATACTTTTATATAGATTTGTTGCAATATAAACAGATGATTGGTGTACTTAGGGAGATTTTTGTTTGAGACATCAGCGGAGTAAATAGGCGCAATTCAATTTTGACGGTCATTCGCCATCATGGTCTACATTCTTTATTCTCTATCCAAAAGCTATTGAGTATAGACAATTAAGTATATAATAAATAGAGAAATAAATAGAGAATTATTGATCCCCATTAGTTAATATCTCAGAACAATGTATTGCTATATTACACTATGAGAAAAACCAGGAAATGTTATTGAGATTACAAAGAAATACTGAAGGCACTCTAGTATTGCTAAGGTTAAAAGGGTAATCTGTAATTTAATAATTCCACTATTAATGAAATATCAATCGCTGTTGTAGCTTTACCTGCATAATAATCTCGTAACCATATAATGAATCATGCAAATCCCATCTTAGCGAAGACAGAAATAATCAAGCAATTGGGTTACTTTCCCGCATTCTTGATCCCTGCAATCAACTCATCTGTAATTTATCGCAGTCTAGTTCAACAAACATTGTTTGCCTATATCAATAATCCTTTGCCTGCTAGATTCAAAGAAAAGCTGTTTGTGATTCTCTCTCGCTACTTTGGCATTAGTTATTTTACGATCTGCCATAGCTGTACGTTGCGATCGCTAGGGGTTTCCGCCGCCGAAATTATTAAGCTGGGAAACATCGAATATCCTCAGTCTGAGGCAGAAGTAGCAGCGGATATCAAAACATTAAAAAGTAAGTGGCAGCCTGGGAAAGACTGGCACCGTAATCCTCAAGTTGAAGCTAGTTTGTTGCGTTGTTCTACTTTAATTTTTTTGCGCTCCGAACAAACCGCTAATTTGTCGGCTGAATTGAAAGAGCTATTGGGAACAGTTTATTATCATTATTTGGTAGTCTTGTTAGGCTATATCAAGCTGTGTCATCAGTGGTTACAGAGAAACCCAGATATCTCTTTCCAGCAGGATCGTCGCTCACAGCTTCATCTAGGCTCCTTACTTTTAGAAGAAATTAAATTAGCCCAGTTTTTAACAACTAAAGCAAAATCGATAGCTCAACCAGACGCTGTTGTCCCGATAACAGAAAGGGAACAAAATGATTCATCTGGGGTGACAAATGATCGCGAAGGGCTGTTAAACCAGGATTCAGTCCCGCAATTAAGACAAAAAGTATTGACAACTTGTTTAACCAATGCGCCGTTTCCCATTATGGTTCATAATCAGTCAGGACAAATTGTCTACCTCAACCGCAACTGGTTGGATGCCACTGGTTACGATGCGCCAGAGATATCCACCATCAGCAAATGGCATCAAAAAGCACAGGTAAAACAGCGCGAAGTAGTCAAGCTACCAGCAAAAACTTCTGAGCAATTATGCCGAAAATGCGTTGCTCCCGCACATCAAACAGAGATCGAAACTAAAGGGGTATTGCGACAGATAATTGACTCCCTAATAGAGATTGCCCCAGAAACCACTCAAACAAAAATCAAAGCTGAAAATAAACCTAAAGATGCAATTCGTAGTGAGGTTACTATCTCCACTAGGAGTGGCGAACAACTTTTCTGGGAGTTATATTCTGCTGCCTTGAGTTTTGACCAGAGTGAAGACGAACTAACTATCTCTATTGCCAAAGATATTACCGATGTTATCCACCACGAAACAAAATTGGCTGAAGTAGAAGCCAAGCTGCGATCAGTCTTAGAAGCTACTAAAACTGGTAATTGGAGTTGGAACTTAATTACCAATCAGGTTGATGTCTGTCATCGTGGTCGTACTATTTTAGGGTTAGATGATTTTGATGGTAGTTATGCCAGCTTTTTACAATCAATTTATCCTAGCGAGAAAGAATACGTAGATTTGGAGGTAGCTAGAGCAATTCAGGCTCGTCAGGATTTAGATCTCAAATATTCTATTGTTAAATCTAATGGAGAAGTTTCCCAGGTTCAGGTTAAGGGCAAACTCAATTATAGTAATGCAGGAGAGCCAATCAGTCTGACTGGAGTAGTTGCCGATGGTGTCGAAGGAGCACAAGTTCGACAACAACTTACTAGTGATCAGCCTTTGGATACAGAAACCAAAGCTAATAGACAAATGTCAGGGGAAGATAGTTGTTCCACATTGCAATCTTTGAAAAAACTGGAAAGTATTATCGATTTACTTCCTTACTATCTCTTCGTAGTAGATATTCGGACAGAAACTATTTCCCTAATCAATTCTAGGCTAGCCGAAAGTCTTGATTTGTCAAATTCTGAGGCAATAGGCAAGACGATCTCTGAATGTTTTGCCCCCGAATATGTAAGTCAAATTGCCTGGCAAGATCAGCAAGTAATAACTTATGAGCAGGTGCTGCATATCCAAGAAAAAGTGAGTTTACCAGATGGAGTCCATTACTTTGATACGGTAGTTACTCCTCTGTGGAATGCTCAAGGGGAGATCTATGCTTTGTTGCGAACCTCCAGCGATATTCCTGACTTAGCTGCTACTCAGGAAGCTCTTTCTCAACGTACTCTCCAGCTAGAAGCAGCCAACAGAGAATTAGAGTCTTTTTCTTATTCTGTGTCCCACGATTTACAAGCACCTCTAAGAGTGATCAACGGCTTTAGTCAAGTGCTGTGGGAAAAATACCAGCCTAATTTAGACGATCGCGGGAAACATTATCTGCAAAGAATTCAAGCAAATAGCAAGCGCATGAGCGACTTAATCGATGCCTTATTGCAGTTATCTAGAGTAACTCGGAGCCAGATGAAGTTGGTTAAAGTTAATTTAAGCGCGATCGCTTTAGAGATTATTGAAGAATTACAGGCGCAAGAGCCTGAGCGCCAAGTACAGATTGCAATAGCGCCCGATCTACAAACTAAAGGAGATCCCCAGTTACTCCGAATTGTCTTAAGCAATCTTTTGCATAATGCTTGGAAATATACCTCTAATCGCTCCTGTTCTCAGATTGAATTTGGTCTGATTACCGAAAATGTACCTCAACCGACTTTCTTTATCAAGGATAATGGTGCAGGTTTCGATTCAGAATATGCCGATAAATTATTTACGGCTTTTCAAAGACTGCATAACCAAGAAGAGTTTCCTGGCACGGGCATCGGTTTAGCTACAGTACAGCGTATTATTTACCGCCATGGTGGTAAAGTTTGGGCAGAAGGAGAATGCGATCGCGGAGCAAGCATCTATTTTTCTCTTTAAACCGCTTATAAATAGATTTCCTATTCTACAGTAGTTTCTTCTGCTTCAACGGAAGTTGCTGGCTGCTGTTGCTGTTCTAAAATTCTTTGTTGCTGAAGACGTTTAAAATCTGATGCCGAGTTATTTATTTGACTGCTAGATTCCTCTTCAAATTCTGCCGCGCTGCGTCCGCCCAACTGTTGGGAGCGATGAATTAAATCTAATGGATTTAGTCCCCCAGTAGAATTGCCAAACAGACTATCTTTCTCATTGGACTGATAACCCTGATCGTCAGTAGGGAGCTGGGCAAAAGCAGATGAGCTTAATCCAGTAATCAAGGTCAGAGCCAGCCCTAGAGAGAGAGTTAGACCAAATTGTGGTTGTCGGTTATTTCTCAACATCAGTTATTCCTCACGATTAAATTAAATTAACAGCTATGTTAAGCAAAACGGCGACGTAATAGAGGCTGAATTGCCAGTAAGATCAAAGCATCAAATGCTAATAATACTAAGATAACAGCAACGAAACTAAAGCCAAACCAAGAAGTGTCCATGACGATGCTATTAATTGCCCAATCCCCGTGACTATATATATAGCGAATTGGTTCAATCGCATAAGTCAAAGGATTAAGACAAGCAACTATCTGAAGCCATCCCGCCATAAAGCTTAGTGGTGCTAAGGCGGTACTGGCAAATAGTAGGGGCAAGTTAGTCACAAAAATTACGGCAATTAGTTCAATATGACCAGGTAAAGCAAATGCCAAGCCCAAACTCAAGGCAGTTACCCCCAGAACAATCAAAAAGACAATTAGAGCGATCGCACTCAAGCCAGCAAATCCTGGTAATCCTGCGCCTAAAACCGCACTGGCAAAAACAATCACGGCAGTTTGAATAAAGCTCAAGGCGATGATATAAACTGTCGAAGCTGCCACAATTGAATAGCGGGAAGACAAGGGCGCCACTAGTAAACGATTCAGAAAACCAAATTCGCGATCGAACATTACGGGTAATCCTGCATTTAATGCCCCCGAAAAAGCAGTAAAGACGATTACTCCTGGTGCCAGGAATTTGGCATAACTCAAGTCATCACCGAATAATCCCGAAGGTGCCTTGCTAAATAATGCGCCAAAGAGAATCAACCACATAAAAGGTTGAATGATTCCCGCCATCAAAGTTGAAGGGCGACGTTGCAATTGGATAAAGAGACGTTGAGTGAGAGCCATTGTCTCCTGAATAAAATCACCCAGGGAACTACTTTGCTCAATATTTTGCCCCCTGATACTAGGATTGGGAGCTAAAGCTGATTGAAGGTTTCTGTTAGAAATGGACTGACTCATATTTATTTACTATGGTTGACGATAGACTTGGAAAACAACTACGAACTACGAACTACGAACTACGAACTACGAAAAGTCTTATTCGCAGCTTAAAAAATTAATCAACAACGATCACTTCATCTGTTGTTTCTTCTCTTTTTTCAGATCTCTAGTACTAGCTGCTGCCATTTCTGCATCCATGATGGTTTGACCAGTAGCCGCAAGATAGACATCATCAAGACTAGGGCGGGATTGCGCCAAACTAAAGGTGGGTAAATCTACTTCTGATAAAGACTGCTCAATT
>JAAUYH010029711.1_pt1 | contig 11491 bp, 4 predicted proteins | sample 7278061 | NCBI WGS metagenome assembly JAAUYH01 (sample SAMN14350203, study PRJNA611818) | marine sediment metagenome | isolation source: surface marine sediment (0.6m) | place: French Polynesia: Moorea | collected 2018-08 | reverse complement strand
CTACGACGCTGCACGGGATCGCGTAGTCCTCTTCGGCGGATCTGATGGTGAAGATGATGTTTTTTGGCACGATACCTGGGAGTGGGACGGGCGAGTATGGCATCGCATGGAACATAGGAACCAAGGGCCCTCAGCGCGCAAGAAGCACGCCATGGCCTACGATGCTGCGCGCCAACGCGTAGTCCTTTTCGGTGGATATGACGGCAACGACCGTTTTGACGATACCTGGGAATGGGACGGACAGACCTGGCACCGCATACCACACCAGAACCCGGAACCTTCGGCTCGTGCGTTCCACGCGATGGCCTACGATGCTGTGCATAAACGCGTGGTCCTTTTCGGCGGATCCAATGGCAGACGCTTGGGCGACACCTGGGTTTGGGACGGGCAGAGATGGCGACACACGGAGCCTCAAGACCAGGCACCGCCGGCCCGCGCTTTCCATGCGATGGCCCACGACGCGGCACGCGGACGTGTAGTCCTTTTCGGCGGACGCACCAACGAGAATGTTACTGGGGACGGCACCTGGGAATGGGATGGACAGGTGTGGCATCGCATGCAGCTCCAGGGCGCAACCCCCTCGACCCGCACCTTCCACGCCATGACTTACGCCGCAGTGCAGGGGCATGTGGTCCTTTTCGGCGGAAATGACGGCGGTCTCTTGGGTGACACGTGGGAATGGGACGGCCGAATGTGGCACGAAACGCAGCATCACGACAACGCGCCTCCACCTCGACAAGGGCATGCCATGACCTACGACCCCGTACGCGACCGTGTGGTTCTTTTTGGTGGGTATGATAGCGCGCCATTGAACGACACTTGGGAATGGGACGGTCGAACATGGCACCGCATGCAACAGCGAGGAATTCCGCCCTCGCCTCGCCAAGGGCATGCTATGGCCTATGATGCGGCACGTGGCCGCGTGGTACTCTTCGGCGGATCTGACGGAGAGGATACTTTTTTAGACGACACTTGGGAGTGGGATGGGCAGATGTGGCACCACATCGAGCCCCGAGGGGAGTTACCCCTGGTTCGCGAGGTTCACGCCATGGCGTACGACGCTACCCGTGGCAGGGTACTTCTATTCGGTGGAGGTGACAATAGAATATTTGATGATACATGGGAATGGAACGGACAAGAGTGGCGCAGGATCCAGTCTCAGGGGGATTTGCCCTCAGCTCGCTACGGGCCTGCCATGGTATATAACGCCGCGCGTGGTCGCGTTATCCTCTTCGGTGGATTCGATGGCAAGCGTCTTCTCGATGATACGTGGCACCTAGCATATCAAAGCAAGGGTGAAGTATACGAAGGTTGCAGCAATAACATCGACAACGACGGCGATAGCCTCACGAGTTGCGAAGACCCCGACTGCTGGGCATACTGTACGCCGCATTGCCTTCCCTATACCAATATCTGCGAGACTTTAGCACTTCCCCAATGTGGTGACGGCCAATGCAATTGGGCATTGGAGAACCATCTCAACTGCCCGAGTGATTGCCAGACGGTTTGCGGTGACTTCCTGTGCGAAACCGGCGACAATCTCAGCGATTGCTCAGCCGACTGCCGCTGAATTCGCGATGAAAATACGATGGATCGACATAACGCATACGCGCAAATCGCCCGACGCCTCGGCGGCGAATTGACCGGGGCCCGCCGCCTTGAGGGTGGCGTCTCGGCCGACGTTTGGGCCCTCGACCTACGCCGCACCGACGGTAGCGCCGACACCGTCGTCCTTCGGCAGCACCAAGTCCACGACTGGAAGCCGCTGGAGGCCGACGTCACCGCCATAGAGCACAACTTGCTCGCTGCACTATCCGCGCTCGGGTTCGCGGTTCCGACGCCGTATCTGCTCGATGACACTGCAGCGGTGTTGCCGGCTCCGTATCTGGTCATGGCGTTCGTCGAAGGAACCACATCGGTCGCCCCCGATGCCCTGCCGGCGGCACTGATTGCGATGGCCGACTTCCTGGCCGCACTGCACGCGGTCGATACGCGCGCCGTCGCGCATATCCCTCTGCCCGATCGCGGCGACCCCTTGCCCGAAGTACGCGTGTACCTCCCCGCCGATAGCGCATTCGACGACGTGCGTTCATGGCTCGCCGAAAACCCGTCACTGCCTCGGCCCATTGCCCCTGCGCTGCTCCACGGCGATTTCTGGCCCGGCAACATCCTTTGGCGCGGCGGAACGCTCGCCGCCGTCATCGATTGGGAAGACGCGGCAATTGGCGACCCACTGGCCGACTTGGCCACCTGCCGGCTCGAACTCGCTTGGCGCTATGGACAAGAGGCGGTGTCGACGCTGAGCGATCGCTACGTGGCCACCTCCGGGACCACCCTCGACACTGAGCGCCTCTCGCTGTGGGAACTCTGCGCGGGCTCAGGCGCATTGGCAACGATGGCAGAGTGGGGCCTCGACAGCGACATCGAGGCACAGATGCGTGCGCAGGCCAACACCTTCATTCGTCGCGCTGCGGCACGCCTGACCGGCTGACGACGCGGAAACCATAAAGCGCAAGCATTCACCGCCTGCTCAAGGTAATTTGGTATTGCATATCAATGCGCGGAAAATACCATAATGCCCATCATCCACAGTCATGCCAACGCGCAATCCACGGGCCTTTGACGGTGACGGCGGCGGCCACGGCCACAGCCACGCAGCTTGAACTCACTTGCGATTGCCGCATATCGCCAGCACCGTCATACAGGGCAGATCAACTGCACCACACGCACGTCACAGCTCGGGCTGGTGTGATATCATGAGTCATGGGCGACAGCGATGTGGAACTCTTACAGCGTTGGCGAGGTGGCGACCAGCGAGCTGGCCAGACGCTCGTGGAGCGAAACTACGATATCGTCGAGCGCTTCTTCATCAACAAGACCGCAAGCGAAATCGAAGATCTAGTGCAGGAAACCTTCCTCCGCTGTGTGCAGAACCGCGATCGCGTCGTCGATGGTGGCAAGTTTCGCGCATATGTGTTCTCCATTGCCTATAATGTCTTGCGCATGCACTTGCGCAAGCGCTATCGCAGCGGACAGCAAGTTGCCTTCGAAGAAGAGTCCTTTGCCGATCTTGAGCCGCGCCCCAGCTTGCTCATCGCCAAGCGGCAAGAAGAGCGATACCTCATCGAAGCCCTGCGCATGATCCCCATCGCGTATCAAGTGCTGCTCGAACTCTTTTACTGGGAACGACTGACATCAGACGATATTGGCCACATCCTGCAGATGCCGGCTGGCTCAGTGCGCCGACGCCTATTGCGCGCACGTCAATTGCTGGCTGGTGCGCTCAAGCGAATCAACGCATCTAGCGAACCGCTGGAGCATACTATGACCAAACTAGATGACTGGGCAGAGGCATGTCGGCGCCAGCTCTACGGCGAGTGATTAGCATGGCAAATGCTACGCTAGGTTCTTTGATATCGCATGGAACACCCTGGGACGAGCACCTTCCCGGACAAAAAAGTGCCCGCCGGGGAATAACCGCGCGGCAAAGCGACCGCTCGTATGCTGCTGCCAACCCAATAGATCCTCGCGGCCCACTTTATAGTCTTCGAGGCCACCCAAGGCCGTGATCGCGCACGCAAGTGGTGTGTCCGGTCGATATTCGTAGGTTTCATTGATCGAAAAGTCCGCCCGCAGCATGGGCAGAAACAATGCTGCCAGCTCAGGATCGTTCATGATGGCGGCCGGTGTCCCCTGCAAGCGCTCAAGTTCGCTGATGAGGGCTTCGTCGCTCACGTTGTGTACTGGCGGCGTGGGATCGGGCCGGTGGGGTGCATGTCGCCCAGAGACAAATAGATGCTGCGGCCCAGGTAGACCTATCGCCCGCATGGTGCGCGCGAGTTCAAAGCCGATCAGGGCCCCCATGCTGTGGCCAAAGAGCACGTAAGGCTTATCGAGATAGGGCTGCAGCGCTCGCGCCATGGACTCAACCAGTGGAGTGACATGGGAAAACTGCGCCTCGCCCAATCGCCGCTCGCGTCCGGGCAGTTGGATGGGGCAGATATCCATGTCCTTGGACAGATGCAAACCCCAATCGCGGTACAGTGAGGCATTGCCGCCGGCAAAGGGCAGACAAAACATGCGCATGCGCGCGTTGGGACGCCATGCGGCATACTCGATCCAGGGTGTCGTTGGGCTATCAGTGCTCATTTGCGAAAGATCCTTGCAAGGGCGAATCCCTATTAGAGTGTCTGGCGCTGCGCGGCGACCGATGCCGGCGCCGTGGCGGCTTTGGTCGCCGCCGTCTGCTCTTGGTTGGCGGCCACGTTGGCCTCGATCGCGCGGGCCAACTCTTCCACCGTGGGCGCATCGAAGAGCAAATTGAGTGGCAGATCGATGGAGAGTTGTTTGCGCAGGAAAAACACCAATTGCGTAGCCACTAGTGAATTACCGCCGATATCAAAAAAGTTGTCGCGTATGCCGACGTTGGCCACCGACAGCACATCGCTCCAGGCCGCAACCAGCTGCTTTTCCATTGCGCTGCGGGCCGCCACAAAGCCCGCAGCTTTCTTCCCTTGCTCAACCTGCAGTGCGGCCAATTGTTTGCGATCGATCTTGCCGTTGGGCGTCTGCGGAAACGATTCGAGAACCTGAAACACGCTGGGGACCATGAATTCGGGTACCCGCTCCTGCAGATACGAGCGCAGTCGCGGCGCCAACGCCCGCTCTTGGGTCTGCCTGAGCGGGGTATTGCACAGCGCCGTCAGCACCGTCCCCGGCGGCGGCCCGGCGGGCGTAAGCGCCCGTGCCAATCGCGGATACTGCGACCCAGCGCGGGTAAAGACCACATCGATCAGGCCGTCGCCGCCATCGCTCGACCAGGTGATGTCGGCCGTATAGCCCTCTGCGGGTGAAGACACGCGTTCTGCTAAGGTCCATAGGGCCTCAGGGTCGATGCCGACCGGGGCCGCCGATACACGGTCGCGGGCGGTATTTACTGTACACGGCGTCCGCGCCTCACCGTGCGCCTCTGCCGTGACGGCCGCGGCAGTCACGTATGCGCCGAGATGGGCACTGGGCACACCGCGCACGCCCAACCGCCGCGGACGCTCGCTCGCCAGACGGGCATGGAGGCCCTCGATACCGCCGCATTCATTCCACGCCTGCCAGGTCACTGCCGCGATAGCGGGCGTCTCCCCATCGCTTTCGCCCGTTACATCGCTCTGGTCGGCAAATAAAGTGACGTCATAGCGGAAGGCCGTCATCTCATTCTTTGCATGGCCCCGTTTCACTTGCACATCAACCCCAGAAATCCCCGGCGTGGCAGCGGCCAAGAGCGAGAAATACGCCGGTTCGAGTACCAACTCTTCTTCACGCCGTATGCGCGCATCGACGCTGTCTCGCACATCCGCCAGCAACATCTGAGCATCGGCGGCCTGCAGTGCAATGGCCGTATGCATCGCCGGCAACAATGCCCGGCTGCGAATATCGCCGAGGAATAGGGCCCCGTCTGGGCGCAGGAGCCCGACACAGTGCTCGATCACGTGGGCCAAATACTCCCCGCTGGGAAAATACTGCGCCACCGAATTAATAATGATGGTGTCAAAGCTGCCCAGGGCCAACGCGGCAATGGTGTGGGCCTCGGCGCGATGTAGCGTGACCTTGGCCGCCTCATTGGCGTCGAGCTGGGCTGTGATGTGCTCGATCGCGGTCGGCGATACATCAATGCCGGTGTAGGTTTCGCATTGCCCGAGCAGCTGGAATAACAGCAGCCCGGTACCGCATCCTATTTCGAGCACTCTGCGCGGCTTGAGCTCACCTATGCGGGCCACCGTGGCGTCGACCCATTCACGCATGTCTTCGGCCGCAATCGGCTCTCCGGTGAAGCTACTGCGCCAGCCTCGGATGTTGAAGCGCGGCGTGCACCCGGGCCAGTCCGCATCGCCGCTACCGGCGTCCTCGGTACCACCCGCGCTGCCTGCGTCGCCCGTATCATCATTGTCTTGCCCGGCTCCGTGCCCATGGGCTTGATTGCGATAGGCGTCGTCCCAAATACGCTGCCACTGGTCTACGTGGGCCGCTTCCGCGGGCGCACGGACCTCGGCCTCGTCGTCGCCACTGCCCGCAGCCACGACAAAGGCCGCCAGGCGTTTCCCCCCGCTCGGGACCTCTTGGGCCACAACCACAGCTTCCCGCACCTCGGGATGGCCGGAGAGCGAAGTTTCGACTTCGCCGAGTTCGATACGATGACCGCGGATTTTGACCTGCTGATCGATGCGGCCCAAGAATTCGAGCACTCCATCATGGCGATAGCGCACCAAATCTCCCGTGCGATACAGGCGCCCCTGCCCGCGAAAGCCATCGTCGATAAAGCGCTCTCGGTTGAGTTCGGGCCGGTTCCAATAGCCCATCGACACCCCATCGCCGCCGATCAAGAGTTCGCCGGGCACCCGAGGCGGCAGCAATTCTTGCCGCGCATCAACCACGTACACTTGGGTGTTGCCCATCGGCCGGCCAATGAAAACACCGTCTGCGTTATCGAGCTGATTCAGCGACCAAGACGTCGACCAAATCGTGGTCTCGGTGGGCCCGTACATGTTGACGACCTCGCCGCCGACGAGAGCCTGGAGTTCCTGCGCCAACGCGCGGGGCAGGGCCTCGCCCCCGACCAGCATCCGCGACAAGCCACTTAGGGCATCGGCAGAAGCGGCATCGTCGAGCAAGAGCCGGGCAAGCGATGGTGTGCATTGAAAATGGGTCACGCCGTAGCGCTCTATTTGCCCGGCCAGAGAGAGATCGAGTGTGGCGTCTGTGGCAGCAGATGCGCCCGCAGATGCGCCCTCGTCGTTGCGCCCATCGGTGCTCGTATTGTCACCGCGTCGGGCGCCGACAGCCCCGCCGAGTGAGTAGCGCTGCTTGACTTCCTCAAGCAGCTCTAAGCCCTCCATCACGTCCTCATAGGCCATGCCAAAATCGACCAGGCAGGCCACCTCGTCCACCCCGTACTCGGCCAATTCATGGACCTTGTCCAGGCAGGTGTCCACCGTACCAAAGAGTCCCCAATTGCCGGTGTATCGATCAAATGCTTGCGAAATCAGGTCATTGACATCGTCTTGGCTCATCTCATTGAGGTCGAAGTCGACGGGTACATTCAGCGCATCGACAAAGCTGCGCGTCAACTCGGCCGAGGTGCGCAGATATTCGCAGAACGGCTCACGTACCTTGTCTCGCAGGGACGCGAGATCGCCTGCCACGTAGGTATGAACCATGAGCGAGACACATCCCTCACCGGGATGACCGTGCTCGCGATAGGCGCGGCGGTACACGGCGATTTTCTCCCGCAGCTGCTCGGGGGTTTGTCCCAAGAGATGGGTGAGCACCCCGGCGCCGAGTTCTCCGGCCAAGGCAAAGGTCTCGGGACTGCCAGCGGCCGTCATCCAGATCGGCAATTCCGGCTGAATCGGCGTTGGATACAGCGTGACGTCGACGTCTTGGCCAATGCCGCCCTTGGCCTTGAGGGTCTCGCCGCGCCACAGCTGACGCACCGTATCGATGCGCTCGCGCAACACCGCCTTGCGATTGCGATAGTTTTCCGGCGCGAATACAAAATCGTCGGGGTGCCATCCCGAGGCAAAGCCAACCCCCACCCGTCCATCGGATAGATTGTCAATGACCGACCACGCCTCGGCCACCCGGATGGGATCCTGAATCGGCAGCACCACGCTACCGGCGCGGATTTGTACGTGTTCCGTCATCGCCGCCAGGGCCGCACCGGTCACGGCGGGATTGGGGAAAAGGCCGCCAAACGGATGGAAATGGCGCTCGGGAGTCCAAATAGCGGTAAATCCATTGTTGTCGGCAAACTTGGCCCCCTCGCGCATCAAGCGATACTTATCGCGCTCGCCTTCGCGGTTGGCGCTGGCAAAGTACAGCAGACTGAAATCGACATCGCGGCTTTTCTGCCGCCTGCGTGGCCGGTTACCGCTGGCGACCAGATGAGCCTCCGACTGGATCACCACGTGAAACCCGCGCGACAGGGTCCAGAGAATCTCCAACACCGAAATGTCAAACGACATGCTGGTGACCGCCAGCCACACCCCGGGCTGGTCTCGATCCTGGTCATGGCCGAGCACCTCATCCATGGACGCAAAGAAATTGAGCACATTGCGGTGCGAAACCATGACGCCCTTGGGCTGCCCGGTCGAACCCGAGGTGTACATCATATACGCTAACGCATCCCCGCTGTCGCCGGCCGCCGGGTTTGCCCCATTTCGCCGACTGCCATCCATTGCAGCGGCGACAAGGGGTGGTCCACGCATCCCATGGGCGTCAATGCATACAACCTGAGGCGCCGGCGTGCACCTCTCGGCGACTTCGTTCACCAGCGCCACCAGCGACTCCTGCGTGACCACACAAAATGCGCCACAGTCGGCTAGGACCAAGGCCAACCGATCTTTGGGATACCCGGGATCGAGGGGCACATACGCCCCGCCGGCCTTCAAGATGCCAAGCATGCCGACGACCATGTCGAGAGAGCGGGCAACGCACAGGCCCACCGCATCGCCGTCCTGTAGCCCGCCCTCGCTCAGCGCCCGGGCCACATCCGACGACGCCGCATCCAAGGCGGCATACGACATTGATGTATCGGCAAAAGTGAGCGCCGTCGCATCCGGCGTCTGCGCGGCCCGGGCCGCGATGACTTCGTGAATCCGCCCATCGCCGGCATAGGCGATGTCGGTGTCATTCCACGCTGTCACCATGCAGTGCCGCTCGCCCCCCGTCAGCATGGGCAGGGTTGAGATGGGCCGCGTCGGTTCGTCCAGCATGGCCTGCAGCAGCATCCGAAAATGTCTGCCAAATCCATCGACAAATGAGTCGTCGAATATGTCGCTATTGTACTCAAAGCTGCCGCGCACCTCGCTGCCAGCGTCCCAAATATCAAAGGTAATATCGAACTTTGAGGTGCCATTGTCGATGGTAAAGGTCTCCACCTCCAGATCTGTCACCGCTACGTCGAGGCGCGGCACACTCACCACGGCAAACGATACTTGAAAAATTGGATTGTAGCTCAGGTCGCGCTCGGGGCTGAGTTCTTCTACCAACAGCTCAAACGGCATTTCGCTGTGCTCGTAGGCGGCCGACGACACCGCACGCACCTGCTTGAGCAAATCGACAAAACTCGGATCGCCAGAGAGGTCGGTGCGCAACACCACGGGGTTGACCAAGAACCCGACAACCGACTCGAACTCGCTTTGATTGCGGTTGGCCATGGGCGAACCGACGATCAGATCCTCTTGTCCGGTGTAGCGATATAGGAGCGCCTTATATGCCGCCAGCATGGTCATAAATAGCGAGACGCCCTGCTGACGGCATAGCTCTCGCACTTCGCCCACAAGTTGCGGCGACAGATCGAACTCATGACGGCGCCCGCACAGGCGTTGTTCGGGTGGTCGAGGATGGTCGGTCGGAAGCTCAAGCAGTGGCAGCTCGCCGCCTAGGCGGTCCTTCCAGTAATCGCGCAAGTCCTCCAGTCGACGACCGCGCAGTGCGCGCTGCTGCCAGCTGGCAAAGTCGGCGAGCTGGCGCCGCGGCGGCGCGAGATCCGCCGCCCCGCCGCTCACCTCGGCCGTGTACAGGGTCGCCAGCTCCTGCAGCAAAATGCCCATCGACCAGGCGTCGAACACAATGTGGTGCACGCACAAGACCAAGATGTGCCGGTCTTCGGCCAACTCGATCAGGGTCGCGCGAAAGAGCGGGCCCTCATCCAGCAGAAACGGCTTGGCCGACTCTTCGGTCAGGAACTGCTGGCAGGCGGCATCCTGGGCGTCGCCTTGTGGGCCGACGAGGTCGACGACGGGCACGCACAGCGGCTGTGGTGGGTGGACAATTTGAATGGGCTCATCGCCACGCAAACCAAACGTGGTGCGCAGGGCGTCGTGGCGCGATGCCAGCTGATTCACACTGGCGCAGAGCGCGTCGACATCTAGCTTGCCGCTAAAGCGCACACCGCAGCTGACGTTATACGCCGGGTTGCCGGGCATGAGCTGATCGAGGAACCACAGCTGGCGCTGGGCAAATGACAGCGGATACTCGCGCACTGGCACGGCCCGCGCATATTCGGCCACAGGCGGCTCATGGGCGACGTCAGAGCCGCCTTCGCTCGATTTGTCCCCCTCCTGCTTGAGCAGGAGTTCCAATAGCTCTCGCTGCTCGGGAGAAAGCGCGGCGATTTCTTGCTCAATCGTGTTCTTCTTCATGATCGCTACTCCTCGTCGCCTTCGGTCACTGGATCGGTTTGTCCGCCTGACTCGCGTCTCTCGGCCAGGGCCGCTTGCACTTGGTCGCTCGACAGGGCGCGTACTTGCGACAGCAACCGGGCCATGCGCTCGGCCTCGCTCGCCGCCGTCGTCGGAGCCCCGACCGGTGCCGTGGCAGCTCCCGCGACGCCGACATCGGCCGCTAGATGGTCCCTTTCACCGCTGATGGCTGCATCGGCGTGGTCGGGTACACCGCCCAAGAGCGAATGCAGATAGACATGTCCAGCATCGAGATCGAACAGGTCGCGGATGCCGGCAAAGTCCATCAGACTAATCTGACACAGGCCGAGACCGCAGGCCGCCGCCGTGGTCTCTAGCAGATGGCTGATCGCGCCGGCTTCGAGCAGCAGATAGTTCATGCTGCGCTCGCCGTACATGGGCTCGATGGCGTCCAATTGCGCAATCAACACCAGCGAGAACGCGGCTTCGTCATACACGGGTGTGTTGATGTTGGGAAAATGGGCATCGCGCGGGATCTCGGCCCCTTCTGCAACGGCCAGCAAACGATGCTCTACCGGGTGATAGTACCAAATCCCCGCCGGAATGCCGGCGACGCGGCCATCTTTCACATGCAGATAGCACTGCACCGGATACAGTCCACCACCAGAAGCGTACAGATACTTGGGCTTGTTGTCGAGCTGGACTTGGTGCAGACAGCGCAAGAGTGCCTCCATCTTGTCCAGCGACACCGGTACTTGAGAAAACCGTCTATGACTGCGCCGATGGCGATATTGCTGGCTCAGCGCCTCTGGTTCCGGCTTAGCCAGCACAATGCTGGCATGGCCATTGAGCGGACGAAGCCCCAACTGCCGGGACTTAAAGGCCTCGCGCTCCGCCGGATTTAGCAGCATCGGCGGCACATCCCGGGTGGATTCCGCGGTGGGCACGCGCGCATTTGCTGTTCCGCCGCCAGTGGCTCGGGCCTCAGTGGACTGTGCGCCAGCATCGGCACGTGACTGATAGAATCGCGCCAATGCACCGATCGTGGGTTCTTGAAACAGCAAATCGATACGCGGGCGCTCGCCAAAGCTCCGTTCCAATAGATTGACCATGCGCACCAGCTCAAGCGAGTTGGCGCCAGCATACAGCAGGTTGGCCTCCACGTCGAGTTCGTCGGGGTCTGCGAGCTGGAGTACCTCGGCGACAATAGCACGAATGCGCATGAGTATATCATTGACGCCCCTGGCTTCAGTACCCGTTTCCGAGGAGCCTATACCTTGGCCCATGGCCGCAGG
>JAAUYH010014216.1_pt1 | contig 11492 bp, 11 predicted proteins | sample 7278061 | NCBI WGS metagenome assembly JAAUYH01 (sample SAMN14350203, study PRJNA611818) | marine sediment metagenome | isolation source: surface marine sediment (0.6m) | place: French Polynesia: Moorea | collected 2018-08 | reverse complement strand
TGACGGCAGACTCACGGAAACGGCTCCGCAAGGGGCCGTTTCTTTTTGACGGATACGGTTCAGAACGAGCTTGATGGGCCCGCACCTCCCCGGGAAACAATACTGACTACACCAGTTGTCCCTGCGTTCCTCAATGCAAATAGGGCAGGACGTCAACCTGGACCTGTGGTTCCGCTATGTGGATGAGCTGCCTACCCTGACCAGTTCACTGGTTTCCGGGGCGCTGCCGCTGCCCAGCTACACCACACTGGATATCAACCTGGAGTGGCGACCCACCCGGCAGATGACCTTGTCGCTGGTGGCTCAGGATCTGCTGGGCAGTCACGGAGAGTTCGCGTCGGAGTTCCTGGGCAGCGTGCCCCAGGAGATTGACGCCTCGGTGTTAGGAAAACTGGAGTGGCGTTTTTAGCAGTCTATTGCGCCACCGCCCCCCCACTACTCCCACATCACGTAAGACTCGGCCTCGATGGCCGCCTGCAGCATTTCGATCAGCGGCAGGGCGCGCTGGGACAGGGTGACCACAGGCCCATCGTCGTCATCGTCTGCGTCCGCGCTGCCTTGGGCGGCCACTGCCGCCAGTTTTGCACGCAGGCGCTCGAGGGCAGGTTTCAGGTTGTCACCGCGAATGGCGCCAGGCACCGTGCCGCTGTGGCCCATCATGCCAATCAGCTCCAGGGCTACGTCGCCGAACATGGTGATGCGCGAGGTTTCGGGACAGGAAAAATGAACCAGCATGGGGAGATTGTAGCGCTGCAGCCACCGCTTCAGGAAAACTCCGACACCGACAGCCGCCGCAGGGTTGCCCTGCGCTTGGACCGGTGAGAATCCATGCGGGTCAAAACGTCGCCGAGAAAGCGAACCGTTTCGGCGATGTAAGGCCCCTTGCTGAGCATGGTGCATTCAGCCCGACTGCTCATGGCCGCGTCAGACACTTCCGCCCGGGAGGGCACACCCTTTTTGGACATTCTTTCCAGTACCTGGGTGGCCAGGATCACCGGAGCATGGGCTGCTTCACAGACGCAAAGGATGTCTTCCTGGACCTCCGACAGCCGCTCGAATCCCATTTCCACCGCCAGGTCGCCCCGGGCGATCAGCACGCCTACCGGGGGTGAGCGCATCCCCGCCAGGATTATTTTCGCCAGATTGTCGTAGGCCTCGCGGTTTTCGATCTTCAGCACAATGCCCAGGTGTTCGGCCTGCCGGGCTCGCAGTTGGTCAATCAGCTGCAATACGTCTTCCGGCCTGCGCAGGAACGATAGTGCCACCATATCTGCCCAGGCCACGGCTTCGCTCAGACAATCCAGGTCGAATTGAGTCAGCGACGGGGTATCCAGAGTGGTGTCGGGGAAGTTAATCCCTCTCTCGGCTCGGAGGCGGCCGCCTTTTTTGCGCGTGTGGGTGATGCGAACCACGATTTCAGAGCCGGAGTTGGACTCAACCACGCCGCCGATCTTTCCGTCGTCGAACCAGACGCCCTCCCCGGCTTTGACCTGTTCAAAGGCTGCATCCAATGTGCAATGAATCCTGGCCGCTTCGAGCACGCTGCCGCTGGAGTCCCGCAGCGCCCCCTGGCCAGGCAGGTTCTCTCGCGTCAGGATCAATTTTTCGTTGGGAAACAGGGTGATGGGCGGACACAGTTCCGGCAGTGGTCCCACCGGGCCTTTTCCCACAATGGCCCCGTTCCGGATCAGCATCGCCTGACCATCGTCCACGGCATAAATCACCCGGTCCGACCGGGCCACCCAGCCGCCACTGGCCGGGCAGTCTGCCACCAGTCGACGTCGCTTTTTTCGCGCGTCAGGGATTTCAATCAAATCGCCTGCCTGTACCTGCCCCAGCAGCGTCGGATCCAACGGGATGGTCAGATTGATGTTGTCGGGGCGTTCCAGAGACTCACCAGCCGGCGCCAGCCAGACCTTGCTCGGCCTTGCCACCTGGCCCAGGTGGTCCCTTGCCACGCGGACCTTGAGCATACGACCTCCGGAACGCAGGGCTCCGGTGCGGACCTTCGGTCCTGGCAGGTCTGCCTGAATCGTGCAGTTGCGCCCCAGCTCCTGCTCAGCCCGGCGCAGGTTCGCCACCATGGCGGCCCAGTCACGGGGCGTGTCGCGAGCACAATTGATGCGCATCACGTCCATGCCACCGGCCAGCAGCCTGCGCACCAGCCCCGGATCCGTGGCCGCTTCGCTGGGCATGGTGACCATGATCCGGGTGCTGCGTTCCGCCGGCCGATCACCGAGCAACTGCGCGGTGTTTCTTTTCAGCAGGCCCGGACCGCCGCGAAAATCCACAGGGGCATCAAGGGCTGTGCCGGACTGCGAACCCGATACCTTTTCCAGCAGGTACAGTACGGCGGCCAGGTTGGCCATGACGTGGGGTTCAAGCAGCGTCAGCGAGGACAAGCCAAGGGAACGGAGATCCTGCTGCAGGCGGCGGATATCCCGACGCCGGATCGCCATGTAGTGCAACAGGTTGCGGGCGCTATCACGACAGGACTCGTCCACGCCCGACAACTCCCGGGCAAATTCCTGCTCCAACTCCACGGCGCTCCGGCAAAGTGCCTTCACACTCGTAATGAGTTGTTCAATCTGTAGCGCTTGTTCCCGGCTATCCATGGCGCTCCATTGCCAATAACGACAAAAGCGGGGACGCGGCCGCCAACCGCTCGGAGATTCCAGTACTGGACGATCTGATCATTATGCGCCAACCACGGGACGCACGGATTACTGGCATTCCGAGGGTTGCACCTCACGTTGCCGGTTCTGCCAGCCTGGCCTACCGTCTCCTCAATGCCTCAGCACAACGCCAGCGCGGATTTTCGGTGGCCCGTTTCGGTGGAACAGATCATCCCGGCCGGTGCCGAGAGGGTATGGGAGGCCATCTCCAGTCCCGGCAACCTGGAACTCTGTCATCCGTTTTGCGCCAGCAACCCGGTGCAGGTGTGGCCGGGGCCCGATTCCAAAGACGAGGTGCACTACCTCAGCGGCTGGGTCTACCAGCGCGAGTTCCGACAGTGGATCGAAGGCGTAGGGTACGACTTGAGCATTGGCCGGCACGGCGGCGGAAAATCCTCGGTGTCCTGGCGAATCAGGTCCATCGACCCGCGACACAGCGCGCTGAGAATTACGGTATGCCCGGGCGGGCTGCAGCACATCCCTGTGGTGATCCGTTGGGTGCCTCACCTGCTCCGGCTTCGACCCCTGATGCGGAGTTACCTCGAGTCCGTGGTCAAAGGGTTTGAATGGTACATCACTCGCCACGAGCCCGTGCCTCGCAATGCCTTCGGAACACACCCCTGGTTCTCTGCCTGAGCATCATTAATCGCACAACCGGGAATAGAGATTCCCTGCGGGTTTGGAACCGTTGCACCCTGCCCCGCAGCGGCTATATTTGGAGTCTAGGGATAGTTTGGGGGTTGCCATGAAAGCTCCATGCGTTGCGTTTTTTGCCTGTATCTTCCTGGCCGGCGGTGTGCAGGCCTCTTCATCCATTCCGCTGGAGGTTTTTGCCAAGAAGCCCAGCTTCAACCAGGTTAGGATTTCTCCCAAGGGCGAGTACCTGGCCTTCACCTACGAGGAAGGAACCCAGGTCAAGCTGGCCGTAATGAAGTACTCAAACCGGAAGATCATTTCTTCCTTCGAGTTTGGCGAAAATCGAAGGGTCAATAATTTCCAGTGGCTGAATGATGACCGGGTGGGCATGTCCGTCGAGACGTTCACAGGATGGCTGGACGGCACCAACCCGAACCGAATCTGGGCGGCAGCCAACGCTGATGGCTCGGACCGCCGCCAGATCTGGGACTACCAGCGATCCAATATCAACATGATCTCAACCCTGGATGATGACCCTGAGCACGTGCTGGTCACCAAGGGCCACTGGCAGGATGAAGGCCGGGTTAAGGCCCACAAGCTCAACATCTATACCGGCCGCGAGAAATTCCTCAATATCGCCCCGCCGGCCGCCGCTCATTCCAAACCCGGCATCACCGCCATGGGGGCCGATCTGGACGGTGAAATCCGAGTCGCCTACGAATACGACCGAGGCAAAGACCGGATCAACGACGAAGACGACCGGGCATTCCTGCATTATCGGAATGACGACGGCAGTTGGAGAAAACTGGATCTGGAACCCAAGCGGGCACAACCCGAGATCAACCCGCTGGGTTTTTCCCTGGACCAGACCCGTTTTTACTTCACGTCCGACCATGACGGTGACGGCCACAACACCCAGGGTTTGTTTGAGTTCAATACCGAAACCGATGCCTTGACCCTGGTGTTCCGCCACGATGATGTGGATATTGGCGGCGGCATGTATGGCATGGAAGGCCAATTGATCGGGGTCACCTATGAACCCGGCTACCCCCAGACCTATTTCATCGACGACAACGCCAACGCACACGACCGGGCGGTGCGGCAGTCCCTGCTGGCTTCGTTCCAGGGGCAACACGCGTCCATCACCAGCAACACCGACGACGGTCGCTACTGCGTGGTTTGGGTCTACAGTGACCGCAACCCCGGTGAGTTCCTGATCTATGACAACGAACAACGCCAGCTCAAGTACTTCGCCAGCAGCAAACCTGAGGTGAAGCCTGAATTGATGGCCCGGGTCGAACCATTCACCATCCAGGCCCGGGATGGCCTCAAGATGTACGGTCAGCTCACCATTCCCAACAACGTGGAAGAAACAAACCTCCCGATGGTGGTCTATCCTCACGGCGGCCCCTACGGAGCCGCTGACGATTGGCGCTGGGACCGCCGGGCGCAGATGCTGGCCAGCCGGGGTTACCTGGTGATGCAGCTCAACTTCCGTGGATCCGGCGGCTACGGTGCCGAATTCCGCAAGGCCGGCTACGGCGAGTGGGGAGCGAAAATGCAGGATGATCTGACTGACGCCACCCGGTGGGCCATCAACACCGGCCTGGCTGACGGTGAGCGGGTGTGTATCCACGGCGTGTCCTACGGCGGCTATGCTTCCATGAATGCCGTGGTCAGGGAACCTGATCTGTACAAATGCTCCATTCCCGATGCCGGCCCCTATGAACTCAATCTGCAGTGGAACCGCGCGGACTCCTTCCGCGGCTATCCGGATGCCGGCAGACAGAAAAAATCCTATGTCAAACGATCCATCGGTGGCTTCGACAACAACGAAGAACGGTCCCCGGTCTACCACCTGGACAGGCTCAAGGCGGGGCTTTTTATCGTGCACGGCAAAAACGACGTGCGCGTGCCCATCGAGAATGCTTACCTGCTGGAGAAAAAGCTCAAGGAAAAAGACATTCCCTACCGAAAGATGTACAAGAAAGACGGCCACGGTTTCCAGAAGGAGGACTACCGGGTTGAACTCTACGAAGAAATGCTCGAGTTCCTGGAACTGCATATTGGACCGGGCGCCAGGCCTGGCGCATAACACTTGCCGGCGCCTGGCCGGCACCACTCGAGATTAAAGCGTTGCTAATACGTATGGCGAAAGCGCTGATTGATTGCCTATGATCTGAGAGCAAGCCGCTTTAGGAGTAGGCTGATGAAAATCACAGAAGTCGTAGCAAATTCGCCCCTGGGTGCGGAACTGACAGAACAAGAAATTGACGTCCTGACGGGCGTACTGAAGCTTCGCAGCCTGGAAGACGGCGCTTACCTGATGACCGAGGGGTCCACCGACAATACGCTGTTCGTATTGCTGTATGGCAGGCTGGAAGTAGTCAAACAGGCCGGTGGAGAGGAACTGGTATCCCTGGCCGTTTTACGCGAGGGCGACCTGGCCGGAGAGTTGAGCTTCATCGACGGTCTTCAGCACACCGCGGGCATCCGGGCGCTTGGCGACTGCGAGGTCATGCTGCTGTCCCGGGACGACTTTGAGAAGATCATCGACGAATATCCGCGGCTGACGTTCAAGGTCATGAGCGCCATTGCCCGGGCCACGCACCGGATCATCCACCGGATGAATTTCGAGTTCATGGAACTCAACAACTACATCTTCAAACAGCACGGTCGTTACTGAGTCCCGGCGCCGGCAATCTGGGCGGTTCTCAATCCGCTTGTTCCCGCTCTGGGATCGGGTGCTCGAACTCAGGTGGTGTTCCCAGGCCGCCGAAGCCACCGCGCAGAATGTAAATCGCCAGGATCCAGTAGAGCACAGCCACTCCCAGATAGGGCCCCATCAGGCCATCCGGTAACCACACCATGGTGATCAGGTCCGGGGAGATCGGGACCGCACTTTCGCTGGGCAAAAACGCCGTGTAGCTGAGGGTCGCCCCCATGGTGGCGTGGAAGAAGATACTGACCAGGATGCTGCCCCCCGACCGGTTATACGCCCAGGTAAACAGGATCGTCCACGGCAGCAGAAACAAGACCACCCAGATCGCCGGCACGTTGTGTATGCCTTGGCCCAGCCAGTAGGTAGGCAGGTGCCAAAGCAGGTGAATGAGGGCGATGACCAGCGTGGCCTGCAGAGGCGACATGATGTACTGCAGACGCTGCAGCGCAAAGCCGCGCCAGCCGAACTCCTCGCCCAGCCCGGGAATCAGCAGTTGCATCAGCATCACCTGGGCAACCCAGGCCCATCCCCAGAATCGGGGATCGAATTCGATGCCCGCGGCGACAGAGCCGATGTATCGCCCGGCGAGCCCGATTACCAGGAAGAAACCAAGCAACGGTAAAAACCATTTCAATCCTTCCCTGACTCTGATCCGGCCAAGGAACCGTTTCAGGCCTCCGGTTCCGTAAAACGCGGCGGTGACGATGATTGCGGACAGCGAGGGCCCCCAGACACCCAGAATCACGACGGGTGACTGGGCAAAGCCGAAGGCCAGGGCGCTTCCAAAAATGCCCCATGACAGCACGAACGTCACGATCAGAAAAACGGTCAGTTGGCGCCGCAGTTGCCCCTGGGCTTCCGGTGAAAGCGTCAGTTCCAAAACACCCTCGCGTTGTGGACATAAAAAAGCAGACCGGAGCCTGCTTCAGTCGAACGTCGTTTAAAGCCATATTTTGACGAACCCCGCACTGCCCCAGCCAGTGCCGGAAGCTCACCCGCCGAAAACGGATCTGTGGCGAGTGGCATTACCCCTGACCTCCCCGGAGCATCAGGATATTTTCCATCCACGCAGGTCGCTCTGGCCCGGCCCGGGCAAGTTGGATTACATTGGTGGCACGGTAATGAGGTAAATGATCATGCATAGAGCCTGGGTGATTAGCGACTACGACGGTTTCGAGGGATTGAGCCTGGAACAGTTTCCCGACCAGCAACCCGGCCCGGATGAGGTCCGACTCCGCGTTGAAGCATTTGCTTTGAACTGGGGAGACATGGACCTTATGGAAAACCGGTACTCCTACAGCTTCTCCAGCTTTCCGGCCCGGATCGGCATGGAGGCTGCCGGCATCGTCGATGAGGTTGGACCCGATGTCGACGGCATTGAAGTGGGCCAGCGTTACAGCACCCTGCCGCATTTCTACGACAATCGCGGCGCAAGCGGCGAGTCCCTGATCGTCAAAGCCCGTTATCTGACCAGGGCGCCCGCCGGGCTCAGTGCTGTGGAAAGCGCGTCCATCTGGATGCAGTACCTGACCGCCTACTACCCGGTCGTGGAACTGGCCAGGGCGGCGCCTGGTCGCGTGATCCTGGTCACCGCGGCAACCAGCACTGCCGGAACCGCGGCGCTCGAAATCGGGCGGCTGTTCGGCGCCACCATGATCGGCACCACCCGCTTCGACTACAACCGGGACTACCTCAAGGAGGCCGGCGCTGATCACGTCATCGTGACCGCATCTCCGTACGAAGGGCTGGAAACCCGACTGAAAGAGCTGACGAACGGCCGCGGCATCGATGCGGCATACGACCCCATCGGCGGCGGCATGATGGACAATTACGTCGGCGCGCTGGCAAAAAACGCCCGGATCTTCTTCTACGGCATGCTGGACAAGACCTTTCCCCAGATCCCGTACGCGGCACTGTTTCAATCCAATGCCCTGTTCCAGGCCTATTCCATGTTCAACTACATCGAGGACGACGACATGTGCGCCAAAGGGATCGAATGGGTCAACAAAGCCCTGGCTGCGGGAGATATTTCACCCACCATCGACCGCGTCTACCCGATGGAGGATTACATCGAGGCCTGCCGGTACCTGAAAGAGCCGCGGCGGGAACACGGCAAGGTGGTGATTGAAACCGGAATCGCCTGATCCGCAAGTCATCCGACCGCGTCAGGATTCTCAGAAGGCCTCAAATCCTTCCTGGAAGATGACATCGGGATCGGCGTACTCAAACGCCCCCAGGTCGCAGGTAACGGACCGCCGTTCTTCTCCACGCTGATCTCGATCCGGGCAGGTGGCGGGATCGGCCCGGTCGATGGCGGGGCTTCCCGGGGACAGCGACTGGGTCTGAGTCGGGCCGCCGTTCCACGCCAGCGGCTGCAGCAGCGGGTCTCCGGTGACTTCTGCGCCACAGCTGCCGTCTTCGACCAGGTTGATACCGTTGATCAGCGTCCCCTCGTTGAGACACTCCTCTGGTCCGGAATTGTCGGCAATGATTGAGCCGGTGATCTCCAACTCCCCGTAATTTTCCAGTCCCGGGCGGAACTGGGCGCTGTCTGAAAAGGTGGTGTGCAACACCGTGGCCTCGCCAAAGTTGGCCAGGGCGCTGCCAAAATTGTCGGTGACCGTTGAGTTGGAGAGCCACAGCGTCCCCCGATTCTCGATGCCGCCACCGATGGCGGACCTCGCGCTGTTTGAAAAGATCGCGGAGCCCCGAATCACCATGAAGCCATCATTGGTAATTCCCCCGCCCGACCCGACCTGGGTGCCGGTTCCCCCCCGGCTGATGGTGCTTTCAAGGATGGTCACGAATCCATCCGGGGAGTTGTAAAGGTTGCCGGTCCCGCCAAATCCCGTCACAAAGTTCTGGGAGATGTTGCTGCGGATCAGGGTCAAGGTGCCGCCGAGGTTGGTGATTCCACCGCTACCCCCGACAGTACTGTTGCGAACCACCTCGGTATTGGTCAGCACCATGGTTCCCAGATTGGCCAAGGGGCCCGATGACCGGGTTCCGGTCACCATGCAGTCGGTCATTTCGAGGTAGCCCGATGCCTCATTGACGATACTCAGGTCACCTCCAAACTCGGCAAGCCGCAGGGTTAATTCGGTCGCGGTCAACTCCGCTTCGACGGTGAAGTAGAGCGCATCAAACTCCGCCGATGAGGCCTCTGGACCGACCACCAGTGTCGAGCCATTGCCGACAAGGAACAGGGGATCGGTAATCACAATGTCCTGTTGCCCGAGAAGCCGAAACTCGCTGTCCGCCGGCAGGACAATGCGGTCGGCCTGATCGCCCGCCACACACTCACCTGGGCTGGAAAGACCCTGGCTGTTCAGGTTGGCGTTGTTGATGGCTTCCAGAAGAGAACACTGCCCATCGTCAGCGATCTCCACGACCCCAGGGTCCACCAATATGGTTACGCCTGATGCCGCCCCGACACCAAACAGGCTCGCCACAACCAGCATTTCAGCAAAAACTTTCATCTTTCACCTCGGCAGAAAAAAAGGGGTCAGGTTCATTTTTGATCCCGGCCAACCCGGGCCAGGTGGATCACAGAGTGGCTTCAAAACCATCAATGAACACAAAGTCGTGATCCACCGTCCACAGCGGGTCGTCCGTTTCTTCCTGAATCGTAAAGCCCAGGGATCCGTGGTTCTGCTGGGACGAATAGCCCATGACAACCTGACCGCTCGCCTCATCGAACGGCCAGTAGCCGATCAGTCCGGCCTCTGTTCCCGTCAGGGGCTCCCGCATGAATTGCTGAATCTCGTTCTGGCCCCTGACGATATCCCAGATGCGCACTTCATCGATGACGCCCTCGAACGCATCAGCCCTGATCCATCTTCCAATATGAACCGGCCCGTCGATGTAAACCTCGCGACCAGGTGCCGCGTTCAGATGATCCGCTTCTGCCAGGAAAACCCCGTCCTGGAACAACCGCATGGTCGTACCGTCAAATGTGGCAGCCAGATGGGTCCAGCAGTTGGCTACCAGGCTGCCGGTGGGAGAGGATGCCGCATCCGTGGGACCGCCAAGGACAATGGAAAGGCCCCAGGCGCTGTTGTCCGTGAATCGCTGGAAGAGTACGAATCCGCTGCCGTCGACGATGCCAATGGTGTCGCCCCGGTCGACCTGGGCCGGTTTGACCCAGGCCTCCACGGTCAGCGCGGAGGTAAAACCGAACCCGCCGGGTTCGTCGATAAATACCAGGTCGTCGACACCGTCAAATTCCAGCGCAGCAGGCTGACTGTGTCCCGGCGAAAGAATCAGCATCAGTACCAGGCTCACCAGCACCTGCCGCGTCGCGCAAGGAGCCTGACGGGACATACGGGTAGAACTGACAGCACACGGAGTCACGACCATACCTGCGGATTTCCCTATGTATCTGCATGGGGTCACCCGTCATAGATCATTAGTCGGGATTTCCGAAGGTCCAGCCTCCCGGTGTGTCGTTTCAAAAGCAGTTCGGTGCAGAGGCACCAACGAGGCAGGTCCAGCACGCTGCAGCCGCCTCGTACTCCCGACGATTCATCAGGTGTCTCAATGACGGCACACTCAGCGTACGCGTGCCTTGCTCACCTGTTTCGCCAGCTTCCTGATTTTCTTGTAACTCTTACTGCCCTTTGGCACGGCTTGCCCAACCACGATCTGAAACATCTTGTCACCGCCGAACCAGGTGAACTCAGACTGGGATTTGCCGCTGGGAGCCATCATCACAATATGGATACCCGGCATCTCGTTGACCTCAAAGTTGACCGAACTTTCGCCAATGATTGTGCGGCCACCCTGGAGAACCAGGTCTGATTCGCTGAACAAGAGGTATCCCATGGGCCCTGCGTCAAAGAACCTGGTGGAAGCAGTCCTCTTTCCATTGATGAATCCGCCTTCCAGCGAAACCCCAATGAGCTCGGCATCGTCCAGCCAGGTGCCCTGCAGGTTGACCATGGGAGAAGCCAGGTTTTCTACCGCATGGCCCATACTCTTGAACATGTGGCTGTTTTTGAGGGCAAAATCGATGACTTCGACTTCGCGCTCATCGGTGGCAATGAATCCAGCATTCTTCATCTGTAGCGAGCTGTCCAACGCTTCAGCTTTCAAATGCGCAGGTGCCGAAGTGACATCATCCGGAACGACTTGAATTCGGTCTGCGATGCCGCTGGTGGAGTTAGTCTGCTGTTTGACCGTGGGGTAGCCTGCGGCAATCCCCTTGTGTGTAGGGCCTTCGACGCCCGTAGGCGGCGGTGGCGCCTGAGCCACCGCCAGTTGTGTGAGAACGGCGAATGACATGACCACGGGAAAAAATCGAATTTTCATATTCTGCTCCTCATTCACCAGTCAAAAATTTTGCAGTTCGTAGCAGTCGTTGGGCCAAGATACACTTCCTGATTCGCCCTGATTGCAAAATTGTAGTGATCCCCATTGACCCTATCGACGGTTCCAGGGAAGTGTGGGCGATCCCCGTT
>JAAUYH010156443.1_pt1 | contig 11493 bp, 3 predicted proteins | sample 7278061 | NCBI WGS metagenome assembly JAAUYH01 (sample SAMN14350203, study PRJNA611818) | marine sediment metagenome | isolation source: surface marine sediment (0.6m) | place: French Polynesia: Moorea | collected 2018-08 | reverse complement strand
CCTAGCAAAAGCACCTTCAATATGCAAGATTGCAACGCAATTCAGAAACTAGTGGTATATCATAATAATGGTAAGTAGAGAAGAGAATAATGAACCGAGTCGAAACAACTCTACAGTTACGAAACAAGAATAATTGGGAGTACCAAAAAGCTTGTGAAGATACAAAAATGTTTATTCAATCATTTGTGCGTTAAATAGCGAAACAGATCAATTTTTCGATTTCTTTTGTCCGATATTCCTACAGAAAGCGTGAATTCCAAGTAAACAACTCAGTACACAAATTTTCTGAATCTGGCATTAAGATATTGAATTCGATAAACAGAAAACCTGACCGTCGTTATTTTTGTCTACCTCGCAAAAATGTGAATGGTTGAGCTGTATGAAATTTAGAAACTTGTATGAGCGACCGCGTCAGGTGTATTCATGGCCACCTGCACCCTAGCCTGTACCCCACAAAGCTCGTGAAACGAACGTGACACCTTTGGAGTTGGCAGTAAAAAATTGAGCGTTGCGAATGAACGTTGAATGAGCCACTGCAAGCGAAGTGCGCCGAAGAGAATGAAAGAAATCGGTGGAAACGATTGGCGAGTATATACTTGTTGCTTATTTATTACCGTGCCGCGCTTGTGAAAGCGATGAAGGACGAGTGGCTGCGAGAACAGCAACGACTGAAACGTATTGCGCTGGAAACGAGACACGACTTGCCCGGACCAGTACAGCCGAAACGAGTGTGGCGAATCAATGGTGTTCGCGGGCGTTCTGAGTGGGCAGTACCACTTTTATCCGGAAACATTATCGCAGTGGTCTGCATGATGAGCAATGAACCTCGCTTTCCTATGACTTACCGAACCCAGCCGCCCCTGCAACCCTTGCATTATCCACAGGGGGCGGAAGGCCGGCCACCATGGACAACTCGATTCTTTTGCGAGTTGTACAATGATGTTTTTTTGACATTCGACCACGAAAGTGTGTTGCGTGCATACTGCGCTCGTACAAATACGATTCAGTTCGAGCATGTTTTCATTGACGTACCGGTAACAGACATTGAGGTCGTGCAGACGAATGTTGACGAAGAAGCGTACTATGTTGTCTCGGATATAAATGGAACGCTTCAGTTGTTTCGTTATCGACTTGACTACGTTCGGTTTACCGTTCTATTCCGTGTGCATAGTGACGAAATCATCGAAGTTGTGGCTGCAGGCGCGAAATTCGCAGTGTCCTCAGTTGACGGGCTGGTTACTGTTTGGGATGTTCTACGTCGCGAACAGATTGCTCGCATTTTCAATTCCAGACCTGTGAGGATTAAGATAGATTCGAATCACCTCGTTTCGTACGTCGACAACGTAATACGAGTGTACGATGCCAAGTGCAGATTTGAGTTGAAACATATCATTACCTTGCCAAAGGGTCCAGAACCGGTCATGTACCCGAAATTGAACCTGCTGTCCGAAAATCTGGCAGTATATCACGACGACTCCGGCCGCATATTATTTTTTGAGCTCGCCACGGGGAATGTGGTGTTTCATGTTCGAAGTCCATTTCGTGCCGTCAAGTGTTTCAAAATTTTAAAGGATTTGTCCATCATCCTTAGTTCAGAGGACGAGACTGAAGGTCATGCCGTCATTTCGCTTCCTCATAATCGTGTCGTACACGAAGCACTATGCGTGCATGTGCAGTACAAGTATGGTGAGGTGATGCCCAGTTACGAGGGACGAAAATGGGGGCGAGGCATTATGTTTACTGTATTCACGGGTGCATTGTTGCGTGTAGTTCATTGCATTATTGCCGCGCGGAGGCATGCGGGTTCTGGTGGATGAAAAGTGTATTAAGCTATCTGCGTACCGTTTTGTAACGTTTTTCCTGTCCAGTGCCCTCCTAATTGGTGAGGATAAGAACGAATTGCTGACTTTTTCTGTTACAGGACGAAGTCAGTTTCCATTTCGGGTATGACCCAGTAACCCCAAGAGTCGCCTGTACGAGGTTGGCAGACCTCGAATTTGAAAATTGAACGAAGTCACAATTGATACTGTACGGGGTTATTGCCGACGGATATAGCTGTGTGACAATATCCCAGAAAATACTCGCGGCTGGCCAAAGCGAACCGTGAATTTGGGAAATGTCAACCACTGATAATTCAGCGTGAAAGACCCACAGGGTTGGCTGTCACACACCCGTACTTGAAACGGAGTGCTGTCCGCTTATTGAATTATTGATGTGACTCGCATGAATTTCGTCCAAATGTTGATTCAAATGTCATAATCAGATGATAGAGAGTGAAGTTCCCGAGTTATAGAAAGCACGAAGCACTAATCCATAATCAAGAAAAGGCGTTGATACAATTTCTCGTTCTACTTTATTGATAAACATACTTCAGAAATTAACAAGCTGCCTGATGATAGGAACAGGAAGGGTGAAATTCGCCGCAAAAATGAATACATTAAGTGGTTTGTGATCTAGTTAGATTCCCCTCTCAGCAATCAAAGATATTTGTCTCTTTGTCGTCAAAACAGTAAGACAATGAGCACAAGAATCACGGAACGGAGTAGAAAACTAACGTTGATGGAGTTGATCAAAGTGATGCGAGTGCAAATTTAACTTGCAGTAAAGACCACTGTCGCTCGAGTTGACGGAATTCGGCTCTCGAATTTCCATTTAACGCACTTCTGGCACTCAAGAATGAGCAATCGATGCATTGAAGCAAGTTTCAATTAGAAGACGAGTATGAAGGTTCTTTGGCTCGTCAGCTCGACTAGCTCTAAGTAGAAAAAAATGGCAGAAAAAACGAGATACTTTGACTGGAAAAATCCATCAATTATTGTGAGTTGTTTCTGTCCGGAAGCGTTGCTATTCATATTCATTCGCTGGTTCAGTAATTTCATGGAGCCAATAATTATAAATCAAAATCGGAGACAGGTTTTCAATTCTACAAATGCAGTCTCCTGGAAATAAAATTTGGCAGCCCGTGTCTTCTCAGCCGAAGAATAAACAGATGTGACATTTCAATTTCTATTGATTAAAGTTCACTCAACTAAGCGAAGAATACAAACAGATCGAGGGCACAATTGTTCGTTTTAACGATTTCAAATTTCCCAATCTCCATCATCATAATAAATCGGATTTGAGAACCACAGTGTCAGAACAGAAAATAGACAAATTATTCATGCGCAATCTATGACACAATAACATAAATCTAGACAAGAAGGAAGCCACTTTCAAATACTTCTGTACTTCTACTTCCTCTAATCAATTTTACTCATGACTTGTTCGTTGTCATAGCGAAGTAGTTTATAACAGTCTACTGTCTTCTGGAAAATCAAATGATAAGAAAATTCTGGCCACAGGCGATAAATTAGCCGAATTGAACAGCGGATTGCAGTTCTTTTATTTTAGCAAGGACAACTACTTAATACAGCAATAAGAATAGCAGACAGAACTGGAGATTGTAATCAGCACTTGTGGCATAGAATACGATGTGTGATGAGGTTAGCCAGAGGTGGCTTCATGAAAACAAATCAAGTAGATCTCAGTTCCAGGTACAAGAACTGATTTTCCAGCTTTCTCTAGTATCCACGACTACAAGACGTATAATGAAACTACATTGTATTGTCATCTTGCAAGTCAATCGGCAAATAATCTTCCGTGAAAAAATAAATCATTATTGAAAATCCACATGAAGCAAATTCGTATGAACAATGACTGCTGCTCGTGCTTCATGCTAAGTGCAAAAGTGAATTCTAATCGAATTCTCCTCGCGAACTATGGATCGATGTTTGTGTGACTCGCTTTTATGTGCAACTCGCGTGACTATTTATTGTGCTCAGTTTGATACAAACAGTGACATCTAAGTTTTCATAAATTAAGATTATACTTATTTTAGGCAAGTGCGATGGAAGCAGTTTACTGCAGTGCAAGCAGATCTCCTAGGAATTATCTGACTGAATCTTCTCTTGTTCTGCTTTTTTTGGTCGTTAAGGAGGATTAGAACCAGCAAATATCTGATGTCTTTAAGTTCTATAAGCATAATTCACTCTCTGGTGGGTTTGTAGCTTATTGAAAACAATTGATTCGAAAAAGGCATGAAAAGGCCGCATCAAAAACAAGAGAAAACCAGTGAAAAGCTAATAATAAAGAAATTTAAGCAATCAAAAAAATAATGTACCTTCATCTTTTTGGTTTGTTTGAATTTCTAGCGCTGATTGAGGTACTAGTGGATTAACATAAAAAATTGAAGAGTCAGTCACAGAGGCATAATTTTTGTCAGAAATAGGTCGAGATATCAAGTTAACATTCCAGATCGCAATTGACAACGAAAAAGCGCAAGCTTTCTGAAGTTTTTTATTACGTTTCGCAAGAGTCATCAGCTTCGGGACCTCTCTGACATTTTGAAATTCCAAGGCGAAATGGATGGTAGAAATTTTTGCTCAAGCTTGCAAGATACAACGCCAAGTTTCGAGACAAAGTCATCTTTATTCCATTATCGTTGTACGGAAAATGGAATGAGAATCATTGTGAAATTCAAGAAAATCTTAAAATTTAGTCATGTTGCTGCACAATGTGAGGCTAGTATTTTCTTCGAGTAATTTACTACTGATATTAGTTGATCTGTGAGCGGTCATACACAAAAAGAGACTGAAATCTAGACGAAATGGGCTTTGCTGATCTCGAACTTCACTTCAAAATATTTTCAATCAGTTTTAAAATATATTTATGGCATTATAGATGAAGTACGACGTTCTCATACCTTGCGTGCAAATTTTAGATACCATTTCAAATGTAAAACATCACTAGAGATGCTTGCCAATGTTAGATGATATTATTTCGACCGTAATATAGTGAAGTAGCGTATAGCTGACTAGGATTTGGATATGATATTGACTGACATGAATGATTAAATTTAATCCAACAAGACTCTTATCAAATTATTAGGAATAATGTAGTGCAAAACCGTACCACGTTGTTCAAAGATTGAAGTGCTAGGTAGTTTGATGATTTGACTACGGGAATTTCGAAATCTATCATAATAGTATTAAAATAAACTGATCAGTTGAAGAATCGATATGAATTAAAATTTAGCACAACCAGATCTCATGCTAATGTGATAGTTAAGCTGAGATACATGACTGATATGAAGCATAACTTCAAAATTGGCTCGAATTTGAGTATTCAGGTGCAATCCAAGCATGAAAGAATGAGTTTAATAAACAGACGGGCAGTTGGATTCATTCTGCAATTGTCGCTTTGAACAACAAGCAGTCTCACCTGAATGACCAGACTAGAAAACCTATTCAGGATCATTGAGGGTAAAATCAGATCGTCTAACCTCAAGTTATCAGGGCATAGTTCGGGATCAGACAAGAAGTAACCACAAATCTACTTGCCTTCCAATCTCTGGTTCTTTGCAGGCCCGTACAGTACGAGGATAATTGAAAAATTATTAATTTGAACTCATTTTGGTATGGAGGAAACATGGCTACGGCCTAGGGCGAATGGTTGGACCGCATGGAATTGAGAAACTTCTATGTAAGGTACGACTGTAACTGGTGCATGCATGTCCACCTGCATACATAAATGCATGGGCACCCAAAACTCGTGAAGCGTACGCACCATCTCGGACGTGGAAGTGCGAAGTTCAGCGTTGCGAGCGAACGTTGAATGCGCCATCGCAAGCGACGTGTTGAAAGGAGAATGAAAGAAACTGTTGGACACGATTCACGATTCTATACCTTGGGTGTCGTTCTATTGTCGCGCGGTGCAGGTGAACACGATGAAGGACGAGTGGCTGCGAGAACAGCAGCGACTGAAACGCATTGCGCTGGAGCCAAGACATGACTTGCCGAGCCCAGTACAGCCGAAACGAGTTTGGCGAATCGATGGTGTCGCCGGGCGTTATGAATGGGCCTTGCCTCTGCTATCGGGGGACATCATCGCGGTGGTGTGCGTGGTGGGACGAGAGCCTCGCTTTCCTATGACCTATCGCACGCAACCGCCCCTGCAGCCGCTGCAAAGTCTCCCGGGCGAAGAATACGGGCGACCGCATACAGTCAATTTCTTTTGCGAGCTGTTCAACGACACTTTTTTGACGCTCGACTACTACAACATTTTACGTGTGTACTGCGCGCGTACGAACAAGATTCAGTGCCAGCACAGCTTCGCGGACATTCGAATCACGGACATCGAGGTCGTGCGCACCAGCGTCGAGGAAGCACTGGTTGTCATCACGGACGAGGATGGAAGTATTCATCTGTTTCGCCACCTGCGGGGCCAAACTCGGTGCACCGTTCTGTACAACGTGCACAGCGACAGGATCGTGGAGGTTGCGGCGGCAGGTGCGAGATTCGCGGTGTGCTCGGTCGATGGACTGCTGACCATTTGGGATGCGCTACGGCGCGAGCTGGTTGCCCGCATCTTCAACTCCGAGCCTGTGAAAATTAAGATGGATTCGTATCACCTCGTGTCGTACATCGACAACGTGATACGAGTGTACGACGCCAAGTACGGATTCAAGTTGAAACATAGCATTCCGTTGCCCAAGGGGCCGGAGCCCGTCATGTATCCGATGATGAACCTGCTGTCCGAGACGCTGGCCGTGTACCACGACGAGGCCGGGTGCATACTCTTTTTCGAGCTCGCCACGGGGAATGTGGTTTTTCGTGTGCGAAGTCCGTTTCGCTCAGTCAATTGTTTCAAGATTTTGAAGGACCTGTCCATCGTCCTCAGCTCGGAGGACGAGACTGAGGGCCATGCCGTTGTTTCGATTCCGCATCATGATGTCGTGCACGAAGCACTATGCGCTCATGTGCGGTGCAAGTATGGCGAGGTGATGCCCGCTTACAAAGAACGAAAATGGGGGCAAGGCATTATGTTTACGATATGTACGGGTGCGTTGTGGCGTCTAGTTCGTTCCGTTCTTGCTGCACGGAGGCGCGGGAGTTCTGGTGGTTGAAAAGTGTATTGAGCTATATGCATATTGTTTCGAAACGTTTTTCCTGCCGAATACGTTGATAACTGGTGACGGCAAGAGCACTTGCTAACTTTTTTCTGCTTGGGTGCGATGGTCGCTTTTATTTCGGGAATGGTCGCGAAGCGCGAAGAACCACCTGCACGAAATTGGCAGACCTCGGATTTGAACGATAACAGACCTACAATATTGCTGACTGGCAATATCCCAGAAGGTACACTCTGTTGACAAAAGCGAGTCATGAAGTTGTGAACTGCCAACCAGTGCTAATTCGTCGTGAAACACCAGCAGGGCTGGCTGCCACGCGCCTTTACTTGAAACGAACTGCTATTTGCTCATTGAAGTATCGATGTGACTCGCACGAGTTTCATGCAAGTCTTAAGTCAATAGTCATCATCGGCGGGTCTCCCAGAACGAGTCTGTTTCGTTCAAACCAGCATAGAAAACGCAATGGCCAAGTAGTCAACCGAAAATCTTGCAGTAATGTACAATGGAATGAAACTTGGATAGTGACGTTCCCCGGGTGTAGAAAGCCCGGTGCCGCGATAACAATGAAGTCTTAGTGTGCATCACGTTGCTATAATGCGATAGAAGTAGAGCGACTGATGAACGAAACAAGCAGCTTTTGATACTTCAACGAGTCTTTACCGATACTGCACGGCAGATGAGAGGATGTCGGAGCCACCGCCCCCAATTCCCGTGGCGGCTTTGACGGATCCCCACGCGCTGCGCGCACTAACCAACAGTATGTTTTGTGATGGTTTCTTCCCAGGGCCTGCATTCGGAGTGTTCTTGTATTGATTCGGTGGTTGCGGCCTGGTATGAGCACCATGCTGCATACTTGCCGCACTCGGTAGTACAGAGTCGTTGACCGTAAGGGAGACGAAAAATCCAAGGGGTACGAGCCATACACACAAGAAGAAGAAGAATGCAATGCTGGTCATCGGACCAACTCGATATTGGTAAAAGAATTCCGGGTCAGAGTGGAAGTACCGATACCAAACCACATTGCTGGTGAGGAACATACCGCAGGAAAGTAAGAATTGCGGTGAAGACGGGATAATGTAGGGGAACGAGCGAAGCAACATGAAGTAGCAGATGTGACTCGCGAAACCGAGCGCGTTGGGCACGAACCACATCCGTTCGTAGGACCAGAGCAGGAAGTGTAGGATTAACTCGCCGATGATGGCATTGTGGATGAGTCGCTTTGTGAGGCGCGTGTACTCTTCCGCAAGTTCAACGAGGTAGTAGAGGCCACACGCCAGTGAAATCGCGCCGAAAAGCAGAACCACGTAGGCGGATAGATAGACCACCACCACGAACAGCGATGGGAAATGCATGAGTGCACGTCGTGTTGGGCGCAGAGGGCAGACGGGCGCGCGGGCGTTGATTCACAGTCAGTTGTAGACGGGGTAGGGTTCGTGGGTGTGTCGGTTAAGTGAGGCTAACGATTATTCTGTACACTGCAGACGTTTATATTAGATCGACCAAGTCGAAGAAAAGCGCCTTACAGTGACGAGATCATAATTGTCTGTCCCGTTGACAATACCACCTGCTCCACTCTTCTTCTTCACTCTGACGTTTTGGCCTTTGCTGGGAACAATGATAACACTCCTGTTATCGTAACGAAATTACAACATACGTATACAAAGGTACAATACTGTTGCCGGTTGTGTTCGAGCGTTAGTCCGTCCCTGTAGTGCGTCGAAGCATGGCAGAATTTTTCTAATACCAAACTTTTTCCACTGCTTTATCGTTAACAAAGCCATAGTTCTTAAAACTATTTCAAGTTTTCCAGCCCTGTCTTCTACCGCATATTTCTTCTGACATGTCAGCTTGCCTAGCATTGCCTTGTGCAGCTCGCTCTCAAGTCGGGCATCTATATGTCAATGTAAAACCTGTGATGATTCTATTCGATAAGCGCATTCATCTTCCACCTAAGCAGAAAACACACACACTTTTTGACCTACGACACTTCACGACGACTCAATAGCAAGTCTGTAGTGTTGAAGACTTTCGCTCCACTTCCTTCGCACTGGCTATCTAGAATTCAGGAGCGGTCCGCCAAACCAGTAAACCTTCTGTGTTGCTAACAGCAAAACTGTTCACTTCAACACATACTGCCATGGTTCTGGCCCTATCTCATTGAATTGATTGTTCAATTGAGCAGCACGCTCGGAACTTGCCAATTTCAGTCTCGTCCTCTCTCCTCGGCCAATTTCTGACAGTAACGGTACGTTCGCATTCCACACAACTATCACTACTTCAGTGGCATCTACATCCTGTACTACTGATATTGTGTTTCATCAGTTCCCAGGCATCCCCCGCGAGAAAAGAACTCTTTCTTATCAATTTAGTACACTAAAATGATCTAAGAAAATCATCGTGACTCATGATTTTTGATTAATGTCGCTCACTGTTAAAAAAATTGCAATAGCCTATCGCGTTTTGGTCTGCATAACTAAGATAGCGTCAATTTATCTTCCTGAGGACATATTTTAGATGTTGAATGTGTCACAATTCAGCTTATTTTACCCGTTCGTGTAGTTCAACGATGTAAATGCTGTCGTAAAAATTTGTGTAATCTTAGAATTTATTCGTTGCGGATAAAAGGTGCTCTAAAATATTGGACAAACTAAATGAAAAAATTTCCACTAAATTAGTGTTATTCAAATCCGAGAAAGAGCACTAATTGATGAAGACATTATCGTTCTACAGACATTGAGTTGATTATATTTTAATTACGAAAAAATTGGTATTCGATTACATCTATATTCTGAAAAATAATGCTAGAAATAGAAGAAAAGGCTAATGTACAACACAGCTTCCTTGCACTTCGCTTATGACGATTTCAGTTCCATCCTCTCTCTTCTTGCAATTTCTGACTGTAACGACTACGCAGATAATCTACAAGATCAACACTACTTCTGTGGCATCTATATTTTGTACCACTAATGTTGTATTGTGCGGTTTCCAAGGCAGCTCCTCTGAAACATAGAACTTTCTCCTACCACTGCTAGTAAGCTATCTAACACAATCATTTTCTTGAGTAAGTCCTAGGTTAATGTAGCAACGCACCCAATCCTCAAATTGTAGAGTACATCACTTTCTCGTATAGGCAGGATTAGAATTCGGCATTAAAGTAGTCGAACGAGTAAGATCATATTGGATCGCTGCTTTTTTCATTTATTTGGAAGGTTCGTTTGAAGTAACGTAAAACGGGAAATTAGTACATCGTTTTCAGTTGATGAATAAAATCTGCAGATCATCGTTGAAATGCTCAGATTCGTAACGAGTACACCAAAAAGCAAACACGAATCAGATGCAATGAATTGTATTGCATCAGATAACGATAGTAACGTGTTTTTGCAGAGAATTAGCAGTTTATGCATTTTAGGAGCGTTAATGAACATAATCGACCAATAATGATAGCTTGTGTGTAAAGATGGGTCTCGAATTTAGAGAATTGCTGGCAGACGTACGATGGCTTCCCCCAGTAGTGTTCACTTACGAAAGAAACAAAAAACAATACAGCTAACAGTATTTGAACTCAGCATACGCCTAGCTTATGTGATCTGTTTCGGTAGCGATGAAGAATTAATCAATACTGCACGCACAGTCATCTTCACTTTCCCGGTCCATAGCATCATTACAACTTGCTTGAAGACAATTGCAAAATAGATTTGATATTAGATTTTACTCCTAATAAACCAGCATTCGAGTTAGGCTTTTGTTCTCAACTGTTGATATGCTCTTTTTCAGAGGCAATGTCCTCAGTTCATATTGAACACTTGTCCTGCTACTTTAGTACTACTCATGATCAACCTAAATGCTATCTACGAGGTAGATTTGCATTATAGGATGGGGTTTACTCGGAGCCATATCATACATTTCACTGCATCTGCTGCTTGCAAAAATGAATAATTATCTGCAGCGGGTTACAAAAAACCGTTTGCTTTTCTCACAAGTAAATTCCCTCTACAGTCTTATCTGCAGATCTTCAACAGCCAAATTAAAAAGAAAAAGTATTATTCATCGAAAAAAACGCTATACTAATTTCGAGGTTTAAGTTGCTGTTTCTACCTAGTTCTTTCAGTACATCTAGTTTCTATCTGTCAATACTTGACTACAGTAATCCATTCTGTATTCTCAACATCGTCAGTTGGGAAAAGAAGGAAATATGATTTCGAGTTTCCGGTTGAACGAAAAACATTGTGTAGTCGCATACCTAGTACAGGTCAACGCTTAGTTTAGTCTCACCAGCGTCTACAGACCCAATCGATCTCAATTGAAGATCTTAAAGTACCTATTCAAAATTCTAGAGCACTGCGATGAAGAGAAATACGCCGTTGAACGATTCTGCCGCGTGTCGATTCGACAAGTTCAGTAAAACAATGGGAAGTATGAATAAACGAATTAAAACTTGTGGCAAAAGTACCAGTAGTAAAACTTCTTAGACGTTCGGCAGGTTCACTAATTCCAGAAAGATTCCAACAGTCAGATGTTGACACTTTCTTGAAACTTCTGGTATGTTT
>JAAUYH010158889.1_pt1 | contig 11496 bp, 7 predicted proteins | sample 7278061 | NCBI WGS metagenome assembly JAAUYH01 (sample SAMN14350203, study PRJNA611818) | marine sediment metagenome | isolation source: surface marine sediment (0.6m) | place: French Polynesia: Moorea | collected 2018-08 | reverse complement strand
TTACCAATATGTTCTATGTAATTCATGAACCGATGAAAGTTTGTAGCGTATTAAACTATTGTTATGCTTTTTCAAAAATAGGATTTTAAATATAAAATGAACTACTTTTGATAAATATTAAATCAAAATGAGATGAAGCAGTTTTTTGTTCTTCTTTTTAGTGTTTTCGCAGTGATTTCAGGCTATTCACAGAATGCCGAAAACAATGAAAGACCCAAACTTATTGTGGGAATTGTCGTAGACCAAATGCGCTATGATTATTTGACCCGTTTTTATGATAAATACGGAGATGGCGGCTTTAAGCGCTTGATGAATGAAGGCTTTAATTGTAAGAATAACCACTATAATTATGTGCCTACCTATACCGGGCCGGGGCATGCCTCGGTTTATACAGGAACCACGCCGAAATATCATGGTATTATTTCGAACAACTGGTATGATAAAAAAACAAAAAAAGAAGTGTACTGCGCATCAGACAGTTTGGTTAGTCCGGTTGGGACGCAAAGCGATGACGATAAAATGTCACCAAGACGTATGTTGACGACCACGTTTGCTGACGAAAACCGCTTGTTTACACAACTTAAAGGAAAATCTATCGGCATTTCAATTAAAGATCGTGGTGCTATTTTAGCGGCTGGGCATAGTGCCAATGCAGCCTACTGGTTCCATGGAAGTGATATCGGAAAGTGGGTGACAAGTTCTTATTATATGAAAGATTTACCCAAATGGGTAAAAGATTTTAATTCGAGAAAGAATATAAATTCATACCTCAAGACATGGAAGACACTTTATCCCATAACGATGTATACAGAAAGCGGCGATGACCTGAATAACTTTGAAGGGGGCTTTGACGGAAAAGAGACCGCTACGTTTCCTTATAACTTAAAGAAGCTTAAGGATAAAAACTGGGGGTATAGCATTATAAAATCTTCCCCGTTCGGAAATACCTTAACTACAGATTTCGCTTTGGAAGCACTAGTTAACGAAGACTTAGGGAAAGATGCCCTTACAGATGTATTGACCATCAGCTATTCGAGCACCGACTATATCGGCCATAACTTTGGTGTGAATTCTAAAGAGGTACAAGACACGTACTTGCGCCTGGATAAGGATTTAGAACGTTTGTTAAGCACCTTAGATGATAAGGTCGGCAAAGATGAGTATACTGTTTTTCTCACTTCAGACCATGGAGCGGTACATGTGCCTAAATACCTCCAAACAGTTGGTATTCCTTCGGGATATTTTAACCCCGATGAAACAAAAAAGCGATTTTTGGAGTTTTTGGTCAAGAAATTTGGAACCAGAGATATCGTGGAAAGTGTAAGTAATGACCAGGTGTTTCTCAACAAAGAAAAGCTGGCTGCATTGAACTTAAAATCTGAAGAAGTACAAAGAATGATCGCAGATGAACTAATTACCTATTCGGGAATTGATAAGGTCTATACGGCGGCTGCAATGAGAAGCACCAATTTCACACAAGGAATAGAGGTATTATTGCAAAATGGATATCATCAGAAGCGGTCTGGCGATGTTTTGATTGTAAAGAGCAACGCAGTGATCTCATATGGGGAAACAGGTTCTACACATGGATCGGGCAATAATTATGACACACACGTACCACTGCTGTTTTATGGAAATGGAATAAAAAAAGGAAATCTCTATAGAAGAACGAATATTACTGATATAGCACCTACAATTTCTGCTTTATTACAGATCAGTTTTCCAAATGGAGCAACCGGAGAGGTTATTCCTGAAGTTCTTGGTCAATAAATTTATCGGCTTTTCGTTTGTGAACAATCTTTCTCTTTTTCTTCTCTGAGTAGATGATTTGTAACACGAGAATAAAAGCAAATAATAACAGTGCTAATATGATCTTATTTGTCATTTCTTAGGGCTTAACAGTTATTTAACGCCCTTTAGAACAAATTATTATGTGTCAATATTTATAAACAATGGCGTTGATATTCATACCCGCACCGACAGATGCCAATATAATAACATCTCCTTCTTTCACTTCATGGTTTTCTAATTGTCCTTTTACAACCAAATCCAGCAAGGTAGGCACTGTTGCAACAGAACTATTGCCCAATTTATGGATACTCATAGGCATGACATGCTCAGGGGTAGGCGTTTTATAAAGCCTGAAAAAACGCTTGATAATCGCCTCATCCATTTTTTCATTGGCCTGGTGGATAAATACCTTCTTGACGTCATTAATGGAAACACCACTTTTATCTAGAGCAGTTTTCATGGCATTTGGTACATTATTTAAAGCATATTCATAGATTTTTCGGCCAAACATTTTTATGTAGCGTATCCTGGAATCAGTATCTGGATTATTCGATGTACCCATAAAAAGATAGTTGGCCTCTTCATAGGTATGGGATTGACTTGCATGGCTCATAATACCAGACTTACCATTCTCGCTAAATTCCACTATGCAGGCCCCGGCACCATCTGAGTAGATCATAGAATCACGGTCATGCATATCTAATACCCTTGAAAGTGTTTCAGCACCAATTACCAGGCATTTCTTTGCTAAGCCCGCCTGAATATATACATGTGCCTGGATCACACCTTCCACCCATCCCGGGCAGCCAAAAATTAGGTCATAAGCTACGCAATTGGGGTTTTTAATCTTTAATAAATGCTTTACCCTGGCAGCTAAACTTGGTAGAATATCGGTTTGAATAGTGCCTTTCTTTATATCACCAAAATTCTGACCTAAAATAATATAATCGAGTTCTTCTGGATCAATACCCGCATTATCAATGGCTTTTTGAGCGGCAATAGCGGCAATATCACTAGCTTGAAGATCATCAGTTACATAGCGACGTTCTTCAATTCCTGTAATTGCCTTAAACTTTTCAATAATAACATCGTTTTCTGTTTCAAAAGGTACATTTTTATCATTGTAAAAGCGCTCTTTATTGAAATCAGCGTTTGTTTTTGTTAGGGTAGGTATATAACTACCGGTACCGGTTATGACAGAGTTCATTTAGGTCTTTTTGGGTTATTTGCTGCGAAGCTAAAGTATTTTGAATGAATTTCTGATAACTACTATTAAATAACTTCTTTAAAAAGTAATATTTTTATGAATATGATAAATACGAGGTATAAAAAATATTAATTCTTCAATTTAATCTGCATAATAGTAGCAATTGATAAAGCTCTTTGTTTTGCCAATAAAGCTTTCTTACCAATAAAATGATAATCGATTGTACCATTAAAATGGTCTAACCAAATCTGAAAGTGCAGCTGTTCGAAGGGAATCTTTTGGTGGAGTTTTATGTGTGGTTTCATGGCATTTTTGCCATATTTTGTCGTTAGAAAAAGTAGATCTTCCCAAAAATCTATAATGGTCTCTAAGTGCTTCTCAAGATCATTTTCTTGCAGTAGGTGATCGAAAAAGTGACTTATTTTTGGATCAGCAAGAAGTTTTCGATAAAATTCATGAACAAACAATTCAATATCATCCCGGCTGGTAAGAGCTTTCTTCATTCCTTCAAAGGAAAGATTTATCAAACCCTAAAGGGAGTAGGTTCTCTAAGGAGTCAGTCTGGATGACCTTTCCGGTTTCACCCATGAACAGGATGCTTATCGGTTGTTCTTGCTTTATTTCATATTCAGCAATGGTTTGCCTGCAGGCGCCACATGGTGCAACCGGTTCGTTAACATTTTTAGTAGAGGAACTTGCTGAAATGGCTATTTTCAAAATTGTGGCATCAGGATAATTGGCCCCGCTACTGTATATAGCAACGCGTTCAGCACACAAACCTGAGGGATAGGCAGCATTTTCCTGATTATTGCCCAATACCACCTCTTTATTGTCTAATAAAACGGCAGCACCTACACTGAAATTGGAATAAGGGGCATAGGCTTTTTTTCTTGCGGTTACGGCCTGATTCATTAATTGCTGATCTTCTTCAGAAAGTTCAGTAGGGCTATCGTAAACAATAAAATTTGATCTAAGGGTAATTTTTTTCATTTAACCGATTACGAATTTTAAATATAGATAAAAAAAAATCATTTTGATGATACACCAAAATGATTCTTTTAAACCTACTGGTTTGTCATTCTTTAATAACCTTCATAGACATCACCAAAGTTAAAGGTCAATGAAAATCTAAGTGTATTGTCCAGTGGGTTATTAATATCTTTTGTATTGATCAAATACGACATATCCAGGTCTAAACTTCTGAATTTAAATCCGGCTCCTAAAGAGAAGAACTTCTTAGGGCCTTTGATATCGCTTTCATTAAAATAGCCAGCTCTGAAAGCAAAAGTGTCATCATACATGTATTCAGCACCTAAAGCCCAGGTAAATTCCTTAAGTTCTTCACTGAATCCATTCGGGGCGTCGCCGAACGACTTGAATACACCTTCCAGAAAACCTATGCTATTATCCTGCTCATAACGTTCTACTTCACCTGTAGTTTCATTTATCACCGCAATACTAGGCGTTGGCACTAATAGTTTATTAAATTCTAAATTGGCAGAAATTGTATTGAAATCGTCTAAAATAAAATCAAAACCACCGCCCAATTTAAGATTCGTCGGAATAAACTCTGTATCTTCTCCGGCCACACGCTCTACCTTGGGGCCGAGGTTGGCAATATTGAATCCTCCACGCCATCTACCATTAAAACTACCAAAGTTCTTTTCCTCTGACTGATAATAACCAGAGATACCAACTGCTATGGTGTTTATGGTTTGCAGGTCATCGTTAGCAGACCGTATTGAAAGGTCAGAACGCACATAACCAACTTTTACCGCCATAGCAAATTCATCGCTAAGTTTTAGCGCATAGGATACGTCTAATGACAAGTCATTAGGGTTCTCGGTACCGGTAGAAATTAAACGCCCATTTTGGTCAAACTCACCTTGATTGGTTTCAATTCTGCCCACAGAAAAGTAATTAAAACTTGCTGCCCAGGCGCTGCTCTCATTTATTCTGTTAGAGAACGTAATATGTCCTAAAAATACGTCATTGGTTAAGTTTCTCAACCATGGTGTATAGGTTGCATTCAACGTGAACTGAGATTCGGAGAACGCATACTTAGAAGGGTTGTGGTATTGTGAATTGGCGTCAGGTCTCGTGGCAACACCGGTATCAGCCATACCTCCTGACCGGGCATCTGGTATCACCTGTAAAAAAGGCACCGCCGTTAATATGGGATTATTAATTTCTTGTGAATATCCTTTAAAAAGATATGTGAAGGATAGTACTGCTACTACAACTATTTTTTTCATGAAAATTGAAGGTAAGTTTTTTAATAAAAGGGTTTTACTGTAATATTACTAGTTTTTCAAACTTATCAGCTTTGGCATTCGACAATGTAGAGCGAACATTGAGCTTATAAACATAGACGCCCTTCCCGATCTTGTTGCCAAAGTCATCTAACCCATCCCAAGAAATTGATCGTGCCAAATTGCCTTCTGTTTGAACAGTTTGATTAATCGATTTGATCAATTTACCGGAAACAGTAAAGATTTGTACCTGCACTTCAAGCGGTTCATTGGGCTTGTTGTGACTGAACCAAAACTGCGTATAGTTGATCATAGGATTTGGATAGTTCAAAACATTCTCTAATACTAAATCTCTATCATCTACTACAACAAAATTTAACGTAGCTTCCGACGGATTATTGTATGTATCCCAACATTTAAATTCAATGGTATGTGGTCCTACTTCCAGGTTTCTGAAAGGAAACTTTACTTTTCCTTTTGTAAAGTCATCTAATTCAGTCTGATAGAAGTCATTTAGTATAAATGGATTGGCTCTGTCACCATCTAAAATCGCAACAATATCGTGATCAACGGCCGTAATAGAGGTATTGATACCCGAAGCATCTTCGAGATTGGCGATTAAAAATGGGGATTCGTTGGTATTACCACCATCGACAAACGATTCATCATTCATGAATAATTTAATGGTCGGACCTGTAGTATCACTCGGGGCATTTTCATCAATACCACCGATAATGATATCTGTGTTGAACCCAGATCTATCCATTTGTTGGTTGTCGGCGTACTTACTTATTTTTGCTTTTCCAAAAGCCACACGTATATCTCGGGGCTCAATAAAATCAAATTTAAAAGTACCATTGGTCACAGATGCCTGTCCTCGGAATATCTTACTTTCAATGGCATCAAATGTCAAGGTCCTCCCAAAATTATCATTATCAAGTGTTGTTCTGTCAACAGACTTATCAAAGATGGTAGCTGCCAGTGTACCGTTGAAATCCGGTAGCACTGCATCCGAAGCATCGGTAACAACCCCCTCTAAAGTTACTCTTGACAAAGCTTTTAAAGTATCTAATGATTGCGAGATATCCACATTATTCATTTTAGTGATTTTAATATTGGGCTTGGGTTGTGCCAACTTCATAGCGGGATCACCCAGGAACTGTACAAATAAGCGCTGGCTGGTTCTTGGCGATCGTGGATCATTCTTCATTTCCATTAAAGCCTGGCTTATGGTATAATCTTCATTATTAAATGCTAGTAGTTTAGGCATCAGAACCTCATTATAGCGTTGACCAACTGCTATAAAAATCTCACGTGTGGTGGTAATCATACTTGTGGCTCCGCCAATGGGATTCAAAAACACAAATTCACCTGCCGTTGGCCGTAATGGGTTATCGAAACGTGAAAATTCACAGGTAACTGTAATCATTAGAGGTAAGGTATTCGGATTACGCCAATCACGAATTTGATCTACTTCCAAAATTCGTTCACCGGCCCAACCGTCTTCGCCGCCATGCCCATAATAGTTCACAACCAGAGAACCGGTTTCTATGGCATTGTCAATCGCCTCTTCCACATCTGGATAGCGCTCACCGCCAGATGAAGTCTGCTGTACGAAAGCATCTGAATAAATCTTAGAAATATTAAATTCAGGCTTATTTGTGGAAATAGCATCTGCTATATTCTCAACAGTTTGTTGCAACGTAAATTCACCGGCGGTATCGGGATCATCGGCTATCACCGCTATTTTATTACGCCAGTCGCCGAAGGAGTCAGCCGCGTAATATGAAAGTATTTTGTCGACGGTTTGTCGAGCCTCGGTGATCGTCGTTACCGGGAATCTACCGGTAGCAACATCCTGTTTGTCATCTACATTCAAACTACCTTCAATATCATCCATCATTCCGTAATAGTCATCCGTAACATATGATCTCGCTAAGTCAAAACTTTCAAATGACTGAAAAGCAGGAACGACATTATTGTTATTGTTTATTCGATCTTTACAATCAAAGGAAGCATCTCCGAACAGACACACATATTTGATACGGTTTTCAACGCTCGTGGCATTTACATATAAGTGTCTTACAAAATCGCGGATAGCGGTGAGGTCGGGTGCGCCTGAAGCAAATTCATTATAAATCTCTCGCAATTCTATGACGCTTACATCCAGATTTGAGTTTTCGCGATGGTACTGTGCAAGTCGTTCAGCTTCTGCCAGCAAATAATCCTGGGTAATAATGATATAATCGATATCTTGTAAAGCATGTAGGTTTTGATTGGGCACCGCATTGCTCGAGGGTATTTCAGGTATATAATAATCTCCATCAGTCATAACTATATATTCTTTAAGCTGGCCACCGGAATCTTTAAAGTTGAAATTCGCTCCGCCAGATTGGTTAGTCACACGCATCGGGTTTAATGGATCGGTTACATTCCATACCTGAGCTACTGAAGCACTATTTTGGATCGTATATTCTACAGTAGAAGTAAAAGGTGTATTAGCGGCTTCAAAACTTCTGAAAGAGAACTGATTAGTGCCTGACATTAGGTTTTTTTCACCAAGTATTTCAACATAATCTAAATGTGCCTTCGCCGACGGATTCCCATTATTATTAAAAGTAATTTCTACAGAGATTTGTTCACCAGAGACATTGATAGCCTCGACTGCTTCTTTTGGAATTGCCAGGGTAAGATTATTTATCGTAGAAGGAATGGCCGGAAAATTGATGGTCGTTAAATCCTGGCCATTAACTCGTATGCTCATTGAAGTTGGTGTGAACGATTCTATTACACCTCGTACCCGTACATAAATGGCTTCACTGGTATTTATATTCCTAAAAGTGAAATTGGCGCTTGTAGTATTCTCAAAACTTAAATTCTCCCCAAACCATTGTTGGCCATTAGAAAACAGGTTGACATCATCCTCTTCATGTACCATATAGTCATTGAAAGTTGTTATTTGCAAGTTCGGTGTAGTGGTGACCTCCGGCATGTTTTGAATACGCTTTCCGGCCCCATTATCTACACTAAGAAAATAATAGGCTTTATCAGCGTAAATATTATTTTGATGTCTGGTCAATTGCGGTTGTGTTGTGTTTGGTATCCAGGCATGTGGGCCAAGTGCATAGAATAGAATAAAGTCACTGGCATCAAAACTATTATCTTCTTCACCCTCAATATAAATGGCATTCTCTTGAAGGCCATCATATCTGAAATCGCTATTTACTTGTGGTAATAAAGGTCCGCCATTCCCAAAAATCCTAATATTTCTTGGGTTCAAGTTATTTACATTGACCCCTAAATTTTGAAGAAAAGCCCGGTCAATTCTGAAAATACCCGTGGTGTCAATAGAAAATTTAAACCACGTGCCAGTAGACAATACTGAATTTTTTACCGTGGAATTTTTAATATACTGTTTATTTTCAGCACCTTGTGCCACTAACGCATAGCTGAACAGTAGCAAGAAAAAAGTGATTACAGACTTACAGGTTTTCAACATCATATATTATCAAACGGAACTAAAATTGACTTATTTTAATATTTTGCAACGATACATATAATAAAGAAATAAAACAATCGTTATACATGCATCAAAGGCATTTTCATGTCTGGTCGAATTAAATAATAAACAGGACTTCAAACCCCTAAATTAAATATTAAAGTAAATATGAAAAGGTTTATTGGAAAAAAAGTTTTATTAGCTGTTCTCGCAGCAGGTTTCTTAGTAAGCTGCGGTAAAAAAGGTAGAACATCTTCTGAGCTGACAGGTTGGAACTTTAATGATCCTACTTATGGAGGATTTACCGCTAATACAAATTATCAAGGTCAGAAAACACCTCCGGGCATGGTACTGATAGAAGGTGGTACTTTTACTATGGGTAGAGTACAAGATGATGTAATGTTCGACTGGAATACAACGCCGACCAAGCAGCAGATCCGTTCATTTTACATGGATCAGGCCGAGGTCACAAACCTTGAATACTTATTTTACTTACAGTATTTAGAAAAAGTATTTCCACCAAGTGATGATAACTACAGAAGGATCTATCAGGCTGCATTACCAGATACTTTAGTGTGGAGAGATGCCTTAGGTTTTAATGAATTATTAACTGAAACCTATTTACGTCACCCTTCATATGCAGATTATCCTGTTGTAGGAGTATCTTGGTTGCAAGCTACAGAATATTGTAAATGGAGAACCGATCGTGTAAACGAGAAGATATTGATGGAGAAAGGCGTATTGAATTCTACATTTGACATGGACTCTGTAACCGTAGAAGGAAAAAATAGATTTGATACTAGTACATACCTTGCAAATCCTAATTTATTATTTGACGGAGACTCATCTATTTACAATAGAGGTTTACCTGATTATAGCCAAAAAAGAACGAAAAGTAAAGGTAAGAAAGCTCCTAAAAGAGATGAAGACGGGAATAAAATTTCTAAAAGAGATAGAAAATCAAGTAAAAGATCTACAAAAGGTCAATTTACCGGTCGTCACGTAAAAACATCAGATGGTATATTAACTCCTAGGTTTAGACTACCAACTGAAGCAGAATGGGAGTATGCCGCTAAAGCATATATTGAAAACAGAGAATACAATACCATTAGAGGTCGTAAGAAATATTCATGGAATGGACGCTATACAAGAGACCGTTCTAAGCGCAGAGCAGGTGATCAATTAGCGAACTTCAAGCAAGGTAAAGGAGACTACAGTGGATTGGCAGGATGGAGTAATGACGGTGCTGATATCACTATTAAAGTAAAATCTTATGATCCAAATGCCTTTGGTCTATATGACATGTCAGGAAATGTCGCTGAATGGGTAGCTGATGTTTACAGACCTATCGTAGATAATGATGCAAACGACTTCAATTACTTTAGAGGTAATGTATTTAAAAAGCCTTTGATCGATGAAGAAGGTAAAGTAGTAGTGGTTGACTATAACAGCATTGAGTTTGATACTTTAGATAATGGTAAGATTGTACCTAGAGACTTACCAGGTAGTGTGAAGTATGTACCAATTACGAAGCGCGATGCTTTTATGAGACCTAATTACGAAAAGGCTAATAATATTTCTTATAGAGATGGAGATATTTCATCAACGAAGCAATATTATCAAGATGAAGATGAAATGGAGATCAAACCAAGAATGTATAACTCGCCTAAGAACCCTCGTCAGATTGGTGAAAGTGGATTGATCATTCAGCAGTACGATACGAAGAAACGTACCACATTAATCAGCGATCAGTCAAGAGTATACAAAGGAGGTTCCTGGAGAGATAGAGAATACTGGTTAGACCCTGCACAGCGCAGATATCTACCAGAGTATATGGCAACAAACTTTATTGGGTTCCGTTGTGCAACCGATAAACTGGGAGCAATGACTCATAAACGCAGACGTAAGTCAGCGGTTGTAAAAAAATAATCAACAACCAACCAATATTTAAAAGAGCTCAATACACAAAGTATTGGGCTTTTTTTTATTTTTAACCAATGAATCTACTCGATCTTTACAATCTATATATCCAGTCATATCTTGTAAGTACAGATACCCGGAAAATTACCAAAGACAGTATCTTTTTTGCACTAAAAGGTGCTAATTTTAATGGTAACGCTTTCGCGGAAGAAGCCTTGGAAAAAGGCGCGTCATACGCGGTTATTGATGAAGCGGCATATCAAACAAATGACCAAATAATCTTGGTCGATAATGCTTTAGAAACGCTTCAACAATTGGCAAGGCATCACCGCAGGCAATTAGGTATTCCGATAATTTCTTTAACTGGAAGCAATGGTAAAACCACTACCAAAGAGCTCATCAATGCCGTGCTTTCAAAAAAATTTCACACAACAGCTACCTTAGGAAACTTAAATAACCATATAGGAGTTCCACTTACCTTATTGGCTATGCATACCGAGACCGAATTTGGTATCGTGGAAATGGGTGCAAATCATTTAAAGGAAATAGAATTGCTTTGTTCTATTGCTGAACCCGATTATGGTTACATCACCAATTTCGGAAAGGCACACTTAGAAGGTTTTGGTAGCTTGGAAGGTGTGGTACAAGGCAAAACCGAATTATATAGACACTTAAAAGCAAACGATAAACTGGTTTTTGTGAATGCTAATGATGCCAGGCAGCTGGAAGAATCTAAAGGTATGCAACGAATAACATTTGGAGAAAGAGATTCAGATATTCAGATTCAATTTATTGAAGCAGATCCTTTTGTAAAACTTCAATACAAG
>JAAUYH010004377.1_pt1 | contig 11496 bp, 8 predicted proteins | sample 7278061 | NCBI WGS metagenome assembly JAAUYH01 (sample SAMN14350203, study PRJNA611818) | marine sediment metagenome | isolation source: surface marine sediment (0.6m) | place: French Polynesia: Moorea | collected 2018-08 | reverse complement strand
TAAAACTCTTCGGGGTAAAAAATAGGGCATCAGAAAACCTCTGGTCAATTACTAGGAATTGAAAACAGTTATTTCCATAGTAGGTAAATAGGGAAGCCCAGAGACTAAATCGGCTTAAAAAGGAGAGTTTTGGTAATGGCAGCAGAGTTTGGATTACTGCTAATTGTTCTGCTAGTGGGAGCAACTATAGTCCTGACTATTCTCATCAAGGCTTGTTTAGAGCGGGTTGGCATACCTGCTTTAATTGGTTATTTGTTGCTGGGGTTTTTGCTGAAGCTGTCAGATGTTCAGGGGTTGTTGGTTTCGGAAACCGTGCAGTCAGTATATAGGGTTTTAGCCGAACTGGGTATTATCTGCTTACTGTTTCGAGTAGGCTTAGAAAGCAATCTGGCAGGACTGGTACGTCAATTGCCTCGCGCTAGCGTACTGCTAGTGGGAAACCTTGTCTTCAGTGGCAGTTTAAGCTTTATCACCGCTTATTTTTTCCTCCAACTCCCCCCGATCCCCAGTCTATTTATCAGCATCGCACTGACAGCAACTAGTGTCGGCATTTCGGTCAGCGTTTGGCAAGAAGCAAAAGCACTAAATTCTGATAATGGAGAACTCCTGCTGGATCTTGCCGAAATGGACGACCTAGCAGCGATCGCCTTAATGTCTCTGCTGTTGTCAATGCTGCCAGTGCTTAAAGGTGAAGTTGAAGCAAACTTTCTCCCCGTCCTTGCTGAAACCATCGTTCCCTTTGTACTGAAGGTGATACTGTACAGCACTTTTTGTCTGGTGTTCTTTCGCTATCTCGAACAGCCCATGACTCGCTTCTTTGAGAAGATCGAACCAGATCCCGATCCCATGTTAACGGTTGTGGGGATCGGTTTTATTATTGCTGCTTTAGCGGGGTTTCTGGGATTTTCTGTCGCTGTGGGTGCTTTCTTTGCTGGACTGGTATTTAGCCACGATCCCGATGCTGTTAGAATAGATACCTCTTTTAGCACCCTATACGAACTTTTCGTTCCTTTCTTCTTTCTCAACATTGGCTTACAGATCGAACCCCAGGTACTCGTCTCCAGTCTCGGTTTAGGTATGGTGCTTCTGGTAGTTGCAGTTCTCGGTAAAATAATCGGTACGGGGTTTCCAGCTTGGTTAACAGTAGGCTGGTCAAGTGCTGCTTTACTGAGCATTAGCATGATTCCTCGGGCAGAGATTGTCATGGTGATTATGCAACATGGGCAACAACTGGGTGACTGGGCAGTTTCTTCAGAAGTATTTGCGGCAATGACAATGGTTTCAATCGCCACCTGTATCTTGTCACCACTGATGCTGCGTCCCATGCTCCGACGATATTACCCAGCAGAAATTCCTAAAGTCAGTCCGATTAACAAAATTTAAAAGTCACAGACAGACAACTAGCTTATAGCTCCTGCCTCCATAATTTCTGGATGAGCATGATTAAACTGCTGGAAGTTCTCCACAAACCTTCTGGCTAACTCTCGTGCCTGTTGTTCGTAAGCTTCTGAATCTTCCCAAGTATTCTTGGGACTGAGAATTTGGCTGGGTACTCCAGGAACTGACTCTGGCACTAGAACTCGGAAAATAGGATGGGGTTGATATTTAACTCCTTGGAGTTCGCCATTGAGAGCTGCTGAAACCATGGCTCGCGTATGTTTAATGGCAATCCGCTTACCTACACCATAAGGACCTCCAGACCATCCAGTATTCACTAGATATACTTCTGTATCTGGATGTTGTCGCAAACGTTCTCCTAACATCTCGTCATAAACTTTGGGCGACAAGGGTAAGAAACACTGACCGAAACAGGCGGAGAAAGTTACCTGCGGTGTAGTGATACCCCGTTCTGTACCCGCTAACTTGCTAGTATAGCCAGATAAAAAATGATACATCGCTTGTTTTCGCGTCAGTTTGGCAAGAGGAGGCAGTACGCCAAAGGCATCGGCAGTTAGGAAAATAATCGTCTGGGGATGGCTGCCCACTCCAGAAATAGAGCAGTTGGGAATATAGTTTACAGGGTAGGCAGCACGGGTATTCTCCGTCAGGCTACCATCATCATAGTCAGGAATGCGGGTATCGCGATCGAGAATCACATTTTCTAGCAGCGAGCCAAACCTCAGTGCCGACCAGATTTGAGGTTCGTGTTCGGCTGAGAGACTAATAGTCTTGGCATAGCAGCCTCCTTCAAAGTTGAAGATACCATCCTCTGACCAACCATGCTCGTCGTCGCCAATCAGACTGCGATGGGGATCTGCCGAGAGAGTAGTTTTACCCGTACCAGAAAGACCGAAAAATAAGGCGGTATGACCGTTTTGGTCAATATTGGCAGCACAGTGCATGGGTAGCACATCTTGTTTGGTCATAAAGTAGTTCATCAAGGAAAAGATTGATTTCTTGATTTCGCCAGCGTACCCAGAGCCACCAATCAGGACAATTCTTTTCGCCAGATGAAGCACAATAAATGCCTCACTGTGGATACCATCTTCGTCGGGATCGCCCTGTAAACCAGGAACGGCAATCACGGTAAAATCAGCCTGATGCTCTGCTAGTTCCGCAGCGGTTGGTCGCAGAAAAAGCTGATGGGCAAAAAGATTTTGGGAAGCTAATTCATTAATCACGCGAACGCCAAAGCGATATCTAGGATCGGCACCCACATAACCGTCAAAAATATAGAGGTCGCGTCCCTGAACGTAGGCGAGAACGCGGTGGTACAATCGCTGAAAGTTTTCTGAGGAGATGGGAACGTTTATATGATCCCAGTCGATCTCATCCCGACTGCTGGGTTCGTCAACGATAAATCTGTCTTGAGGAGAGCGACCAGTGTATTTTCCCGTTTCGACAACGAGGGCACCATTACTCGCTAGTCTTCCTTCTCCTTTTGCTAGGGCGCATTCTACTAGTTGGGGAACGGATAGATTGCGATAGACGCGACCCAGATTTTTCAATCCCAAAGCTTCTAAGCCGTAGGTTGAATACTTACATTCATTTTCCATGGTTACTGGCAACTTTTCGCTGTGAACTACCTACAATGATTCTATCGAATACAGTATAGGCTTATACTGTTTTTATTTAAAGTTACTACAGATGCTTGACGGGGAGACCTTTATCAACCCGATCTGGAAAATTAGGCTACTTCGGTAGGGAGCGGCAAACAAGAATTATTACCAGAGCGATCGTATAGCACCATAGTGGTATTAGAATTCAATTGAAAACCGAGCTGCTGGTAAAAGTGCTGCCGATCGCTTGTCATCAGGTAAACCCGTTCTACTCGTTTCATTCGAGGATGATTTAAAACACTCTCGACCAACTTCTGAGCCAATCTCACTCCTTGGTAATCTGGATGAATTATGACATCCCAGATAATAGCTCGATAAATACCGTCTGAAGTAGCGCGAGCCAAGCCAATCAACTTCTTTCTATCCCAAACAGTAACCACGGGATCGCTGTTAGCGATCGCGATCGCCAGTTTCTCAAGCGAGCGCTCTGTTGCCCAAAAAGCTAACGATGCCAATAATTCTTGGAGTTGGGAGAGAGCGATTTGCTCGGGGCGAGTACAAAATTGAATTTGACGACAATCCATGACTGCTTCTCTCCTGAAACAGTGATATTGATATTAATCTCAAAGCAGGAACGAGGATGAGGATTTTTTCGCAGTTTTATAGCAAGTTTCCAAGATATGAGGGCAATTCCAAGAAATTTCAATGCGTTTAATAAACTGCTCTAGTCGTTTCAAGTTGCCAGTAGTGAAATAGAGCTGTCCGTCTAGTTTCTGTGGCTCAATCTTCAAAGCTAGTAGGCAATCCCAGAGAACAGCCGCAGAAATGTGATATCGCTCTGGTAGACTCTCAAAGGGAATGAGATTTTCTAATGTCTTATCCTTTGCTAATTCTCTAAGTCGAGCCAAGATAAAATGTCGTGACTGAATTAAAGAATCTGGATAGACAATCTCTGGAGTCTTATTCATGACTTGAAAAAAAAGAAGTAGGGAAAAGAAATAAAGATTGATTTGCTTAACCTTTAACCTTTTCCCTCTATCAACACCTACCTTTTTGACTTACGCCAAATATTTAGTACAGCGCGGCGGAAATAACCTACCAGTGACAAAATATTCAAAGACTTACCAATCAATACTTCTGTACAGACGTAGCATGCTACGTCTCTACTCTGACTACATGCGGCGAAACGGACGATAAAGCCTGCGGGAAACCCACAGGCAACGTCCTCCCGAATCGCCTTTGTGACTTCCGCGTAGCGGCACTAGTTGGTATCAATTCCTTCGGTTTTAGCGACTTCTAGCAAAGTTTTTAATACGGAGTCGGGGTTAAGACTGAGGGAGTCAATCCCCAATTCTACTAAGAAGCTGGCAAACTCAGGATAATCGCTGGGTGCTTGACCGCAGATGCCTACCTTGCGACCTTTAGCTTTCGCCTTGGTAATCACCTGACGCACCATTTCTTTAACTCCCTCATCCCGTTCGTCAAACAGTTGGGCAACTAAAGCAGAGTCGCGATCGAGTCCCAAAGTTAACTGAGTTAGGTCATTAGAACCAATGGAGAACCCATCAAATACTTCGCTGTAGCGATCTGCCAGGATGACGTTGTTGGGTATCTCGCACATGACATATACCTGCAAGCCATTTTCTCCCCGTTTCAGACCGTATTTTGCCATTTCTGCTAGCACCTTGAGACCTTCAGCAGGGGTTCGGCAGAAGGGAATCATGGGGATAACATTAGTTAAACCCATTTCGTCCCGCACTCGTTTTAGAGCTTGACATTCTAAACCGTAAGCATCGCGGTATTGCTCGTCATAGTAGCGAGAAGCACCCCGCCAGCCAATCATCGGGTTTTCTTCTTCTGGTTCAAACTGTTTGCCCCCCAGGAGATTGGCATACTCGTTGCTCTTGAAGTCAGACATACGCACCACCACTGGTTTGGGATAAAAAGCAGCAGCGATCGTACCGATACCTTGAGCCAGCTTATCGATAAAGAACTTGGGTTTATGGTCGTACAGTGCTGTTAGCTCAGCAATTTCCCGCTTAACAAATTCATCTTCTAATTCCTCAAAATGGAGCAATGCCAATGGATGGGCTTTGATATGGTTGGCGATGATAAACTCAAACCGCGCTAAACCCACGCCATCGCAGGGAATAGAAGCTAGACCAAAGGCTTCTTCGGGGTTGCCCACATTCATCAGGATTTGGGTGCGAGGGCGGGGGAGGTTTGTCAGTTCGGTTGCTTGAATCTCGAACGGCACTAAACCAGAATAAACACGTCCTTCTTCCCCTTCGGCACAGCAGACAGTCACTTCTTGACCTGTACTCAAGACACCTGTAGCCTTGCCGCAACCGACGATCGCGGGAATTCCCATTTCTCGGGCAATAATTGCAGCATGACAGGTACGTCCTCCTTGATTGGTCACGATCGCGCTGGCTTTTTTCATAATCGGTTCCCAATCGGGATCGGTCTTATTGGTAACTAAAACTTCACCTGCTTGAAATTCATCGAGTTTGTGGACATTTAAAATTACCCTGGCTTTACCCTGACCGATCGCTTCCCCGACAGCGCGTCCGCGGATGAGAATGTCGCTATTGCCTTGGAGTTTATAGCTACGCAGAATATTATCGGCTCTCTGGGATTGTACTGTTTCTGGGCGGGCTTGAACAATGAATAATTCGCCACTTAGACCGTCTTTTGCCCACTCGATGTCCATCGGCGTGTAAGTATCGCGCACTTGGGAATAGTGATCTTCGATAATACAAGCCCATTGAGCTAAAGTGAGAATTTCCTCCTCGGCGATCGCGTATTGTTGCCGTTCTGGTTTGGGTACGGGAACATTTTTGGTTAGTTTGCCACCGCCGACATCGTAGATCATTTTAATTTCTTTACTGCCCAGACGTTTTTCCAGGATCGGTCGGTAGCCTTGCTGGAGAGTGGGCTTGAAGACAAAATACTCATCTGGGTTAACCGCACCTTGAACGACGTTTTCTCCCAATCCATAAGCAGCAGTAACCAGGGCAGCATTTTTAAATCCCGTTTCCGTATCGATGGAGAACATGACCCCAGAGGAGGCTAAATCGGAACGCACCATCTTTTGTACCCCAACCGAGAGAGCTACCTCAAAATGATCGAAGCCTTTAAGGGTACGATAGGAGATGGCACGATCGGTAAATAGGGAAGCAAAGCACTTGTGGCAAGCATCTAATACCCCTTGAACACCGTGAACGTTCAGATAGGTTTCTTGCTGCCCTGCAAAACTAGCATCGGGTAAGTCTTCGGCAGTTGCCGAGGAACGCACTGCCACATCGGTATAGCTACTATAACGCTTGCATTCTTCCTGTTCTGCTTCTGGTAAGCGAGCGCAGAATTCAGGCGTACCATTATAGCGATCGCACAACTGGATGTATGCCTGAGCGATCGCACTTTGTAGTTCTGGGGGAAAAGGTGTGTTGAGAATTAGAGCGCGAGCTTGTTTGCCATGTTGCCGCAGATTGTTGACATCTTCAACGTCTAGGTCTGCAAACAATTGGCGCAGCTTGTCTTGCAAACCTGCTTTTTCAATGAAGTAGCGATAAGCATAAGCAGTGGTGGCAAAGCCACTGGGAACATTAACGCCTTTGGGGGTTAGTTGTTGAATCATCTCGCCCAAAGAAGCATTTTTGCCACCCACTAAAGGGATATCGACAATGCCAACCTCATCAAACCACAAGATTAAAGCTTTGTCTTTAGCAAATTGAAGCGACTCGCGATCGACTGTTATTTGAACCATAGTTTTAACTCCTTGTATATTAACTATTCATTAATTTCAAATGAGATACAGGATTTGTGGTTTTCACGAATTGGGAAATAGGGATTTTCTAGTCCCTAATTATATGAAATCCCCAAAAGAATGATACAGATAAATATTGCCCAGTCAATCATGTGTAGCAAACATTTAAGTATTTCATTTACTATTCCCCATTCCCTCTCCGTTCGCAGATGTACTTCACGCCAATAAAAACCGCTGTTGCAGTTATAGATACTTGTTACTCGATCGCTCCTCCTACAGGTTTCCAAAGTTCTGCTGCGGTAGGGATAATAAAATTCTCCCCTTGGGTGTCTGTTAAATAAAAACCAGAGATTAACGGTACTAATCCCATTAGTAAAGAACTGACAACCACTAGAGCAACTGATGTAAGCTGGCTAAGATGTTTGTGATTTGGGTGGAGTAATTGTGTTAGTCGTTGTGTACTCATTTCCCACCTCTCTTCAATATTTTTTTGATTAAGAAGCTAATTTTCTTCAGAAAGTCGATTTGATTTTCCTGAATAACAAAATAGTTTTTAGCTTTTATACTTTATATTTTAAACCTAAACCATAAAAAAATAAATCTAGAAAATATTGATTTAAATTAAAATAAATCTTAATAATATAATGTCAAAAAAAGTTAACAAATAAAATTATTACTTTTCAATTTTGATTAACAATACTCTTGATGTTGTCATGATTCTATAATTTATCTGTAAAATAGTAATTTATTTAACAGAATTAGACTCTGCTTTAATATATAATTATAGGATTGGATTGAGATAAAATAATTATTGAATAAAGTAAGATTAGGCGAATATAAAATTTTTTTCAACAAAGCTAATCATAGACAAACATCAGTAATTGAAAACTATTTTTTGAAATCTTTGGTTAATAATTTTGATTCCCGTTTTACTCACAAACAAGCGATCGCGCTCCGCGACGGGGCGTTGTCATTCACAGTCACGTAAATTCTGAGGGCGTAATTCTGAGCAAGAGATTAGCGAAACCTGCGTCCGCTTGAAGAATCGCGCTCCGTTGAGAACGTTTACTTTTTAAGGCGCATCTTGTGGGATAATAAGGTAATTGACTTAGATACTTACAGTGCTTAAAAAAACAAAAGCCTCCTAGATATGAAGCCTCAAAAATGAGAATGAATCAATTGAGAATGAATCAATCTTTTTATCGCTCTTGCTTTAGAAGTTTGACAGTACTCAGTCTAACTCTAGTCGGTGTAAGTTGGTTGTTTGTCGGTGGATGCCAACAATCGAAAAAGGAGGACTCTAATGTTACCCCGACTGATACCTCCACCGCTCCCCTTCCTCCGAAGGTGTCCGCACTAGGCCGCATTGAGCCAGAAACTAAGACCCGCAAGGTCGCGGTTTCGAGTTCACTAAGCGGCGATAGCATCCAGGAGATTCTGGTTGAAGAAAACCAAGTTGTGAAAAAGGGTCAGCCCCTGGCAATACTCAATAGCTATGGCACGTTAAAGGCCGCTTTGGATGAAGCTAATGAGCTTGTTGCTGTTGCTCAAGGTAGACTGGAGCAAGTAAAAGCTGGGGCTAAGCAGGGGGAGATAAAGGCTCAAGAATTCAAGGTAGCGAGTCTGCAACGTCAACTTGCAGCGACAAAGCTAGCCGAGGATCAGAATGTGGCTGCTTTGCAGGCTAGGAGTAATGAAGCCAAAGTCGAAGCGGAACGGTATGAACAACTGTATCAGCAGGGCGGTTCTTCAGAACTCGAACGCGACCGATATCGCACTCGATCTGTAACGACTGCGGCTGAACTAACCCAGGCAATTGAAGCTCGCGCAGGAAAATTGCTGACCCTGGAGTCTGAGATCGAGAGCGCCAAACAAACACTCGACCAGATTGCTGAGGTGCGGCCCGTTGATATAAAAGCTGCCGAGACAGAATTGAAGAAAGCGATTGCAGCCCGCGATCGCGCCCAGCAGGAATTCAATTTCGCTACAGTGACCGCGCCCCAAAATGGACAGATTCTCAAAATTATTGCCCGACCGGGCGATAAGGTTGGCGATGAAGGCATTCTAGAAATGGCTGATACCACAAAAATGATTGTGACAGCGGAGGTTTATCAGACTGATTTGCCTAAGACGTTTATTGGACAAAAAGCAACTATAACCGCTGATGGTTTTGAGGGAAAAATGACAGGTGTTGTCTATCAGATTAACAGACAGGTGCAAAAACAAACGATCTTTACTGGAGAACCTGGAGAGAACCTCGATCTGCGAGTGTTTGAAGTGAAACTGCGGCTCGACCCGAAAGATATAGAAGAAAAGGCTAAGTATGCTTCAAATCTACAGGTGAATGTTATCTTTGAGCCCAAACCGGAGCCAAAATCATGACCACAAAGCTAAAGAAACTGCTTAAACGAACGCCCATTGCCTGGTTGCAGACTACAAATAACCCTGTAAAAATGCTGATCGCTTTGGCAGGTATCAGCTTCTCAAACCTGTTGATCTTTTTTCAGTTGGGGCTGATGGATAGTCTCTACAACAGTCAGCGCAAGCCGATCGAACGCATGCAAGCCGATCTGATTATGGTCAGTTCAAAATACAGCAATCTGGGAGCTCTACAGGAATTACAGCGCAGTCGTCTCTACCAGATTCTCGGTGTGGAAGGGGTTGAGTATGTTTCTCCCCTGCGTATCGCTAGAGGAACATGGATCAATCCTCAAAGCCGCGAGTCCTATGATATCTACGTTTTCGGTGTCAATCTGATCTATCCCTCCCTGGCATTTCCCGAACTAGAGCAAGATCCCAATCGGTTGCAACCACTCCGCACGGCTCTGTACGATCGGAACTCCAAAAAACAGTATGGTGATGTTAGCGGAACGCTGGCTAGCGAAGGTCAATTCTTTACAGAGGTTAGTGGCAAGGAGATAAAGGTCATTAGCACCTTTGAAATGGGGTCAACCTTCGCTGCCGAAGCGAATCTAATTACCAACGATAGCACGTTTCTCTATCTTTTTCCGAAGATGGCTCGGGATAAAATTCAAATTGGTTTAATTAAGCTCCAGCCGGGTACTTCTGTGCAGGAGGCGAAAGCAAATATGCAATCAGTTTTGACAAAGGATGTCATGGTGCTTACCAAGGAAGAACTTTCTCAGCTCGAGGTGAAGTTCTGGAAAAAAAATTCATCTGTTGGATTTATTTTCACAATAGGTGTCTTGGTGGGTTTCCTAGTTGGAAGCATCATCGTTTACCAAATCCTTTATGGAGATGTGATGAATTCCCTGCCACAATACGCTACCCTAAAAGCGATGGGCTACACAGATAAGTTTGTGATCTTGTTGGTGATTCAGCAGTCTGCGATTCTGGCTTTAATTGGTTTTGTCCCTGGGATAATTACTTCCTACGGACTCTACTACTTACTAGCAAACGTGACAAAGCTTACTATTTACATGACTCTCGAGAGAGCAATTCAAGTGCTGATCCTAACTTTCGTCATGTGTGTTGGTTCGGGTACTTTAGCAACTAGAAAGCTGGTGCAACTCGATCCTGCAGATGTATTTTAGATTATTAGAATTGAGGAGTAGCGATGACTGAAGAGAAGCCAAAACCGATCATTTCTCTACGAAATGTTAATCACTATTTCGGCTCTGGAGAAAATCGCACCCATGCGATCAAAGATATCACTCTGGATATTTATCCAGGGCAATTAATTATTTGTACTGGTCCTTCTGGCTCGGGGAAGACTACCCTGTTAACGATGCTAGGTGGGCTTCGAGCTTGTCAGGATGGGAGTCTAAAGATTTTGGGTGAGGAACTGCGAGGTGCCAGCAAGGAACAAATGGCGAAATTGCGTCTCAATGTAGGGTTTATCTTCCAGGCTCATAATCTGATGATGTTCCTCAATGCCATGCAAAATGTGCGCCTCTCCCTCGAACTGCATGATAAGTACTACGATCGGGATATGGATCGCCTATCTGTTGAGATGCTAGACAAGCTTGGCTTGGGCGATCGTGTCAATTATTTTCCTGCTAATTTATCGGGGGGACAAAAACAGAGAGTGGCGATCGCCCGTGCCATGGTTCATCGCCCCAAGATCTTACTGGGCGATGAACCGACTGCTGCGCTGGATAAGGAATCTGGTCGGAATGTGGTCAACCTAATGAGGGAACTAGCGACCAATGAAAAAACGACCATTATCATGGTGACCCATGACAATAAGATCCTCGATGTTGCCGATCGCATCATCATTGTTGACGAAGGGGCACTCGCATCTAAGGAGATGCAAGAAGCCTTCATCAAGAAGATGCGGGATGCAGCCTCTTCCTAATAGGTGTTAGGTCGCCTGCATCAGTTGTACAATAAAGGTGTTGATAAAATAAGAGCTTCTGTGCCACTCATCAAATCGATCGCCTCATTTGAGCAATAAATTCAACACTGCCTAAATTAAATTAGTTTTAGACGTAAATCTCTGACCTGGAACTCTCTGGTAAGACTTTCGTCTTTTCAACTAGTAGGAAGCTCTTTCTGGTAAAGTGAAGAACCCTACAGTTAATAGAGGATGAGGGAACTGACGATGAAACTTACTCTCAGATGGCTCGGGGTAACTGCTGCTGCTCTTTTGCTAGGGATGTATATGCCTAGTGCAGTAGCTGAAGAGGTCGAAGCTGAAAAGGTTGAAGCTGTAAGAGTAACCGTCGAAGTGGATAAAGAAGGTAACGGCATTAATGTTCGGATTGC
>JAAUYH010185531.1_pt1 | contig 11498 bp, 6 predicted proteins | sample 7278061 | NCBI WGS metagenome assembly JAAUYH01 (sample SAMN14350203, study PRJNA611818) | marine sediment metagenome | isolation source: surface marine sediment (0.6m) | place: French Polynesia: Moorea | collected 2018-08 | reverse complement strand
TGAAAATGTTCCATCTTTAGGGACAATTATTCGGGAAAAATCTTCTTCTAACCCATTTGGTTGGTCATGGATGCCTCAATAACCCTTACCCCGAAATTTTGAGGGGATACAAGTGTTTCTTGAAAGACGTTCAATTGAACATCTTTATCGAGGAACCTTTTGCAATCATTCATTTATTGAATTGGTATTATTTTCTCATTGATAAATGTTCGCACTTATCTACTCCTTTTGCGACATTTGCCAATAATTCATCTGCTCAATCAAGAAATTGTGCTACTCGTGGATCGCTTAATCGGTAAACTACATAACGTCCCTGTTGCTCGCCCACAACTAGTTCGCAGCTGCGCAGACACGCAAGGTGGTTAGAGACGTTGGATTGGGTCAGTCCCATTGGTGAGAACTTAAAGAAGAACGCCAAAAGTCAAGATGCAATTTACAAAAGACAATAAACAGCTAAAAGGCTGATAAATGATAGATTTGAGCTTGGTGTATGAATTATTTCCAAGCAATGAGTAGCAAGAAAACAAACAGAGACCATGGGAAGAAGAAACATCATCCACTGATTGAGAGCGAAAAACAAACACAAAAAATTGATTGTTGCCCCTTTCCCTGACCGACAAAGAGGACAGATAACTTTTTCTTCCAAAACCCCTTGACATCTTGCTCTCCAGCTTAAGTTCTCACCAATGCTCTTATAGTGAAATTAGTTGTTTGAAAAATTCAGGGTCATATTTGGCTTTTTCCCAATGAGCAGCATCTCTTACCTGTTGTGGAGTTAACCCTTTTGCATCCCTAAGATTTGTACTGGTGAGATCTGTATTACTCAGGTCTGCACCACTAAGGTTTGCACAACTAAGGTTTGTGTTACTGAGATCTGCACCACTAAGGTTTGCGTCACTGAGATATGCACGTTCAAGGTCTGCATAACTCAAGTCCACACCGCTAAGATTTGCATGACTGAGTTTTGCACGATTGAGCTTCGCGTGACTAAGTTTTGCATGACTCAGGTCTGTGTCATTGAGGTATGCACCGTTGAGTTGTGCATAATTAAGGTCCATTTTACTGAGCTTGTTACCCGTAAGCTCTACCTGACTTAGATCTGCACCCATGAAATCTACACCACTGAGAATCGCACCCCTCAGACCAGCCTTAGTAAGGTTCGCATTCCTGAAGATGGCGTCTTTAAGGTCAGTATCACTGAGAATTGCACCGCTGAGTTTTGCATTACTGAGGTCAGCATTCCTGAGAATTGAACCACTCAGATAAGCTCCATTGAGATTGCTATCCCAAAGTATTGCACCAGTTAGGTTACTTTCGCTCAAATCTAAGCAGTTTTCTTCACCTTGCTGATAGTTTTTCCTTCTCCTGGTAATAATAGTTAGAATTGCTTGGATATCTATTGATGCTCTAGTTGTACCTTGTTTATTTTGATGAGATTTTTCTCGCACATAAGCAGTTAGAATTTCCATTATTTGCCAATAGTCTTGATCGGAGTCCTTAGAAATCCGTTCAAGCGCATAAATTCCACCCAATCTAACATGGATATCTGCATGTCCTAACATCTCAACGGCTTTAGCAAAGCGTTCTGTAATTTGCTTGTCTTCTATGACTTTTAAGTTGACTTCGGCAACTTTTAAATTTCGCCATGTAAAGTAAGCTGTAATAACAAAAAATATTCCCCCTAAGCCTTGAATAATAATGGTGCGGCTAGCATTTTCTTGGATTAAGCGTTTTTCCTCATCAACAATACCAGCATCGTTAATTTGCCATCTGGGCAAGATAATCACTATCGCACCCACAACAAACAAAGAACCTACAATACTCAATAAAATACAAAGTTTTTTAAGGGAGCTAAGATTAATCAAGGTTTTAGGACTAGCTACTTTTAGATTTGTCAGAACCAAGGCAATACCTTTAGTTTTACTCATACGAATTTTCAAAAGTACTAATATTTATCAAAATTAAAAGCTTGTATGAGGTCAAACAAATCAGGGAATATACTGTAATTCAAAAAAACCTAGAATTAAACCTAAATTCAGCAAAAGTACCTCTCTCCCTTCAGGGATACTGTTAATAGCGGCGCGTTAAGCTTACTTCAACCAATTATGAAAAAATCATCTGATGCAAGATTGTATGCTTATGCAACTCAACGTAATCGTCAACCAATTCTAGAAGTACTTTTGCAAGTACTACCACCAAACGGTACTGTACTCGAGATTGCTAGTGGTACAGGGGAACATGCTGTTTTCTTCGCTCCTCAGCTAAATAAACATAAATGGCTTACCTCCGAACCGAATCCCCAATTACGTGCTAGTATCAATGCTTGGTATCAACACAACCCCACAGATAATTTTTATCCACCACTTAATATTGATGCTCGCGATCCTGTTTGGTCTGCAGAAACTCAAATCGATCCAGATTTGCTTCCAATTATTGCGATAGTTAACATTAACATGATTCACATCTCGGATTGGTCTGCATGCTTGGGACTAATGGCTGGTGCTAGTCGTATTTTACCTGCTGAGGGTATTCTCTATCTCTATGGTCCTTTTAAACAAGGTGGTAAACACACTGCACCAAGCAACGAAGCGTTCGATCGCAACCTAAAAATGCAAAATCCAGATTGGGGAGTGCGAGATCTAGAAGATACCATTGCTGCTGCCAATGAGCAGAATTTAAAATTGAAAAAAATATATCAAATGCCTGCTAATAACATTTCTGTCATATTTGAACGTTGCAAGTAATACTATTTGTGACATCCACCAACATTTTTCTAAAATTGTCAATATTTCTACCCGCAAGCAGTAGACCAAAGGGGAAGTATTTGTTTACAATAGTTGTAGACCTCACTAGTTGTGTGTTTTAGAACTTGGTTGCATTTTGGTCAGGGAGTGAGAGCCTTGGCCATTTTTTTTATTTTATTAAACTTAAAATATTTACACTGAAAGTATTACATTTATTATAATACTTCTTGCATCAGTGTAATTACTTGTTTATATATTTTTTCATTTTCGAGCTTGGGTAATTAGATATCAAGCTTTTTAGTACTCATACAAAAATAAGTGAATTTGAAAATTGATATTTGATTTTGATTGTGTTTGAAAAGCAAGTGAAGGCTAGTTAAGGCAGAATAATATTAAAAGATACAGATTTCTCAATTACTTAGATTTCTGAACAAGTTGGATTTGAACCCCCAAAATTTAGTCAGCAACTAATTAAGGGCAAACTGTATTTTAATTTGTCTGTCCGTTTTATTTTTCGACTTTATCTGTCGATTTGACCGACACGATGAATATTGATAATGTCACTCATTTTTTTGATTTGGCTAAAAACCTGTTCTAATTGATAGCGATCGCTAATTTCTATTCCCAAGTCAATCAATGCTGGTTGATTATGACCGGTTTTGACAGTTGCATGACGAACATTGATTCCTTGATCGCTTAAACGTGAAAGAATATCTTTGAGAACTCCCACTCGATCGAGTGCTTCTATCTGCACGTTGACTGGATAAGTTTGGGTATGACGACATCGACGATTCGCAGTTCCACAGTTCCAACTCACAGGTACTAGACGTTCGGAGTCAACAGTTTCTAAATTGCGACATCCTTGACGATGAATGGTAATTCCTCTACCTCGAGTAACCGCACCAACTATCGGTTCGCCAGGAATTGGGGTACAGCAGCCTGCGAGATGATAAACTAAACCCTCAATTCCAATGATGGGAGAATCACTAGCACGAGAAGTTTTAATTGCTGCATCTCGTGATGTTTTACTGCTCTCTTTGGGCAGATGTTCTATTTCTTCCGTTTCAGATACTAGTGGTTGTTGTGCTTTAATAATTTCTCGCCAGCGGTTAAGGACTAAGTTTAAAGTAATTTCGCCATACCCCAAAGCTGCGATTAAATCATCTACACTGTGATAATTGCATCTGTGCGCCACATTTTGCATTGGTTCAGACTTAAGCACGGAATCAAAACCTTTTTTGCCTAATTCTTTTTCCAACAATTCTTTCCCACGAGCAATATTTTCCTCGCGTCGGGAGCGTTTGTACCATTGCTTAATTCTATTTTTGGCGGCGGAAGTGGCTACAAAATTTAACCAATCTAAACTGGGGTGACAATTCTTATTTGTAATTATTTCAATGATGTCACCATTTTTTAGTCGAGATGAAAGTGGTACCATTTTGCTATTTATTTTTGCCCCAGCGCAATGATTCCCAACCTCTGTATGAATACGATAGGCAAAATCTACCGTTGTAGAACCCGGACTCAGAGAAATAACATCACCTTCGGGAGTAAAGACATAAACATCATCTTCAAATAGATTATTTTTGATGTTATCTAGATATTCTTGAGCATCCTTGAGATCGTTTTGCCATTCTAATAACTGACGCAACCAAGTAAATTTTTCATCTTCTGGAGTCCAAGAAGTATTTAGAGAACCACCAGTTTCTTTATACTTCCAATGGGCTGCAATACCATACTCAGCAACTTGATGCATTTCTAGAGTACGAATTTGCACCTCCAAAGGACTACCCCAAGGTCCTATTACTCCAGTATGCAATGATTGATAGCGGTTGGGCTTCGGCAAACCAATATAGTCTTTAAATCTGCCGGGAATTGGTCGAAAAGAATCGTGAACTACAGCTAAAGCACGATAACATTCTTCATTAGAATTAACTATGATTCGCAAGGCTGCTAAGTCATATATCTCGTGAAATTCTTTATTTTGTCGCTGCATCTTTTGATAAATACTATAAAGATGCTTGGGACGACCGCTTAAATCAAAACACTTAATCCCAGCTTCTGCCAATTTATTACGCAGAGTTTCTGAGACTTTTTTCAATCTCTCTTCTCTTTCGGCGCGCTTAGCTGCTACAAATTTTTGAATTTGACGAAAAGATTCCGTTTCTAGATATTTAAAAGCTAAATCTTCCAGTTCCCACTTGATACGCCAGATCCCCAAGCGATTTGCCAATGGAGCAAAAATATCTCTGGTTTCTTGAGCGCTGCGAAGGCGACTTTTCTCCGACATATGGTCTAAAGTTCGCATATTGTGGAGACGGTCTGCTAACTTCACCACAATTACCCGGATATCTCGCGCCATCGCCAAAAACATTCGTCTGAAGTTCTCAGCTTGACTTTCTGTTTTATTCTTGAAGTTAATCTTGGAAAGCTTTGTCACGCCCTCAACTAGACGACTAACTTCGGAGCCAAAGCGTTCTTCAATTTCTTCAATGGTTACATCTGTATCCTCCACTACATCATGTAAAAACCCAGCTGCTATCATATCAGCACTGCCACCTAAGTCACGCAACATGCCAGCGACAGCAACGGGATGGATAATGTATGGTTCTCCTGATTTGCGATACTGTCCTTGATGCAATTGATAAGCAAAATCAAAAGCACCCGCAATCAGTCGATTGCGCTCGGACTCGCGTTGATTTTGGGCATCGTCACTTACTTGTGATGATGCTTGCAAACAATCTTTTAACCATTCAGGAAGGGGAATATCGATTGGTGTAGTTGTAAGTGTACAGTTCATACTATACAGACTTGCTTGTACTCAGTTTTAAAGTTGGTAAATTAGGCAAAAACAATGAGATTACTGCCCCCAATACTTTTGCAAATGCATTTAGATAAACAAAGCTTTGGGTGAGAGTTTCCCTTCACTACTTATTCATTCCTGTATAGTGTGGGATTCAAGCATAATAATCTCTTGATTTGATAAATGGCAAATAAATTGCAAAATCCGCCTCCCAACAACAGCAGGCAGAAAATTTGGTAAAAAAGTCAAAAAAGTTTATTGTGAAAAAAAAATAACTTGTTTCTAATACTATACTAATTAGCCTTAGATGTCTCTCTATTTTGAAAAATATAACTTGTTTGCAAATTTGTTAAATCAAATACGTGAAGAACTTGATAGTTCTCAAACGAACATAGATAAACAAAAACTGCGTCAAGCTTTTATTTCCTTGAAACATTTTTATCTGGAAAAAATATTATCTGCAAAAACAGATATAGTCAATAATTCTTATTCTCAGCAAGAGCAATCTTATTTGACAGAAATCAGTAAACAGATGCGATTGCTGGAAATGGACATAACTTTTTTCCAGGGCGCTCGCCAAATTGGTACTCTCAAAGGGCGATTAGAATCAATTCATAAACGCTTAAGTACTCTACTAAAATATTGCGATAATTTGACACAATCTACGGGTGGGGGAAACTCGTAATTAAATTCACTATTGAACTGAAATATTTATTTTTGTTTGTATTTTAAAGTACACAGTTTTTATCTGTCTTTTTTAGCCCGTAAAGAATTGAAACTTGTTTTCTGTATGATTAAGTACAAAACAAAATCCAACTTTGTGGTTAGGGAAAATCTGGAGCTTTTTACTTGAGCTTACTACTGCATAATAGTAGAAAAAAACTACACAGAAACAGTACTTAGAAATTCACAACCAGAAATCAAATATAATACAGGTATTTACTACTGGTAAAGCTAAAAGATACTTCTCCTACTAGATAAATATATTTAATCTGCTACAGTATTTGCAATTTCCAACTCGAAAAATTAATAGCACTTAGCTAATCATCGATCGCTAACTATGAGTGAAGCTTTATTTCGTATTGAAAATTTGCGGGTATCATACCCCCATCGTGGTAATGAAAAACCACATTGGGCGGTTGATAATGTGTCTTTTGTTCTGGAAGCTGGGAAAAAAATGGGGTTGGTAGGGGAATCAGGTTGTGGAAAATCAACCCTGGGACGGGCAGCCATGAGGTTATTACCCCCAAAAAGCCGAGTTGAAGGTCGGGTAATTTTCCAGGGACAGTCAGTATTTGATATGTCTCCAGAAGATTTAAGAAAATTTCGCGGTGAAGCAGTGGGTTTAGTTTTTCAAGATCCCATGACACGGCTGGACCCATTGATGACGATAGGCAATCATTGTTTGGAGACTTTGCTGAGCCATTCTCCAAATTTATCTCGCAAAGAGGCGAAAAAAGTTGCGATTGAAACTTTAGAAAAAGTTAATATTCCTGCAAATCGTTGGGGTCAATATCCCCATGAATTTAGTGGTGGGATGCGTCAAAGGGTTGCAATTGCTTTAGCTTTACTACTCAAACCCAAATTAATTGTTGCTGATGAGCCCACTACTAGCTTAGATGTGACGGTATCGGCGCAAATATTGCAGGAGCTTACCCGCTTGTGTAGTGAAGAAAATATGGCTCTGCTACTAATTTCCCACGATTTAGCATTAATTGCAGAGTACTCTGACGATATTGGGGTCATGTATGATGGCAAAATCGTAGAAATGGGTGCTTCGAAAGATGTTTTTGGGCGACCGCAACATCAATATACTCGTTCCTTGCTGGAAGCTGCTTTACACGTACAAACTATAGATGATGGTGAATTTCAACCCCAAGTCTCTTCTGTAGGAACTAATGGAAGCGATGATAATATCACAAATTCTGAAAATCCTATTTTGCGAATTAGCGAATTACGTCAGCACTTTTCCATTGAACCAAACCTTATAGAAAGATTATTTAAAGGAGAAGGTCAAACCATCAAAGCTGTGGATGGAATTAATTTGGAGTTATATCCTGGAGAAATCTTGGGATTAGTTGGAGAATCTGGTTGCGGTAAAAGTACTTTGTCGCGGACAATCTTACAGTTGCTCCAACCAACAGATGGGAAAGTTGAATTTTTAGGAAAAGATTTAACTACTTTATCCCGCCGCGATATTCGTTCCCAAAGGCGACAAATGCAAATGGTGTTTCAAGATCCCCATGCTTGTCTTAACCCAACAATGACAGTGGGACAAAATATTGCAGATCCTTTACTCATTCATAAACTTGCAGAAAAAAGTCAGGTGAAGGATGAAGTCATTTCCATGTTGGAAAAAGTTGGTTTAACTCCCCCATCGATTTATTACGAACGTTACCCGTCTGACTTGTCTGGAGGACAACAACAAAGAGTTGCGATCGCTCGTGCTTTAATTACTCGTCCCAAGTTATTGATTTGTGACGAACCTGTGAGTATGTTGGATGCTAGTGTCCAGTCTCAGGTTCTAGACTTGATGTTAGAGTTAAAAGATGAATTTGATTTAACTTATTTGTTTATTACCCATGATTTATGGCTTGCAAGATTTTTGTGCGATCGCATTGCTGTGATGAATGGAGGTAAAATTGTTGAAATTGGTCCAACCAAAGAAATTTTTGCTGCTCCCGAACATGAGTATACCAAGACTCTTTTAGCTGCTGCACCTTTACTTGCGAGAGTGTGACGCAGATTGGAAGTAATGAGTAATAAGTAATGAGTAATGAGTAATGTTAGCACCTAGCGGTAGCGTACTGTAGGTATTATGGGGCGCGTTAGCAAAGTGGGAAGGGAGTTAGGAGTTATGAGCTATAAATAAGATTTTTGATTTGTTATTAAGTTTACTCTGATTTTCTCGTCGAAAAGTAACGGGAGATACTTGCATCCAACGCTTGAATGCATTACAAAATACAGCTACAGCTTAGATTTTGCTGTGGGGTATTTAGATATAAAATAAAGTTCTTGTCTCCCTGAGGCTTTCTAAACTCTCCAAACTCCCATGCTTCTTATCCTCGCTCAGCAAAATAAATTTGCTCGATCGCTACATCAATTCCCTGAGTAAATCATCCATTGGATAATCCCGATCTTTAAAGTCTAATGAAACTTCAGATCTAGTTAAAGGAAAAGGTGGCAAAAGCTCACCTTTTTCCTTACTTTCCAGTCGCCACCAAAGGGTTTGGACAACAATATCTTTTCCATCAACTGATTCAAAATTAACTTCGGCAATGTTATTCAATCCAACAATTTCTTTACCATAATTTTTGCCAAATTCGTGATGATGCTCATTTGTCGCAAGCGCTAAATATTGCTGTAAAAATGGTTGACGATTTTGTCCGGGAAGAGGAGTAGGAATTGAGATTGAATCTTTAGTATCTGAATATTGAGGATTTGAATATTGAGAATTTGAATATTGAGAATTTGAATTTATGTAAAGAAAATCTTGTTGGATGTTTTCCTGCTTAGCATCAATAAAATCAGTACGATACCACCACTGAGGTTTTTTAATAATTTCTAATTTTTTTAAGCCACCGCGTTTTTTTAATAAATCTAACTTTGCTGGATTATTACAAGAAGATACTAATGGAATTGGTTGCATTGCTTCATTAATTGCAGTGTAACAAACTCCCAGACTTAGTTCTTCTTTTTGTGGATTTTCCCACCCCAAAACCCCTGCACCTGCTGAATTCATCAATAAACGGAAAGGAACAAAACCTTTCTTATGTAAAGAATGGCTTCCACCAATACCTTTTTTTTCATTTTTGAGAGAACTACTCGTGAATTGAGCGATCGTAAGTTCGATATTGATATTTGTTGTAGCTTCAAAAGGTTTCGTTGCACGATACTGTAAACGGGCACTAAAGCTGTAATGTACATCGCCTGATAAAATCACTACTTTATTTTGCTTATTTGGTAGTCCCCTTAACGCCATACGCGACAATATTCTTTCAAATGCACTTTCTTCTAATCCCCATGCCTCAGTGTCAAAACCCCATGCAGCACTACCAAACTTTTCAGATATATTTTTAGCTACTTTTTGTAGGTTTTCCATAAAAGGAACTCCCACTACAGGACCAGCTGAGATCGCTAAAGTAACTTCAATGTCTGGATCTCGGGGTACATTAGAAATTTGTTCATCGTAAGCATCAACGTGCAAAAGTCCAGGAAAATCAAAATTATTTTTTCCAGGAAATTCCCTTTGAGTGCGGGTATCAAGCACTAAAACTTCATACTTGGGTCCAGTTACTATATAGTGCCAAGTTAATGCTTCGGGATCTCGTGGTAATCTTGGAGGATAAGTTTGAGTAATCTCAGCAAAATTGGGTAAGCCTATAAGTTTGCTAATATTTGCTTCTTGTTTTCCATCTGTTCCTGCAGATCTTGACCATAACTCGGTTGCTTGAAGTAAACCCCAACCAGCCTTCCCTTCTGTAAATTGTTCTGGTGTATTACCCCAACCTTGACAAAGTGCATAGCTCAGCATGCCATTTTGTAAGATTCTTCTTCCTAAGGGTTTATTTAAAATGCGATTGCACCATGCTACATTAAGATACCAATCATCAGTTATTTCGTGATCGTCAAAAATTGTGTATGTGGGAATATTTGCCAAAGCACGTCTGACCTGCTTAAGAGTTGCCCAAAATTTCTTGATATATCTAACTTCTTGTTGAAAAGTACTTTTACTTCCCTCAGAAATCCCTTGGATCGAAGAGTCCAGATTGGAATAAACATCTTCAAAATTGGGAAAATTTTGTGGCTCCACCCACAAAACATCACTCCAAGCAAATAAATACATTGTACAAAATTCACCAAGGGTGAATAAATGACTTTTGGCGAGATTAGAAATTGTGCCAACTTTTCCAATGCTTGCTGTAAGACCAGCAATATGCGTGGCGATACTATTTCTTTGACCGGGATTCAACTGCTGGAGATTTTCAACATCTGGTAGCTTTTCTGACCAACCTAATAATGCCTTTTCAGCATCCATCAACATAAATAGTAAAACATCTGCCACATCATCAGCATAAATTTGGTCGCCGGTGAGAAATAATTGATGGGGTCGTTTTTTTGGATCTCGCGCCAATGCTTCGCCAATCATTTTATCCAGACTAGCTAAAGCATCTATGCTTTCACCATGTGGTTTGCGACAAGAACCATGAACCAAACGTAATTCTTGTAAAGCTTTGGGTACAATGGGAAAACTAGGTAGCTGATATTCAGGGTAAACAATATCTTCGACAGAACCCTCTGATGTTAATATACCTGGCGTTCTTAGACTCCTGCCATCATCAAAACCCAAATCGTAAAGATACTGTTTGCCATATTCGAGAATTTTGACATTATTTTTAGCTGTTACTGCAACAATATGTAAATTTTGACCAACTTGAATAGTTCTTCGACTGCCTGCAAATAGAATATTTCCATCCAAATCGAATATTTTTAAAGTCACATTATGACTTTCTTTTAAAGCAATCCAAACAGTAACGGCATCAGGTTGGGTACATCGTACCATTGGTCCTGCCAGGACAAGTGGTATTTGATGAATGCGCTCTTGCAATGATTTCCATCCCATGGAACTAGTACCCTAACAACTGTATTTGACTAAATCAGCCAATACCTTTTAGGATAGCGATGCCGTGATTATGGGACAAGAAAATTTTTTGCTCCAAAATACAAAATCTCAGCATTTCAGATTAACTTCGGTGACGGATAACTAAATTATTTTTTTGAAAACTCACACCTGTAATCCTACCAATTCCAAATTTCCTTAACTGTGAATTTAATGAATCTGATAACCGCTTGCGGGTACGTTGATTATTCAATTGGGCGCGGAGATTACTTTCTATTGTTGAGGCAATACGCTTTTTATACTTAAACATTCGATTGCAGATATCTGTACC
>JAAUYH010057605.1_pt1 | contig 11498 bp, 7 predicted proteins | sample 7278061 | NCBI WGS metagenome assembly JAAUYH01 (sample SAMN14350203, study PRJNA611818) | marine sediment metagenome | isolation source: surface marine sediment (0.6m) | place: French Polynesia: Moorea | collected 2018-08 | reverse complement strand
TGTCTAATCTGTTTGAGCTGTTTGATAAGCAGATTGAGTGCGTTATACTCAATGCTTGTTATAGCGAGGTTCAAGCTAATGCGATCGTGCAACATATTAACTATGCGATTGACCTGAGTTCGATATAAAAACGAGCCTGTAATCTTTGAGAATAAAGCTTTTTATCAATTTGGCTATTTCAGTTTACTAGCAATTAGCTACGGTTAATGAGAATGAAGTGGACTCCCGCTGTGATCGAGACTTGAAAACTACGCTCGAAACCTGAATGAAAGCTGCGCTCGAGAAGTGAAACCTGCGCGCTCGAACTGCGCTCAAAATTTAATCGTTATAATCAAAAAGATTTAGAAAAATTAATCTTAAATAAAAAATGGATTTAATAGAATTATTGTTCAGGAATAGTTTTAATTCAACACTATACTTTGCGTCTTATCCTTTATTGCAAAAAGTACATTCCCTGGAACTATGCTCGCTTCCTTGATTATGCTTCAGAACGTCTTTTAATGAAAAAAGTAGGTGGGGGTTACGTCTTTTACCATCGAATGCTGATGGAACATTTTGCTCAAAGGCATCAAATATCTAGAGAATCCGTTCCCGTAACTCCAAGACAGACTTCTAAACCTGTTGCACAAGCTAATATAAGAACCAAAGTTCGTTCAAGCAATATTAGTAATACTGTGCGGAAGTCTTCTAATCCAGTCCAAAATCATATTGTTTGTGGCAATTGCGGTCATCGGAATCCGACTGATGGCAAGTTTTGTACCAAGTGTGGCAAGAAATTAGTCAAGTATTCTTAGAGGTTATCTGAGAAGTTCGATCATCACATCAAATTATGGTTTAAGTCTTTGTTTAAAGCTCGGCGAGCAATGCGAGTAATATAAACTGTTGCTGCTAAAGTAGCCAGAAAACCAATAAACCTAATCATCAATTGTAGTTCGGGATTAGCTAGCTCGGTTGCTTCCCCAATAGTTGCTAAATCTCCTGCTAGAGAACCCAGATAAACATAAGTGATTGTCATGGGAATCATACCAATTGAACCTATAAAATAATCTCTGAGTGAGATTCCAGTTATGCCAAAAGCATAATTCAATAAACTAAAGGGAAATATGGGAGAAAGACGAGTTAATAAGATGATTTTGATACCTTCTTGATTTAAAGCCCGATCGAGGGCAGCAAATGTCTGATTAGGTTGGATTTTTCTAGCAATCCAATCCCGTGCTAAATATCGACCGAGTAAAAAGGCAAAAGTTTCTCCAATAATAGCCCCAATTAAGACATATACTGAACCCCAAACTACGCCAAATACTACTCCTGCACCTAAAGTAAGAATCGATCCTGGAACTAGGGCAATTGTGGCAACAATATAGAGCAGAATAAAAGCGATCGCGCTAATATAACCTAAGCTTTGAATCCACAATAAAACATTGTGTAATAGTTCTGGCAGATTTAAGCCGAACCCATTAGCTAATCCTGGGGTAAGACTGGCTGCATTGGTTAGAGGTAGATTTAGTTCAAGCATAGTTATGGGCAAGTTATCGCTTGCTTTCTTCGGATGGAATTTCTATTCAATGTATGACAGTTTTTTTTGAGAAAGAGCTTAAAATCTATCTCAATTTTGCTGAATTTTTTTAAGAGTAATGGCGACGCTAGTAGATTAATAGCGACCCTTTACACCTAAAATATTTTCTGTAGGAACTACCATCAGTTACTTGGCTGAGGTTTGTTAAAAGCTCGATCGCATTACAGAAATCCAATCGCGCCTTAAAGAAGTTTGTTTGTCAGCTTTAAGTGTTAAGAAAAATCTAGGAAATTTATTTGAGTATCTACAGCGTAATACAATTATTTAAATTGAAGTTAGACTGCTTATTTTGCTCATATTCGAGATAAAATCTCAGTATATTCGGATTTTAAATCGCTTTTTGTCTGTCGCGATCGCAGGATCGCTATTGCTTGCTCCAATAAAAGTTAATGCACAAGAAAGTATTCAGCTTCGTGTTTATCCTCAGACCCTTAAAATAGCTGGAACAAAAGGACAAAAGATTAAAAGAATACTGACCATAACAGCGAATAGCGCGATTCTGTTCTACACCCTACACCCGCGCAAGGGGGCTTAAACTAGTTAAGTTATCGGCTCTCCGTTAGATTCTGTTGATACAAGCCCCCTTCGCGCCCCTACACCCTGACATCACCCAAGTCTCTCGCTATATTCGAGAATTGATATAAGAATCTCTGACCAATTCTTTGGGGCAGTGAGCCGTCAAACCGAAATCTATCCTTTCATAGCTAATCGAGAAACTACTCCTAATACTAAACAACCGACTATCAGAGTAGCAGTAGTGTTGTCTGGTTCTGGTACTTTGGTACAAGGATCGCTGGTTTGAGGTGCTTGGACGCAAGAACTACTAAGAGTTGCTACTTCCAATCTGACTTCCGTGGTACTGTCAAAAAATTGCGCAAACGAACCTTCCAAGAAAAGTTCTGCTGACTCTGTATTTCCCTCAAAATCCTGATATTGACTACCATAAAGAGATACATTATTGCTGCTATCTACAAAAATAAAATCGTCGTCTTTGTCTTCAGCTAAATTTGTATCGACATTACCAATAGCAGTAAAATCGCCTAAAACCCTCTTGCTATTCTCATCTAACAATAAGAAATTAACCCCGCTAAAACCAGATGCACTACCATCTAGTGGGGTATCAACTTGATTGAAAATAGCTATAGTCGTAACAAAATCAAAACTCAAAGTTTGATTGGCCTGGAGCCAAAAATTCCCTACTGCAAATGAGGATGATTCTCCAACTCCAAAAAACCTCTTTCCATCTCCAAACGCATCACTGAACAAATTAGTACTAAGAAAAGCAGAATCGGAGTTAGCTTGAAAAATAGTGTTAACCTCAGCATTAGCTTCGGCAAGATCGAGAGTACCTCCAGAGGATGTAACTGTCTTACTATTACTTTCAACCGAGGGATTTTGCGGTGTAACACTAAAATTATCGATAACTAAAATAGATTCAGATAAAGAGAAAGTCGCAGCTTTAGCTGATAAATTGGCAATAAAAAAACTACTAACTAGAGAAGTAATTGTTAATAAAGATAATTGAGAAAAATATTTAAAAAATAGCATCATTATTTGTATATAGATATTGAGACAATGTGTATGTCTTACTTGAAAAAAAACTGTATTTTGTAATGTCTTACATTTTTAAATTACTCTACACGTGTCTTTAAATAAAAAACCAAAAATCAAGTAATGGCTTTGATTCTGTAATGAGTTTTATTTATATTGGTAGTTATTAATCATGCTTTTATAATACGATTATTAAAACTATTGTTCTATAAAAATTTTATCAAGTTTTGTATTTAAACTGTAAATCTATTCCCCTAGCTTTCCTGTATAAAAAAGAGTGGTGAAAACAAAGTCGATCGCTTTACAATTCACTTTTGAATATAATTAAGTTCTATTCCACCATTCATTACTAGTGGAATAGAGATAAGCTGAGACGCATTTAAACTGTATATTTTTTAATTAGATAACAAACCATCAAATCCTCTCCCCGTCTCCCCTTCTCCGTGTCCCCCCGTCAACCTCAATAGACAAACTTTTTGCCTGACAGCTTACCAAGCTTACTACCGACAATGGGAAATAAACTTCAATTATCTATATAAGTCGAGTTTGATGTTAATTAGGTTCCAATCTAACTCGATTTTCCAATTTTTATAATGTAGAAATATATCAGGATTGAGAATGCTGATGTAAAAATTGCCGTCTTTCTCAAAACGTCAATGAAATGGTGCAACCACAATATCAGGAGCAAAAGTTACCAGTTTTTTAGTTAAATTAAGAGCATCGATAGTCCGATCGAGCCATATTAAAAACGCAGAATTTCTGGTTGATATTCATCGGGAGTCGGTTCGACCACCCAAACTAAACCTTCTCCTGATTCTAAAGCGACTTCTAAATATAGTTTTTCAACTGCGGTAGTTGCTAGATCTTCATTACCTTCAAAAGTTTCTAAATCTTCAGTGAGGATTTTTAATTTGAAGCCAGCAGGAATGTTTCCCCCTAAAATAAGGCTACGTAATTCAAAGCCCCAAATTCCTTCTTCTATATCTAAAGGTAAAATTTTCAGTTCATAAGGACTTTTATCGATCTGAATTTGTTTAGCAAGAGCAACGTTTGCTGTCGGAGTAATTCCTTCTTGAGAAGAAGTAGCAATACCTCTAGCACCGACTACACTAGGCTGAAATTCTACTTCCCGCCAGCCCAGTTCTCGAGCTAGATTAGTAACTCCCGCTTGTAGCCATTGTAATACCGAACCTCTGTCTGGAATTCCGCTTGATGTTCCGCGACGTTTTTCGACAAGACGCTTGCACCAAGACTCATTTTGGATTAGAGATGCCCATAAGGTAAAAGGAATAGCTAAACGGGGTAGTAAAATCTCAGGATTGCCCAAACGTTGAATTAAATTTTCTGCTTGAGTGGCAGATATTGTGGATACTGGTTCGACAGGAACTCGAGTAACTTCTGTACTGCATAATTCTCTAGCTATCAACAGAGCATTAATATCGTTAATAAGATAATCTTCTGTTAAAGAGTAGGTGCGATCGCTATGATTGTAAACGCCATTAGTTTTTAATTGTTGATGAGTTCCATAACCCCAAACTCTAATGTAGCCATCATCCACGCTGACTTGTATTGCTAAATAGTAATCCGCAACCCAACTAGGAATATCTACCCATTCTTGGGGAACTCGCATTTCACTTAAGTCGCTGGCTTCGCTAGGTACGAGGAGAAATTTGGCATCTCCTACTTCGATCGCGCTACCATTAATTAATTCCCAGTAATTAGTCTGAAAAGAATCGGTTTGAGGAGACTGGTTTTGCTCTTCTTTTAGCCAAGGCAAAAATACCATCATACAGAGGCGATTGAGATAAGTTTGCCAACGGCTAGCAGAGGTGTTTGCTTTTTGACTTTTTAACCAAGCCTTGTTGATAGTTACTTCGTCAAGTTCGAGAAATAATTGGGTAGGATCGAATAAGGCTACATCAGACATGATCGAGTACTCCTAATAGTAATTAAATTATTGATGATGGTAGTGACCAGTTAACCATTCTTCTAGTAATTCGCTTATGTCCTTGAGTACGTCTGATGTTAAGGAAATATGCAATTTTTCTTTACTCCATTGTGCTAGAGATTTAAGCAGAGATTTTCGGACGCGGGCTAATTTACGGGAAACGTTGTATTGCTTAGTTCCCAATTCTGTTGCTATTTCTGCTTGAGTCGATTTTTGAGCGTAATATAGCTCTAATAGTTTTTGTTCTTCTGGTTTTAAAGTATCAATAGCCGTAATCAATACTTTGCTCATTTCGGCTTGCCGTCGGTCTCGTTCTTGTACTTCTTCGTCTGTAATTATCTCTGTTAATAGAGAATCATCTATTTCTCCTGACAAAGTGTCCATTATTTCTCCCGAATCATATCCAGGTCGTGGTTGATTGAGAGAAGTTACATTGGGATAAAGATAAGCACGAGTAGCTCTAACACAGGCTAATAGCCAAATTTCTAAAGTCTCCTCGCTGACTTTTTCTCCCGGATCGCAGAGTTGAGTAGTACGTTCTCGATTATAAAGTTGAGCGATCGCTAACCAAATTTCTTTGCTAGGCTTAGTTAATCTGCGAGTCGAACTAGCACGATTGGGCACATAAAGTATTTTGAAACAATTCCAAGCTAAAAGATACTTTTCAATGGTCTTAGTTGGTAATCCAGCATTTTTTAAAGACTGTTCCAATCTTTTCTGACTGAGTTTGCGGAGTAATGCCCAATCAGAACAAATATCAATTTCTCGTCTTTGTCTGAGTAACTCGCGAATTAGATTGCTAAAAGTAATTTGTGCGTAATTTTTTAAGCTACAACCTTGATGGGGATTGAAGCCTTTGAGGACTTTATCAACTCTAGCAATAGCTATCTGAAAACAGTCAGCCACTGTATACTGAGTGCTAGTAAAACCAAAAATAGTTTTATTAGTAGCCCAAAAACAAACTTCTTGTAAATAAGCGGATAAATGCTGTTGTGCTATTCCTCCTGGTCGATTTTGCCAAGCTTTATGCCAATAGATTACCCAGAAATTTTCTGAAGCTTCTGAGGAAGATGTTGTAGCTAAAAGCTTAGTCATGTTGCGGTGTAGACGAGAATCTATCGCCCAGTGAGCAAAGCGATCGCCATCAAACTGGATAAAAGTAGAAAATATTTTAACTATGCCTTGGCGGGGGAGCATTAATTGACCAAAATAATTCAATAGTTATTACGACACATAATGGAGACACCTCTCCATCCTATACTTTTTGTTTAAATTACTACACTATGGTTATTCAAAACTTTGACTATTCTTGGCAAGATGATGTTTAACAGTGAGCAGTAAACAGTTATCAGTTTAATCAGAGATCTACGAGGTTAGAATCAACAAGCGGTCGCTTTTTGTTTTATTCTGAAGAACGAACTCAATTGTAAAATCTTCTTATGACTGATTCATCAGATAAAGAAGCGGTTTTAGCTGCCAACCAAGCCTTTTACCATGCCTTCTCTAATAAGGACATCAAGGGCATGAACCTCCTTTGGTGGCAGGGCACAACTAGTTTGTGCATTCACCCTGGGGGGAGAGTGCTGACAGGATGGGAGTCGATTCGAGCTTCTTGGGAATCTATTTTTAAAAATACCGATTCGATGGAAATAGATATCGAAATTATTAAGATAGAAATCGAGCGAGCTCTCGCCTATGTAGTCGTCGGCGAAACCGTGTTGCAGTCGAGTCGAGGTAGAAAACTGAAAGCACAATCGATAGCAACCAATCTCTTTCAAAATATGGCACAAAAATGGTATTTGGTTCACCATCATGGCAGTCCCATTGTGCGCTAGTTAACCCGAACTCGTATTGAAGCGGAAATACTTATTCTTTCACTTAAAAATTGCTCTTTAAATTTAGAGGGTGATTTTTAATAGACCGCGCTGTGGAGAAATTTGAGAAAGGCTATATCTGTTTTTAACTACAATGAAACAGTCTCCTTTGGCATTAAGTTTTTGCTAAGTTTAGATTTAATCTTCGGGAAAATTCTATGATTTAAGAATAAGAGCAGTTAATTAATAGCTCATTTTTGAAAATCATGTTTAATAATTGGAAATTAAGAAAAAAATTTACATTTTTTCTCCTGCTAATTTTAATAGCTGGGTTAGCTTCAATCGGGACGGCTTTGAATTTTGTACTTAAAAAAGACACAGAAAATCAAATTGCCAATAAAGCATTAATTTTGATTGAAACGATGAATTCGGTGCGAGACTACACTAGCACCCAGGTACAACCAGAATTAGCCGATCGCATTGATTCAGTTTTTTTACCTGAAACTATTCCTGCCTACTCGGCTAGAGAAGTGTTTGAAGGGTTACGCCAGAAAGATAGAGATTATCGCAATTTCTTCTATAAAGAAGCTACTATTAATCCTAGTAATCTAAGAGATAAAGCTAATCCTTTTGAGAAAAAATTGGTAGAAAAATTTATTGCCAAAGAAGAAGTTAGAGAGCAAAGAGGATTCTACACGGCTCCTGGAGGCAAACTTTTTTATATTGCTCGTCCTATTAAAATAACTGATGCAAGCTGTTTGCGATGTCATAGTACTCCCGATGTTGCGCCTAAAAGCGTGATCGATCGCTATGGTTCCGTAAATGGGATGGGTTGGAAACTAAATGAAATTGTCGGAGCGCAAATTATTTCTGTTCCAGCAGAAACGGTAATTACTAAGGCTAACCAATCTTTTGTGATTATTATGGCAATTGTGTCTGTTATTTTTGCTCTCGTAATTGTGTTAGTAAATTATTTACTCAATCGGCATGTTATTAATCCCCTCAAGAAAATGGCAAGAGTAGCAGAAGAAGTTAGTACTGGTTATATGGATGCAGAATTTGAACAAAGTGCCAATGATGAAATTGGTAATTTGGCAGAAGCTTTTAAACGGATGAAATTAAGTTTAGCTATTGCAATGAATAGAATTAGCCAAGTGAAAAAAATGAATCGAGAATGATTTTGCTTTTACCAAATTTGCTCGAGCAAAGCAGCAACATTAATTACTCTTACCCTACTCCACTGCTCCCACCAAGAGAAGCCGTAGCAATAGCTAAGAGGATGAGCGACAGGTTGAATAATTAATTCTGGCTGAGTAACTAAACGCTCGATCGCTGACTCTAGAGCAATAAGTTGCTGACCTTGCTTAATTATCAGTATTAGCTTCATCTCTGAAAAAAATACAGTTGACCTCGTCGAATCAGAATTTAGCTCTGGCAGAGTAAAACCCTTCAGCAATTCAGATAATCGATAAATGGGGATAGTTTGTTGTTGCCATTGTAGAAAGTCCTGTCCCCCTGTTTGAATAATCTGTTCGGCTTTGGGCATTAGGTTGGCTTCAATCCTGTCATAAGGTATGGTAAAGATGTCAGAACCTACTAACCAAACAAGTAAGTTAGCAGTTTGTAGGGTTAGTTCTGAAGACCCAGGATGAATATTTTCAATATCTTCTAATATTTTGAACTCATCTAGGGTGAATGATTCAATCCCTATTGTTCGAGTAGAGTCTAATTTGCTATCCTTGCAGGCGAGAGATGGTGGTGTTTCTAAGGCAACACGGGCCCTTGCTGCTCGATCTGTATTGAGATAAGGAAGTAAGGACAATTTCAGAGCTTCACCAGCTTCCAGCACATCTCTTTTTAGCTTAGAGTCCAAGGTACTCCGCCTTAAGAAGGCGGAACGGGGGTCTGAAATGGAGGAGGCATGGGGCGAGGTTGCCTCGCCACGGACAGCTAGAGTATCTGAACCAAGTTCAGATACCGTGTCCTCCCCTTGTGAAATCTGTTGCGACGCAGGTTCGCGGATCGCCGACTCGCCTGCTTGGACTTCGTTAATCTCAACAACTTTTTTTGGTTGAATAGAGCTCAGTAAAATTTCCAAGCGATAGGCTGAAATTTGGACTTCAATTATATCCAGATCGGCAGCATCACTTTGAAGAATACGCATAAAATCAATAGCTAAAGCTATGGTTAGATTCGGAAACTCAAGCAACACTATTGGTTGTGTTAACTCTAGCAATGTTTCCTGAATATAATCTAAGATTTCCCGAGCTTCTTCTTGAAAAAGCTTAAATAGCTCGGGGTTACACCCTGTTGATTGATGTTTACAAGAGACAATTGGCACGCTAAACACTCTGATTGATAAGGATACTTTGCCTAAAGCATCTTACGTCGATCGCGTTCTTTGATAATCGAAATAGGGCAATTTAGTACCACTACTCATACACAAATATACAAAAATAGTTCCAATTAATTTTCAGACTTGTTCTAGAGTTGTTTAGTTAAAGCTGCGAGTCGGTTGAAAGACTCGGCAATAGCCAAAGAATGCTTCGAGATGTTATTAGCAAGGTTGGCAACTTCTTGAATAGATTGCCTCACAGAAGCAGAAACCTGTATTTGATTTTCGGCAGCACGAGCAATTTTATCTACTAGCAAGCCCCTGTTAATATTAGCAAGAGGAATCTGATTTAGCTTTTGCTGAACATCTTTGAGGGCATCAGTTCCGTTAGTTAGCTTTAGCCGACTAGAATCTAATGCCGTTACTGCCTCGCGAGTTGCTGTTTCGAGCGTGAATAACAAAGGATTAATTTGCGCGCTGGCTTCGTATAACTGTTGCATCGAAGACAGAACAGTATCGGTAAGCTCCACAACAGAATCTTGAGGAATTCTCTCAGTCCTACTTATGGCAATAGTTACGTTCATAGACTGTTGGGCTATTTGTTTGCCTAAATCTTGGATTAGATTGACTATTTCTACCAGTTTGGGAGAAGACTGGCTCAAATGCATAATTTTAACCGCAGCATCGTTAACTGAATCTTGGATAGCAGTAATACTGCCCACTGTCTGATTTAAAGTTTCTTGTAAGAGTTGTATCTTTAAGGTATCTTGCTGCTCCTGACGTTTAACTTGTTGAATATCCACTACTTGACCTCTAACAGCATCACTCACCTCTTGAATTTGATGTAGAACATCCATAACTGTTTCAGACTGTTGTAAGGCTTCTTGAGAAAGAGTTTGGTAAGTAGCAGTGCTATCTGCTAATATTTCTGATACTTGTCGATCTGCTACTTCTTTTTGTTGTTGCACCCGATCGAAAATTTTGTTCGCTGTTAGGGAAGATTGTTCTAGCTCGCGAAGCAGCTTGGCATTATCAAGAGCAAAGCCAACTTGAGTAGCGATTTGAGTTACCCAACGAATTTCATATTGCTGCCATTGACGGGGAGCAGAACACTGGTGAGCTACCAATAAACCAAATAACTTACCCTCATTGATAATAGGCGTGACTAAATTGGCTTTGACTTCTAGCTTTTCTAGTTGTTCTATATAGCAAGAAGTCATCCCCGATTCATAGATATTGTCTAACGCCCTAACTCTACCATCGCGGTACTTTTCTAGATATCTAGCTTCAAAACAAGGGTCGTTGATAATTTTTCCTAAGGCTCTCGTCCAACCAAGAGTAACAGATTCAGCAATGACCTCTCCATATTTGTCTTGATTGAGACTATAGACTACTACGCGATCGCACTTTAAGGCTCGGCGAACCTCTTCGACGGAAATATTGAGAATATCTTTTTGCTGGAGGGATTGGCGGATATGTCGAACAGCCTGGGTAAAAAACTGAGTCCATTGGGTTTCGGTTTCGGTTTGCTTTTCTAGCTGCTCTCGTTTGGCGATCAGTTGCGCACGCTCTAGTGCCAAGCCTACTTGAGTAGCCAGCTTGCTCAAGAAATCAATTTCTTGTGGTTGCCATTTATGGGGTTGCTCACAATGATGGGCTACCAACAAGCCGAAAATTTTATTTTCTACTATGATGGGCGTAACTAAATTGGCTTTAACCTCTAATTTTTCTAGTTGCTCGACGTAGCAGAGGGTCATACCTGCTTTGTAGATATTGTCTAAAGCTTCAACTCGACCATTTTGGTACTTTTCCAGATACCTAGTTTCAAAACAAGGGTCTTGAATAGTTATACCAATAGATCTTGTCCAACCAGGGGCGACTGATTCTGCTATTACCTTTCCGTAGGAATCTCGATTAAGACCATAGACTACCACGCGATCGCAATTTAAGACGCGACGAGCTTCTTCTACTGACATTGCCAGAATATCTGACTGTTTGTTGTATCCGCGTAGATACTTAATACATTCTTGTAAAGCCCGTGTCCATTGATTGCCACTATCTGCCTGTTGTTGCAGGTCGGTAGAACTAGCTAGCAATTTGGCATTATCGAGAGCAAAGCCTACCTGGGTGGCAATTTGGGTGACCCAACGGATTTCGTACTGCTGCCAGGTACGGGGACTAGAACACTGATGGGCTACCAGTAAACCAAATAACTTTCCTTCATTGATAATCGGCGTGACTAAATTGGCTTTGACTTCTAATTTTTCTAGTTGC
>JAAUYH010174247.1_pt1 | contig 11499 bp, 15 predicted proteins | sample 7278061 | NCBI WGS metagenome assembly JAAUYH01 (sample SAMN14350203, study PRJNA611818) | marine sediment metagenome | isolation source: surface marine sediment (0.6m) | place: French Polynesia: Moorea | collected 2018-08 | reverse complement strand
GCCAATGTCCAGAACGCGCATCTCGGCCGTGATCCCGAGCGGATCCAGCAGCGCCTCGGTCGCCTCCACCCCGCCGGTGTGAAACTCGTCGACGCCCTTGAGGTCCTTGGGGCTAGGCCGGTCCGGGTCGGCGCCTGCCGCGGTCAGCCCCTCGCGGATGCGATCCAGAATCGAGCCGGTCGCGTAGTGATCCGTGATTTTTGCGTTGAGGTTTGACATGGTCTTTTGGGTCCCTTGGCGCAGGGGTCAGAAATCGCAGTTCTCCATTTCGATCCAGTCCTCGTCGTCAAGACGGAACAGGATCAATCCGCCTTCGAGACGTTCGAGAAAAAGCTTATGGGCGGAATCGCCGACTGCGACAGGGTCGCCATCGAGGATCCGCCACTCGACACAGTCGACATAGGTCTCCAGCATCGTGGCTTCACCCGGTTTGTCGGCGTAGTCACAGACTTGGTGCTCGCCCAGTCCAAGGGTCTCGGCCTCGACGAAGAGCATTCCGCCATGTTCGGGATGGCACCACGTCCCTATCAGCGGCCCCTCGGCCAGAGCGGGCGCTGGCAGCAAGGCAAGAAGCAGTGCAAGCCGCGTCATGACAATGTCTCGTGGATCGCCTCGGCCGCGTCACGGCCCTCGGCCACCGCCGTCACGGTCAGGTCATCGCCGCCCGTCGCGCAGTCCCCTCCGGCCCAGACACCGGGTACCGAGGTCGCGCCCCCTGCGCTCACTTTGATCTTGCCGCCCTCGAGCGCCAGCCCCTCCGGCGCGCCGTCAAGCCGCTGGCCGATGGCGCGAAAGACCTGGTCGGCGGGCACGCGGAAGGTCTCGCCGGTGCCCGTCAGGCCGTCCGGCCCGTCGGCAGTATACTCGAACTCCATTTCGCGTACGGCCCCGTTGCCGATCACCGCCTTGGGCTGCGCGTTGGTAACGATCCGCACGCCCTTGGAGGCCGCGAGGTCCTGTTCGTAGACACTCGCCGACATCCGCTCGCGCCCACGGCGGTAGACGATGGTGACGTTCTCGGCGCCCAAAAGCTTCGACTGAACCGCGGCGTCGACGGCGGTCATGCCGCCGCCGATCACCACGACATTGCGCCCGACCGGGAGGGAGGAGAGATCCCCGGCCTGGCGCAAATCCGAAATGAAATCAACGGCGTCGAGGACATTGCCCGTCTCTTCGCCGTCCGCTCGCAGCGCGTTCACGCCGCCGAGCCCGACACCGAGGAACACCGCATCATGGGCCGCGCGCAGCCCATCAAGCGTGATCTCGTGCCCCAGCCGTTGGCCGTGTTCCATCGTGATCCCGCCGATCCGCAACAGCCACTCGACCTCGGCCTGGGCAAAGCCGCCGACCGTCTTGTAGCTGGCGATGCCGAACTCGTTCAGCCCTCCAGGCTTGGCGCGCGCGTCATAGACCGTGACGTCATGCCCCTTCATCGCCAACCGGTGCGCACACGCGAGCCCCGCCGGCCCCGCCCCCACCACCGCCACGGATTTACCCGTCACCGCGGCACGGGCATAGGGATGCGCCCCGGCGTCCATCAGAGTATCCGTCGCATACCGCTGCAGCCGCCCAATCTCGACCGGTTTGCCCTCCGCCGCCTCGCGCACGCAGGCCTCTTCGCAAAGCGTCTCGGTCGGGCAGACCCGGGCGCACATGCCGCCGAGGATGTTCTGATCGAAGATCGTCTGCGCCGCCGCCTCGGGCGTGCCAGTCGCTATCTGTCTGATAAACAAGGGAATATCGATCGAGGTCGGGCAGGCCGTGATGCAGGGCGCGTCGTAGCAGAAATAGCAGCGGTCGGCAGCGACGGCGGCCTCGTGCGGCTCGAGCGGCGGGTGCAGATCGCCGAAATTCTCGGCCAGCGTTTCGGCGGGCAGGCGCGCGGGCGCGACGCCGGGGGTAAAGGGGCTGTTGGGCACGAGGCGGGCTCCATCTGGCGGACTTCAGGGGAAGTCTGCCACAGGCAGAAATTTTATCAACTGGTAAAATTTCGAAAGCCTAGGTCCAGATCCCGTATTTGGCCTGCACGTATTCGATGGCCTGACGGTTCGCCGCCGCGCGGTCGGCGCCGTCGACCTCGGCCTTGCAGAGCGGGTCGAGCACCTCCGCCTCGGTGTCCGTCGGGTCCGGGATGCCGGCCTCGAGCCAGATCGGCACGCCCTGCCGCGCGACGCAGGCCGACAGCCAGACATCGTCCACCGCCCAAGCCTCGGCGGGGATATCGAAGGCCGCGTCGTCGAAATGCTCCGGCCGTACCAACACGCCGCCGCGCCCCTCGAAGACGTCGACGTAGCCGGACCGCTTGAACACCTTGCGCGCGGGTGCGACGCCCCTGCCCCGTGTGAGGTCCTGCCAGAGATAGCGCAGCTGGAACCCCAGATCCGTCGCCCGCCACCGCCGCAGCGCGCGCGGTTGCAGGTTGCGGGCCTGCGGACCGCCGGTCACATCATAGGCATGCAGTCCAAGGTTGCAGATCACCGCGCCGGGATGCCGCGCCTTGAGGTCGATGAACCGCCGCGACCAGCCCGGCGCATAGTGCTGGTCGTCGTCGCAAAAGAGGATGTCGACGTCCTGCCCCCGGAACTCCTGCGCCGCACCCAGCACCTTGGTCGCAGGGCCGAAATCCTCGGCGACGCGCCGGATCTCCACCCCCTCGGGCACTTGCGGCAAGGTTCCGTCCCAGTCCGGAAAACGATGGTAAGTCTCGGGGATATAGAGCGAAACCTTGTCCGCCCCCTGCGCCATGAGGCTCCGCAAGGTCGCCCCGATCTTGGGAAAGCGCGGCGGCACCGATGAGAGCGAGATCACCAGCATCTCAGGTCCAGATCCCGTAGGTCTCGCGCATGTAGCGCACCGCCTGCCGGTTCGCCTCGTCCCGCCCGGCGCCCTCGGTTGCGAAGGCATGCAGCGGCGCCTGGTCTTCGGCCTCGGTGTCCTCGGGCTCGTGGATATTGCCCTCGACCCAGATCGGCACGCCCATGCGCCCGATCATGCCCGAAAGCCACACGTCATCCACCGACCAGAGCACCGGCGGTATGTCATAGGCGGCCTCGTCGAAATGCTCCGGCCGGACGAGTACCCCTGCGCAGCCCTCGAAGATGTCCATGTAGCCCGAGCGTTTCAGAATCCGCCGCGTCAGGCGCGACCGGGGCGCGTCGCTCCGCCAATAGCGCAGGTCCTGCAAGAGATGCCTTAGCTGAAATTCCACGTCCGTGATCCGCCAGCGCCGCACCCCGCGCGGCTGCAGATCACGCGCCTCGCCCCCGGGCTCCACCCAATGCGCCTCCATGCCGAGATGCGCGATCACGCAACCCGGATGCCGGGCTTTGACGTCCACAAACCGCTGGGCCCAGCCGGGCGGATACCAGCGGTCATCATCGCAGAAGAGGATATCGACATCCTGCCCCCGAAACTCCCGCGCCGCCGCGAGCACCTTGGTCGCCGGACCCCAATCTTGATCTATCCTGCGAATCTCCACGCCCGCAGGCACGCCCGGCACCTTGCCATTCCACTCAGGGAACCGCCTGTAGGCCTCTGGGATATAAAGAAGAACCGCCTCCGTTTCCGCGCTCTGCGCGACCAGCGTCTCCAGCGTCTGCCAGACCTTTTCGAACCTCGGCGGAATCGCCGACAAAGAGATCACCAGACGCGACATGCCCGCCCCATCACGGCCAGACGCCATAGGTCTGCTGGAAATACGCGATCGCGGCCTTGTTCGCGGCATCCCGGTCGGCGCCCTCGATCTCTGCCTTGTGCAGCGCGTCGGTGATGCCTGCGGGCGTGTGCTGAGTGTCATATTCATCGGCCAGAACCCAGATCGGAACCCCCTTCCGGGCGAGGCAGCCCGAAAGCCAGACATCGTCCACGGCCCAGACCACTTCGGGGATCTCGAAGGCAGCGTCGTCGAAGAACTCCGGCCGCACCAAGGCCCCGCCGAAGCCTTCGAAACAGTCCACGTAACCGGATTCGCGGAACAATCGCCGCGTCGGTTCACGCAGGTATTTCCGCTCCACCGGCGGGAACAGGAACTCCTTGACCATCTTCGCCTGGAACCCAAGGTCGAGCGCCCGGCTGCGGGTCCGCGCGCGCGGCTGCGGACGGTCCCGCATCGCCGACTGGCCATAGCGGTCCGCCTCGAACCCCGCGATGGCGATGCAGGCCCCGGGGTGCTCGGCCCGCGCCGCGACAAAGGCCTGGGCCCAGTTCGGCTTGTAGCGCCGGTCATCGTCGCAGAGCAGGATGTCCACGTCCTGGCCGCGAAACGCCTTGGCCGCGTAAAGCACCTTGGTCGCCGGCCCGAGATCACGCGGCACGCGCACGATCTCGACCCCCTCGGGCACCTCCGGCAGCACCCCGTCCCAATCGGGAAACCGCCTGTAGCTCTCTGGGATATGCAGCAGGATCCGGTCGATCCGGGCGGTCTGGCGCCGCAGACAGGCCAGCGTCGGCCCGAGCTTGTCGAACCGCGACGGGATCGAGCTGAGCGAGACGATCAGCATCCCGTCAGCGTCCCATTCACGCCCCACATGATCAGCATCCATTCCATCGCGCCGGTTGTCGATGCGGCCCGCGCCCTTGTCAAGTTCAGCCAAAGGTTTCTGCCCGCAACCGCTTCCCACGCCCAAATCACTGACGTATAAGCCCCTGAACGACCCGGCGAAACGGGCGGCAGTGAACCCGGCGAGGATGGCATGACGAAACCCGAAAACGACGCCGACGTGGCTTTTGTCGAGGCGCTGGCCGCGGTGCTGCGCGACAATGATCTGGCCGAATTGGAGGTCGAGCGCGGCACCAAGTCCGAGGGCAAGCTGACCGTGCGCCTCACCCGCGTTTCAGCCACACCGGCGCCCGCAGCGACCTTCCAGCACGCCGCGCCGGCCGCAGCACCCGCCCCGGCCCCAGCGGCCGCCGCTGCGCCCACGCCCGAGCCCGCCAGCGAGGGCGACGACCCGTCGAGCCTGCCCGGCGCCATCACCTCGCCCATGGTCGGCACCGTCTACCTGCAGCCCGGACCCGATGCCGAGCCCTTCGTGAAGGTCGGCGACGCGGTGACCGAGGGCCAGACGCTGCTCATCGTCGAGGCGATGAAGACGATGAACCACATCCACGCACCGAAATCCGGCACTGTGAAGCGGATTCTCGTAGAAGACGGCGCGCCGGTGGAATACGGCGCCCCGCTGATGGTCGTCGAGTAGGCGCATGTTCGAGAAGATCCTGATCGCCAACCGCGGCGAGATCGCCCTGCGCGTCGTGCGCGCCTGCCGCGAGATGGGCATCCGGTCCGTCGCCGTGCACTCCACCGCCGACAGCGACGCGATGCATGTGCGCATGGCCGACGAGGCGATCTGCATCGGCCCACCCTCGGCGACGCAAAGCTATCTCTCGATCCCGGCGATCATCGCCGCCTGCGAGATCACCGGCGCCCAGGCGATCCATCCGGGCTACGGCTTTCTCAGCGAGAACGCCAGTTTCGTGCAGATCGTCGAGGATCACGACATCACCTTCATCGGCCCGACCGCCGAACATATCCGGATCATGGGCGACAAGATCACCGCCAAGGAAACGATGAAGGCGCTCGGCGTTCCTTGCGTCCCCGGCTCCGAGGGCGGGGTTGATACGGTCGAGGACGCGCTGAAGATCGGCGAGGAATTCGGCTATCCGGTGATCATCAAGGCCACTGCGGGCGGCGGCGGCAAGGGGATGAAGGTCGCGCAGAACGCCGAGGAAATGAAATCCGCGTTCCAGACCGCACGCGCCGAGGGCAAGGCGAATTTCGGCAACCCGGACGTCTATATCGAGAAATACCTCACCACGCCCCGGCATATCGAAATCCAGGTCTTCGGCGACGGCAAAGGCAATGCGGTGCATCTGGGCGAACGCGACTGCTCGCTGCAGCGCCGCCACCAGAAGGTCTTCGAAGAGGCCCCCGGCCCTGCCATCGACGCCGCAACCCGTGCGCGGATCGGCAAGATCTGCGCCGACGCGGTGGCCAAGATCAACTATATCGGCGCGGGCACGATCGAGTTTCTCTACGAGAATGGCGAGTTCTATTTCATCGAGATGAACACCCGTCTGCAGGTCGAGCATCCCGTGACCGAGGCGATCTTCGGCGTTGACCTGGTGCGCGAGCAGATCCGCGTGGCCGAGGGCTACCCGATGTCCTTCACCCAGGACGACCTCGAGCTCAACGGCCACGCCATCGAGGTCCGGATCAATGCCGAGAAACTGCCGAATTTCGCGCCCTCGCCGGGCCGGATCACACAATACCACGCACCCGGCGGCCTCGGCGTGCGCATGGATTCGGCGCTTTATGACGGCTACTCGATCCCGCCCTTCTACGACAGCCTGATCGGCAAGCTCATCGTGCATGGCCGCGACCGGCCCGAGGCGCTGGCCCGCCTCAACCGCGCCCTGTCGGAACTGATCGTGGACGGCATCGACACCACCGTGCCGCTCTTCCACGACCTGCTCGCGGAACCCGCGATCGCCTCGGGCGACTACACGATCCATTGGCTGGAGCACTGGCTGGATCAGAACCTGGCGTAACCCACCTCGGAGCCGGACAGCATGACCGACCCGGCCCTGACCGCAGAACTCCTGATCCAGGGCTACGCGTCGGGCGTCTTCCCGATGGCGGATGGGCGCGACAGCGATGAGGTCTACTGGGTCAACCCCACCAAACGCGGAATCCTGCCGCTCGACGGGTTCATCATCTCGCGCTCGCTCGCCAAGCGCATGCGCAAGGGGGGTTACGAGGTCACGCTCAACCGCGATTTCGCCGGCGTTGTCGAGGCCTGCGCCGACCGCGAAGAGACCTGGATCAACGCCACGATCTACGACCTCTACCTGCAGCTCCACGACGCGGGCCACGCGCAGTCCTTGGAGATCTGGCACGACGACCAGCTCACCGGCGGCGTTTACGGCGTCACCCTCGGCGCGGCATTCTTCGGCGAAAGCATGTTCTCGCGGCGCACCGACGCCTCGAAAATCGCACTCGCCTATCTTGTCGACCACTTGCGCCGCACCGGGTTCCAGCTCTTCGACACCCAGTTCATCACGCCACACCTGGCGTCGCTGGGCGCTATCGAGATCAGCCGGAAAGCCTATCACGCCCGCCTGCGCGCGGCGCTGCAACACAGGGCGGATTTCTATTCGGTGACCGAGCTTCCCTCGGCGCGGGAGGTCCTGCAGCGCAACACCCAGACATCGTAGCGCGGGTGATCCAGCGCGTTCAGCGCCGGACTCGATGCGATCATCCAACCCTCGAAGACCGGCTCGGGCTCGGCGGCATAGCGGATCACCAGATAGGCAAAAGCGTCGCCGGCGGGGTTGTCCTCGGGGTACCGGCATTCCCCCAACGTGACCTGCAGCCGGCCAAAGGCGGCGGTGTCGCCGGTGGCCAATTCCAGATCTCTGGTCTCACCGGACACCCGGTCGAGCCCGCGCAAGATCGCACCCTCGGCATTGGCCGCCTTGCCACGCTGGGTCTCTTCTTCGGAATCGGATGCCTGCCCCACGTCGAGGTCCAGTTCGGGGGTCAGGGTAAAGCCCTGGTCATCGGCCTGCCCGTCATCGGTGGCCTCCTGGGCCGTGGCCGGAAGAGCCAGCAGCAACGCCACCCAAAGGGCGCGGATCATTCGACCGGCGCCTCGTCACCCCCGGTGACGAATTTCAGCAAGAGATTGACCAGGCTGACCGAGCTCTGCGTGTCCTCGATCTCGGCCCCGGGATCGAGGTCGAACGGCGACCCGCCCGGCACCAGTTCCACGAAATTCCCGCCCAGCAGCCCCTCAGACCCGATCACCACAGCGGTGTCCTCGGGCAGACGGATGTCGCTGTCGACGGTGAAATCGGTGACCGCGCGGAAGGTCTTGGGGTCGAGCTCGATCGAGGTCACCGTGCCGACCTTGACCCCGCCCAGCCGCACATCGGTGCCCACCGACACGCCCTCCACCGACCGGAACGAGGCGCTGTAGACATCCGCCCCCGACACCCCCGCGGTGGCCCCGGTGAGTTGCCCGGCATAGATGAAGAACCCGATTGCCGCCGCCAGCACGGCGCCGCCCACAAGAACCTCTGCGGTGTGATCCGTCATCCCTCGCGGCCTATTCCGGCTGCCATGCCTCGTAGTCGCTCCGCGCCTCGGGTTCGGGGCGGCGGATCGAGCCCGGCGGCGCATAGGCCATCGCGGTGCCGGTGAGGTTCTCTTGATGTGGCTTTTCCCAGTCCTTGCGCTTCAGAGGCGCCTTCGTGGGCGGATCCTGGAACGTGTGATGCAGCCAGCCGTGCCATTCCGGGCTCACCCGGCTCGCCTCGGCCTCGCCGTTGAAGATCACCCAGCGCCGCTTGCCGTCGCGGGTCTCGTAGAACCGGTTGCCCTCGTCGTCCTCGCCCACCTTCACGCCCTTGCGCCAGGTGTATAGCTGGGTGCCGAGCGTCTGGCTGTTCCACCAGGTGACCGCGCGCAACACCGTGTTGAGAATGCCCATCAGAGCCTCCGGACTGTTCGGAACCGGTATGGCGCAAGCCGCAGCGGACGTCCAGAGACAAGGCGGCGCACTAGGCGGGCAGCCGCGCCGTCACCTCTATCTCGATCTTCATCTCGGGGTTCTGCAGGGCCGCTGCGAACATCGTCGCCGCCGGCCGCGCCTTGGCGAAGACCTCTGACGTGATCGGCCAGCACTCCGGCCACTCCGCCGGGTCGGGCACGATATAGCGCACCCGCACCACGTCATCGAGCGACGCCCCGGCCTGCGCAAGCGCCGCCCCGATGGTCGCAAGCGCATTGCGGCACTGATCGGCGATGCCCTCGGGCATGGTCATCGTGTCGTAATCGTAGCCCGTCGTGCCCGCGACAATGACCCAGCCGTCACAGACCACCGCCCGCGAATAGCCGATGTCACGCTCGAACGGCGATCCGGTGGAGATACGTTCCTTGCTCATGGCGCTGCACGAACAGGGTGCACGCAGATCCCCCTGTTACGCATTCGTGAGCTTGAACTGTGCGGGCGGTCCGTCGGAGACATCGACCTTCACCGCACCGGGAAGCGCCTGCGCATCGGCAAGCGCGGCGCGAAAGGCTGCGTACTTCTCCATCGGCAGAAGGACCTTGGGCGGCACCGAAGACGCGTCGACCGTTTCGCCCGGGCCACCGAAAATCACGACAACCCTGTCGTCTGGCGAGGCCCCTTTCAGCGCGACGGTTAGAGACGATGAACCATCAGTGGCCGGAGGTTTCGTGGTATTCCAGTTCACCGAGAAAGCTTGCAGGTCGAATTGTACACCCATCCCACCCGGCTCCTAGCCCGCGCTGGCGCCCTCTTTCTGCTTGTCGGCGTAGATCATCAGCGGCGCCGAGTCCGACGTCACCGATTCCTCGTTCACCACCACCTCGTCGACCGATTCCATGCCGGGCAGGTCGAACATAGTATCCAGAAGGATATCTTCCATAATCGACCGCAGCCCGCGCGCGCCGGTCTTGCGCTCGATGGCGCGTTTGGCGATGGCGCGCAGCGCGTCGTCGGTGAAGGTCAGCTGAGTGTCCTCGAGCTCGAAGAGTCTCTGGTACTGCTTCACGAGCGCATTCTTCGGCTCGGTCAGGATCGTGACCAGCGCGTCCTCGTCGAGGTCCTGCAGCGTCGCGATCACCGGCAGACGGCCGACGAATTCCGGGATCAGGCCGAATTTCAGCAGGTCTTCCGGCTCAAGCTCGGTGAACATCTCGCCGATCGTTCGGCTTTCCTCGTCCTTCACATCGGCGCCAAAGCCGATGGCCGAGCCTTTGCCGCGCTGCGAGATGATCTTTTCCAGCCCTGCGAAGGCGCCGCCACAGATGAAGAGGATGTTCGTCGTGTCCACCTGCAGGAATTCCTGCTGCGGATGCTTGCGCCCGCCCTGGGGCGGCACCGAGGCGACCGTGCCCTCCATGATCTTCAAGAGCGCCTGCTGCACGCCCTCGCCCGAGACATCCCGGGTGATCGACGGGTTGTCGGACTTGCGCGTGATCTTGTCGACTTCGTCGATATAGACGATGCCGCGCTGCGCGCGCTCGACGTTGTACTCGCTGGCTTGCAGGAGCTTGAGGATGATGTTCTCGACATCTTCGCCCACGTAACCGGCCTCGGTCAGCGTGGTGGCATCGGCCATGGTAAACGGCACGTCGAGGATGCGCGCCAGCGTCTGCGCCAGAAGCGTCTTGCCGCACCCCGTCGGGCCGATCAGCAAGATGTTGGATTTCGCCAGCTCGATCTCGCCGGTCTTGCCCGAGTGATTGAGCCGCTTGTAGTGATTGTGTACCGCCACCGACAGCACGCGCTTGGCGTGGGCCTGGCCGATCACATAGTCGTCCAGCACCTCGCAGATCTCTTTCGGGGTCGGCACCCCGTCGGAGGATTTCAGCCCGGCGGTCTTGGTTTCCTCGCGGATGATGTCCATGCAAAGCTCGACGCATTCATCGCAGATGAACACCGTCGGACCCGCGATCAGCTTGCGCACCTCATGCTGGCTTTTGCCGCAGAACGAGCAATACAGCGTGTTCTTGCTGTCGCCGCTGGAGTTATTCGCCATCACACAACCTCTGGGACGCTTCGCCCTGTCCTTTGTTTCCGGCCTTTATGACCGGTAAAGCCCTGCCGATAGGTTAACCGTACGGCAGAGCTTTTGGGGGCACAACGCCTAATTGACACTTTGGCGACGCGGTGCCGAAGGTTTACTCGTCATCGCCGTTTTTGCTGCGGCTTTCAACGATTTCGTCGATATGGCCCCATTCCAGCGCCTCTTCGGGCGACATGAAGTTGTCCCGCTCCAGCGCTTTTTCAACAGCCTTCACGGATTGGCCGGAATGTTTCGAATAGATCTCGTTGAGCCGCTGCTTGAGCTTGAGCGTCTCTTCCGCGTGAATCGCGATATCCGTCGCCTGGCCCTGGTAGCCTCCCGAGGGCTGATGCACCATGATCCGCGAGTTGGGCAGCGCGTAGCGCATCCCCGCCTCCCCGGCACAGGCCAGAAGCGAGCCCATCGAGGCCGCCTGCCCCACGATCAGCGTCGAGACCTTGGGCCGGACATATTGCATCGTGTCGTAGATTGAGAGCCCCGAGGTCACCACGCCACCGGGCGAGTTGATATACATCGAGATCTCTTTCTTCGGGTTCTCGGACTCCAGGAACAGAAGCTGCGCCACGATCAGCGACGCCATGCCGTCATGCACCGGGCCGTTGAGAAAGATGATCCGCTCCTTGAGGAGCCGCGAGAAGATGTCATAGGCGCGTTCGCCCCGGCTGGTCTGCTCGACCACCATGGGCACGAGGTTGTTCATGTTGGTCGAGCAGACCAGCAGTGGCGAGCGCGCCTATGACATCTTCTCGCGGCTGCTGAAGGAACGCATCATCTTCATCAATGGAACGTTGCATGACGGCATGGCCTCGCTGATCGTGGCGCAGCTTTTGTTCCTGGAATCCGAGAACCCGAAGAAAGAGATCTCGATGTATATCAACTCGCCCG
>JAAUYH010064382.1_pt1 | contig 11499 bp, 9 predicted proteins | sample 7278061 | NCBI WGS metagenome assembly JAAUYH01 (sample SAMN14350203, study PRJNA611818) | marine sediment metagenome | isolation source: surface marine sediment (0.6m) | place: French Polynesia: Moorea | collected 2018-08 | reverse complement strand
TTCTTCTCCAACTGCACTGCACTATCACTCAATACCGATATTTTTCACCTTCACTCAATAATGCCGCCGTACAGTCAACGTGGCTAGTTTATTTCAACTGGAATGACTCTTCGAACGCGTAGATACCCTACTGTAGCGCTCACACCTTGAGGCGATCTATTAAGCCAGAATCACTATTTAAGGCTAATTAAAAGTATTGGAGAGTTATTCTACTATATCATATGTCTAACAACGTCATCATCCCCATTGTGTACGCCAAACTTACTCATTTTAATAACTTTATGGCGGAGCGGCTCATCGTAGTCCCTCGGCCAACAGTCGATCGCTGCATTGAATACAGTGACCCGATAGTTGCTGACAAACGCAGAAGACTCGGTTATGGTATGGAACCTGAAGACTGCCTGCATGTCCGAGAGTACGTAAACCTCTGTTTGTGAATTTTCGAGTGCGCAACGGGATTCTGGGCAGTTTCTAATACGTCACCAAAGGGGAATTTTATTGGCAGGGTATTAAGATAGTTATACTCGCACTTGCAAAATGAGATTGCTCAGAATGGAGCGCGAACGCAACAATGTTTGGGGAATGTGCGCACCAGGAGCCGACGACGACGCTGGTACCAGAATGGCCGACGACGACCATTAAACACACACACTCTTTTTTCTCGCCAACCGGAGTTGTCACACACTGTTGGCAGGCGGACAAGAAGTCTTATCACTGCCGAGCCGTCTACAACAACTCTTGTAAGGACTACACCACCGTTATCTACGGTAAGCACGAGCAGTATGCGGTTTAGTATGTCGGCATGCTAAACTGAGATTGGCACATCATCGTCGACGCGCACAAGACGAAGCCTACAAGGCAATTTAAAAAGATGGGAGTGTGGAGACAGTAGTCACATTGTCATCTTCCTCAATTTAGTTTGCCAATTATAACCGTTTGTCTACCCCTGATTGTTGGAGGAGATAGTATAAATAAACACACTCCAACTTTGTTTGGAGCACGAACTTTACCGAGAACATTATGATTATCTACCCCCATCTCTACCACCTTTATCTTCTTCCCTATATAACTCCTTCATCCTCTCTCAATCACCGTTAAAGTTATCTTACCACATGTATGTATGTATGTACACTTCCACCAAACATGAATTGTGGTCTAATAACTCAAACGAAACTAAAACTGGACTTGAAAAAGAATTAAATTAGCCCGAAGCAAGTCATAGTATTGCCTTCTATAGAGAAACAGGGGATTCTTCATCAGCTCGCAGCCTTGATTGCTAATGTTTTAAAAACTGCGGGTTTAAAAACCATACATTGTGGTTTAAATCTATTTATCTATCGTTGGAGGCTCTATGGACGCAACCAAACACAATCGGGGTAACGCTTAGGCTCATATCACCACGCGCGTGAATTCGGCTGCGGGATACATATGGTTCAATAAATATTCTGAACTGTACCATTTTATCAAATAAAATTAACGGTTATCTTCGAAAATCAATTAGATTATCGTTACTCTGAATTAGAGAAGTAAAACGATTGAGCGTATAAAGAAGTTAAAGTGACTAAACAGAAGCTGGACACTGCTCTACTTCTCTGCGAATAGGACGAACTAGCTTCAAATCCGTTTTGAAGGCTCAAGGAGGTTTAGTGTGGTTTGCTAGCGTCCTCGAAGAGCTTGATTAATAGATCTTCCGCCGCAGAACGCGGAACTTCAAACTGCTCGAGTTTGAATCATGCGCATCCATGCAGTCAAGTGCAATATAGCAAAACAGGAACTGCAACGGTCAGCAGTGATCCAAAAAAGGGAAGGTTACTCACGCATTCCATAGGCTATTTCAGCTTTGAGATTATGATCTTCATCATCTAGATGCTGTTAACATGGCGACATTCTATGTACCTTAAAAATTTATCACGAGAAAGTGTCCGTAATCAGATAAGCGCATACAACTAAACAATGAGAATACCATTGCTCTATATTGTTACCAGAATGTTTATGGATCAAAATCAGCCTAACGAGCTATTGTTTGCAACTCAGTTACCTTTTTTGGGCTCCTGGCACGAATTTAGAGTGCTCCCTTTCTATCTGTAAATGGACGTCGAGGGTGTACATTACGTGCTTCACTTACGTCGCAAAGCATTCACCCGTTTCGCCGTCCATTCCTCAAACTTGGTCTTGAGAGTTCGCTGCATCGCCTTTCTCTCTCCATTTTTCCAACGCTCTCCCCTCACCTTCACATAGCTTACATGACCGAAGGAGACCAGGAACACCGAAAGGGGTTTCTTCGATTTCTTCGCCAAGGCCCGCATCTTCTTGCCGGCTGATTTCGTATCTCCAAATGGTCCTCTGAGTTTTGAACCGTGGACCACGACGAATGTCTTCGACCACCGCTTCGCCACTCTATACAGCCTATTCAGGTCGGATTCATTCTTCCACTTCTTGTCAAACCCGTATTGCTTTGTTTGAGGATACCCGGCAATCGTAGTTGCGCCGCGGATCACGTTTCCATTCTTCACCTCGAAGACGGCACGATTCTCTCCTTGATATATCTTGAGCGCTCGTTGAGCGTCGAATAAGCGGTTGTAGATACCGATGACCACATTTTTCGCGACGACTACGAATGTACCTTTCTTATTGTTCACTTTCGGCTTCTTAGTTCCTTCCCACCATTGCTTCGCTAGCCGGTACATACGACGAATGTCATCGGGGTTACTCCAGTAGCTATCGAATCCCATCTCTGGCTTCTGAGCGTAGCCTTTGATTATCGTTGGGTCGGAAACAACTGCATTGTCTTCGACTGCAAATATACAGCGAGAGAATTCAGTAGGATAACGTAATGCTTCCATCGCGCTCTGCAAATTTCCATAAGTTTTGGCTTTGGTGTTGCTAACGACTATAAAAGGGCCGCTATAGTTCTTCAATTTGATGAAGCGACGAGCGTACTCGAGAAATGCAATGCGTCTCAATTTGCTCACATTGCCCCATCGGACGTTGAAGTAGTTTTTTGTGTTCTGATTGATGCTGGCGATCCTACGGGGATTCGGGACAACTCTGCCTCTCCTGGCCTGGAAAATGCAGCGAGCTCCCATGTCGGTGTGGAGGAGCACATTCTGAGCCTTGTACAACCGGTTGAAGATTCGGGCTTCGTTGTTGGCGACCGCTATATACTTGCCCGGCAGCTTCATGCGTGCGTACCAAACTCGTGCGATGCGGTACATTCGCTCGATGTCCTCCCCATCATTCCAATACTTGTCGAAGCCATTGCCCATTGTCTGTGCGTACCCCGCTATCATTCCTGGGTTTCGTTGAACTCTGTGACCTTTTACCTCGAAGATGCATCGCGACACCTTTGAGTGGTGATTTCGCAGTTCTTTCATGGCAGGCTTGAGCGTGGTGAATAGCTGCACCACTGCCTCATTTGCTACAACAATGAACTTTCCTCTCCTCATTGGCTTCCTCTTGTGTTGATCTGCGTACCATAGTGCAGCAATTCGGTACATGCGACGAATGTCGTACCAACTATCCCATTGATTGTTGAACCCATTATATGTACTCTGCTCGAAGCCGGCGATTCTGTGTGGATCGGACACCACCTGCTTGTTCTTGACTTCAAATATGCAACGAGAATCTCTCGTGTGCTGTTTCAGTTCTTTCATCGCATCGAATAGTCGAGTATGATGACTGATGATTTTGTTTCCACCAATAACAACGTACTCTCCTCGTTCGTTGGTAGGCTTTTGAGATTCAGGAGCTGGAGAAGGGCTTGTTCTGGACGAGCGTACGAAATTGTAGAGGACAAGTTGGGTTCCAGATCCTGGTCTCTCTTCACACCTTCCTGGCGCGACTAGAGTGATTTTCTTCGTGATCTTCTGCTTTATGCAAATCATACCAGTTGACTTTCCAGGGGTGCACACGAATCCAGCGTGGCAATCACGTGCTCGGCATCGACGCGTGCGCCTGTTAACGAAGTAATAACAAGTTCCAGGTTTGTCTGGAGGAGGAACTTTGGCACAACTGCAGGTCGAAGTAGCATGAGCCTCTGTAACAAAATGCAGAAGCAAGAGGAAGAGTGTAGAGGCAAACAGCTTCTTCATTGTGCTTGCTTCTCCTCGGATTCTTGCTGTGATTGCGAGCTAAGAGGGCACGAAGAAATCATACTTATACTATTTCGAAAAGATTGTCCATGTAATGGGCATCTCATAGCAGTGACGAAATCAACTGAAGCGTAGATGATTTCGTTGCACCTCTAAACGACATGAAAGTTGTTGTAGGTTTTGATTGTGCGATTGAGCCAAGATAGTCGACATGGTAGTGGATAGGATAACATTTATCCACATTAATCCTACTGTTTCTATGGCTATAGTTACCTGTTCTACACCAGCATCTGTGGGAATAATGACTGATTGTCACCTGACGATAAACGCTAAATTTGAGTCTTTAACATTGAACTTGTGCTATATAATTAAACAAACTGTATAGTACTAGTTATTCTCCGAGAATCCTGAGTGGCAATCACTTGATAAGGATGTTTTGAACTTCAAGTTGAGAACGATACGAGAGCAGTACGGACTTTTCCCGTTAACAGATCCAAAGTCCATGCAGAATGATGTCCTAGCTGCTCCAACTAATCAGTGGCTAATGAATTTAGTAACTTCAATTTATATCTTTTGAATGGTTGATATTCAACAGGCCAAACAACTATGCTATGGAAAATCAAATCAAGAACATTTCATTCTGTACCTAGCTCGGCTAGTCGTTTTTTAATTTTTGTATGTTCACAGATATTATCTTTCATGTTTCCAGCTATGCTGTGAATGGCTGAAATGTTTTCTCTTCGATCTTTGAAAATGAATTTATAAGTAAAACATGATGCAGCAATTTTACTTGGCACGGACCGTAAAAGTAGAAAGATGTCAGATGAGAAGAGCAAAGTTTACATTCTATTTATAAAATTCTAGTTGTCCGGCTATTTGCCTTATGAATATTAAAACAGTGCTCCAATAACACATGAATCCGAAAAAACACACTATCCGATTCTCTTCTAGCTCAACAGATAAGGATGATGATTCTCTGACATATTTGTATTGTTTTCTGCGAACATTTTCAATATCTAACTCATAAGGTTTGGTTTTTCTATTTTAGGCAACTTAAAAAGAAAACGCTTTATTATTTATTTTGAAGTGATAACATGGACGAAATTTTCCCTTTTTCTTTGATCTACAATCAAATGGTGCAATTACAATTCAAAGGAACAAAGAAATCTCGTACTTTGCTCAAACTGTTTCAAATTCAAATAGGTTAAAATTTTCTATAGACAAGTCAATATATATAATTTCATGTGCTAATTTTTTAATGGTGAAAAATGACTTGAAAGTACTCTCAGTATACGTAAGTTTATTATTTGTTAATCCTCAGAACATTTAGTGTTTCCTGAGCCCTTTCTGAAGAACAGCCAGAAACCGAACAGAGATTAGCATGAAATATCTAGTCTCCCTGTTTTCGAATCTTTATACAATTTAGCAATAGGCCATTTCTGATAAATGTAGAATGCCGTGTCCAAAATTTCGCAATTCAGCAGATCTTGTTTAACTAACGGCTAGGTACTAGTCGAACCAGACTTAATTTTTCGTTCATGGCGGTCCTTTTAAGCGTCCAAATACCTCACGATCACTTTGTGGAACTTCTGGACCTAGAAAAAAGTTACTTAAGCGAATAGGCTATTGCAGAGATAATAAAGCGAACATATGTGCTCGTACTGTTGTCCCCAAGCCTCAACGTCAGCTAAGTGTGGCATTATGTATTACTAGAATTTTAGAGAAGCTTGTGGCCGAAAAATTAGGAGGAATCATCTGAGAGAAATCTAGCAAAATGATAAAAAAAGATGAATTCTTTCTGCGATGATTTAGTCAGATTGCACCATACTGGTAGGCTTACTTCCAATAAATTGGAATAATTTTCAGTTTCCTTCATTGAATCTAATTATTGATATTTTCTCGTCAAAGGCTTATTCGTCCAACAAAGCTTTGCTGAAAATGATGCCATGTATAACTCGATGGATCGAGAAGGTAGTGATTTTAGTACGATTCTGAGTTAATCGCTGGTTCGAACTATTATTTGAATTATTTTTCTTTACCTCATTTCCTTATCCCAAACAAAAATCTGAAATACTCTGGTAAATTTCGTTGGTAGTTTTACGCAAGTTGAACAAATTCTTCGTTATTTTGGTTTCTTTCCCGTCGAAAAACAAAATGGAGGTAAAGAAAGAAATCAAACTGTTGCTTAAGACCGTTGAAGCAAAAGCACAATATAAAAGAATCTGCGCCAGACAGAAAATATTGATCGTTGGGTGTCCGATTTGAAATATATTTAACTCATGAATCGTTTGTACGAAGAGGGAATACGTTCTAAATCATCGGTTAGAGAGATTCTGAATCGAAATTGCTTGTCATCAAGAACTATTTTTCCGTTGAAAAGATCGCCGTTTACCCATTCCACGTGAAAGTACACTCGAAAAATTATGCTTGCATCAGAAACGATTCAGGAAATAATTTGCTTTTGCACCCAGGTATGTACAGAAAAGTCTTAAACAAGCAAAATGATTCTGCGTTTTTCACTTAAATAATTGGACTTTCATTTTTCAGAAAAATCTTGGATTTAATTTTCCTAACACTGGATCCATATTTAGTTAAATGAAACTAAGCGAAATCTTCAAGCTGGACGAGCGGAAGTAGCAAACAATTCAACTAGGAAAGATGTTGAGTGAGATACTCATGGGCCTGTTTTTTCTGTTGAAAGTCGTTGCAGACATTACTTCATTCAAACCCTGCTTTAATAGAGACCTTAGCAAATAGCCATGTCCTTGCCACATTTCGCAATGATTATTATACTTCAAGTATTTTACAAAATTTCATTCGCCTGAATGTATTACAAGAGTGTTTTTCTGGCATCAAGTATGGAAGATTCCATATTTTTGATATTTCGCTATTCTAATTCAAAAAGCCGGATAAATATATTCCACTTACTTGACAGAGATAAAAGATCTCACCTAATTAATATTGAGCTCAAACACTTTTTTCTCTATTTGAGCTTTTTTCCCCATTTCGGAAGTATCAATATGTAGCGCTGCAATTTTTTGTTCTTTTAAATTATTCTAAATTCATCAAAGTTCTTCAGTTTCGAAACTGTCCATGTTGGAGAATAATCCATGTTTCATGGTCACTCTCAAAATTCTGCAGAAACTGCATTTCGATGAATCTCAGCCGCTTAAATGGTGAACTAGATCCCCCGTCCCTTTATTTTTTGAGTTCTGCTCCAGAAGCACTTCTCGTTTCTTTTTCAGCTACAAGTCTTCATACACGAAATAGTCTCTAAATATTTCACGCGGTCAGAAACAGTAATTTGAAAGGTAGCAAAATTCTAACAGTCTACCCTTTCAAATGCGCAGTGGACCGCTTTAATCAGCGGAGTTATTTTCGTAGCATTGAATTAAGAACGAAGGTTCGCCCATCAATGTACCAACCAGAAACGTCTTTATCCATGGCCGTTTGGTATGAAAGTATATGAACTCAAGATCATACTCGTACTTCTCCTAATTTGCCCATAGCAAGAGTAGACTCTTTCCAATTATACGGATTATTTAATAGTTTAAACGATAGGAGTAATACTGCTACAATGCCAATGAAATCTTATTGCTATTACTCATGTGATAACGCTTGGTCGCGCATCGAAATCAAGCGTTTCAATTGACTTCGTTGTTGCCATTAGATGGTGATTGCGTGGATACTTTTTCCGAAGCATTACAAGTATGAGTTGATTGTTTTCCGATTAGCTCACCACCATAACGAGAGACAAAGCAGTACAACGTAATGAAAAAGCTGCTTGCTTCAGCAGTCTGTCTACTGCTTCTACGTTTCGCCACAGAGACTCATGCCAAGCCGACCTGCAATTGTGCTAAACTTCCTCCGCCAGACAAACCCGGAACGTGTTATTACTTCATTGACAGCCACAAGTCTAGATGCCGAGCGCGTCCTTGTCGTCCGGGATTTGTGTGCACCCCTGGGAAGTTTACCGGTTTGACGTGCATGCACCGCAAAATCAGGCGGAAAGTTACTCTAGTCGCGACAGGAAAGTGTATTGAGGAATCAACTTCTGGAACCCAGCTTATTCTTTACTATTACGTCGGGTCTCGTCGTGGATCAAATCCGGCTCCGCTCCTGCGCCCTGGTATTGTTCCATATGCTCATCCCCCACCACAACCTCGTTCACCCAGACCAAGCCGTTCTCCAACTCCCGAATCCAAAAAGCCGACAAACCAACGAGGTGAATACGTAGTCATTGGAGGAAACAAAATCATTAGTCATCACACTCGACTATTCGATGCCATGAAAGAGCTGAAACAACACAAGAGAGGGTCTCGTTGCATATTTGAAGTGAAGAACAAGCAGGTAGTGTCGGATCCACACAGAATCACCGGTTTTGAGCAGAGTCCACTTAATGGGTTCATCAATCAATGGGACAGTTGGTACGACATTCGTCGCATGTACCGCATTGCCGCACTATGGTATGCGGATCAGCACAAGAAGAAGCCTGTGACGAAAGGCAAGTTCATTGTTGTAGCAAATGACGCAGCTGTTGACTTATTCTATAAGCTCGAACCTGCAATGAAAGAACTGCGAAATCACCACGCAAAGGTGTCGCGATGCATCTTCGAGATGAAAGGTCACAAAGTTCAACAAGACCCAGGAACTATTGCTGGGTACGCTCAGACAATTTATAACGGCTTTCGACAAGTATTGGAATAATAAGGACGACATCGAACGCATGTACCGCATCGCTCGAGTTTGGTACGCACGCATGAAGCTGCCCGGCAAGTACATAGCGGTCGCCTACAAAAACGCCCGAATCTTCAACAGGTTGTACAAGGCTCAGATTGAGCTTCTGCGCGCGAACAGAGGAGCTCGCTGCATTTTCCAGACCAGAAAGGGCCGAGTTGTTCGGAACCCTCGTGAGATTGCTGGCATTGAGCAGAATACAGAAAACTACTTCAATGTTCGGTGGGGCGATATGAGGAAATTGCGACGTATCGCTTTTCTCGAATACGCTCGTCGCTACATCCATCTGGAGAACTACAAAGGTCCGTTTATTGTCGTCACTGACACCGCAGCCAAGAAGTATGGGACCTTGCATAGCGCGATGGAAGCATTGCATTATCCTACTGAGTTTTCCCGTTGCATATTCGCAGTTGAGGACAATGCTGTTGTTCCTGACCCAACGATAATCAAAAGGGTACGCCCAGAAGCCAGAAATGGGATTCGATAGGTACTGGGGTGACTCTGAGGACATTCATCGCATGTATCAGATAGCGGAGAAATGGTGGGAAGGAACTAAGAAGCCAAATGTGAACAACAAGAGAGGCCAATTCGTGGTTGCAGTGAAAAACGTGGTTATCGGTATGTATAACCGTTTGCTTCCCGCTCAGCGAGCGCTCAAGATATACCAAGGAGAGAATCGTGCTATGTTCGAGGTGAAGAATGGAAAAGTGTTGCGAGATGCATCAAAGATTGCCGGGTACTCACAGACAAAGCAATACGGGTTTGACAAGAATTGGGAAGATGAAGCTGAGCTGAAGAGATTGTATGGAGTGGCGAAGATGTGGTCGAAGACATTTGTCGTGGTGGAAGGCAAAAAACTCCGAGGAAAATTCCCAAATAAGAGATCAGCGGCCAAGAGGCTGAGGGCTTTGGCGAAAAAATCGAAGAAACCTCTTTCGGTCTTTCTTGTTTCGTTCGGTCATGCAAGTTATGTGAAGGTGAAGGGAGAGCGTTGGAAAAAGAGACAGAGAGAAGCGATGCGGAAAACGCTCAAGGCCAGGTTAAAGAAATGGAACGCGAAAAGAGTCAAGGCTCTGCGACGGGAGTGAAGAACGTAGATAGCCAGGAGAGAGTACTAACAACAATGGTGTTGAATGAGACTAAGGTCAGTAGATGGAAAATTGAATGCAGTTCTCTATTCATTGCGCAATATTTTCCTGTACCGGTACCGTACGTGAGAATGCTGGTGAAAAGAATAAACGAACTGTAAGATACGATTGCTGCAAACGGTAAACGTACACTGAATACGGAGGCAGAATACCTTTTTACTCGTTGTTATATACCCTCCTTACTTGACATTCCTATGGATATATATTTGATTTGCGACATTCGACCTACTGCAACCGGAAGGACTTTTATGAAAGGAACAGGAGCTCCACTGTATCCTTAAATTTGGCAAGAAACTATTTTTGTTTTCTACTATGTTCCCTTAGTATCGCCTATACCCTGGCCAGCCACTTACGTCCAGTTGCATTGAATAATCCATCTGACGAATCGGTCGTCTATTTCTTGCGAATCCTCGCGGCATAAACTACAGTGAATCTTGTCTATAGATAAAAAGACCATGCAACTTGCTTCGATATTTCGATATCAATTACTTTCGAAATTGTGAATTGCTGATATTCGAATTGATGAATCTCCTTTCAAACTTGACACAGATATAAATGACGATGTTTATGGTTAAAGAACAATTTACTTTCAGGTTGTAATTCATCTCTCGCGTTTCACAACAAAAATTGGTGGGAAGCATCGGACAAGCAGAAATCAGGCAAAAGGTTAGCTAATACCTCATAATTCGAAAGATAATATTAAAATCATTCTAGCCATTCGCAACGAACATATGACATTTGCTAAGTTCAAATGGAAACACAGGAATTGTCAGTATGAAGCCCAGTTGCTTTTATGGATTTATATAAACTAGAAGGGAACCAGAAAAATTCTATGAAGCAAATCACGTTAATGACGCTGAGCTATGACGAAAAAATACAGCAGAAACGTTGTGTATCACTTCAGAAAGTGGATTCGATGAAATTTCATTCGCGAAGTATGCCTCAAAATACGTTGGTGAGCAGAGAAGTCTATTGATAACAAACATGGTCGAATGTATCCAGCGAAACTAGAAGTGCATGTTCGTTTGAGTGCTTTCGCGTCGCACTAAAAGAAACAACTCGAATCATAGCAAAATAACCGCAACATCCTTTTGATTTTGTAGAATATGCAAAATGTCGAATAGAATAAGAGTGTCATAGGCACCAATAGCCGGAGAATTGATTTTTTGCATCTGTGCACAGTGCTGCAGTAGCCGTAATTCCTGTCCCAGCATCAAACCTGATCTCAAAACACATCATGATCCGGTAAAACGCGGTGCACTAAATATAAATTTGATGCAGATCTACAACTTTACGTTCATGTTTCATCTAGAAACAGAACATGGCGCCACGAAATCAGAGACGTTCAATACTATTAGATTTAATACGTGTTTATGAAATGAAATTGCCAGGCTATTTGATGAGTTGATTTGTTCATCATGAAGATAATCTTAGTGTCGCATCCGCAGCTTAGTCTAATTTTGGAGCCCAATTAGTGCTAGACGTACGAGTTATGTTTGGCGATAATCGGCCGTGTTAGTTTC
>JAAUYH010055736.1_pt1 | contig 11499 bp, 14 predicted proteins | sample 7278061 | NCBI WGS metagenome assembly JAAUYH01 (sample SAMN14350203, study PRJNA611818) | marine sediment metagenome | isolation source: surface marine sediment (0.6m) | place: French Polynesia: Moorea | collected 2018-08 | reverse complement strand
GATTTACCTCCTAGTGCCTTGAGTGTCGGCGCAGATTTAACCATACAGTCAACTCATAAAGTTTTGAGTGCTATGACTCAAGCTTCGATGATGCATTTACAAGGTAAGAGAATTGAGCCGCAACGAATTAGTAAAGCTTTGCAATTAGTCGAATCCACTAGTCCGAGTTATATTTTACTAGCTTCTCTCGATGCTGCACGACAACAAATGGCATTACAGGGCAGAGATTTAATAGAACAAACAATAGAATTAGCCCAATCAGCGAGAACCAGATTAGCAAAAATCAAAGGTATAGAACTATTAGAATTTTCGACCCAACCAGGATTTAGTTATTTAGATTCAACTCGTCTCACAATTAATATTTCTCAACTGGGAATTACTGGTTATGAAGCCGATGAAATTCTCTGTGATAAACTAGGAGTTATTTGCGAACTTCCCTTACTGGAACATCTGACTTTTATTATTTCTCTGGGCAATATTAACCAAGATATTGAGCAACTGGTAATCGCGATCAAAACTCTTGCTAATTCTTATGATGTTTCTAAATCTTCCTCTGAGTATTTAACTCTTGAATCTTCTTGGCAAGAGTCTCCTCATCTAGAAATATCACCACGCAAAGCTTATTTTGCAGCTACTGAAACTATTCCTTTACAACAAGCACGCGATCGCATTTCTGGAGAGTTGATTTGTCCTTATCCCCCAGGTATTCCGATCTTAATGCCTGGGGAAATTATTACTCAAGACGCGATCGCTTATTTACAAGAAGTATTGAGTTCTGGAGGAGTTATTACTGGTTGTAGTGATGATACTTTGGAAACGGTACAAGTTATTAAGTAATTTATTTTTCTAGTGCAAGCAGATATTATTTATCCTGTTATTGAACCATTGGTAGAAGCAATTACAAATTTTCAATCTCAACCAGAATTATCGAAGTTTTTCAGTGGAGTTGCTGGTCATTGGAGATTTTCTGGTAAGTTTTGCTTGATTGGATTTGAGCAAGCCATTCTGTAAGCCACTGCGATGGGAATTGAGCAGTTTCAAGGGTAAGTTGGTTCTCGTGATGTTGACCGATGAGACATTCCCATTGCAGATTGATATCGATGAGAATTTCTCTTAGCAATTGAGCAGTGCTACTTTGATCATCTCGGAACTCTCCTTCCAAGAGTATCCATTGCTGTGTATCCGCCCATTGAGCAAGATCGGCGCTAGTAATAAGGTGGTGTAGGGTATCTTTGAGGTTTTGCTCTAGTTTGGTCAGTATAGAAATAGTTGATTTGATTTGGTTTACCATCTTTCAACCTCTTTTTTAGTTTCAGGATTGATTTCGATATGGCCTAGATCTTGTGGTGTTTTTGGATGAATACGAATAACTCTGTTTTGGGCATCGTAGCTTTCATACCAGGTACGAATAGGCTTTCCAGTTATAATACTAACTTCTACAACAAGACGGGCACCGACTGTTCGACCTAGAGTTTTGGCTGGTTTGTATTTGCCATAGTAACGAATACGTTGGTTAGAGAGAACTTTGAAGAAATCATAGATTTTGATACGTCGATCATGCTCTGGGACAGTATTAAGATCAATTTCTCCCATTGTAGGCGTTTACTTAGTCGGAAACGTGCAGGTACTTAGTTAACGCTAAAATATATAGGCGCAATTTGACGAGAACTTAGCTAATAATTTCTAATGTAACATCAATTGCGATCTCAGGTTGAGAAAATTAAGAACTTACCAATCAAAATCGACCGCGAAAGCAGATATTATTTATCCTGTGATTGAACCATTGATAGAAGCGATCGCAAATTTTCAATCTCAATCAGACTATCGAGATAATTGTTATCAAGAATAGATTCATTATTTATAGAATGGTACGATAATTCAATGAGATTACCTACTGAATTACCTTTACTAGAAGCTTTGTGCTGGAATATTGAATAGCCTTATCAATTGTCTACTGAATATATGTTGGGGATTTATCAAAGATATTGGCGATTTAATGGAGTATTAGCTAATCCTAGCCAAGAAGAAATTACTTTTATTAAAGAACTTATTAATTATAATAATTCTTATCGTTTAATGACAGAAAAAATAGAAAAATCACAACATTATAATTATGTTTTAGAGATTTTGCAAAGCCTGAACTATCAATTATTAGAAGATTGTCAAGTTGATCTAGCTGGTGGAGCTTTAAGTAATTTAGAATTAGGTCACTATAGATATAGTCAAGGTATAGATTTTATTTGTTCAGATATTCAAGGTTACCGTAATTTACGACTCCAAAATTTATTTAGTAAGCTAGATAAAATTCAATTGACTTCATCTTAGAGATTAAACAATAAGCAATTGAGATAATGAACAATATTAAACTAATTTAGTAGATTTACGCTCGTTTTCACTTATTATTTGCGATCGCGGAAAAGAATGATTCTTAGTTATTAATGCGATCGCTAACAAAAGAAATAACCTTCAATGCTTATCTGACAAAGCATTGAGCGATACATACTAAATTAATTGATTGAGAACCAAAAATTTTCTGCGGGATCTAGGGTTTAAAGTTTAGTATTTTTAGTGGTATAGTTGACTGCATAGTAAGCTGTGCGCTTTATTTAAAAACCGTGGTTTTTTCTTAGAGACAAAATATAAATATGATCATTATTAGATTACCTTTAGTTGTTTACATATTTTTGATAAATAATATTTTTTGATCGCTTTTTTTTGACAAGTGAGAGTACTTAAAATTTGTTCTTTAGAACTCCTATCTTCCAAGACATTAATAACTAGAGTTAAGAAACTAACAAAAAATTCATAAAACACAACTAATTCTTCATCATAACTCCATCAAAAAAATCGTGATATTGCGTATATTAGATATATAGAAAAAAGAATTAATAACTAATTTTAATAAACTAATTTCTAAATTATAAATTCTCTCTTTCCCTTATGTATTGTGTGTTTGACTTCTTGACCTCTCTGTTGCTATAGAGAGGTCTTTTATTTAAAAGAAATTAAGGTAAATAAACTTATTCTTTCTGCATAGCGGTATTAGTGGCCTGCGTACCCGAAGTGCGTCGAAGAAAGAAACGTCAACTAAAAATTATTCAACACTTAACCAACTAAACATCTCTGTAACAGATAATTGCCAATCTTTAAGGCTCTCTAAGACAGGTAAAATTTCTTCATCTGATTTAATTTCTGGCAATTGATTCGGCTTAAATATCATCACTGATTCATCTTCAGGGTCAATTAACCAGCCTAATTCTGTTCCTTGTTTCATACAAAACAGAATTTTTTTGATCACTTTGTTCGCAGATTGTTCAGGAGAAAGAATTTCGATCACCCAATCAGGATGAAGTTTAAATTTATTGGCAATTCTTCCTTGTTCTGTTTTTGGAATACGATTCCAACTAAAGACTGTAATATCTGGAACAATAGAACGTTCCCCAAAAGTACATCTTAATTCAGTAAAAGCATGAGCAATTTTATTCGGTAAAACAACTTCATTAATAGCTGTTCCAAGACGAATTTGTAAGATACTATGTTCTCCTTGGGGCATAGCTTTTTGTTCAATTTCTCCATTGACATATTCACTGGCAGGTTTCGTTTCAGGAAGTTCTAAAAATTCTTCTAGGGTGAAATTTTGTCTAGTTTTATGAACAGTAACCATTTATGAGCTCCTTTTTCTTAAATTTTAACTGCTACTAGACTTGGTTCCCGTCATGCCCACAGACAAGCGATCTATACTTAATTAAACAGCGATCGCGATAAACTTTATGTTGGTACTTCTACTAATTGTACTATTTATTATGCTTTGCCGAGCCCCGAAGATGCACCAGTTACTAATGCCACTTTTTTAGTTTGCATAATTATTACTTCTGTGTCGGTAACTCTAGAGGAATTGCGCCCATTGCTCCAGTCCGAAAATCATGGAGTAGTTGACGGGCGACTCTTTCTTTATCATTTTGATAGCGTTTTTCCGCCAGAGTATGAATATAAGCTTCTCCAGTGATTGATTCTGGGTCTAGGCCATAACGAGCTTGTAAAATATTGCCAAAATCTAATTCCATCATGAAATCAACCATGGCTGCAGCGACTAATTGATTATCATATGAAGCCTCGCCAATATCTTCACAGATTGCTAATTTGACCGCATTTTCCTGGTTATGCAATTTCCAGGGGATTACTCCAGGAGCATCCAAAAGTTCAATTTCTTTAGATATCCTCACCCATCGTAGTTGTCTAGTTACCCCTGCTCTGCGTTCACTAACTACAATTTTCTTACCTACTAATCTATTAATTAAAGCAGATTTACCCACATTAGGAAAACCCATGACCACGGCACGCACGGGACGAGGGCGCATTCCGCGATCGCGTCTTCGCTGGTTCATAGCCGAGCCAGCAGCTTGGGCGGCACTTTTAACAGCTTTAATGCCTTTGCCCTGTTTAGCATTCGTAAAATAAGTCTTTGTTCCCTGATTTGCAAACCATTCCAGCCATTGCCTCTGGATGGATTCGGGAATCATATCCATGCGATTGAGAATCGATACTTTTGGTTTCTCCCCAATCCAATCGGCTACTTGAGGATGATGGGATGCTAAGGGAATCCGAGCATCTTTGACTTCTAATACCACATCTACTCGTTTCAATTGCTCTTTAAGTTGTTTTTCTGCTTTAGCAATATGACCTGGGTACCATTGGATAGAGGGAGAAGACATGGGTTGTAGTTATTTAAGATAATTTACCGTAGACCTAGCCAAGCAAGTAAGCCTTTTCCTGTAAGATACTCGATTACGATGGATAAAGTAAAACCTATCATAGCTGCTCTACCATTAAGTCTTTCGGCGTATTTGTTAAAACCAAACTTCGGCTCTTCTAGTTTTGGGGTAACTGTTGGTTGAGTTTGAGTCATGGAACTATAAACCTCTTAGTTAAAAATTATTTACAAAACTTTACTTGTAAATTCATGTTAATAAATTTTCTCTAAGTTACGCAAATCTCGTAGAGTATCAACTTTGTTTTGATAGCTAAGCAAAATTAATAATCTTAATAAGATCTAATTATTTAAGTAAACAAGAGCTTCGCAAGCGTCAATTTATTTTGTAAAGCTACATGTAGAACTTGCTTGTATTATTGCAGCCAATCAACTATTCTGGCTATATATGATGAAGCATATTTAAGTAATAATAATAAATGAGCAAAGATGTCAAATTCCAGCGGTAACCGCATGTCGCGCTCAATGCGACAAAGTCTTATCGGTTTGATGCTTCTGGTCACTCTAGGCTTTTTGGGACTAGTGATTGTATGGTTAAGAAATTTTAGTTTGGGCAATCGCAACTACAAAGTTACGATTGTTTTTCCTAATGCAGGTGGTATGACCCAAGGAACTAGAGTAGCTTATCGCGGGGTTAGGATCGGCCAGGTAGCAACTGTTGAGCCAAAACCAGAAGGTGTAGATATCGGGGTCACGTTGTCGGCTAATCGTCTTATACCCAGTAACTCCAGAATTGAAGCCACCCAAGCTGGGCTAGTTGGTGAAACTTCGATTGATATTACTCCTCTTCAGTCTCTTCCTTCCACTCAAGATATTGCTGGTCCTCTAGATCCCAAATGTGATCAGTCACTAATTATTTGTAACGGTTCAGTTTTACAAGGGCAAGGAAAGCTGGATGTCAATACTTTGATTCGCTCTTTAGTAAGAATTGCCAATATTATAGGCGACCCATCAACAACTACTGCATTTAGATCGGTTCTTCAAAATGCCACTAATTCTCTAAGCGATATTTCTGATTTGTTAGACCAGGCCAAAGAAAGTGGTGGTTTCGACAATCTCAACTCGACTTTATCTTCATTAGATCAGGCGGCTGATGAAGTAACTCTATTGCTTCGAGAAGTAAGGGAGAAGGATGGTGTAGATAAGATAAATTCTACTTTGACTTCAGTAGGCGGAGCAGCAGAGGAAATCAGAATCTTTTTGGCGGATAATCAAACTAATTTAGCTGTGACCCTAGAAAATATTACTCAAACCAGCGACGAGATTCGATTAACTTTCAAGAGTTTAACTCCGATCCTGCAAAAAGTTGAACAGGGAGAAATAATAGATAATCTAGAAGCCTTAACCGCTAATTTACGGGATTTTTCTGCTAATCTCAACGATCCTGAAAACATAATATTGCTTGAAAAGACGCTTAATTCGGCTCGCTCTACTTTTGAGAATCTCCAAAAAATCACTTCTGATGTCGATGAATTAACAGGGAATCCTCAGTTTCGTGAAAATATTGAGAATCTAATTCGGGGATTACGCAATCTTATTTCTTCAACGGAACTACTTCAGCAACAATTAGAATATGATCGCGCTTTTAAAAGCCTCGCTTCAGAAATCGCTAAAATAGAATTAGAAGGCAATCTTACTCCTAATCAACAACAACCTCAACAACTGCCTGATCCGAGTATTCAGCAAGATATCAACAAGTCCTATCCTCAGCCATGAGTTCCCAACTAATTTTCAAGAGAATTTTTACCTTATTTGCGATCGCTGTATTGCTTCCTGTCGCTGGGTGTAAATCTCCCCAGAAAGCTAATGAAGTTTCCCAGCCAGAAACACCAGTTGTTACTTCGGCTCTTCCTAGTCCTTGGCAAAAATTAAAATTGCTGCGAAGTCTGCAAACTGATTCAACTCCCATTGTATCAATTACTATAAGTCCTGACGGTAAAACTATTGCTGCTAGTAGCTTTAGTGGTGAAGTTAAAATGTGGGATTTAGAGTCTGGCGAATTGATTCTAGAAGCAAAGCTCAAAACAGAAATTAGATCAATTCGCTTTAGCCCTGACAGCAAATTTGTTGCCTCTGGCGATTCTGAGCGCAATGTTAACCTTTATGATTTTGAAACACGGGATCTGATACGAACTTTGCAAGGTCATGAATCTGTCGTCGAATCTATAGACTTTAGCCCTGATGGCAAAACTCTCGTCAGTGGTAGCTGGGACCAGACTGTTAAGCTATGGGCAATTGGGACGGGAGAATTGCTTCAAACTTTAGAAGGAAATCAAGATATGGTAACGGCTGTAGCTTTTAGTCCCGATGGACAATTTATTGTTAGTGGTGCTTTTGACGGCAGTATCAAATTGTGGAATTTAGATGAATTAGGAACTCCTCGGGCTTTTGCTGGTCATTTTGACCCGATCCAAAAAGTACGATTTGATCCCAACGGTAAGTTGATAGCGAGTGCCAGCACTGACGATACGGTCAAAATATGGGAATTGTCTAGCGGGCGCGTAGTTCATGCTTTAACAGGTCATTCAGATGTGGTTACAGATGTTGCTTTTAGTGGAGATGGTCAAATTTTGGCTAGTACAAGTCAAGATAAAACTATCAAAATATGGAGTGTGGCCACTGGTGAACAAATTAATACTCTCACAGGAAATTTTGTGAAAGCATTAGTGATCGCGCCTACTAATCGATTTCTGGTCACTGGCGATCAAGATGGTCAAGTTCAAGTTTGGCAGGTTGAGCAACCAGAGTAATGCTTAGTTATTTGGCGATCGCATTTTTTGTTCATTGTCTGCATTTAATTTGGAAAGAGCCTGAGTAGTTTTGGATGAGAGATTTCATTATGAAGAACAGCAGAACTCCATTTAGTAAATGCCAAAGAAAATGAGTCCCAACTTTCCAGTAAGGGCAAATTGCCAAGTCAATAGTACGAAAAAATAGAGCAAGCAAAAAAATCCCCGTCGCAGCTAACAGCAAAAAACGATCTCGTTTCTTTTGTTGCCAATGATAAAGTCCTAATCCCAAGAGGGTTAAAATTCCTGGGGCGTAAACAATCGAGCCATTTAATATTTGTTTGAATTGAAGAGTTACAATAATTGAAATCAACAGTAAAACTACCAAAAACACCGCCCACATACTTTTGAGTTTTATCACCTGGCGACTGTAAACCCATAAATAGGCTATTTGGAATACAGCAATGGGAATACTATCTAGTAGTTTGGCGAATGGTGTTGCCAAAGTGTGAAAGAGGCTGCTGCCAATTCCAATGGCAATTAGCAAACTAATTAGTAGTCTAATGGCAAGGGATAGTGAACCCATACGATGGGCGAAGTACCAGGATGCCCAAGCAGCGAGGAAAAATGAGATATTGGACAAAGCGTTGATTGGTTCAGCCCATAAACCCGAACCAACACGTTCACAGTAGAGGTCTATCATAATCTTTGTCTTCCCGTCTCAATTTTTTTCCTTTTATCTTACGTGTGACTGGTTTACTTTGTTATCAAACTCTAGAAGAGTAAGGAACAACGTCTATCTGGTTTGTTTGCCAGCCAATTTGCGATCGCGAAAGTTATCTCTAAGCAAATCGCATTAATGTACTTTATAAACTTATAAATAACAGATATTTTTGTGTCAAAATTAAAATTCTGATACATTTTAATCCAGATTATGTTTAGTAAAATGAGTATTTTTAAGAAAGAGTAGTTATTTCTTCTTAGAGCGATTTTTACGGCGCGCTTGTTTCTGCATTTTGTTTTTGGCTCTTTTTTTAGCTTTACTCTTGGAGTTTGATTGTTTTTCGGGAACTAGCTTTAACTTTCCAATACCTTGAGGTTTAATTCTTTTTATTTGCGGTTTTTCTTCTTGAAAGCAATACCACCATTCCATTTCTGAAATTGTGTCTTCAATCAAGGAATAATGTTTATCTTTACGAAGCTCTTCTAAGGTGGCATCTTTACCAAGTTTAAGATAGTAATCCACATCTTCTTGACGAATAAAAAACAGCTCAATCAAATCTGACTCAAAGGCTCGATCGATATGTTCTTTAAGTTCCAAAGGATAAAGTCTTGCACTATTGGAAACTAAAGTTGTCCAGATAAAGGCAGGTTCTCGTTCAAAAGAGCGTTCTTGTTCGAAACGGTTTGTGAAAAGTTCTGCAAAATATTCAATGACTGACTCTCTAGAAATAATTCCCTGGGCGACTAAAACCACTAAAGATCTTAGGGCAGCGCTTCTAACATATTCATTGATTTGGGTGTTTTCGATTAGTTGTTTAACAGGTTCAATATTGCCGTTGCTAACATTTGCGAGAATTCTTGCCAAATCTTCAGTTACAATGTCTCCTGTCACCTCTAACGTTATTTCTCCTGGAGCTGAGAAAAACTCGATTATTAGAGGATAAGCTTTGGTTTCCTTGAACTGTGCCAATAAATACATGGCATAGATATGCAATAAATAGTCAGGGAGCTCTACTAATGCTTCTAGATTATCTTTCCATTTTTCTAAGGTTTCTAACAATATAGGAGTAATGGCTTCGCGTTCTTCAATAGCTCTTGCTATGGCTTGGCGAGGAAATTTTCCAGTATTCTCTTCTAGTTCAGCTATTATTTCGGTTAATTCCATAGAGGCAATTGGTTGAGACTAGTCGGCCTAAACATAATTCTTAGATAGTAATCCTTTTCTACTTACATATTGATTTTTATGTGTCAAAATTAAAATCTTGAAACAAAAAGGGATACAATCTTGATGCTGATTGAAGGAAAAAAATACACTTATCGTCAATTAATGGCAGAAACGGGCTTGTCTCGAAGTACTCTTCATCGCAGAATTAAGGCTTTGAAGGATTCAAATGTACCAATTACTTTGGGAGCGATCGCGAAATTTCCCACTAATTGGGCGTTTCATGATGAGGAAGGAAATTATTATTCATCGAAAACTAATTACGCGATCGCAAAAAGGATTCCCTATTATCAAATGTTTCAAAATTTGAATTCTGAAACAAAAGAGCAGGATTAAAAGTAATTTTCGATTCGGTATTTATAAATTCCTATTTTTGTTCCCCCAGAATTGGGGGCTAGGGGGCTTAGATCTATAAGATGTGGAAGAGAGGGAAGCAACAGAGAGATAGTGTAGTGTGGGAAGACCAAAGGAGCTAAAGAAGAACTACAAAGAGGGGTATTTGGACGAAGGCGGAGGTAGATAACTACGCTGTTGATGGGAATTGTCCAGTTGAGAAAAATTTTAGGTTTGTCCGTGTCAATGCCCACGCTACAAGAGCTAATCTTCATCTGCGATCGCACTAACGATAAACATCCCCTCGATGGCCAACCTTGACAACCAAAACGAGTAATCGATCATCTTGAACGTTGTAGATGACTCGATAGTCCCCAACACGAATTCGGTAGAGATTTTCTTCTCCTTTTAGCTTCACTACTCCCTCGGGACGAGGCTCAGTAGCTAAAGCATCAATCTTTGGTTGAATCCGTTTCTGCTCTTAGAAAGGCAATGCTTTAAACTGTTTAGCAGCCTGCTTCACAAATTCAATGTGGTAGCTCATAACCCAACTTCTGCTTTTAAAGCATCCCAGGCTACAGTGCCTTCAGTGCTAACTGATGCTAGAGCAGCGCGGGCATCTCGAAGATCTTCATTGTCCTGCTCTTGTTTGGCCTTGAGGAAATGCAGAAAGTCAAGGACTTCTACAATTACTGGTTCAGGCGTGTCGTCTAGTTCTTGGATAAGTAATTCTTTGGGTGTCATCATTTTCCTATCGTAAGATTCCATCTAACAGCATACTTGCTATCAGGTACTCTAAACGTGATCGCCCCATCTCGTACTCAAATCCGAACGCATCTCCCGATCACCTACCTAAATTGTATGTGTAGCAAACATTCTTTAATTTGGTATGAGATACATAAGGCTCTGTTTTAGGGAATAGGGAAGGCACACCAAGGTGTAATGAGAAACGCTATATTTCTGATTTGTCTTTTTTGGGTTGGCAAAATGTGTACAAATTGTTCACATTTTTGTTCGCATCTCTCGACGAGAAGGAGATTTATTGTTTTTGCTAGATCGCGTTTGGGCTTTTGATGAACTTTATAAAGAATCAAGTTGGGTTTGGTTAAAGGGGAAGCTATATTCTCAACCTTTTACCTATAGTTTTTTACTCTAAATACAACTCCTCGAACTGACGTAGATTATGTTTTTTGATTCTGTTTTGCCTGACAAATGAGCAAGATACAATGAACAGTGTATGAATGCTTACTGGTAACTGATAACTGAAATAGTGGCTATACCTAAACATATTCTTGACAAAATAAGAGAAGTCCAAGAGAAACAGCTCAAGGAATTAGATTTGAGTAACGAAATATTGATCGAAATTCCCGAGGAGGTTTTTGAGTTAGAGCAGCTAGAATCCTTAAATTTGAAGAATTGTTATCTCAAGAAAATACCTGAAGCTATTCTTCAACTGAGAAGTTTAAAATCTATCAATTTAATTGGTAATCGCTTGTTGGAAATTCCTGAACTGATTGTTAGGCTGCCAAGTTTGACTTTTTTGGAATTTAGTTGGAAACCATCACAGGAAATGCCTAGCTGGGTTGAGAAGATACCAGAGCTGGGTCTTAATTTAAGAGAGCGTGTTTGATAATTGATAACTAGGTAGACACTGGGGTTGGAGAACTGTAAGTTAAACGTCTTAACATAAGATTTATCATGACGATATAAATCATAGTTTCACT
>JAAUYH010040231.1_pt1 | contig 11500 bp, 10 predicted proteins | sample 7278061 | NCBI WGS metagenome assembly JAAUYH01 (sample SAMN14350203, study PRJNA611818) | marine sediment metagenome | isolation source: surface marine sediment (0.6m) | place: French Polynesia: Moorea | collected 2018-08 | reverse complement strand
TCGATCGCAGTTGGTACAATCGGGCTGTAGTAGAAAAGGTGATGGATTTTTGCACCTATGAAGAATATAAAGAGTTTCTTCGTTCTTGTCCTCAATTTGAATGTATGCTCATACGTTCGGGCATTATTCTGATTAAGTATTGGTTTTCAGTTAGCGATAAAGAGCAAGAACGCCGTTTTCAAGCCAGAATTGACGATCCCACTAAGCGATGGAAGTTAAGTGATATCGATTTAAAATCACGGGAAAAATGGATGGAATATTCTAAAGCCAAAGATGATATGTTTGCTTCTACCGATATTCCTGAATGTCCCTGGTATGTAGTAGAAGCCGATGATAAAAAACGCGCCCGCTTGAATTGTATCAGTCATCTTTTGAGTATGGTACCTTACAAAGATTTGACTCCCGAACCATTTAAATTACCACCCAGACAAAAAGTACTGCATTCTAACCGTCCCCCTATAGAAACGCAAACTTTTGTCCCTCAATTATATTAATGTCTTTTATCCTTTGTCTTTTGTCTTTTGTCTTTTGTCCTTCGTTTTTTGACCAATGACCAATGACCAATGACCAATGACCAATGACCAATGACCAATGACTAATGACCAATGACCAATGACTAATGACTAATGACTAATGACTGATGACTGATAATTGTTTACCTTCTGGTTGTGTTTTGCGTCGTGCTACGGTTGAGGATATTTGGTCAATTCGGAAATTAGTGTTTGCTGCTAAACTCGATTTTACTCAGTTACGTTGGCAACAGTTTTGGTTAATCGAACAAGAAGAAAAAATAATCGCTTGTGGACAGTTGCGTAATTTTACGGATGCTCAAGAATTAGGTAGTTTAGTGGTTGAATCTTCTTGGCGCGGACAAGGTATAGGTGGTTATCTTACTCTTCATTTGATTCAACAAGCTAGTAAACCTCTATATCTCGAATGTATAGGGCAAAAATTAGCTAATTTTTACTCTCGTTATGGGTTTGAGATAGTTACTTGGCAAGAATTACCGCGATCGCTTAAGTTTAAGTTTGGTATTTCTCAACTAGCTAAAACTTTGATTCGTCTGCCTGTATTTTTCATGCATTGCGATCGAGCTTCGATAATATCTCGACATTAAATATGGATATAAATAAGCTTATAATACGCCCAGAAAAACAATTAGATTATCGAGCGATCGCCGAAGTAAATAACTTAGCATTTAAGCAAGAAGAGGAAGCGAAACTAATAGAACGAATTCGTCAAACTACTTCATGACGAGCGCCAATGGGAGCGAGCAAAAGTAATTTATCCTTCAGCTTTTCGGTCATAAAAAATATAATTTGATTCGCGGTCTTTATGAATAAATCTGCTACTATAATCACCGAAACACCACGATTGATACTCCGATATTTTACTCATGATGATTTAGATGCTTTAGCTCCTATTCTTGCCGATCCTCAAGTAATGTATTTTTCTGCCAGAGGAATACAAACAAGAGAACAAACTAGAAAGTTCATTAATTGGATACTTTCATCTTATCAAGAAGCAGGATTTGGTTTATATGCAGTGATTTATAAAGATAATTACCAATTAATTGGGTTTTGTGGTTTGCTTGTTTGGGAGTTAAAACCACAACAAGAAGTAGAAATAGGCTATCGATTTGCTACTAAATATTGGGGTAAAGGATTGGGAACAGAAGCAGCAATAGCAGTCCGAAATTATGCTTGGAATCAATTAGATTTAAATCGTTTAATTTGTATTATTCAACCCGAAAATAAGCGTTCTATTCGTGTAGCCGAAAAAATAGGGATGAAATATGAAAAAAAAACTATATTTATAGATTTAGAGGTGGTAATTTATAGTATGTCCAAGTCTGTAGCTCGTCAAAAAGAAACTAAAATTATTAATGATGCTTAATGAATTAGATGAAATTACTAAAGAAATATATCGTCAATACAAACCTGCCCTCAAATATATTGGTATAGACTTTTCTCAAGAGGAAGTACAAGAAGCAATAATTAATTGTTACTTTGGTTTAGAAGAAGCATTTCAAGCAGTTATTGTTTATTGGAAATATAAAAAACAAAATCAAGAACAATTTTATCCTAATGCAGCTTTAATCGAAGCACTGAATGAACATTGGAAGCCTTTTGATTGGCACGATAAATACTTAGAAGATTCTCGCTTTAAAAGCCCCTGTCTTTTATGGTGGGAAGAGGCTGGAAATATTTGGGGACGAGAAATTAGAAATCAACTTATTGCTGATGTTAATGAAACTAATTGGGGAGACGAATATATATTGCTTCAAAATGGAGAAAAAATTTCTTTGAAAATCGCCAAACTCAAAGGTTGGGATTGGGTGAAAAATTACGCTCAATCTCAGATGTGAGTTCGTAGTAATAACTAATAACTAATCACTATTTTTTATCTCGAGCAGAATAGACAACTGGTTCTAAGATAGGTTGTGAAATTAATTCTTTTCTACCTAAATCTATTAGTAACTGATTCCAGGCTTTGATTATCTGAGGATCGTTAGGCTTTTTTTGTCGTAGTTCTGTCAAATTAGTTAAAGCATCATACAAAATGTTGTTTTCGAGATAAACAGAATATTGCCGAGAAGGAAAAGCTGCCAGATCTTTTTGCAAACTAGAAGTTATGGGTAAACGTCGTAACCAGCCTTCAAAAACTAGATCTGGTCGCTCGTTTTGTTGAGAACAGTAAACTTGTAAACTCCAGCTATAATCTTGATTTAGCTTTAGGGCATACTGTTTTTCTTGCGGTAGAGCAATTCCCATAATACCCGATCGCTCTCGAAGATTTACTTTGGTACGATAAATAGTCTTAGTGGTTTCTACTTCAGCTAAAGTAAATTCTAGATAATTAATTTGACCTTCGCTGTAAGGACTATAAAACCAAAATATCGGATAAGCAGATATGGTAAAGTCCCTAATGCCGTTATTAAGTAAATAAACTAGAGAACGAGCGTTAAAATTACAAACTCGATCTATTTGGGGTTCGCCACGAGTACCTCCTGTTGAAGAAGTCCCTTCTGGTGTTCCTGTAGTCGGGGCTGGGGGTAAATCTGCTATTTCTTTGGCTGCTACCGAATAACATATCCCGATCGAGCTAATGATACTAAAGAAGATAAGCCAAAATTGTCTTGGCGAGCGCCAAATAGTTAAAATCATAGTTTTATTGTGATTTTATGCTGGTTATTTGCTCTCTTGAGATCGACTTGCCTTTGTTTTTATTTATGGGAATCGATAAGATTATTTATGCAGTAAATTTTAATGATTAATAATTATTTTTTCGCTCGTGCTGAGAATTTTCCCAAACAACTACATAACTTCCAGTCAAAATAATCCCGAAGGCTGAAGGAACAAAAGGCAACCAAGCACCCCGAATAAAACTCAACCAACAAACTATTGTCAAAATAGCTACAGAGCCAGTAACAGCTAAACTACGAAGTAGGGGAACACGCCAAAACCACATTACTATTCCCCCTGTTAGTGACCAACACCATACCCAAATAGTATCTCCCCATTGAGGTAGCCACCAAAATAAAGGTCGATTATTTTCTACCGCACTTAAAATTTGACTAACTACATGGGCATGAATAGATACACCAGAGATTTTTCCTCTAGGAGTATCGTGAAGATCTTGAATAGTTATGGCTCGATCGTCCATACCAATAAGTACTACTCGATTTCGTACCCAAGTAGGATCGAAATTTCCTCGGTTATGCAATATATCCCGAATAGTTACCTTCTGAGCAATAGGAGTAACATTACGATAAAAAATCAATAATTGATTACCCCGCGCATCTAGGGTTTGATAGCCAGCACTTCTATTTGCTAAACGTTTAACAATCTGTGAACCAAATTGCCAATTTTCCCCTGAAGTCGTGACAGGGATATTCTGAGTTTGAAAATAGCGAGCGACTAACTGCAAGGCTAGAGAATAGCTACTAGTGCAACGAGAAGCATTGGCAACAGGATTGGGACTACGAGAGAGTAAATAACGGCGAATAGTATCATCTTGCCCTTTAGTAAGACTGCGATCGTCGGGTAAATCGACAAAACTTACTTGTTGTGGTGGACTCTGTAGGGGAGGAGCAACGCTATTTTGCAGATTATCTCCCGCACAAACTGCTACTAAATTAGAATCTTGTTCAAAATGTTTTACTAAAGCTTGATGCCAGTAAAAATCGTTGCCAGGTACGGGACGATCGCGAAAAATATCTAAACCAATAGCTGCGGGTTGATGAGATTGTAATTTCTCTATGACTTGTGCCAGCACCCAATCTGGTAAAGGATAACCATATCTGCTCAAGTCTTCTTCATCTGTCCCCACAATTAAGATACGGCGATCGGCTGGTTCTGAGGGGATTTTTTGTAAGAAATAGTCAAAAGCTTTCAATTCCCAAACTTGTAATGCACCTAACCACCTCAATGCCATCAGTAAGATAGTGGCGATCGTACTGGTGAGAAAAACTTTAGTTAATTTAGGTGGACGAGCAGAAAAACTTCTGGGAGCAAGATGAGAATTAAAATTGAATTTGGTTTTTAATTGTTGCCATGTGCGGGGCACTTCGGCAGGATTTTGAAAAATTACGGGTAACCAGCTAGCTCCGGGAAACTTTCCTTCAAGACTTTGCAACCTTTCTCTTGCTTCTCTGACGGCTAAAGGAAAAGATTGCCCTTTACTGTAGGCTGATAAAAAATATTTTAAGAATTGTTGCGCGACAAAATCTGGTACTGGTTCGCGCATCACAATCATTTGGGGAAGAGATAAATCTATTAATTGAGCAGCTAAACCCAACCCATCACAAGAATTAAAGATAGCTAACTTTAATCCTCTTTCTATAGCTTTTTTAAGAGCATTTTTTAACTCGGGAATAGTTAAACTTTCCTCGGAGTTAATCACAATTTTGCCAGTTGCATCATCTTCTAGACTGTAACTATGCCCTGCAAAAAAGAGAATATCCCATCCTTTTTTATCCCATAGTATATCGTCTAATTCTTGACGCTTAGGTTCTACCAAAAAGACTATTTCTGCTCCTGGTATCTTGGTTAATAATTGTTTATCTTGTTGAATTTCAATTCCTGTAGAATCGCCTAAAATAGCTAAGATTCTAACTTTGTTACTGACTGTAGAGATTTGTTTAGTAGGCTCAAAATTTAGCGAACCCAAAGATATTTCTGCCCGAGGATAATCGGCGAAAAACTGCCAAATATACCAGGGTAATCTTCTCAGTTGATAATTATCGGTTTGAATAATAAAGTATATTTCTGCTTCTGGTTTTAATTGTCTGCGTAATTGACGTTCTATGGGGCGAAAATCGGGACTATCTAGCCAATCATTCAGACTTTGTTGTAATTCACTACAAATATTTGTAAAATCTCTCGAAGAAACGTGAGTAATATCTGCCTCATCGATACAAATATCATCATCATCATTTCCGCACTCTTTGTCTAGATACAAATTGTCAAAATCGGTGTCTAAGTCTTCTGATTTTAAAGGACTACGAACTTTGAACGAACGAGCTTTGTAGAGTAACTCATATAATAACTGCCAACGACGGTAAATTTCTAAAATTTTAGGGGCAGCTGGTAGACTTCCCGAACATTCAACTATCCTTCCTGATAAATGCAATCTGGCACTAACGAAAGGAAAACCATACTGTAAACAACCTTTTCCTAAATTTAAGAAAACAAAATTACTCATCCATTTCAGATTAATTAGATTAATCGATCGCGAATTCTTCTGTAATGCTATAACTATTTAAAGCAACTCGGATCGAAAATCTTTTTTTCCTCGCACAAGTAAAACGTTTGAGTTGAATTAATTCATCTTGGTTACGAGCCTGGAATTCTTGTAAAGTTTCTCCCGATCGATTGAGTAAAGCTAGTTTAATATTTGCAGGTAGATAACTTTCTTCTCTAGCTGGATGGAGTTGTACGCGAATTCCAATTTTATTCTCTCCTTCTGGGGTCATCCCAATAAGTAGAGCCACGGAACGATTACCTAGTTGCATACCTAAATCTAGCAACTTTACCCCTTCTATAGTAGAAGGTATACTTTCCGAAAAACCCCGAAAGGCATAAGCAGGAACACCCGTTGCCGAATTAATAAACTTGGTAAGAGGCTGCCAACCTAAACTGAATTTTCCCTGCAACCATTGAGACAAATTTATCGTACTTGTACTTAAGCGAAAAGTTTGCATTAATTTGTGTTGTTGGTATAGTTTTTGTCGCCAGCGATCGTCAGTAATTAGTGCTGCCCATTCTTTAAACGGAAGATTAAGTCTCAGACAACCTCGATCGCCTCTATTCAACCTAGTTAATAAAGCCGTAGCCCGCTCAGCTGACAAAGAGGTGGGAAAATAGTCTGAGGTTTCCTCGGAGTTAGCAAGCTTACCTAAAGATAAAGGTTTTAATTGTAGTTGACAATCGAGAGCGAATTCTACCATTGTCCACAAGGCTGTAAGCTCTTCATTTAAGTCTTCTGCTGGTAAATAATAAGTTTCGTCTACCGAATCGTATTTACTGTTCTTTCGTAACTGTTCATAAGTAACATATCCCAATACTCGCATCCAGCCTTGTTGTAAATTCATTTCTATTCCTAGGTAATAATTACCAGCCCAACTAGGAATATCTACCCATTCCCTAGGTACACGTAGTTCAGAATAACTTTTTTCTTCCTTAGGAAGGATAATTAGTCTTTGTCTATTTAATTTAATAGCCGTTCCTGTTAATATTTGCCAAAAATTTGGTAGATCGGATTGTTTCCATACTTGGGAATTAAAATTAAAATATTGTTCTCGCTCTAAATAATTTAGCAGGGTATGTAAACATAAATAGTTAAGATACATATGCCAGCAAGCAGTTACACTAATGTAGTTTATTGCCTGAATTTCTTGCCAAGCTTGTTTCTGTTCTTTTGAAGTAAATTCTAATAATAACTGATTGGGGTATATTGCAGTTAAATCATCAATTGTAAATGACATTTGGCTTACTTCATTTAATAAATAAGGGCTGTATTTTGTTCTATCCATTTCTTGATAAACTTGTTTAGATATTTTTCAGTAGAATTAAATCGAGACAAGTTGATTTTTAATTCATGCTCAATGCTTGCTCGAAAGAGATTTTTTAGTCTTTCATGAATTTGCTCCTCTTTTTTCCCCTGAAAATAATTCTCAGTGTAATATTGAATTAAAATTTCTTGTTCGGTTGAGGAAAAATTTTTTTTTATTATAATCAATAAAATATTTCCGATATATTCTTTGCAAAAATATTGCAAATATTCCTTGATATATTCCAGATTATCTAAGCATAGTCGGTTTAATCTTTCAATATTAAGATTTTCCGCTGAATATTTTGAAGTAAAAACTCGAATAACTTGCTTGAGAATATTCTTTTGATGTTTTTGAAAGTAACGGGTAACCTGATACTGCTTTTGCAAATCTAAGATCGAAACAAAGTCGATTTGATTAATTTCTAATCCCAGCCATAGTAAGAGATTTTTTTGAACGTCTCCCTCGAGAGAATAAAAACTATTTAAAATAGTAGTTTTTAATTCCTCTAGATGAATTTCTTTTTCGGCTTCTATTAGTCGATCGGGCTCATAATTGACTAATTTTAACATTAAATTGGGCTCTTCTATAGAAACAAATTTTCTTTGTAGAGCCGTTCTTGCTGCCTTAATACAAATAGCTAGTTTTTTTTGTATTTCTTCTGAATTACTTGGTTCGATCGCAGTTTCTATCTTAGGTAATCTTTGATTATATACAAGAGAAATTTGTTCTAGTTGTGTTCGAGACAAGCAATTTATAGATTTTTGATTGGTTTTGCCCTTTAAATTAGGAGGAAAAAATTCTAAAAATAATTCTTGAAAAATTTGGCAAACTAAACGATATTGAAAAATATCCCGAGAAGAAATACCGTAAAATTTTAGATATCGTTCTAGTTGAGTTAAAGTCAGAGAATTTAATAAACCATAGTCTGATAATTTAATCGATCTAATTTTAAAATCCTTAACAACTTGATTGGTAATTGTGCGATTTAAAGTTTTTCTTGCATAGCCGTAAAGAGGAAAATTACCACAAAAATCAAAATTTCTTAATAATTTACCTGGTTTTAAAGAAGCTTCGCAAGCAATAACAAAACAGTCTTCGAGGGAATAATGTAATTTAAAATTGGGTGATTGTTTGAGTTGATTACTTATTTGTTTGGCTGCATAGAAACAAATAAGTTGTAAATAGCTAATTAATAATTTTTGACAAAGTTCACTAGAAATTATTAATAAATACAAGCCAGACAAAGGAAACCGATTAAACAGGATCGATGAGTAGGTATGAGTAGAAGTGACAATACTTTTCAAGAAAAAACGAGACCAGTATTCTTCACTAGCATTAGGTTCTTGCTGGATTAGATATGCCATAAATTCCTTCAAGAAATTATTATACTCTTGAACTAGAGTGGTTCTAGTTTTGCTGAAATCATCTCTAAAATAGATATACATCGAAAATCGCTGAATGATTTGTTCATTTTGAGATGTTTTTTCTCCACCCATCTTCAATTTTGATGACATGGTCAATCGATTGCTTGCTCTCTTATTTAACTATAGGCAATCTAAAAGAGGATTTATGCATGGTTCAAGAATAAAAATTATTGTGAATAAAAGCTCCATGTTTTAATTTTGGTTAGTCTCTGTTACTCTTAATTCCGCAATTGACATATCTTACTTTTCAATTCCTCAGTCATACCTAATAGATCGTGTTGTCCGATCGCTTGTTGTTCTCCTGATGCTAACCACTTCAAATTTACTGTCTGGTTTTCTGCTTCTGCATCTCCCAAGACCAGACAGGCAACAGCCCCACTGCGATCGCCTCTTTTAAATTGTTTACCAAAAGCACTGCCACTTAAATCCAATTCGACAATAAAACCAGCACTCCGTAATTTTTGCGCTAAAACCAAACCTCGTGCTTCTGCTTTTTTACCACGGGAAATTAAATAAAAATCTGGTTGAATAACGGGAGATGATTGTAGTTGCTGCAATAGTAAAACTAATCTCTCCATCCCAATTGCCCAACCAACTGCTTGAGTATCGGGGCCTCCTAGTTCTGCCACTAAACCATCGTAACGACCACCACCACACACTGTAGCTTGTGCCCCCAAATCGGCAGATTTAATCTCAAAAGCAGTGTGAGTATAGTAATCTAAACCTCTAACTAGACAGCGATCGATCTGATAGGAGATACCTAAGTCTGTAAGTAGTTGTAAAACTGTATCGAAGTGTTTTTTCGACTCATCGCTAAGACTATCGATTATTTTCGGGGCATTTTGAGCTATTTCTTGAGTCTTTTTGTCTTTACTATCTAAAATTCTGAGAGGGTTGCGGGTTAAGCGGTCTCTTGAATCTTTATCTAATTCGCTTTTGTAGGGTTCGAGATATTTTACTAAAGCTTCGCGATATCTTTGTCGGTCTTCTCCCCTACCCACAGAGTTAATATCTAATTGTAAATTTTTTAAACCCAATGTCTGTAAAATTTCTGTAGCTAGAGCGATCGCTTCTACATCTGCACGGGGAGAACCACTACCGAGCAATTCTAAACCAATTTGGTGAAACTGACGCTGACGACCGGCTTGGGGACGTTCGTAGCGAAACATCGCACCAGTGTACCAGAGACGCTGTATCCCTTGGGCATAGAGATTATTGCTAATAAAAGAACGTACTACTCCTGCCGTACCTTCAGGACGGAGAGTAATCGAGCGATCGCTTCGGTCTTTAAAAGTGTACATCTCCTTACCGACGATATCAGTAGCTTCTCCGATCCCCCTAGCAAACAAATCTGTCTGTTCAAAAATTGGTGGACGAATTTCTTGATAAACTGCTCTAGTTAGTATTTCTTTGGCTGTTTGCTCGATTAGCTGCCAGTAACTTACTTCCTCTGGCAAGATATCTTTAGTCCCTCTTAATGCTTGAATTGCGCCCATGTTGTTGCGTTATTGGTTATGAATAAGTTAGACAGTCTATAGTATATACATTAGATTGGGGCAATAATTATAAACCACGAATGAGTAAAGAACCAGATATTATTAACATTGCCGTAGTCGGAGATGTTCACGATCGATGGGAACGAGAAGATGAATTAGCCTTAAAACATCTGGGGCTCGATCTAGTTTTGTTTGTAGGTGATTTTGGTAATGAGTCAGTAGAAGTTGTCCGTCAAGTAGCTTCTGTCGATCTTCCTAAAGCAGTTATCTTAGGTAATCATGATGCTTGGTACACGGCTTCCGTTTGGGGACAAAAAAAAGCACCTTACGATCGTGCCTTAGAAGACAGGGTACAACAACAGCTAGAATTATTGGGCGAAACTCATGTAGGCTATGGAAAACTAGATTTTCCTCAATTTAATTTATCAGTAGTGGGCAGTCGTCCTTTTAGTTGGGGAGGAGAGAAGTGGAAAAACAAAGACTTCTATCGCGATCGATACGGTATTAACAACTTTGCTGAATCTACGACTAAAATTGTAGCAGCAGCGAAAGAAACAGCCTACGATACTATTATTTTTATCGGTCATAATGGGCCTACAGGTTTAGGCGCTCGACCAGAAGATAGTTGCGGTAGGGACTGGGAACCCCTTGGTGGCGATCATGGCGATCCCGATTTGACCGAGGCGATCGACAAAGTGCGTATTTTAGGTAAATCTATTCCTCTAGTTACCTTTGGACATATGCACCATAGTTTACGCCACAGAAAAGACCGTTTAAGAACAATTGTTAATACCAGTCCAGAGGAAACTATTTATTTGAATTCTGCTCGTGTACCTCGGATTAAAGAAGGTAAAGAAGGTAAAGAGCGCAGTTTTTCTGTAGTTACTCTTCGTAATGGCAAAGTAAGACAAATTGCTTTGCTTTGGCTTAAACCTAATTTTGATATTGCTTCACAAGATATTTTGTTTAAATAGTCTGAAAACTGATAACGGTTTTTGCGTTAACAATAGTACCAATGCACCTAAAACTATCAATCTAACGGTGTTTATGTCAATTAAGAGTCGCTTTATGTATATAACTCGATCGGCTATCAACTTAAGGCGGGACAAAAAGGAATTTAGTTCTCGATTTATATGATACTGTTGGCAAAAGTAATCTTAACTGAAATTAATAGTACTACAACAACGAAAAATCTTTACAAGGCGCATTTGGTAATATTTATGTAATTTTTTGCAAAACACTTGCCAACAGTATCAGATGCTTGGGTAAGATTGAGACATGGCTCTAATCACAATGTTGCATTTGTTTTTACTGACAGAGTAACTTTACGGGAGCCTTTTTTGACTTTCCAAACAACCTCTCAGGAGGTAATATCGAGATTGTGGAGGGAAAAGATGAACGGAGTAGAGTTATGTGACATCCTCCCTCGATAAATCGAGGGCTTCCTACACTCGCGAGTAGGCATTCCTGCACCGCGCCCTTCGGGTTCACCAGTTGCTCATGGGGGAAACCCCCAAGACCGC
>JAAUYH010231148.1_pt1 | contig 11502 bp, 11 predicted proteins | sample 7278061 | NCBI WGS metagenome assembly JAAUYH01 (sample SAMN14350203, study PRJNA611818) | marine sediment metagenome | isolation source: surface marine sediment (0.6m) | place: French Polynesia: Moorea | collected 2018-08 | reverse complement strand
TGGGAGAGAATTACCCCGTAGAGGTGGCAGGTGTTGGTTATGAACCGCTTTATGACCCGGAAAACCTGAAACCGCGCAGTTAGAACTTCGATCTCTTAACCAGTGTAATTTACGCTGACTTCATTTTATTTGCGTACCCATGACAATCAATATTTGTGGGTGCAAACATGCTTGAAGTAAAATACGAAATTCGCTGGAGTATTTATATTGCAGGAAAGAACGTGCAGAAGGTGCGGAACAAGCACCTTCCGGCCGTCAATGAAGCAATAGAATTACCTGATCAGAAATGGGAAGTATTTGTGGAAGAAGATAATCCCAATGAGGTGAGGATGTGTTCTTCTTCTTTTTATGACGGGTTTACGAAAGCGGAGATGACCCTTGATTATCTGCGTTGGCTTCCGCAATTAGCTGCAGGCGAATGGGGAATAAGTGGATTGTCAACGATCCATTCCGACCGTGCGCTATATCTTTGTGGAATGTTTTATACCCGCGAACCGAAGAACGGATATCCTGCAGTGACTAACGTGATGGCCGAACTGATTCAATGTAGAGCCGATTAGTTCCTTTCCGGTTTGGAGCTGGAATAGTTAACGAAATTAACACTTCTCACAGTCGGATTCATTTGCAACACAGCGTGTTTCGAATGCCACATTTGCGCCCGATTTCAGTAGCTTATGCGCAAATGTGATGCAGGTTCCTGATAACAGCAACCTTGTCATGGGGGCTTTGCCGATAAGTCGGATTGCCTGATCTCCAATAATCCACAAGGGGCTAAATTTGTTAAATCTCGTTCTCAAGGGCGCGCGATCGTTTGCGCGTCATGGTTCTGTTTGTGCGCTGATTGCCGGTGCACTGTTTTTTGCACCAATCCAGGTAAATACAGCTGAAGCTGGAACCTATTCCATCGCGAAGCGCTATATGGGCTTGCATGAAAGAAAACACACAGGAAAGCTTTCGAAATATCTTGGTGTAAATCCACGGCGTACGCCATGGTGTGGGGCATTTGTTGGCACTGTTGTAAAGCGTGCTGGTAAAAGCGTCCCTGCTGGTCATCTTCGCGCTGCAAGCTGGAAACGTGTAGGCAAGGCGGTTTCCCTTAAACGGGCCCGTAAAGGTGACATTGTGGTTGTTCGCACCAAATATGGCAGCCATGTCGGATTTTATGCCGGCCAGAAAAACGGACGGGTTCAACTCTTGGGTGGAAACCAGTCCAACAGTGTGAAAATTTCCAACTACAGAATTGGCAGTGTTCAGGCGGTTCGTCGGCATTAACTTCAGCTGAGATTTGAATAGACTTTGGAACAAAGGGCCGGTTGCTTGAGCGCACTGGCCCTTGTGATATTATCGGTCAGGCTTGGGGTTTTCGAATCGGACATAATTTGGCGCGTATACTCATATCACTGATGGTTCTGATTGCAGGTACCTTGTTTGGCCAAGCCCAGTCGGGTTCCGTGCCACCTGCGACTGGGTCTGTAGTCCAAAGTTTGAACCAGGCGAGTTGGTCAGAACTCGAGGAAGGGCTTTCGTTGCTTCGTTCGCGGACGCCGGAAGGTCTGATTGTTACAGCGTACAGAATATCACCAAGGCGCTTCGAGTTTTCGATTGTAACCCAGTTGGAAAATACCGGCTCGAGGGCGCGAGAAATTGGCGAGCAAACGGGAGCGGTTCTTGTCACCAATGCGGGTTTCTTCGCAATCAATGGCAATAACCGGCTTTACTCGATTGGCTATTTGCGGCTGCAAGACCGCGTACTTTCCAAAGGCTGGTCAGATGCAGGGGGAACGATCACCTTTCTGCCTGATGGGCCTGTTTTAAAGCCAACCCACGAGGGCATTCCGCAAAATCAACATGATGTGCTGCAATCGCGCCCGATGATTGTTGAGCCGGGTGCAAACTGGGCAATGGGAAGCAATAGTGGTGCCCGAAAATTGCGTACAGTATTGTGTACGTTGGCTAACGGGGATGTTATTCTCACAACGATCTCCAGAGTAGGCCTGACACTGTTTGAAGCCGGTTGGTTGTTCCGATCAGTTTCCGAAGGTGGTTTTTTTGGATGTGATGCAGCCATAGCGCTGGACGGCGGTGGTTCAACTCAACTTTGGCATTCCGGATATCCGCAATATTCGTTTCTTGGCATATCACCGGTTCACAATTTTCTTGTTGTTCGTCAACGCGAAGCGCCGTGACGTATGTGCGCAAACCTTCCTAGCTGATTTTCGCTATCGTCGCGTCATCACGATGGCGTCGTGATCCCGGTTCACCGGGAAAAATCAAGTCCTGAACGCCCGGATATCTTTTCCGGGTGACATGCTCCACCCGGAATATACACGGAGATATGTCATGCAGAGACCCGACTATTTTACATTACACAATGGTGAGAAAAGCAAACTTCCATTCTCAAATGGAGAATATGAAAAACGCTTGCAGAAGCTGAGACAGCTGATGGAAGCGCGATCAATTGATGCGATTGTTTTTACTTCCATGCACAATATTGCCTATTATTCAGGCTTCCTGTACTGCGCTTTTGGCAGGCCGTATGCCTGTGTTGTAACGCCAGACAGATGCGTCACCATTTCTGCCAACATAGATTATTCGCAGCCCTGGCGCAGAAGCTATTCCGAGAACGTCGTTTATACTGATTGGCGCAAAGACAATTTTTATCGCGCGGTCAGCTCCATTGTGGAAAATCGGAACCGATTGGGCATCGAGGGCGATCACGTTACCCTGGATGTCCGTGCCAAGCTGGCTCAAGCTGCGGATGAGGCCGACCTGCAGGATATTGCGCCAGAAGTCATGCGCATGCGTATGATCAAATCCAGCGAAGAAATCGCCTTGATCAAGCATGGGGCAAGAGTTGCTGACATTGGCGGTGCGGCGATCAGGCACGCGATTCGGGCGGGAACGCGGGAGATTGACGTCGCCATGGCCGGACGCAACGCCATGGAACTCGCGATCTCGGAAATCTATCCCGAAAGTGAGATTCGCGATATTTGGGTTTGGTTCCAATCAGGCATCAATACCGATGGGGCGCACAATCCAGTAACGTGTAGAAAGCTCCAGAGAGGGGATATCCTCTCACTAAATGCCTTCCCCATGATCAATGGATATTATACTGCACTTGAGCGAACCCTGTTTGTGGAAGAGGCAGATTCACGTAGCCTTGAAGTATGGGAGGCTAATGTAACCGTACACAAACGGGGGCTCGAGCTTATAAAACCAGGCGCGATTGTTAGCGAGATTGTGGCTGAACTAAACGAAATTTTTGCCCAATGCGATTTGCTTCAATACAGGACATTCGGATACGGACACTCGTTTGGGGTACTTTCTCATTATTACGGCCGCGAAGCGGGTCTTGAGTTGCGCGAAGATATTGAAACAGTACTTGAACCCGGGATGGTTGTATCCATGGAACCCATGCTGACAATACCCGAAGGCCAACCGGGCGCGGGTGGCTATCGCGAACATGATATCCTTGTAGTCGGTGAGACGTCTGCAGAAAATATTACCGGATTCCCGTTCGGTCCGGAACATAACATCGTTTGTTGAGAAAACCGTAAGAGGAACGGGCTCAAGTCCGTTCCTGCAACGGGGATTTTCCATACATTTCCCTATAGCATTTCGAGAAATGCGAGGCAGATACAAAGCCACATGCAATCGCCACATCGACTACCGCCATGGTCGACTGCATGAGCAGGTGTCTTGCTCTGTCGAGTCTTATTTCGAGATAGTACCGTGCGGGTGAACGACCCATATGTTGCTGGAACAGCCGCTCGATCTGACGACGTGACAGACCGACAAAATCTGCGATTTCAACCAGTTGAAGTGGTTCTGCTATGTTTGCTTCCATATATTCGATGACTGAAAGCACTTTCGCATTTTGAACGCCAAGTCTGGCTCGAAGCGGCAAGCGTTGGCGGTCATTCGGGTTTCTGACGCGGTCAGTGAGTGCCTGTTCGCAAACCCGATTGACCAATTCTTCGCCAAGGTCATCTTCGATCATGGACAACATCATGTCCAGCGCTGCGGTACCTCCAGCGCACGTCCAGATGTTTCCATCCATTTCATAAAGGTCTGCGTAGACTTCCACTTCCGGGAAATTTTCCGCAAAGCCAGGTAGGTTTTCCCAATGGATGGCGCATTTCTTGCCTTTCAACAGACCTGCTGCAGCCAGAAGAAAGGCAGCCGTGCAGAGGCCACCGACCGTTACGCCGCTGTTCTTGTTCTCACGAATATAGGCAAACAAAGACCTGTTGACCGCGTCTTCCACATTCATGCCAGAGCACAAAAACATGTTCGATGGACGACGGGAGCTTGCCAGATTATCCCGTTCCTGTTTCAGGCTCGTCTGAATGGCAACTTCGACACCATTGGACGCTGTCACGGAATTTCCATCCATCGAAGCAAGCCGCCACGTATAATAATCAACGCCCAGCATTCGGTTTGCAATTCGAAGCGGTTCTATAGCTGTCGCAAAAGCAATCATTGAGAAGTCTTCCACGAGGTAGAAAACAATCGACCGGCTCTGCTGAGAGACACTCAGTGACGATGAAGATGGATTTTCTGCAAGGTTCATCCTAAGACCTCCTGAACCTGTTCGATTAGCGACATTGTCAGAAATATCCGCGATTGCAACAAGAATTTGAAATTCTGTATTGGAAATTCGTCTGAGAGATCGAGCTCTTTGACGGTGTTCTGAATTCGGACTAAGCGGCGCTATTTCCGGTATCGGGAGATTTGAAGCAGTGATCCAACGACCAAATCCCAGTCATCATTAGGTTCCAAATCCTTGGTTTGCCCAGTCCCATATTCGGTTTTCCGCGGAATAAATGCTGTTTTGAGGCCATTTTCTCGTGCTGCATGGAGGTCTTCATTGTGTGCGGCGACCATCATGACTTCCCCCGGGGACAGGCCGAGAGCATGAGCAGATTTGAGATAAGCGTCAGGATGCGGCTTATAGTTTTGCGCGATCTCTGCTCCAACGATGCAGTCCCATGGCAAGTCAGCAAACTTCGCAATACGCGTCATAAGCGCGATAGAGCCATTTGAGCATGGCGCGATAATTGCTTGCTGTTTCAAGGTATACAAGCCCGGGGAACTATCAGGCCAGCCAGGGAGTTGTTCCCAAGCCCTGTTGAGTTCGGATTTTTCAGAAGCCGTGAACTGTGATGCAAGTCCGGTGTTTTCAAGAATGCGTTCAAGGTTTTCGTAATGGAGCAGGTCCAAAGGGACATAGCCGCGGCTACCGGATCTTATGCGCTCCATTGCCGGTTGATATTCTCCACGCCACAAATCTGCAAATTCATGAGGGTCGAAAGAGAGACCCTTTTGGGCAAATGTTTCTGCGCAAACCTTTGCGACGCCGTTTCGCCAGTCCACAACAGTGCCAAAGACATCAAAAATATAGGCTTTTGGGTTTTCCATCTGGCTTAACCGATTGAGTTGCTAAACGTGGTCTAAGAGTGTTTAGCAGCAGGATCAGCATGTCAAATCTGGTGTCATCAATATTTCAGATTTCTGATCAGGTCAGGCCAAAAATCCCCTTTGGCTGCAATAAAGTCATATCCAACCCTAGGATTGCGCTTGATGTCCTCAATGTCGGCATAGGAGTGAATTTCGCGACATCCACTTTCGTCAGAATAGAAGACGTCCATTCCCAATTCTTCCATGATGAATTTGCTGACTTCGTGTGATTTGTCAGAAGCATGGTCTTCAAACATGATGCAAGGATTGGTTTTGAGGATTTTGGAGGCTCCCTTGAGTGCAGGAATCTCTACACCTTCCACATCAAGCTTCAAAATGAGATGCTTGCGCTTCTGTTTCTTGATCCATGGAAGCAGTGTATCAAGGGCAATCGTTTCCACATCATTGCAAGCATCATCAATCGCGCCCTGCTGAATTGAACGGGCTTCATGTTTCCCGCCGCCAAAACTTACGAATTCGCCACTTTTGTCAAATACGGCGTTATGTTTGATTTCAAACCGCTGTCCATTGAGTTCCCAGTTGCGCTGAAGCATTTTGAAGGTGCCAGGATCAGCCTCAACCGCGATGCTTGGTTTTTTGCCGAAGGCGTCACTGCTAATGATCGAGGACATGTATCCAAAGTTCGCCCCACAATCTACGAATGCATAGTCTACATCTCGGATCGCTGCCAAAAAATACTCTTCAGATGGAGAATAGGTTAATTTGTTATCCAGCAGGACGCCCCAGTAACCATCGCCATAGGGAAATTCAAATCGGGTATCTTCAAACAGCCGAACCTGGACAAATCGGTTGCTTGGCAAAACTTTTCTGATGATGCGGTTGGCATGCGAAAGACCTGTGTAATCCATCGGTCGTGCAGCTTTTGCCGCAAGGCGCATCAGGGTCATCCCAAGAGATTCACGGGTTGTTGTGTTGCTTATGATATCGGTGTTGAAGTCGTAACCGATCACTTCTGAAGACTGGGGCATGCTCTATCCACGAGTTGAACTGTAGGAAACGTATCAGGTTCACCTTAAAGTCTTGCAAACATAGTGCCTTACCATGAACGTCTTTCAGTCATGCTTAATCAAAGCTTAATGAACCCGATTTGCCCTAGAAACGACGTGTACTTTTCCAGCTGGACATGAGCTCTGATTGCCTGAAGTGGTTTCTGAGATATTCCGCTACTGCTTCAGTTTCCGGCGACATGTTTTTGGGCGTTTTTAAGCCCAAACCATATTCTGGCAGGGCTGGCAGGTGTTTCAGATGCGGTACTTCGGCCAAATTGGAATCAAGCAATGAGTGAGGTAATGGCCCGATTGCCAAATCCGCCTCAATTGCTGATTTTCTCGCAGTCAAATTTTCGCATTCCAGAATAATGCTATACTCAATGTCTGCTTCTTTAAGTATGCTTATCACCGGCTCATGCCAGGCCCAACCTTGATCCCAAAGTGTGATCGGCAAAGGGGTTTTGCGGGCGGATATTCCATTGGCAGCCATGACCCATATTTCCGGTTCCCGGGTTAGCCGTTCGCATTCTGAAACGCCATATATGCTTGGCGCATAGGTGATGATTGAAAGATCAAGAACGTTTTTGTCTACCTTGGAGAGTAGTGCAGGTGTGTGATCAACATGAATACCCAAGGTGACATTTGGATATTCATTCATGAATGCGCTGAGAATTCGCATTGGAAATCGTTCTACCACATCGTCGGGCACCCCCAACTGAATGGAACCCTGAAGCGGCGCATTGTCGAACTCTGTTTCTATTTCTTTTTCCAACCGCAACATTCGCCGTGCGTAGGGTAGCAACCGCTCGCCATTTTTTGTGAGTTTGGTTTGTCTCGCGTCCCTTTCAAACAGAGAGTACCCAAGTTCTTCCTCCAATTTCTTGATGTGCATCGAGACAGCAGCCGGACTTCTGTTCACTGCTTTGGAAGCTGTCAGGAAGTTCCCGTGATCTGCAATGGCAGTAAAGGATTTCAGCAGAGGAAGGTCGATATTCATGGTTTCGAAATTCTAAATTGAATGTTTAATTAAATTCGTTTGAATAAATCATGAAAATGCAGGAATCTCAACTCCCAACAAGATCGAATTTTATGAGGTTGATCATGACCAACGTAAGAAGTGTATTGAGAGATTTGGAATATGGCCTGATTGCTGGTGCTGCTAAATTTGTTGAAATCGCAGCGCGTTTCTTTGTTCGCCTTGAGTGTAATCTTGTCGAAGAGAAGAAACGTGATGAGCTCAGGAGCTTGTTGAAGTTTGAAGATCATCAGTTGCGCGATATGGGCATAAGCCGGGACGACGTAAAATCCGCGCTCATGCAACCACTTGATGTCAATTCTGGGCATAAAATGGAAAGCGCACGGAGATCCCGTCGTTGGTCACTCTGAAGACTTAACTGCGGGCGCGACGTCGGCGTCTGCGCCCGCCAGAAGCTGCGTCATCGGAGTTTGCTTCGGATGGTGCTTTCTTCTGGGGCAGGTTAACGACTTCACCCAGTTTGGGAAACGGATCTACCTTGTTTGGCATTGCCATGGCGTTGACAAAGTGAGCCTGAAAGTCTGGCTCCAAGGCCGTTTCAATTTTCTCAATTCGGGTGACAGTGTCTTCAATTTCACGACGGAAATCGCGGTTTAGGAGCGCCATCTTAGCACCATAACCCGCGGCATTGCCGACGGCATTGACCTTCTCCAGATCGCAATCGGGGATCAGGCCGAGTACCATCGCATATTTGGGATCAATAAATGTGCCGAATGCACCGGCGAAGGAGATTGAGTCGACTTTCTCAATACCCTGTTTGTCCATGAGCAATTTGATGCCAGCATAAAGAGCAGCCTTGGCCAATTGAATTGCGCGCACATCGGTCTGCGTGATTTTGAGTTCCTGTTCTCCACGCCAAAGCACGTATGAGAATGTGCGTCCGTCTTCAACAATGCGATTTGACTTGGCGGCCAGTGTGCCATCCACAACCCCATCTTCAGAAATGATGCCGCTCAGATACATCTCCGCAATCACTTCAATGATTGCCGAACCGCATACGCCCGTGACCCCGGTCACGCTGGAAGCTGCCTCAAATCCTTCTTCATCTGACCACATGTCAACGCCAATGACTTTGACTTTTGGTTCCAGGGTATCCGGATCAATACGTACACGCTCAATTGCTCCGGGGGCTGCACGCTGGCCGCAGGATATCTCTGCACCTTCAAATGCGGGACCCGTCGGAGAAGACGCCGCAACTGTGTGTTGGGCATTGCCGAGGACGATTTCCGCGTTTGTACCTACGTCGACCACCAGCATTTGGCTGTCTTGGCGGTGAGGGCCTTCGCATAGTGTAACCGCTGCTGCATCTGCACCCACATGGCCCGCAATACAGGGAAGCACATAAACCCGTGCGCCTCGGTTGACTGTCAGATCAAGGTCAGGTGCCCAGGTGTGAACCGCGCCGGAAACAGCTAGTGCAAATGGGGCGCCTCCCAATTCCGTAGGGTCAATTCCAAGAAACAGGTGATGCATGATCGGGTTGCCGACAAACACCAAATCCAGAATGTCCTTTGGCTCAACCTTGGCTTCGGTGCACACATTCTCAATCAAATTGTTGAGGGCATTGCGTACAGCGATTGTCATCGCTTCGCGACCGTCCGGGTTCATCATCACATATGAAACCCGGCTCATAAGGTCTTCGCCAAACCGGATTTGTGGGTTAGGTGTGCCGGAAGAGGCAATGGTTTGACCTGAAAGCAGGGAAACAAGATGCATCGCGATCGTGGTCGAGCCGATATCGCATGCAATGCCGTATGCCTGGTTTTTCAGCCCCGGAAACAGTGCGACGATTGAAGGTCGCGATCCATCCATGTCCTTATGCACAACTGCGGTGACTTTCCACTCGCCGTCTCGCAAGATTTTCTGGATATCCGGCATAAGATGGCTATCAACCATCAGGTCTTCCCAACCCCAATCTCGCTCCAGTGCGACTTTGAGACGGTCCAGATCGCCCAAGGGTTTGTGCATGTCCGGTTCTTCAACCTCGACATAGCAGAGCTGGATCGCAGGATTGCGTTCAATTACGCGGCCATCATCGACTTTCCGAACAACCGCAGCATTGGCTTGGCCTTCCTGCGGGATGTCAACGACAAGATCACCTTCGATTGTCGCTGAGCAGGAAAGGCGGCGGCCATCTTTTAGTTCGCGCTTTTCTGCATAGCGCTTTTCCTTGCCAGAGAATTCGGAAATGTTTTCAAGCGTTGAAGTGATGCCGTGTTTGGCAAATTCACCGGTTTGAATGTCAATCTGGCAACGCCCGCAAATGCCACGACCACCGCAAACGGATTCGACATAGACACCAAGCTCACGCGCGGCATCAATAATCTGGGTGCCCTTGGTAAATCGCCCGCGTTTGCCGGAGGGCATGAAAAGTACGAGATGGTCTGGGTTTTCCGTCATCAATTATTCGTATCTGATTCTTTGAAAGGAAATGGTTTTATCCCCGGCGTCGTCCGCCAGAACGACGACCACGAGCGCCAGCTGGTGCTGCATCAGGGTCTTTGTTGAAGTGAATCCAAGCAGCACCGCCTTCATCCTGATTGAGCAGGAAGTTGGCTGCGCGGATCGCTTCCATTTCCTTGCCTGCACGAGGTTTTGTGGAACCCATCCCGAACAATTTCACGAATGTCTCGTCGTCCATTCCTTCCGGCAAAATCACACCGGCTGCTTCTACCGCTGCTTTTTTCTCAGCGATTTTTTTCGGGCCTGTGGGAAGTGCGACAGGGTTCATGATTGCGCTGGTCATGCCAGCTGCATAGGCCATCGGCAGGAATGCATTGTTTATGCCGTGGCGGTTCGGCAATCCGAATGAAATGTTTGAAGCGCCGCAAGTGGTGTTAACACCGAGCTCTTCACGCAGACGGCGAACAAGCGTGAAGACCTGATGGCCGGCAGTTGCCATCGCGCCAATTGGCATGACCAACGGGTCAACGACAATATCATTGGCCGGAATGCCGAAGTCCGCGGCACGCTCTACGATTTTCTTTGCCACAGCGAAGCGCACATCAGGGTCTTCCGATATACCGGTGTCGTCGTTGGAAATTGCTACGACAGGTACGTCATATTTTTTAACAAGGGGAAGCACTAATTCCAGACGTTCTTCCTCTCCAGTTACCGAATTGAGGAGAGGGCGACCTTTGGCAGCTTTCAGACCATTTTCTAAAGCTCCCGGCACGGAAGAATCGATACAAAGTGGGCAATCCGTAACTGCTTGTACGGTGTTGACCAGCTTTTCCATCAGTTCTGGCTCAACAAAATTATTGTCCGCATAGCGTGGGTCTTCGGCCATTTTGCCAGAAAACACTGCGCCTGAATTGATGTCGAGGATCGTTGCGCCAGCTTCTACTTGTGCAATGGCATCTGATTCGACGCGGCTGAAATTATCGTTTTCCAATTCTTCATTCAAAACTTTGCGGCCTGTCGGATTAATCCGCTCGCCAATGACAGCAAATGGCTGATCAAATCCGATGATGACTTCTTTTGTTTCAGAGGCAACGAGTGTGTGAGCCATTGCGAATAAACCTTTTTGGAAGGGCCTGTTTAGGGCGAAAACTTTCTTTTTCGATCAATGCACTGTCGCAAAAAAATCTCCGCGAATTACCGCGACATGACTTGGCGATTTTACGACGGGCCATTTTCTTGTGTTGCGATTGGATAAAGGCGCGCAAAATAAAAATCAAGACATAAAGATATCTTTATATTAGTATTTACAAAAGATAACTCGCGTGTTAAGGAATGAAAATGTCGCAAATGGAGAACCGCTATGCCGTCTGTCAGCTTTGAGTACTTTCCACCTAGAAATGAGAACGGGCACGGCGTGCTTGCAGAAACCGTTGGTTTGTTGTCTGCGTTTCAACCGGAGTTTCAAAGTGTCACCTACGGTGCAGGCGGGTCCAGCCGGGATGGCACACTGAGAATCGTAGAGGAAATCTCCAATCGCTGTGTTGGCGCGGCCGCCAGCCATCTGACGTATACTGGAGATCGGAAGAGCGTCGT
>JAAUYH010192083.1_pt1 | contig 11503 bp, 10 predicted proteins | sample 7278061 | NCBI WGS metagenome assembly JAAUYH01 (sample SAMN14350203, study PRJNA611818) | marine sediment metagenome | isolation source: surface marine sediment (0.6m) | place: French Polynesia: Moorea | collected 2018-08 | reverse complement strand
CTGCCGCCGTGTGAAGGACAGCTTTGGTGCACCGACTTTTGCCTATCAGGTGTCGGGCGAATACGCGATGATCGCGGCAGCGGCGCAGCACGGCTGGGTCGATCATGACCGGGTCATGCTGGAGAGCCTGATGGCGTTCAAGCGCGCGGGCTGCGACGGGATCCTGACCTATTTTGCCCCTGCCGCCGCGCGCCTGCTTCAGACGTGATCCCATCCACCTGCCCCAAGCGGTGACCGGAAACCGGTCCGGTTTCCGGGGCTCGGCGCGAAGGGTTGCGCATTTAGTGTTGAAGGGCGTGACAGGAATGCACGCGCAGCCTATACTTGTGGGCAGATCCCGCAAAGGGACATGAGCGAGAACAATACAGGCGGTTCAGACATGACTTCGACCCTTACACGGCGCGCGTTCGCGCTTTCGGCCCTTGCAGGCACGGCAGGCCTTGCGGGCTGCGGCAATGGTATCGGATCACCCGGCGGCGCGCGGATTGACGCGCGTGTGGATGCGACACTTGCTGAAATGTACCGCACTTACCCCAACACGCTGGAGCTGGCCAACAAGGCAAACGGCATTCTGGTCATGCCGCTTGTGACCGAGGCCGGTCTGGGTCTGGGCGGCGCCTATGGGCGTGGCGCCTTGCGTGTGCAGGATGTGACGGTGGACTATTATTCGCTGATCCGGGGCTCGGGCGGATTGCAGATCGGCGCGCAGCAATTTGCGCATGTGCTCTTCTTCATGACACCGGAAGCCCTTTCCGATTTCCGCAGTGGTCCGGGCTGGGCCGCCGGTGGCGACATCGAATACGTGTTCTCCGATCAGGGCGAAGGCCTGGCCGCCGACACAACAACGGCCCTCAGCCCCGTGATCGCGGCCGTATTTGGCCGCGCGGGCCTGCGCCTTGGGGCCACGCTTGAAGGCACGAAATACACGCGGATCATTCCCTGACGCCTTGCCGTCACCTCGGGGTCATCTGACCCGCGTGGATCAAGCCGCCTGACGCGGATCGTTGCGCGTAAGCTGGTCTGCCGATTCGAGGATGCTGCGCACCGCGTCCTCGATCTGGGTCATGACCTTGTCCAGATCCTGCTCGGATGATTGCAGCCGGTTCACGATCTCGTCGAGGCCTTCCGTATCGCCTTGCGCCTTCGACCGCTCAATCTTGCACATGATCCGCGTCATTTCGAGCCCGCTCATCATGCGCCGCATGTCCCGACAGATGCGCGCAAACTGGCGCACCTTGTCCGCCACATCAAGGATCGCCGCACGCGCCTGCATGTGAAAGGACTGCTCCAACTGGTTGAGCGCGACCAGATCCCGGCGATGCGCCTCGGTGTCTTCGGACACTTCACGCGAATGGAACCTTTGCAGATCGGGGACAAGGCCGCTGACAGCCGTCAGGAAAAGCGCCTCGCGCAAGGGTTCCGCCCCAACTTCGGCCGCATCCCGGAAGCCAACAAGCGAATGCGAAAGCATCTGCGCCATCTGCCGATGATTGTCGGAAATCACGCTGATCGGGCCATCGGCCCCTTCCAAACGTCCCGCCTGCAGGCGCATGTTGTAGGGAATTTGCTCCGTCCGGGAAAAGAGCATCTCGACAGTCGAGCCAAACTTGCCAATCGTTTCGACATGCTTGGTGATGTTGCGCAACGCCGGGATTCGCGCCGGAACAACCTGATTCAACGCCTCGCAGCGGGCGATGGTTTCTTCGCACAGCGCGTAGCTCATGAAATGCGCGTAGTTTTCGTACCCCTCGTCCGCCAAAGCCTCTTGAAGCGCGGTGCTGCTGGCTTCGGGGCTCACATTCTCATCGTCTTCGGCCTTGCGCAGCGTGTCGTATAGCCCTCGGATCTTGTCCAGAAGCCCCGAGGCTGGCTTGAGACAGACCGAAACGTAGCCCTGTTCGATCGGCACCATGACGACGAAGACCCAATAAGGCGCCTCGTCCTTCGTGCGGTTCATGACATAGCCACCCACAGGTTTGCCTGCTTCAATATGGGACCAGAGCAGGTGAAAGACCCCGCGCGGCATGTCGGGATGGCGCAGCAGATTGTGTGGCGCGTTGACCAACTCAGACCACTCATACCCGGACACGCGCCGGAAGGTTTCGTTGCCCGACAGGATAACGCCTTTGTTGTCTGTCCGTGAATAAGAGAGATCCTCGATCCCGAAGCCATTGGTTTCCGTCGCATAGAGCCCGGGATAGTTGTTCATGTCGTCACCTGTCGCTGCACGTCACGCGGGCACCCTCGCAGCACAAAGTATGCAAATGGTAAACGTGGGCCCGCGAAACATGCGGGATTTGCAGAATGCGGCAGGAAATGCCGGGTCGGCCAAATCGCCATGCGAAAATCCATTCAAGTCCCCCGCCCGGTGCTTTAACAGCAAAGCGGACACCCATTCCGAAACCGGTGCAAGGCAGGGCCATGAGCGCGACGATCTTCAGATGGCTGATGCGGCTGACAAGCGGTCTTCTGGCCCTTGTGGTCGTTTGTCTTATGCTGGCCTACTACTTCGCTGCGCGATCCCTGCCAGACTATGACGCAGATGTTGACGTGGCAGGCATTGCGGCGCCCGTCGAAATCGTCCGTGACAACGCCAACGTGCCGCACATCTTCGGTGAGCGGAACGAGGATGTCTTCTTCGCCCTCGGGTTCGCGCATGCGCAGGACCGCTTGTGGCAAATGACCATGCTGCGGCGTACGGCGCAGGGGCGGCTGTCTGAACTTTTCGGTCAGCCCACAATCGAAATCGACAGCTTTATTCGGCGCCTGGATCTTTATGCCTTGTCAGTTGCCAGCGTTGAGGCGCAGTCGCCCGAGGCGCGCACTTATCTCGAAGCCTATGCGGCGGGTGTGAACGCCCGGATCAATCAGGTGAATGCCGAGGCTCTTGGGCGCGGCGCGCCCGAGCTGTGGCTGTTCAACCACGCAATTTCGCCCTGGCGCGCGGCGGACAGTCTGGCGATTGCAAAGCTCATGGGGCTGCAATTGTCCGGGCATCTGGACGAGGAAATCCTGCTGGCCCGCACCTCTCTTGCCCTGGAAACGCCGGACCGCGTGAAAGATCTACTGCCGGACGCGCCCGGGCCCGGTGTGGCAAGCCTGCCGGAATATGCGCGCCTTGTTCCAGATCTGCCGCGCTATGTGGAAGGCAGCCCACGCGACGTGCACCCGCTGTCGCCTTTTCGGCCCCGAGGGCTGACAGGCGCGTCGAACGCCTGGGCCGCAGCGCCCGCGCGCTCGGCCTCGGGCGGCACGCTGTTGGCCAATGATCCGCATTTGGGCTTTTCCGCCCCTGCCATCTGGTATCTGGCCCGGCTTGAATTGCAGACGGGCGGGATCATCGGCGGCACCATCCCCGGGATGCCCGTCGTACTGACCGGACGGTCCAGCCATTTGGGCTGGGGGCTGACGACGGCCTATGTGGACGATCAGGACGTCTTTCTGGAAGAGGTGAACCCGGACAACGCGGAGGAATACCGCGCGCCAGACGGCTGGAAGCCCTTTGAAACCCGCGCCTCGATCATCCGGGTCAAGGATGCGGACCCCGTCACGCTTACGTTGCGCTGGACGGAAAACGGTCCGGTTCTGCCGGGTTCGGTCAAATCGCTTGGGACCATTACGCCCCCGGGCCACGTGACCGCGCTGCGCTGGACGGTTCTGTCACCCCGCGACACATCCCTGACAGCCGCTTTCGACATCATGCAGGCCGCCGATGTGACAGACGCGATTGCGGCCATGGAAAATTACATCGCGCCCGCGCAGAACCTGACGCTGGCCGACCGCGACACGATCGCCATGAAAACCGTCGGGGTCATTCCGCGCCGGGACGCAGATCACCTGACACAAGGGCGTTTGCCCAGCTTTGGGTACATCCCGGAAAACCGCTGGCAGGGGCGTATGCCCTATGAATCGAACCCGGTCTTCATTGAACCTTTGGGCGGTATCCTGGGCAATACGAACAACAAGGCCGTGGATCGCCCTTTCCCGAACCACGTCAGCTTCATCTACGGCGACACGCAGCGTGTGCAACGCTGGCAGCGCCTGATGCAGGCGCGCGAAGTGCATACGCGCGACAGCTTTATCGAGGCACAGCTTGACACCGTGTCCTTCACCGCACGCTCGCTTCTGCCGCTGATCGGGGCCGAGCTTTGGTTCACGGGCGAGTCCGCCCCTGACGGCACGCCCGAACGCCAGCGCCAGCGTGCCTTGAGCCTGCTGGCCGAATGGACCGGCGAGATGAACGAACACTGGCCCGAGCCGCTGATTTACGCGGCCTGGATCCGCGCCTTGCAAGACCGGCTGATCCGGGACGATCTGGGCCCGCTGGCAGATGACTACACGCATGTGGAGCCGCTGTTCATCGAACGTGTGTTCCGCGACGTAGACGGCGCAAGTGCGTGGTGTGACGTGCGCCAGTCCGCCCCGACAGAGACCTGCGCCGACATGGCGCGTCTGGCGCTGGATGATGCCCTGATCTGGATCGAAGAGACCTGGGGCCGCAACATCGAAGCCCTTCGCTGGGGCGACGCGCATCAGGCAACGCACGACCATCAGGTGCTGGGCGACGTGCCATTGCTGCGGGCTTTTGTGAACATCCGCCAGTCCACCTCTGGCGGCGACAATACTCTTCTGCGCGGGCGCACCAAAGGCACGGGCGAGACGCCCTTCCACAACGTGCATGGGGCCGGGTATCGCGGGGTCTATGATTTTGCAGATCCCAATTCCTCGGTCTTCGTGACTTCGACCGGGCAATCAGGGCATTTCCTCTCGCGCCACTACGACGATCTTGCCCAGCTTTGGCGGCGTGGGGAATACATCCCCATGACCCTTGATGAAGGCCTTGCCCGCGCGGGCTCTGTCGGGGTCACAACCTTACGCCCCAAGCCCTAAGCACCGCGTGGCCCTGATCCTTTTCAACAAACCCTATGGTGTGCTCAGCCAATTCACCGACAAGGGCACTGCGGGCAGCGTGCGCCCGACCATTTCGGGCTATGTCGATATGCCCCGCGTCTATCCCGCCGGGCGCCTTGATCGCGACAGCGAAGGGTTGCTGCTGCTGACCGATGACGGTCGATTGCAGGCGCGTCTGAGCCACCCGAAATACAAGGCCCCCAAGACCTATCTGGTCCAGGTCGAGGGTGTGCCCGACAAGACTGCCATGTCCGCCTTGTCCAGAGGCGTTACCCTAAAAGACGGACCGACGCGCCCTGCAAAGGTCCGCAGCCTGCCCGCGCCCGGCTGGCTCTGGCCGCGCGAGCCGCCCATACGCGTACGCAAGAGCGTGCCTGACAGTTGGCTCGAAATCATCCTGACCGAAGGCCGCAACCGTCAGGTGCGTCGGATGACGGCTCATGTGGGCTTTCCGACCTTGCGCCTGATCCGCACGCGCATTGGTGATTGGTCCCTTGATGATCTGGCGCCCGGCGAATGGCGCCTCGTAACGCCGCATTCCTGATCAGTCTCCCGTTCGGGTTGTGTCATTTTGTAGCACGCGCCCGGTTTTTGGTGGGCCCTCGGCGACGACAGGCTTAACCGCGTCAGCAAGACTTACCTACCAGGAGGCCAGAATGGATATCGATGCCTTTGCCAAGGCCTGGGCCGCCGGTTGGAACAGCCACGACCTTGACCGTATACTTGTCCACTATTCCGAAGACGTCGTCTTTCGTTCGCGCAAGGCCGTTGATCTGGTCGGCGCGGGGGAAATCCGGGGCAAGTCGGCCTTGCGCGCCTATTGGGCCGCAGCCCTGGACCGCCAGCCGGACCTGCATTTCACCGTCTTGCAGGTATTCGAAGGGCATCAGACGGTCACACTGACCTATCGCAACCACAAGGGCGTCGAGGCTGCCGAAACCTTCTGGTTCGGCGAAAACGGCCTCGCCACAAAAGCCGCGGCGTGCCACAGCGCATAGAGCGCACATACCCTGTCGCACCCAAACCGGACGGCACGGCTACAACCCTTCGAACTGCGCCTTGTCCTTCGCGCTCCAACGCACATCCAGTTCCAGACCTGTCTCGGTCTGGCGCTCCGCCCGCACAAGATCCCGCCCGAACAGCCAGGCCCGTTTGCGCCCCTCCGCAAAGGCAAGGTGCAGCGTTTCGTCTAACACGACCCCCTGCAATTGCATTGCCACATCCTGCAGCAAGTCCGGGATGCCTTCGCCCGTGATGGCCGAAATCGCGTGCAGGCCCTCACTGCGCGCCGCTGTGGCCCGCGCCGCACTGGCAGCCTCGTCCGGCAATGCATCAAGCTTGTTCCAAACCTCGAACTGCGCACGGCCCTCTTCCACGCCGAGATCGCTCAGGATCGCGCGCACGTCTTCGGCCTGCGCCTCTGTTTCCGGGTGCGAGATGTCGCGTACATGCAAAATGATGTCCGCCGCCAGCACCTCTTCCAGCGTCGCCCGGAAGGCGGCCACCAGTTCGGTCGGCAGATCCGAGATAAAGCCCACCGTGTCCGACAGAATGATCTCGGGACCATCGGGCAGATCCACGCGCCGCATGGTCGGATCCAGCGTGGCAAACAGCATGTCCTTCGCCATCACTTCCGCCCCCGTGAGGCGATTGAACAGCGTCGATTTGCCCGCGTTCGTGTAGCCGACAAGCGCCACGATCGGATACGGCACCTTCGCCCGAGCGGCCCGATGCAGGCTGCGCGTCTTCACGACCTTTTCAAGCTGCCGCCGCAGGCGCACAAGCTGCGTGTCGATGGCCCGCCGGTCCGCCTCGATCTGCGTCTCACCCGGACCGCCCACAAAGCCAAGCCCCCCGCGCTGGCGTTCCAGGTGTGTCCAGGCCCGCACCAGCCGCGTCCGCTGATAGCTGAGTGCCGCCATCTCGACCTGCAGCACACCTTCCCGCGTCGCTGCCCTGTCCGAGAAGATCTCAAGGATCAGCCCCGTCCGGTCGAGCAGTTTGACCTTCCAGGCCTTTTCCAGATTGCGCTGCTGCACGGGCGTGACCGGCCCATCGACTAGCACCAGTTCGATCTCGTTCGCTTTCAGCGTTTGCGCCAGTTCCTCGATCTTGCCCGGCCCGAACAGAAGCCCTGCCCGTGGTTGCGCCAGGCGCACGACTTCTGATCCCACGACCTCAAGTTCGGGCAAGGCCTGCGCCAGCGCCACGGCCTCTTCCAACGCAAAAACCGGCTCGCGCCGGTCCTTGTCTGACTTGATGTCCGGATGCAGGACCCAGGCCCGGGTCACTGCAGGTGTCGTGTCGCTCAAGAGGCGTCTTCACCCTCGTACAGGCTGATCGGCTGCGACGGCATAATCGTGCTGATGGCATGCTTGTAGACAAGCTGCGATTGACCGTCTCTGCGCAGCAGAACGCAGAAGTTGTCAAACCAGGTGATTACCCCCTGAAGCTTGACACCGTTGATAAGGAAGATCGTGACAGGAACCTTGGTCTTGCGCACATGGTTCAGAAAGGCATCCTGCAAATTCTGTCGGTCCGACGCCATTGTTTTATTACCTTTTTTCTTGCCGGGCTCGCGGAAAAGCCCCCCCTCGTCTCGCGGGAGTATGTCGCGCGCGTTCTGAAGTTTCCACCCCCAAAAAACACTTCAAAGCGGACCTAAATCCTTGTCTGCACGTCCTTTGTGCCAATCGGCGCGATACCGCGCACCTCAGCGTCCGGGGTCACGCCCGTCAACTCCGCCAAAGGTCGGGGGTCAGAAGGGCGATGATCGCCAGCGTCTCAAGCCGCCCGATCACCATGGCGAGCGTGAAAATCAGTTTTGGCCCTGCCCCCATCTCGGCAAGCGCAATCGCCGTGTCCCCGCCATGTTCCAGCAAGGGCCCTGTCGTCGAAAGCCCCGCGATGGTCAGGATCAGCGCTTCGTCAAAGGGTACGTTGAACGCCGCAAAGGCCATGCAGATCGCCGCAAGCGACAGGGCAAATAGCATGAAGAACACCCAGGCGATGAAGGCTCCATCCTTCTGCAGGCGTCGTTCCATCGGCCCCGCCCCGCTGACGGACGAGGGATAGACCAGCGCCTCCATCTCGCGCCGCCCGTTGGTGTAAAGCGCAAAGACACGCAGCAGCTTCACACCCCCTGCCGTTGTCGCGACACCCCCGCCGATAAGAGCCAGCCCCATCAGCAAAATGCCCGGCGTGGCAAGACCCGACCAGCCCTGCGCCTCGACCCAGGCGGCCGAGGTAAAGCCCGTCGTTGTCAGAAAGGACATGACCGTGAAGACACTGCCCCAAAGCGCGCGCAAGGCCTCGCCCAGGCTGTCTTCGCTGCCCACATCCGTGGCTCCGATCCAGTGGCGCAGGAACAAGAGCAAGGGCACAATCAGCACCAATGCGATACCGATGCGGAATTCCGGGTCCTGCCCCAGACCGCCCGCCGCTGAGGTGATCGTGTCGGTCGAGAATGTCAGACGCGACAACGCAAAGCACATGAACAAAAGCAGCACAGCTTCGCCCGCAAGACCCGAGCTTGCGCCATCCATCCCGCCGATTGGCGAAATGCCCGAGGTCGCCATGATCGCCATGGCATGCATCAGGGCCACCAGCCCGCGATCCCCAAGCACCAGCAGCATGATCCACAAAGACAGGGAAAGCCCCACGTACACCGGCAAAAGCACCACCAGCGCCCGTCGGATGCGTTCGCGCACGTCGGACCCCACGTCGCTCTTCAGGCGCCGTTCGCGTCGCCCGGGTTCCGCCCGCGCCGTCACCTCGAACCCGCCCAGGTTCAGGGGCGCCAGGACAGCCGACGCCGCAAGCCACATCAGCAAGCCCCCCATCCAGCCAACAAGCCCGCGCCACAAGTGCAAGGCGCCGTCCAGACGTTCTGGTCGTTCAAACAGCGTCGCGCCCGTGGTCGTTATGGCGCTGACCATTTCCAGATAGGCATTCAGGTAGGACGTTGTTCCCAGCCCCTCGTAGAAGGGCAAAGCCAACAGGAGCGGCAGTGCCAGGAACGCCGAAAACAGCGACACAAGCGGACCCAAGGGCCCATGCCGTGGCGCGCGCCCCTGATGCGCAAGCGCGATCAGGCCGAAGCCCACAAGCCCCAAAAGCCCCATGTAGAGGAAGGATCGGCTGGTCTGGTGGTCGTCCAGCACCAGCGCATAAGCTGCCGGCACCAGCATCAGCAGGGAAGAAATCCCGACAAGCTGCAAAAAGAGCGGCAGGCTCAGCAGGCGCTCGCCCAGCGAGACACGCGCCACCTGCATCAGAAGAAGTCGATCGAGACCTGCAGGAGCCGCTCGACCTCCGGCACGTCACTTGCCATGGCAAAGATCGCCACGACATCCCCTTCCTCGATCCGCGTCGTGCCTATGGGCCGGATCACTTTCTCGCCCTTGCGCACCGCGCCGATCAGCACACCTTCCGGGAAATCCACCTGATTGATGCGCTGTCCCGCCAGCGGAGAGGTCGACAGCACTTCCGCCTCGATCACCTCCGCCTCCGCATCACCAACGGAATAGACCGCCCGCACCCGCCCATGCCGGATATGCCGCAGGATCGATGACACGGTCGTCGCCCGCGGGTTGATGTAAGCATCAATCCCGAGCGCGCCCATCATCGGCACCAGCGTCGGATCATTGATCAGCGCAATCGTATAGGGGCAGCCTTCGGATTTCGCCCGAACCGCCGCCAGCATGTTCGTCTTGTCGTCATCCGTGACCGCGATCATCGCATCCGCCCGCGAAATCCCCGCCTCTTCCAGAAGACCCACGTTCAGACCATCGCCGTTGAGGACAATCGTGCGTTCCAGTGCTTCCGCCGCCAGTTCCGCACAGCGCCGGTTCTTTTCGATCACCTTCACGCGCACCCGGTCCTTGCGCCCCTCCAGCGAGCGCGCCACGGCAAGACCCACGTTGCCGCCCCCCACCATCACGATACGCTCCTGCCGCTGCATCGTCTTGCCGAATATCTCCATCGTGCGCGTCACATCATCCACATGCGCCATGACGTAGGCCTCGTCATGCGCGAAAAGCTGGTCATCCGGTTCCGGTGCGAACAGCCGCCCTTCGCGCCGGATGCCAACAACCACCGAACGCAATGTCGAAAAGAGATCCGTCAATTGCCGCAAGGGTGTGTTCAGCACCGGACAATCCTCGTCCAGCGCCACCCCCAGAAGCTGCGCCGCCCCGTCCATGAACAGTTCCGTGTCAAAGGCCGCCGGAGCCGCCAGACGGCGCAGCGCCGCTTCTGCCACCTCGCGTTCGGGGCTGATGACCACGTCGATTGGCATGTGATCGCGCCGGTAAAGATCCGAATAGATCGCGTTCAGGTAAGACTGCCCCCGCAAGCGCGCGATCTTGCGCCGGATCCCGAAGACCGAATGCGCCACCTGACAGGTCACCATGTTGACCTCGTCCGAATGCGTCGCCGCGATGATCATATCCGCATCGCTTGCCCCGGCCCGGCTCAGGATGTCCGGGTAGCTTGCAAATCCCGCCACACCCTGCACATCCAGCGTATCCGTTGCCCGCCGCACAAGGTCGGGATTGTTGTCCACAACCGTCACATCATTGCGCTCGCCCGAAAGATGCCGCGCAATCTGCCAGCCAACCTGGCCTGCCCCACAGATGATGACCTTCATCGCCCTTGCATCCTTGCCTCGCGCGTGGCTCTCGTCCGGGCCATCCTGCCGCCTCGTTCTGCGCTTGTCGCAGCGTTTTGCATGACAGACGCACGCAGTCCGGTCAACGCCTGCCATGGCGGCATTTGCCAGCCGCCCTGATTTCGGCCAAGCTGTGACCTGCCATGAAACACCTTCTTTGCCTCTGCGCCCTCGCAACGCTCACGGCCTGCCTGCCCCTGTCGACCTACTACAAGGAGGGCGCAAGCGTCGCTCAGCTTGAACGCGACAAGACCGCCTGCGACGTCCGTGCCCTGCGTCAGGCACCCGTCGCCACCCAGATCCGCGTCGGCCCACCCCGCTACGTCCCGCGTCGCCGCCATTGTGATGCCAGGGGCAATTGCGTCTACCGCGGCGGATTCTTCGTCGATGGCGAGACCTACACCGTCGACACCAACGCCGAACTGCGCGCCCGGATCACCCGGCTCTGCATGGCCGATGAAGGCTACCGCCCCGTCGAAATCCCGCCCTGCCCTTCAAACATCGCCGACCGCGCCCCACAGGGCCCCACAACCATCCTGCCAAGGCTCACCCCCCAATCCTGCGTCATCCGCCGCCAAGGCCAGGGCGTGCGCATCGTCACCCGCCGTTAAGGGGCTTGAGTCGCTCTGTTTATCGAGACTGCGAGACTTTGATTGTACGTATTGTTTTCCAAACGCCCAGGTGAAGCGCTGCGCCGCTATCGCCTCCTGACAACCAGAGATAGTGATCTCCGCATCGCGGGATAAAGTCAGCTTTCGCCACCGTTGCACCGATGACCGGTCTCGGCGCGAAGTGCGGAATTTCTTGCACCTTACCTCAGCACAAAGGTTGTATAATCGCGAGTTATTTCTGGCGTTTGGCTATCTATTTCAGGAGAAATTCCCTTGTTGACTAGCAGGTCTATGTCCCGTCCCGAAGTCT
>JAAUYH010123183.1_pt1 | contig 11504 bp, 9 predicted proteins | sample 7278061 | NCBI WGS metagenome assembly JAAUYH01 (sample SAMN14350203, study PRJNA611818) | marine sediment metagenome | isolation source: surface marine sediment (0.6m) | place: French Polynesia: Moorea | collected 2018-08 | reverse complement strand
GGCTTGATGTCCTCGGCCATGTCCCCGAAATAGCTCGACGCCATCCGGATCTCGTGGCTCTTCATCCAGTTCACATTGCCCTTCAGCGTGTTGATCTCGCCGTTATGCGCCAGCATCCGGAACGGCTGCGCCAACCACCACTGCGGGAAGGTGTTGGTCGAATACCGCTGGTGATAGATCGCAAAGGCGCTTTCGAACCGCTCGTCCTTCAGGTCGGGATAGAACTCGGCCACCTGCTCTGCCAGCATCATGCCTTTGTAGATGATCGATCGGCACGACAACGAACACAGGTAAAGCTGAGGCACCTGTGCTTCGGCCGCCGCCTTTTCGATCCGGCGGCGGATCACGTAAAGCTCGCGCTCGAAGGTCTCTTCATCGACCCCCTTCGCGTTCGAGATCAAAATCTGCTCGATCTCGGGCCGCGTCGCATTGGCCTTGTCACCCAGGACGCTGGTATCGACCGGCACGTGCCGCCAGCCATAGATGTAGTATCCCATCCGCAGGATCTCGGTCTCGACAATGGTTCGGCAGGTTTCCTGAGCACCGAAATCCGTGCGCGGCAGAAACACCTGACCCACGGCCATCAATTCGTCCTTGCGGGGCTCGTGCCCCGTGCGCTTCACCTGGTCATAGAAGAAGGGCGCCGGGATCTGCACGTGAATGCCCGCGCCATCGCCCGTCTTGCCATCGGCATCGACCGCGCCCCGGTGCCAAACGGCCTTCAGCGCGTTGATCCCATTTTCCACGACCTTCCGCGACGGCTTGCCATCGATGGCCACGACCAGCCCGACACCGCACGAGGAATGCTCGCTCTCCTCGGAATAAAGACTGTTTTCGGCCATAAAGGCGCGGCGGGCCTGCTCTTCGGCGGCCCAGCGGTCGTCGTACTTGGTCATCTCTCGCGCTCCTGTTCAAGGCTTCCGTATGTCGTGAAATAGGGCATTGTCTCTATGCACTCGGCCCGGGTGTGCAGGGCCTGACCCATGTCCACAAAAGCGTAGCTGTCTGGCTTGTGGTCGATCCAAATCTCGTCGCTCGGGCGAAACCCACTCGCATCGTCGAAGATCCCCAACGGGATCTCGGTCGCTTCACCGTCTTTGCCCTCATCGAGGGTGGACTTGAGGTAAACACCCGTCCCGCAATCCCGGCACCACGCGCGTTTCGCCCAAGACGTAGTCTGGCGTTCAGCCACCCGTTCGGTCCCGCTCCAGCGGAGCCCTTCATCAGGCACGACAACGCCAAGCACCGCCGATCCCTGCCATCGCCTGCACATCTCGCAATGGCAAATGATAAAAGTGTCGGGCACCGCGTCGGCTTCAAACCGAACCGCACCGCAGAGGCAACGTCCAGTCTTCATGCGGGCCCCCCATCTCCGGCTTCTTCAGGCGCAAAGAATGCGATGCATTCGGCCTCGGTCATCTCTTTTGTTTTCGCCGCCAGTTCGAACCCCTCAGGGCGCTTGTCGACGTAAAACTGGATGCGCGGGCTCAACCCTGTCGTGTCGTCCAGGCTGCCAAAGGCCACCGCCATGTACTGTCCGGGCACGCGATAGAACAAGTTCGACCCGCAAGCCTTGCAGAACCCGCGCTCGGCCCAGTCGGACGACTTCACGACGCCCAGGTGTTCTTCGCCCTCGGTCACCTCGAAATCGGTGGCCATGGCCCCCATGAACACGCCCGAGGCCCAGCGCTGGCACATCTTGCAATAGCAGACGCTGACCTTGTTTTCGGTCTCGGCACGGTATTTCACGGCCCCGCACATGCATTGCCCGGTTCTCATGGCGCGGCCTCCACGGTTCTGTTCTTGGCCTCGTACTCGGCGGCGGTGGCCCGCCTGTGTTCACCGGCCAGCGGCACGGCGGCAAACGCGCAATCGGTATAAATCTCCGAGATCAGCGGATAGTCCTTCGCCGCGTCGAACAGCCCCACCTGGAATTCATATGGACCATCGAAATCCTTGAACCACAGAAGCGTGCCGCAGGTCTCGCACGACGCGCGTTCGGCGATGTCGTGTTTCCAGATACGGACGGGGCCGGTTAGCTCGACCGCGTCTTCCTCTGCCTGAAAGACGAACAGCGCCGAGCCGGTCCAGCGCCGACAGCGCGAACAATGGCAAGCGCCCACCTCGGCCCGGTGACGGCCAACCTGCACGGTGACAGCGCCGCATAGGCACCGTCCCGCGATACCTTCTGCCATGACCGGGTCGTCGTAAGACATCCGCTGTCCGTCCTCTCTTTTTTGCCAATAAGGTCAGAATTGCTGCCTTATGTGCTTCATCTTCTCTTTACCGCCGCGCGGGCCAAAACGATTGACGGCGGTTAACATCTTCCGTTCGGTGTTCTGTACAAATGTGAATGCCGGGGGTCTCACATCTGTACAAAAGTCAAAAAACAGCACCGCACGGATGGTTACTGAAAGGTTACTCGGCCGCGATCGCGCTTGTCGCGAGGCGCTCCAGAATGGCCTCTGCCGCCTCGCGCCCATCGCGAATGGCCCAGACCACAAGGCTCGCGCCCCGCACGATATCGCCCACTGCATAGACCCCTTCCAGCTCGGTTTCATGCGTTCGGAAATCGGCTTTGATGGTCCCCCAGCGCGTCACGCTCAACGCTTCTTCACCCCAAAGCGTCGGCAGATCCTCCGGCTCGAACCCCAGCGCCTTGATGACCAGGTCGGCGTCTTCGACATAATCCGAACCTTCGATCAGTTCGGGCACCTGGCGACCTGTCGCGTCCGGCGCACCAAGGCGCATCTTCTGCGCCATCACACCGGTGACCGTATCGCCAGCAAAGCCCTTCGGTGCCGTCAGCCAGACGAATTCAACGCCCTCTTCTTCTGCGTTCGCGACCTCGCGTTGCGAGCCCGGCATGTTCGCCCGGTCCCGTCGATAAAGGCACTTCACACTCGTCGCGCCCTGCCGAATTGCCGTGCGCACGCAATCCATCGCGGTGTCGCCGCCGCCGATGACGACGACGCGCTTGCCCTCGGCGTTCAGGTCGCCGCTGTCGAACTCGGGCACGTCGTCTCCGAAGCTTTTGCGGTTCGACGCCGTCAGGTAATCGATGGCGCGCACGATGCCCTCGGCTCCGCTGCCGGGGGCCTGCAAGTCCCTGCTTTTATAGACACCCGTGGCAATCAGCACCGAGTCGTGCTTGGCGCGAATCTCCGAGAATTGAATGTCTTCGCCGACGTTGCAGTTCAGCACGAATTCGACCCCGCCCTGCTCCAACTGATCGACGCGCTTCATGACCACATCCTTCTCCAGCTTGAAGCCGGGGATGCCATATGTCAGCAGACCGCCTGCCCTGTCGTAGCGGTCATAGACCGTCACCTGAACGCCTGCGCGGCGCAGCATGTCGGCGGCGGCAAGACCACCCGGACCGGCGCCGATGATGCCGACGCTCTCGGGGCGCTCGGCATGCGGCTGGATAGGCTGGACCCAGCCCTTTTCCCACGCCGTGTCGGTGATGTACTTCTCGACAGAGCCGATGGTGACCGTGCCATGGCCCGACTGTTCGATCACACAGTTGCCTTCGCACAGGCGATCCTGCGGACAGATGCGGCCGCAAATCTCGGGAAAGGTATTGGTCGCCTGGCTGATCTCGTAGGCTTCCTGCAACCGGCCTTCGGCGGTCAGCATCAACCAGTCGGGAATGTTGTTGTGCAGCGGGCAATGCGACTGGCAATAGGGCACGCCGCACTGGCTGCACCGGCTCGCCTGTTCCTTCGCCTTGGCGGTCGCGTACTCGGCATAAATCTCGCGAAAATCCTCCTTCCGCTCATCCGCTCCCCGCTTTTCAGGCATATCCCGCCCCACCGTCACGAATTTCAGCATCGGATTCTCTGCCATCGCGGCCTCCCAAGTCAGACCGCTGTAATACCGAAATATCCCGGAAATAAAAGTCAAATTAGCTGACCTAATTGCGAATATTTCTCTTGACCGACCTGGCCTCGCAATTCGCAAGTGCGAAAATTAGGTCCGATTCGGATATAAATTTTCCCTTTTCGATATTTCTCAATACGTTAGGGTGCGCGCCATGGTGATTATATCCTGACCGGCATGCCACTTCTAACCCTCATCCTTGTCGCAGTTGTCCAGGGCATAACCGAGTTTCTGCCGATTTCTTCCTCTGGCCATCTCATCCTTTTGCCGAATCTCACGGGTCTTGAGGATCAGGGCTTGATCATCGACGTTGCTGTCCACGTTGGTACTCTCGGGGCCGTCATAATCTATTTCTGGAGAGATGTGCGCCGCGCGTTCTTCGGGCTTTTCAAGCTACCGGACATGACTGATCCGGATGCCAGATTGGCCGTTGGGCTGATCGTCGCCACGATCCCCGTCGTCATTGCAGGTCTGGCCATCAAGGCAAGCGGTCTGGACGAAGCGCTGCGTTCCATCACCGTCGTCGGCTGGGCGACGTTGGTCTTCGGCATCGTCCTGTACTGGTCGGATCAGAAGGGCAAGACACAGAAGACCGCCAACGACTGGTCCCTGAAAGACGCGATCATCATGGGATTTTGGCAAGTGCTGGCGCTGATCCCCGGCACTTCGCGGTCTGGCATCACGATCACCGGGGCGCGCCATCTTGGCTACAATCGCAGCGACGCCGCTCGCCTTGCCATGCTGATGTCGATTCCGACGATCATCTCCTCCGGCACCCTGATCGGCGTCGAAGTCGCTTCCTCCATGGATGCCGATGCAGCCCGCGACAGCGCCATCGCGGCGGCATTCGCATTTGTCGCGGCGCTATTGGCGTTGCACTTCATGATGCGACTGCTGCGCTCTGTCAGCTTTACGCCCTACGTGATCTACAGGATCGCACTGGGCATTTTGCTGCTGGCGATCGCCTACACTTAACGCAGGTTGCGCGCGCTTTCCTTGACTTCGGCGTATTGGCCGGACGGGCGGAACTGCCAAAGATAAGAAGGCAGGATCGCCTCCATCGCCGACGGCTGAATGCCAAAATCGTCGAACGACTTCACACCGTCACCGACCACGTTGTCCTCGCGCAGCGACTTCACTTGATCGACAGTGATCGGTTGCGGAGCCAAACCGCCCGTGATCGCCGAGATGGCTCCGGTGACATAGCCAAGCACCGTACCGGCCCAGAACGGAAGACCGATCACAAGCCGCTTCCGACGGATCGTCTCAAGCGTCAGATCAATCAGGCCGCGAAACGTTTCAACGTCCGGGCCACCAAGCTCGTAAATCCCGGCCTCGGCCTGCCCTACGATAGCCAGTTCGGCCGCCTTGGCGACATCATCCACATAGACCGGCTGGAACTTGGTCTGTGCCCCGAAAAGCGGAACAACAGGCGACATCCGCGCCATCCCGGCAAACCGATTGAAGAACTGGTCTTCGGGTCCGAAAACAATCGATGGTCGCAGGATCACCGCGTTCGGCATAGCCTCCAGCACAGCCTCCTCGCCCTGGCCCTTGCTTTGCGCGTAAAGGCTGGCGCCGTCTGGGTCGGCCCCGATAGACGAGATATGCACCATGCGCGCCACACCTTCCTCGGTAGCGATGCGCGCGATGCGCGCCGCGCCCAGATGCTGGACCGCCTCGAAGTTGTTCTTGCCACTCGCGTCGAACGTGCCAACACAGTTCACGACCGCGTCCGCGCCCCTGGCCGCCTGACGCACGCTGTTGTCGTCACGGATATTACAAAGCACCGGTTCGACCTGCCCGACACGTCCATAGGGGCGGACGAAATGCGCTTCGTTCGGGCGACGCACGGCAACGCGCACCCGCCACCCCTGACGTGCCATACGCTGCGCAATGTACCGGCCAACAAAGCCCGAGCCGCCATAAATCGTGACGAGTTTGGTCATGTCATGCACCTTTGCATTTCTCGCCAGTGGTCTAGTCCCGACGGGACAACCCGGCAAGGTGCAAATCGACGCGATCCTCAAGGGCAGTGGCGCAAGGGCTTCGACTTGACATGACGCGAAGCTGGCGATGATGATCCCGCGCAAGGAACCCGGTCCCCTGGAAGCGCTATGTATATTGGCCTCGACCTTGGCACCTCTGGTCTCAAGGGCCTTCTGATTGATGACAACCAGCGGCCGGTGGCCGAAGCGAATGCGGCCCTCTCGGTTTCGCGCCCTCATCCCGGATGGTCAGAGCAGAATGCGAGTGATTGGATAGGCGCAGCGGCGACCGTCATGGATACCCTGGCCGCGAAAGCCGACCTTGCCGTTGTGCGCGGCATTGGTCTGTCCGGTCAGATGCATGGGGCGACGCTGCTTGACGCAGCCGATGCACCGCTTCGGCCTTGCATTCTCTGGAACGACACGCGGTCTGCAAAGCAGGCGGCCCGCATGGACGCCGAACCGGAGTGGCGGCGCGTCAGTGGCAACATCGTCTTCCCCGGGTTCACCGCGCCAAAGCTGGCTTGGGTCAGGGAGAATGAGCCAGAGGTCTTCGAGAAGACGCGCATGGTGCTTCTCCCCAAGGATTACCTTCGGCTCTGGCTGACGGGCGAGCATGTGGCCGAGATGTCGGACGCCGCCGGTACAAGCTGGCTGGACACCGGCGCACGCGACTGGTCCGACACGCTTCTGGCCAAAACCGGCTTGAGCCGGGATCACATGCCACGCCTGGTCGAAGGCTCCGAGGCGTCTGGCACGCTGCGCAGGAAATTGGCGGAGCGTTGGGGTCTGGCGCCCACGGTCGTTGTCGCGGGCGGTGGGGGCGACAATGCGGCGTCCGCCATCGGGATGGGCGTGACGAAGCCCGGGCAGTCTTTTGTTTCGCTCGGCACGTCGGGCGTTCTTTTTGCCGCGACAGGCGGATACGCGCCCGATCCGGCTACTGCGGTTCACACGTTCTGCCACGCGCTCCCGGATACCTGGCACCAGATGGGCGTCATCCTTGCCGCCACAGACGCGCTGAACTGGTACGCCGGATTCGTGGGCTCTGAGCCCAGCGCTTTGACCGGCGGCCTCGGACCGTTGCAGGCACCCGGGCGGACCCTGTTTCTGCCCTATCTGGGTGGCGAGCGGACGCCGCTGAACAGCGCTGACATTCGCGGCAGCTTCCTGCATCTGGATCATGCGACCGACACCGATGCAGGCACGCGCGCCGTGCTGGAAGGCGTGGCTTTCGCGCTCGCCGACTGCAAGCAAGCGCTTGGCGCGACGGGCACCCGTTTCGACACGTGCGTTGCTGTCGGCGGCGGCACCCGGTCCGACTATTGGCTAAGCGCGGTTGCGACGGCGCTGAACATGCCTCTGTTGCTGCCGGAATCGGGGGAATTCGGAGCTGCCTTCGGGGCCGCGCGCCTTGGAATGATGGCGGCGACGGGCGCAGCCGATATCGCTGAACCTCCTGCAATTGAACGCACGGTCGAGCCTAAAACCCACCTTGTCGATGCCTTCGCCGAAGCGCATGAACGGTATCGGACGGCCGCCAACGCAATGATGGACCTCTCATGACAGACTTTTTCTCCGATATCCCAGGGATCGCCTTCGAAGGTCCGAACACGACCAACGAGTTTGCCTATGCGCACTACGATCCGGACGAGGTCGTCATGGGCAAACGGCTGGAGGACCACCTGCGCTTTGGCATTGCCTATTGGCACAGCTTCGCCTGGCCGGGCGGCGACCCGTTTGGCGGGCAAACGTTCGAGCGCCCTTGGTTCGGCGACACGATGGAACTAGCCAAGCTGAAGGCGGATGTCGCCTTCGAGCTATTCTCGATCCTGGGGCAACCTTACTTCTGTTTCCACGACGCGGATGTACGGCCCGAGGGCGACAGTTTTGCGGAAGCGAAAGCGCGGCTGGAAGAGATCACCGACTACTTCGGCGAAAAGATGGAGGCGACGGGCACGAAGCTTCTTTGGGGCACCGCCAACCTGTTTTCGCATCGCCGTTTCATGGCGGGTGCCGCGACAAACCCAGACCCGGACGTCTTCGCCTATGCCGCGGCAACCGTGAAGTCCTGCATTGACGCCACCGTGAAGCTCGGCGGTGAGAATTATGTGCTCTGGGGCGGGCGCGAAGGTTACGAGACGCTTTTGAACACCGACCTGAAGCGCGAGCGCGAACAGGCTGGACGCTTCCTGTCCATGACGGTCGACTATGCCCGCAAGCTTGGCTTTAAAGGCACGATCCTGATCGAGCCGAAGCCGCAGGAACCGACCAAGCACCAGTACGACTATGACGTCGCCACAGTCTATGGGTTCCTGAAGGACTTCGGTCTTGAAAACGAGGTAAAGGTCAACATCGAACAGGGCCATGCCATACTCGCCGGTCACAGCTTCGAACACGAGATCGCGCTGGCGGCGTCCTTGGGCATCTTCGGATCCATTGACATGAACCGGAACGATTATCAGTCGGGTTGGGACACGGACCAGTTTCCGAATTCCGTCCCCGAAGTCGCACTGGCTTATTACGAGATCCTGAAAGCCGGGGGCTTCACAACCGGCGGCACGAATTTCGACGCCAAGCTTCGGCGGCAGTCGCTGGAGCCCGCCGATCTGGTGCTGGCCCATGTCGGGGCTATGGATGTCTGCGCCCGGGGGCTGAAGGCCGCCGCCGTAATGCTGCAAGACGGAACGTTGGAAGCCATGCGCGCCCAGCGCTATGCCGGTTGGGACGATGCCGCCGCGAAACAAATGTTGGCGTCATCATTGGAGGACTGCGAGGCACTGGTGCTGGATGAGAACATACAACCGTCGCCCAGATCCGGACAACAGGAGCGGTTAGAGAACATCGTGAACCGCTACCTCTGATTGAAACTGACCGACTTCTGGAAACGCGCCGTTTCAGACGAAGCCTGACATTAATCAAACTAATGCCACATTAGTTTGGCTTAATCGACTTCGTGGCAAGTGACGCGTACCCCTTGTTTCAAGTGAATTGCCACGTGTGTGCGAGTGCTGTGAGTGGGGATGCCCGGTAACAGGCGCCTTCACCTGCTGGGTCAAAGGACGGACGGGTCTGTGCCTCGTCCGTCCGGCCAAGCTTCTAGCCTATGATTGCGTTCAGCGTCGCACTAGGGCGCATCGCCGACGCGAGTTTCGCCGGATCCGGGTTGTAATACCCGCCGGTGTCCGCCGGTTGTCCGCGAACTGCCGCGAACTCTTCAACAATCTTCTCGGCATTCGCCCGAAGTTGTTCCGCAATCGGCGCGAAATGTGCCGCCAGGTCCGCATCTTCTGTCTGCGCGGCGAGGGCTTCCGCCCAATACAGCGCGAACCAGAAATGGCTGTCGCGGCTGTCGGGCTGTCCCAGCTTCCGCCCGGGCGACCGGTCATGGTCCAGAACGCCTTGCGTCGCGGCCTCGATGGCGCGGCCCATGATGGCGGCTTTCTTGTTACCGGAGGTCTCCGCCAGAAAGTCAAAACTCTCGCCCAGCGCACAGAACTCGCCCAGCGAGTCCCACCGAAGATGGTTTTCCTCCTGCAACTGCTGAACATGCTTCGGTGCCGAGCCGCCCGCACCGGTTTCAAACAAACCGCCGCCCTGCATCAGCTTCACAATCGAGAGCATCTTTGCGCTGGTGCCCAGTTCGAGGATCGGGAAGAGGTCGGTTAGGTAATCGCGCAGCACATTGCCGGTGATCGCGATGCTGTCCTTACCTTCGCGGATCGTCTCCAGTGTCAGGCGCGTCGCTTCGCGCGGCGCCATGATCCGGAACTCGTCGGCGACGCCTTCGGCCGCGAGGATCGGCTCGACGTATTTGATCAGTTCGGCGTCATGGGCCCGCGCGGGGTTCAGCCAGAAGATCGCCTGCGCGCCGGTCGCTTTCTGCCGCGAGATGGCGAGCTTCACCCAGTCCTCGATCGGCGCCTTCTTGGTCGTGGCCGAGCGCCAGATGTCGCCCTTTTCGACGGCATGCGAATGCAGCACCTCGCCACTGGCCAGCACATAGCGAATAGTGCCGTCTGCAGCAGCTTCAAACGTCGTGGGATGCGAGCCATATTCCTCGGCCTTCTGTGCCATCAGGCCGATGTTCTGCACTGCGCCGCTGGTCGTCGGGTCCAGCGCGCCGGTTTCCTTGAAGTACTTGATCGTCTCGTCATAGACCGGTGCGTAGGAGTTGTCGGGGATGACGCAATTGCTGTCAGCTTCGTTCCCGTCGGGGCCCCAGCCCTTGCCGCCAGCCCGGATCAGCGCGGGTATCGACGCATCAATGATCACGTCGGACGAGACATGCAGGTTGGTGATGCCCTTGTCGGAATTCACCATGTACATCGGCGGACGCGCGGCATAGGCGGCTTCTATGTCCGCCTTGATCTCGGCGGCCTTGTCCGCGGGCAGCGTCGCGATTTTGTCTTCCAGATCGCCGATGCCGAAGTTCGGGTTGACGCCAAGCTCCTCGAACGTGGCGGCGTGCTTTTCAAAGACATCCTTCAGGAAGATCTCGACCGCATGACCGAACAGGATCGGGTCCGAGACCTTCATCATCGTTGCCTTCAGGTGCAGCGAGAACAGCGTGCCTTCGGCTTTTGTGGCATCGATCTGCTCGGCCAGGAACGAACGCAGGGCGTTGACCGACATGAAGGTGGCATCTACGACGGTGCCTTCTTCGACGTGCAACCCGTCCTTCAGGACCGTGACGGAACCGTCGGCAGCCTCGAATTCTATCGTGGCCGCGCCAACCTGAGCGGCGGTGATGGTGGCCGATACCTCGTTCGAGAAGAAATCGTTGCCGCTCATCGACGAAACGCGGGTCTTGCTGGTGGGTTCCCAGACGCCCATGCGGTGCGGATTCGCCATGGCATAGTTCTTGACCGCCTTCGCCGCGCGACGGTCCGAGTTGCCCTCACGAAGGACCGGATTCACGACAGAGCCCTTGATGGCGTCGTATTTGTCGCGGATCGTGCGTTCTTCGTCGGTCGACGGGTCTTCCGGATAGTCGGGAACCGAGTGGCCCTGCGACTGCAATTCAGCAATCGCGCCTTTCAGCTGCGGGACCGACGCCGAGATATTTGGCAGCTTGATCACATTGGCGTCTGGCGTTTTGACCAACTGGCCGAGTTCGGCCAGGTCATCGGGGTGGTCCGTAAATGCGGCAAGGATGCGCCCGGCCAGCGATATGTCTTTGGTGCCTACCGATATACCGGCGGCCTTCGCAAAGGATTGAATGATCGGCAAAAGTGAAGCGCTTGCAAGCTCGGGCGCTTCGTCTACCTTGGTATACAATATGTCGGCGCGTCCAGTGGTGCTCATGAAATTCGGGTCCTTTGCGCTTTCAGGAATGGGCAAATGCGCTGAGAGGCGCGGCTTGCGCGACGCAATAAAACAAGCCCGACAGACGTGCAACCGTTGCCCGGCCTTCTGCGCGAACGGGCCGCAGGGTACGCTTGCATTTCGGCGAAATGCGGCGTTAACGTTGGGGCCGAGCGCCTGCAACGACAGGCAGCTTCAAAACTGGGAGGAAGTAATGAACAAGTCTATCCGTACGCTCATCGCGGGCGTCGCTTTTTCGGTTGCGGGTTCCGCGACTTTGGCGGCCGAGTGCATCGCACCGGCAAACCCTGGCGGTGGTTGGGATTT
>JAAUYH010111447.1_pt1 | contig 11504 bp, 10 predicted proteins | sample 7278061 | NCBI WGS metagenome assembly JAAUYH01 (sample SAMN14350203, study PRJNA611818) | marine sediment metagenome | isolation source: surface marine sediment (0.6m) | place: French Polynesia: Moorea | collected 2018-08 | reverse complement strand
GGGAGGGTGAGGGGGAAAAGCCGGGGTCACGCTTTCCTTGCCGACAACCAGCACAAGTTGTCACACATGGCGTATCCGCCGGAAAGTGTGCAATCAGAATATCATTCATGCTAAACACGCATGAATGAACCTGGAATCCCTGACCATATTCGCGGAGGTCATGCGCACCGGCAGCTTTGCCGAGGTGGCGCGGCGCCGCGACGTCGACCCCTCCTCGGTCTCGCGGGTGATCGCCGGCCTGGAAGGCGAGATCGGGGTGCGGCTGTTCCAGCGCACGACCCGGAGGCTGTCGCCGACCGAGGCCGGCCGCGTGTACTTCCGGCGCATCGAGCCGCTGCTGGGCGAGATCGACCGGGCCGCCGCCGAAGCCCGTGATCTGACGGCCTCGCCCAGCGGCACCCTGCGCCTCACCGCCTCGGTAGCCTTCGGGCACGCGGTGGTGGCGCCGCTCCTCCCGGCCCTGCGGTCCCGCCATCCCGCCCTTGGGCTCGAGCTGATCCTGAGCGACTCCACCATCGATCTGGTGGCCGAGGGCATCGACCTTGCCATCCGCCTCGGGCCGCGCCCCGACGCCGATTTGATCGGCACGCGGCTGATGCCGGTCCGCCACCGGGTCTGCGTCAGCCCCGGCTATGTGGAGGCGAGCGGCCGGCCCGACACGCCGGCCGGGCTGGCGGCGCGCGATTGCCTGCGCTTCCCGTTCAGCGGCTACCGGTCGATGTGGCGGTTCCGGCGACCGGATGGCCCGACCACGGATGTGCCGGTCGACGGCACGCTGGTGATCTCAAACGCGCTGGCGCTCCGCCGATGCTGCCTGGACGGTCTCGGCCCTTCGCTGCTGGCGGATTGGCTGGTCGGCGAGGATCTGGCCGCGGGGCGCCTGGTCGACCTGTTCCCGGACCATGACGTTACGGCGACCGAATTCGACACCGCCGCCTGGCTGCTCTACCCGAGCCGCGCCTATGTGCCGCTCAAGGTCCGAGCGGTCATCGATTTCCTGAAGGAGGCGGTCAGGACGCCGGCGGCAGGGTGAAGATCTCCTGCTTCTCGCGGAAACCGCGCAGCGCGTGGCTGCCGAGCGAGACCAGCCGGTCCGGGATGCTGCTGGCGAAGGCGGAGGAGACGACAACCGGCGATTTCAGCGCCTTGCTCATATCCTCGATGCGGGACGCCTCGTTGACCGCCGAGCCGATCACGGTGAAGTCGAGCCGGTGCTCGCTGCCGATATTGCCGTAGGTCAGGTCGCCGCGATGCAGCGCGATGCCGAAGGCCAGCGGCTGCTCGCCCTTCTCCACGCGGTCCTTGTTGACCGCGGCCAGGCGCCGCTCCGCCTCGCGGACCGCGGCCACAGCATTGGCGCATGCCTCCGGCTGCGCGCAATCCGGGTCGGTGATCGGGAAGATCGCCAGCATGGCGTCGCCGATGAACTTCAGCACCTCGCCGCCATGCTCGATGACCGCGCCGGCGGTGCTGTCGAAATACTGGTTCAGTGCCGCCAGGTAGTCCTCGCGCGGCAGCGTCTCCGCCAGCGCCGTCGAGCCCCGCAGGTCGCTGAACACGATGACGGCGTGGATGTCCTCGCCATCGCCGCGCTTCACCAGGCCCATCAACACGCGTTCGCCGGAGTTTTGGCCGAGATAGGTCTGCAGCAGCGACATCGACGACACCCGCTGCGCGTGCGCCTCGAGCTGCCGGCTCAGATTCGGCAGGATCTCGTAGAGATGGCCCAGATGCTCGGTGGAGAAGCCGCCGGACGCCTGGCTGACGAAGGTGATGATGTTGATCTGCCCGTCGGAGAAGTACAGCGGCATGGCGACGTAGTCGGTCGCGCCCTCCTCCTTGAGGTCCTTCAGCACCGGATAGTCCAGCTTCGGGTTGGGCACGTCGAGCCGCCGCCGCACGCCGCCCTCACCCTTCATGACGACCGCGAACGGGCTGTCGCGGAATGACGCGCTCTGAGCGCCGGCATGGGTCGGCTGGAACTCCTCGACTTCGCCGGTCGACTGGAGCCAGCCATAGGCATGGGCGAACAGAAGCGGATTCAGCGTCTGGATCATCACCCGCATGCGGAAGATCGGCATGCCCTCGGCGACCAGCATTTCGGCCAGCCGCCCGACCAGATCCTTGGTCGACTTGGCCTTCCAGGACTCGTGGATCAGCCACGGTACGAAGGGGTTGTCGATGGTGGTCTCGGGCTGCCAGTCCGGAACCGTGACCGTGGCCTCGTCGGCCAGCCAGGACTCCATCCGGTCCCAGTAGAAGGCGACATAGCCCTCGACCATCTGGGCCTCGTCGAAGGGCTGCTCGTAGCTCCAGGCCGCGTTCTCGGCGGTCTTGCCGTCGACGGTGATGGTCCAGTGCCTGGCATTGCCCTTGAAGGGGCAGTAGGTCAGACGGTCGGTCGGGGTCAGCAGGTCCATGCGCACGTCGTCGCGCGGGAAGTAGTAGACCATCGGCAGCCGGGTCTCGTGCATCTCCAGCGCCCGCCGGCTGTCGACGACCGTCTCGCCGTTGAAGGTGACACGGATGCGCCGCTGGCTCGGCTCTATGGTGAGCCGGTAGCCGGTATGGCTCTTTGCCGCTGTCTGTTCGAACGCCGCGGCCGCCTGGATGACCTTCGCCATCGCTTGATCCCCTGCATCACCGAACCGATGGTCGGCAAGGGCCGCCATCGTGTTATGCACCCTTCCTAAAATTGGGAGTCAATTCGACGAAAGGAAGGCCCCGGTGGCATCCGGCCGGGCGCGACAACCTCCGCCCTGGTCCATGGCCGGCTATCCGGCGTAGCACCCAGCCACTTCCGCCCTCTGCCGCACCAGCGCCAGGACCAGGTCGATGGTCGGGGTCGCGATGCCGGTCATGCGGCCGAGTTCCTGCACCGCGGTGACCAGCGCGTCGATCTCCATCGGGCGGCCAAGCTCGAGATCCTGCAGCATCGAGGTCTTGTGGGCGCCGACCTCGCCGGCGCCGGCGATGCGGCGATCGACGTCGATCGGGAACTTCACGCCCAGCGCCTCGCCGATCGCCTGCGCCTCCACCATCATCGCCCGTGCGACGGCGCGGGTGCCGTCATCGCCGTGGATGCGGTCCAGTGTCGCACAGGTCAGCGCCGAGATCGGGTTGAAGGAGACGTTGCCCCACAGCTTGACCCAGATGTCGTTGCGGATATGCGGGCGGACCGGCGCCTTCAGCCCGGCGGCGACCATCACCCGCGACAGGGCGGAGACCCGCTCGCTGCGCTCGCCGGACGGCTCGCCGATCGGGAAGCGGTCGCCGGAAACGTGGTGGACGACGCCCGGCGCGGAGAGCTCCGCGGCCGGATAGACGACGCAGCCGATCGCCCGCTCCGGCCCGATTCCCTGCCAGATGCGCCCGCCGGGATCGACCGCCTCGATGCGCCGGCCCTCATAGGGTCCGTCCAGGCGGTGGAAGTACCACCACGGCACGCCGTTCTGGGCCGTCACCACGGCGGTCTCCGGGCCCAGCAGAGGCTGCAGCCGGTCGACGATGCCGGTCACCGAATGCGCCTTCAGCGCGATGACCACGTAGTCCTGCGGTCCGAGTTCGGCCGGGTCGTCCGTGGCGGTGACCGGGACGACCGCGTCGCCCTCGGCGGAGGTCAGCGTGAGGCCGTTCTCCCGCATCGCCGCCAGATGCGGTCCGCGGGCGATCAGGCTCACCTGCGCCTCTCCCGCCGCCGCCAGCTTCGCACCCAGCAATCCGCCGATCGCGCCGGCCCCGAACACGCAGATCTTCATCGTTCCGGCCTCAAGCCCGTTGCCGCACCCGTTGTCCTGACCCCGCCAGCTTGCCACGGCCTCGGGTCGTACGGGAATTGCAAAGGCCGCACGCGGCGAAATCGGCCGCAACGCCGGGGATTGATGCGCGTCAAACCCGGCGACCGTCGTTCCCAGCTAGGACTCGTCCAGGTCGGGACGGCGACGGGCGCGACCGAAGATCGCGGAATCGACAGAGGCACTGGGGAGGCACGGGTGGGACATCCGAAACGTATTCTGTTCACCGGCGGGTCCGGCAAGGCCGGGCGTCACGTGGTCCCTTACCTGCGGGATCGCGGCCACCGGGTCGTGAATGTCGACCTCGTGCCGCTGGATGAGCCGGGCATCGACAACCTGACCGCGGACATCGCCGACTCCGGCCAGATGTTCAACGTCATGACCAGCTACGCCGATTTCGACGAGCTCGAGCCGGGTACCGGCGTGCCGAAATTCGACGCCGTGGTGCATTTCGCGGCCATCCCGCGGATCCTCATCCAGCCGGACAACGAGACCTTCCGGGTCAACACCGTCGGCACCTACAACGTCATCGAGGCGGCGGTGAAGCTCGGCATCCGCAAGATCGTCTTCGCCTCGTCGGAGACCACCTACGGCGTCTGCTTCGCCGACGGGGTGGTCGACCCCAGATCCCTGCCCCTGGAGGAGGATTACGACGTCGACCCAATGGACAGCTACGGGCTGTCGAAGGTGGTCAACGAGCTAACCGCGCGGGCCTTCCAGCGCCGCAGCGGGTTCGACATCTACGGCCTGAGGATCGGCAACGTGATCGAGCCGCACGAGTACGGTCGCTTCCCGGACTTCTTCGCAAACCCGGCCCAGCGCCGGCGCAACGTGTTCTGCTACATCGATGCCCGCGACTTGGGGCAGATCGTCGATCTGTGCCTGGAGAAGGACGGCCTCGGCTTCGAGATCTTCAATGCCGGCAACGACACCAATTCGGTCGACATCCCAACCCAGCAAATCCTCGAGCGGTTCTTTCCCGATGTCCCGGTGACCCGGGAGCTGGGCGAGCACGAGGCGCTGTTCTCCAACCGCAAGATCCGCGAGGTGCTCGGCTTCGTCGAAGAGCACAACTGGCGCAACCACGTGACGGCCTAGGCGGCCCCGCGGACCGCACATCTCAACAAGGGACCAAGATGGCAAAACCCATTATCGGATTCATCGGCCTCGGCCTGATGGGCCACGGCATGGCGAAGAACATTCTCGAGAAGGGCCATCCGCTCGTGGTGATGGCGCATCGCAACCGGCAGCCGGTCGACGATCTGGTCTCCCGCGGCGCCAACGAGGCGGCGACGCCGAAGGCGATGGCGGAGAGCTGCGACATCATCCATCTCTGCGTCTCGGGAAGCCCGCAGGTCGAAAGCATCATCCACGGACCCGACGGCATCCTGGCCTCCGGCCGGCGAGGGTTGATCGTGGTGGACTGCTCGACCTCCGATCCGGTCAGCACCCTGCAACTCGCCGACGCGCTTGCCGATCGCGGCATGGCGTTCGCCGACGCGCCGCTGTCCCGGACCCCGAAGGAGGCCGAGGCCGGCACCCTCGACACCATGGTCGGCGCCAGCCCGGAGACGTTCGAGACGATCCTGCCGGTGCTCGAGTGCTGGGCTGCGGTGATCGTCCATCTCGGCCCGGTGGGGCTCGGCCACAAGATGAAGCTGATCAACAACTTCATCGCCATGGGCTATGCCGCCTTGTACGCCGAGGCGCTGGCGATCGCGCGGAAGTCCGGTCTGACGCCCGAGCAGGTGGATTCCGTCATCGCGCCCGGGCGGCTGTCGAACGGCTTCTATGAGACCTTCATGAGATGGACGCTGGATCGCGACGAAAGCGCCCACCGCTTCACCATCGCCAACGCCCACAAGGACATGCGCTATCTGGCGAACATGGCGAACGCCGTCGGCGCGGTGAACCCGATGCAGTCGGCGGTGAAGAACAGCCTTGCGGCCATGGAGGCGGCGGGAGACGGCGAGCGGTTCGTGCCGATGCTGGCCGATTTCGTCGCCGCGGCCAACGGGCTGCCGGAACCGGAGGCCGGCTAGCTCAAGATCGATTGAGATCAAATCGATCTCAATCGTGAATCTTGATCTATTTGATCGCGCTAGAGCCTGCCCCTCGCGGCACGGGAGGCGGTGGCAGGCCGGTCGGCTACCACTTGACCCAGATCCGGCCGGTTACGGCCCTGAGGCCGGTGGTGCGCACGCGGACCCGGGCCTCGTAGAAGAACCAGCCCGGCACGCGACCGCGATGCTTCAGGAACACGATCGCGTTCTCGAAATCGAATTCGCTCGCATCCACTTCCTCGACGAAGATGTTGCGCCGCCACGGATCGAGAGCGGAGTCGACGGTGTCGCGTTCGACGAAGAGATCCTGATCGAGCGACAGGCGGAATTGCGTATCCGACGGTCCCAGGGCGCCGTCGAGCTGCGTCATGGCCTGCAATCCGACCGACCCGGTGAGCGATTGCTCGGTCGCGTCCCGGAACCCGATCGCCGACCCGCCGCCTGCGGCGCCGGTGTAGGTCAAGGTGGAGAACGGACCGGCCTGCACCGGGCCGAACTGGAAGCCGGCGGCGGCCCCGAGCGACGCCGTGGCCCCGGCCTGCGGCGCGTTCAGCCAATCCGCCACATCCCCGCGATGAACCGGCATTTCCATGCCGTCGAGGTCGAAATCAAAATCGAAGCCCGCCGCGGCACCGCCCTCTATGCCGCTGCCGAGATCGATCGCGCGGTGGGTCGCGAATCCGGTACTGCGCGATCGTTCCCGCCGGGGTCGGGCATCGGGATCCGCCGCGTGGCGCACCAGCCAGGCGGAACCCGCGATCGAGTCCAGTCCTGTATCGACATGCCCGGACCGGCCATTCTCGCCGGTCAGCGATGTCACGGTCTGCATGTCGCCGACGCCACCCAATTCGGTCGCGGCCGCTTCAACCGCGGCGTTGCCGATTGACGCCAAGCCCAAGCAGAGTGTGGCAACGAGCTTCCTGCTCATCCGCCTCCCTCCTAACTGGTCGGGATACGGCAGCGTGTTCCTGCTGTTGCGCCCGGCGAGGCGTTCAAGAAAGGACGAGCATCGTCATAATGTAACGCGTCGCCAGAGCGAATTTCCTCGTAATCCCGTAATTATCCCGGCCTTTCATGGCCGGTTCTGCCAGTTTGGTTAATACATTATGAAGAGATTACCACAATTTTCCGCGTTTTGTCTAGTCTCCCGATAAGACATAACGAAATCGTACAGATTCAATACTTCCACAGAACCCTAGAAAACCGCGGATTTGTTCTCATTTCATGCGTTAAGCTTAACAGCTTGGTCATCACTTTGACGTGCGCAGGAGCAGACGCGGCCGCGCCATGGATGGCTCAGGATTGTGGAGACCGGCTGACCGGCCGCGCCGCTCGGGGGCTCAGGCCAGACCCAGCTTCTCGGCGAGGCCGATGCGTTGCAGCTTGCCGGTGGCGCCCTTGGGAATCTCGTCGAGGAAGACCAGCGTGCGCGGGACCTTGAAGTCGGCGAGGCGCTGTGCGGCGAAGTCGCGCAGCTCGCGCTCGCCGGCCTGCTGTCCTTCGCGCAGCACCACGGCAGCGGCGACGTCCTCGCCGAGTTTCGGATGCGGCAGGGCGAAGGTCACGACCTGGCTGACCGCCGGGTGGTCCATCAGCACCTCGTCGACCTCGCGGGGGGAGATCTTCTCGCCGCCGCGATTGATGATCTCCTTCAGCCGGCCGGTGATCCGCAGATAGCCCTCGCCATCCATCACGCCCTGGTCGCCGGTGTGGAACCAGCCATGGGCGAAGGCTTCGGCGTTCGCATTGGGATTGTTCTCATAACCGGTGGTGACGTTGGGACCGCGGATCACGATCTCGCCGGTCTCGCCGGCAGCGAGCACCCGGCCGGCCTGATCCATCACCGCCACCTCGGGGCCGGCCGCCAGCCCCACACTGCCCGGCTTGCGGGCCCTCGGCGGCAGCGGGTTGCTCGCCATCTGGTGCGCCGCCTCGGTCATGCCATAGGCCTCGATCACCGGACAGCCGAAGGTCTCCTCCAGCGCCGCCATCACCTGCGGCGGCAACGAGGAGGACGAGGAGCGCACGAAGCGGAGGTCCAGGCCGGCGATGATCTCCGCGTTACGCGGCGCCCGGTCAAGGATCGCCTGGTGCATGGTGGGGACCGCCGTGTACCAACTCGGCTTCACTTCCGCCAACCATTGGAACACTTTCAATGCGTTGAAGCCCGGTGTGCAGACGATGCTCGAACCGGCCGACAGCGATGACAGGACCGCCGCGATCAGCCCATGGATGTGGAACAGCGGCATGATGTTGAGGCAGCGGTCACTGGCGCTCAGCGCCAGGCTCTCGCGGATGTTGGCGGCCGAGGCGGTGACGTTGGTCTGGCTCAGCGGCACGATCTTGGGCCGCGAGGTGGTCCCGGAGGTGTGCAGCACCAGGGCGATGTCGTCCGGCTCGGCCCAGCCCGACCGATCGGCGGTCCCGACCGGCTCGCCGGTGAGCCGGAATGCGCCCGCACCCGCGCCGGAATCCCGCTCCAGCCTCAGGACCGGAATGCCCTGCTCCGCCGCGACGGCGACCGCCGGGCTGTCGCTGCCATCCTCGACCACCAGGGCCCGGGCCTTGAGGTCGGACAGGTAGAAGGCGAACTCCTCGGCCCGATAGGCCGGGTTCAGGGGCGCGGTGGTGGCGGCGGCGCCGATGGTGACGAAGGCCGCCGCCATTTCCGGCCCGTTCGGCAGCACGATGGCGACCCGGTCGCCGCGCCCGATGCCAAGCGCGTTCAACCGGTCACGCGTCCGCTCGGCCAGCTGCCAGAGCGCGCCATAGGAGAGCGGTTCGCGGCCCGGCGCGAGCAGCGCCGCGGACTCCGCCTCGCCGACGTGGAGAATATCGCCGATGGTCTGCATCCCGGCTCCCGGCCCGTCGTTCAGCGATTTCCGGGACAGTGCCCAGCGGACTGCAAATCCACGCTGGGGTCCCGCAAGACGCGCCGACTCTAACGACAGCTTGCGGCAGCGGCTAGGGCGGCATGCGGTCCGGCCGAACAATTCGGACAAGGGGCACCCGCCAGCCGAGACCTCACGGCTTCGTGATCGGGCCGTTGCCATCGGCCCGGCCGATCAACTCGTACATCAAACCATGCAGAATAAGGGGCCTGCCACGCTCAGCCTGACCGCGCCGGAAAAGACACGTGTCGATGCCGCCGGCCGACTGCCGATCGGGCCGCGGTTCGACCGGACGTTCGCGACGCATGGCGCGCTGACCGCACCCGAACACCCTATTGGATCTGACTGACGAGGCGCCTATGACCATGAGCACTGCCAGCGACCCGGCACTCTATGACACCGTCTCGAACGAGTGGTGGACCGGCCGCGTGCGTTGGGTGCGGACGCTTGCCAACATGGTGCCGGCCCGCCTTCGGCATTTCGAGCATGTCGTACCCGACTGGTCCAACCTCGATGTGCTCGACGTCGGCTGCGCCGGCGGCTTCCTGACGGAGGAACTCGCCCGGCGCGGAGCGCGTGTCTCCGGCATCGACCCCGCCGCCGATGCCGTTGCCGCGGCGCGGGCGCACGCCGCGCGGGAGGGGCTGACGGTCGACTACCGCGTCGGCATCGGCGAATCCCTGCCCTGGCCGGACGATCAATTCGACGTCGTGACCTGCGTCGACGTGCTCGAGCATGTCGGTGATGTCGACAAGGCGCTGTCGGAGGCAGCGCGCGTGCTGCGTCCGGGCGGGTGGTTCCTGTTCGACACCATCAATCGCAACCCGCTTGCGAGCTTCCTGGTGATCACGGTCGCGGAACGTATCCTTGGTCTCCTGCCGGACGGCGCCCATGACGCGAAGCTATTCATCAAGCCGCACGAGTTGCGCGGCAAGCTCACGGCTGCTGGGTTCAGCCCCGGTCGCTTCGCCGGCCTCGGGCCGATCGGGCTGAACCTGCGGGGCGATTTCACCTTCGGTCGCCTGCCGACGACCCTGGTGATCTACATCGGCGCCGCCAGCCTGGATGGCGGCGACCTGGGACGCCGCAGCGCCGCATGACGATCCGGCATCCGGCGATGGCTGGTCAAATCACGGTCACCGCGAGATCGCCAATGCCGTCGACATGGCCGTGCAGCCGATCACCGCGCGCCATCGGTCCGACGCCGGCCGGGGTTCCGGAGAAGATCAGATCGCCCGGCTGCAGGGTGAACAGACCGGACAGGTAGGACACCATCTCCGGCACCTTCCAGATGAGCTGGTTGAGATCGCCTTCCTGGCGCAGCTCGTCGTTGACCTTGAGCCAGATCGCGCCGCTCTCCGGATGGCCGATGGCGCTCGCCGGGATGATCTCCGTGCAGGGTGCGGAACGCTCGAACGCCTTGCCGACCTCCCAGGGCCGGCCCAGCTTCTTCGCCTCGCCCTGCAGGTCGCGTCGGGTCATGTCGAGTCCGACCGCGTAGCCGAAGACATGCTCGAGCGCCCGGTCGACCGGGATGTCCGCGCCGCCCGTCTCCAGCGCCACGACGAGCTCGATCTCGTGATGCACGTCGGTGCTCTTCGACGGGTATGGGAAGGCGCCGTCCAGCACGAGATTGTCCGGGTTCTTCTGGAAGAAGAAGGGTGGCTCCTTGTCCGGATCATGGCCCATCTCGACGGCATGGTCGGCGTAGTTGCGGCCGACGCAATAGACCCGATGCACCGGGAAGACCTCGGCACGGCCGCGAACGGGAAGGGTTACCGCCGGGCACGGTGGCACGATGTAGCGCATGGGATGCTCGACTTCCTGGGGGTGCGTATTCGCCTTCGCCGGCAATCATGCGGCTGGACCGCAGAACGCCAAGAGCGCATTGGGCGGGATCGGTTCAATCTTCGCCATGCTGACAGAATGCTGTCAGCAGGGTATCGCTATGCTCCGCCCACCGTCGATCGGCCCGGCCGGGACGACGCCCGACAATTCGAGCAGCGAGGACAGGCAGATGGGCAATCCCTTCGTCTATGTGGAACTGCATGCCAGCGACACCCGGAAGGCGCGGGACTTCTACGGCGCCATGTTCGACTGGGCGTTCGAGGACATCGAGACCCCGATGGGACCGTACACCTTCATCAAACCGGGGGACGGCACTCCGGGCGGGCTGGCGGCGCTGAACGGCGAGGGCGGCGGCTCGCACTGGCTGTCCTACATCAACGTCGACGACATCGACGCCGCGACCGAGAAGGCGATTTCGCTGGGCGCGGACCTGCTGAAGGGCAAGACCCAGGTGCCCAGCATGGGCTGGTTCACCGTGCTGGCCGACCCGACCGGCGCCCGCTTCGCCCTGTGGCAATCGGCGCCGGAGTCCTGACCGGCGGCCTGGTCGCCGGTGGTCGTGCCGATCGAGGATGACTGCCTATGACTCCGGCAGATCGACGGTGCTCCTGAACTTGGACATCAGGTACGGTCCCGACCGGACAGGCGGGTATTTCGCGACCTCGCCGGGTCCGAGGCAGCTCGGCAGACAGGTGATCTCGGCGCTCCAGTCGGGCTGGTGGAAGAAGGCGATCGACTGGCGCCGGGTCGATCCCTCCTCGCCCGGCGGCGGATTGACCACCCGGTGCAGGGTCGAGCGCCTGCGGTGATTGGTACTGCGGGCGATCTGGTCGCCGATATTCACCACGTAGGTGCCGGGGATCGCCGGTACGTCGTGCCAGGCGCCGTCACGGCCCTTGACCTGAAGC
>JAAUYH010244227.1_pt1 | contig 11508 bp, 8 predicted proteins | sample 7278061 | NCBI WGS metagenome assembly JAAUYH01 (sample SAMN14350203, study PRJNA611818) | marine sediment metagenome | isolation source: surface marine sediment (0.6m) | place: French Polynesia: Moorea | collected 2018-08 | reverse complement strand
CCTTCAGATACCTGTGCACGAATCGTGTAGTCCTGGTATGCCGGAATTGCGATGGCCGCCAGGATACCGATGATCGCGACAACGATCATGAGTTCGATAAGCGTAAAACCTTGTTGCTTCTTCATTTCTTCATCTCCATGAAAATCAGAGTTCTAACTAATAAACGGCGACATCGCCTGTACCCGGTATAAAGCAAGGGGCGTGCCAACATCGGGACATGCAGAATAACCCGCTGATTTGGCTAACAATGTCGACTGGTCCACAAAAATGAGCACGAGCGATCGGGTGACAATTGTCAGCGCGCGCATGCCGTTCGTGTCACAAGCTGACAAAAATTGTCAGTCGTGTCGGCGAAACCACACGTAAGTTATGGAAACCTGGAAGCTGATACCCGCGGACCGGTAATTCTTTTCCGGAATGGCTCGCTTCGCTGCGCTTTATTTCCGGAAAAGAAATCCCTGTCCACGGTCATGTGTCGGTTTGGGACGGATCTGGCCTTGGGAGGGCCGTCCCGGCCCGATCCTAGTCTATTCCCAACTTCTTGATGCGGTATCGCAGCTGCCTGAAAGAGAGACCGAGCAACTTGGCTGCCGCGGTCTTGTTGTAGCGTGTCTTCTCGAGGGCTTCGATGATCGCCTGCCGCTGCACGTCCTCGACCTGGTCGCCGAGGTTGCCGCTGGCGACACTGATCGCCGGCGTCTCGGGTGTGGCGGGCCGCATGTGCAGATCGGATTCACTGATGACGCCGCTCGCGCACAGCGTGACAGCGCGTTCGAGCATATTTTCGAGTTCGCGGACATTGCCCGGGAACGCATAGCTCAACAGCGCACGTCGTGCAGAATCGTCGAGCGAGGCGCGCGCGCCCAGCTTGCCGAGCAGGTGGTCGGCCAGCACCAGCACGTCGTCACCGCGATCGCGCAATGGTGGCACCGTCAGCTCGATCACATTGATGCGGTAATAGAGGTCCTCGCGAAACTCGCCGTCGGCAACCATTTTCGACAGCGTCTTGTGCGTTGCCGAGAGAATGCGCACGTCGACATCCTCTTCCCTCGACGCGCCAACCGGACGGACGCGCTTTTCCTGGATGACGCGCAGCAACTTGACCTGCATCGACAGCGGCAGGTCGGCGATCTCGTCGAGGAACAGCGTACCGCCTTCCGCGCTCTGGATGAGCCCGACCTTGTCGCTTACGGCACCCGTGAAGCTGCCCTTGCGGTGACCGAAGAACTCGCTTTCCATGAGCTCCGACGGGATCGCACCGCAGTTGACCGGCACGAACGGCCCCTCCGAGCGCGGGCCGCTTTCGTGAATCATGCAGGCGACAAGCTCCTTGCCCGTCCCGGACTCGCCGTAGATGTGCACCGGCGCCTGCGATCTCGACACCTTGTCGATCATGTCGCGCAGTTCGATCATGCGCGGCGACTCGCCGAGCAGCTGCGAGCCCGAACTGTCTTCGGTGTCGTCGACCTTCAGCGCGTTTTCCACGATGCTGCGCAATTGCGCCAGGTCGAGAGGCTTGGAGATGAAGTCGAAGGCGCCGAGCTTGAGTGCCTGCACCGCGGTCTCGACGTTGCCGTGCGCGGTGATGACCGCGACCGGCACGCCCGCGGCATTCTTCTGCATCCAGTCGACGAGGTCGAGGCCGTCGCCGTCCGGCAGCCGCATGTCGGTGAGACAAAGGTCGAAGGACTTGTCTCTGAGCAGGGACTTGGCGCCGGCCACGTCGCCGGCGGTATCGCTCCTGATGTTCATGCGGCCGAGCGTCAGGCGCAGCAGCTCGCAGATATCCGGTTCGTCGTCGATGATCAGGGCAATCGGTTCGCTCATTGCCTGTCCTGTGCTTCCCAGCGGTCCGGGTCGGCGAACACAATGCGGAAGACGCTGCCGCCACCTGGCCGATCCAGGTACATCAGCGTGGCGCGATTGAGTTCGCACAGTTCGCGGGAAATATAAAGCCCGAGCCCTGTACCCCCGGAACGCTCCGTATAAAAAGGTTCGAATATTCTGTCAGCAGTTGCGGGGTCGACGCCGAGACCGCTGTCAAGGATTTCGAGAAAAGGCCGGCCCTGCTGGCCTTGCAACCGACCCGCCTGTAGTTCGACGAAGATGCCGCCGGTCTCGCTTGCATACTTGACGGCGTTGTCGCACAAATTCCACATGACCTGGCGCAGGTGGCCCGGATCCATGCGCACCTCCAGGTCGTCCGCGACCTCGTTGATCGTAAGCTCGCCCTCCTGCAGGTCGTGGGTACGCTCGAATTCCGTCGCAAAGTCCTCGACCCATGGGCGCAGCATGAGTCGCTCCGGACGACTCGACTCTCGCCGGGAGAGTTGCAGCACGTTGTCGATGATGTGGCTGACTCGGCTCGAGTGCGTCTGGATGATCTCGGTCAGGCGCAGATCGTCCTCGCTCATGCCGTCGGATTCGGCGAGCAGCTGTGCCGCGTGGCTCATGGCGCCTACCGGGTTGCGAATCTCGTGCGCGATACTCGCGGAAAGCCGGCCCAGCGATGCGAGCTTCGACTGTTGCACGCGCGCGTTCATCTCGCTGGCATCCTCGAGAAATATCAGCACCGGACCGTCGCGACGGCTGTCTTTGCCGAGCGGTGCAAGGTGCGCCTTGATCTGCGCATTGCTTCCGGCGGTCGCTATGCCGAATTCCGGGTGCGACGAGAGGGCAGTATCGACACGCCAGCGCTCGATGTACTCGCCGACGGCCTTGCTGGCGGCGTCAATGGGCTGGCCGCGACTGGGGTTGGCAAGATCGAGCAGCTGCATCGCCGAGCTGTTGATCAGGCGAATCGTATTGCCCGTGTCGATGACGACGATGCTCTCTCGCAGGTGTTGCACGATGTAGTCGTTGAGCTCGGAGAGGTTCTTGAGGTCGATGCCGAACTGACGAGCCAGTGCTTCGCTCGCCTGGATGCGTTTGGCCAGCGGCCGGGCGGCGAGGGCCAGGCCGAAGATGATCGCGCTGAGTACGCCGGCCGCGGGGTAGTTGCTGGTCTGGCCGCTGAGGGCGACAAACACCTGCTCACCCAGGATCGCGAGCGTCGCGGCGGCCGCCAGGGTTGCGGGGTATCGAATCGGTAGCGTCAGGCTCACGGCACCGATGAAAACGACAAGCAGTCCGCCGAGTCCGCTCGAGACACCGCCGCTCGTGTGCATCAGGACGACGACGGCGGCGATGTCCACGATCGTCTGGGAGACGGCGAGCGCGCCGAGCGGTATCGAGCGCCTGCTGAGCGCGTAGCTCCAGAAGAGCGAGAACATCAGGTACAGTGTGACCGTCGTCGCGAACGTCTTCGGAAACGCGTCGCCGAAGATGCGAAGGTCGCCGCCGGCGAAGAACTGCACGAGCAACGCGAGGCAGACAAACAGGCGAAACACGTTGAGCGTGGAAAGGACTCGCCACGTGAGGTCCGGCTCTTCGATCGCCTTTTGCAGCAATGCGTCGCGGCTGCCGCGGAAAGTCCGCCCGCCGAGGCTGTCGATACTTGACTGATTGATGCCCGAGCCGTTGCAAATACGAGGTCCGTGGACCGCGTTCCGCCGATTGTAGACGAACGGCCCGGGCTTTGCTTCCGGCCCGCCTTTGTTCCACAATACGCCGGTTTTTACGGCCAAAAAAAAGCAAAGGCTGGATCCCGATCATGAATCTCCACGAATACCAATCGAAGCGGCTGTTCGCCGATTACGGCATTCCGGTGCCGCGGGGAATCCCGGCCCAGTCAGGCGACGAGGCCGTGAAAGCGGCCGAAGAGCTCGGCGGTGACCTCTGGGTGGTCAAGGCGCAGGTGCATGCCGGCGGTCGCGGAAAGGCGGGCGGCGTGAAGCTCGCCAAGACGCCCGACGAGGTCCGGAAATACACGGACGGCATGCTCGGGCAGACGCTCGTGACGCACCAGACGGGACCCGAAGGGCTGCCAATCAATACGGTCTACATCGAAGAAGGCTCGGGTATCGACCGCGAGCTTTACCTGTCGATGCTCGTCGACCGTGAGGAAAGCCGTATCTCGTTCATTGCGTCGGCAGCCGGCGGCATGGATATCGAAGCCGTTGCGGAAGAAACGCCCGAGAAGATCTTCTCGATTGCGATCGCGCCGGATGCAGGCTTGCAGGACTACCAGGCACGGCAGCTGGCTTTCGGGCTCGAGCTCGACAAGAAGCAGGTGCGCCAGTTTGGAGCCATCATCAAGCAGATGTACCAGCTCTATCTCGATTGCGATGCGGGTCTGATCGAGGTCAACCCGCTGATCACGACGACCGACGGCGACGTGCTGGCGCTCGATGCCAAGATCAACATAGAGAGCAACGCGCTGTTCCGGCAACCGAAGCTCGTCGAGCTGCGGGACGAATCGCAGGAAGACGCTGCTGAGAACGAGGCGGCCGAGCACGACCTCAACTACGTCTCGCTGGACGGCAACATTGCCTGCATGGTGAACGGCGCGGGTCTCGCGATGGCGACGATGGACGTCATCAAGCTTTTCGGCGGTGACCCGGCGAACTTCCTCGACGTCGGCGGCGGTGCGACGGCCGAACGTGTCGCGTCGGCGTTTAAACTCATACTCAGGAACGCCGACGTCCAGGCGATTCTCGTCAACATCTTCGGCGGCATAGTGCGCTGCGACCTGATCGCCGAGGGCATTGTCGCGGCTGTCAAGGAGGTCGGCGTCGAGGTACCCGTCGTCGTGCGGCTCGAAGGTACCAACGTCGACAAAGGTCGCGCGCTGCTCGCCGATAGCGGCCTCGACATCATCGCGGCCGAAAACCTCACCGACGCAGCGAAGAAAGCCATCGCTGCTGCAGCCTGACGGAATACACCATGAGCGTTCTTGTAAACAAAGACAGCAAGGTCATCTGCCAGGGCATCACGGGCAACCAGGGCACGTTTCACTCCGAGCAGTGCATCGAGTACGGCACCCGGGTTGTCGCCGGTGTGACGCCCGGACGCGGCGGTTCCGAACATCTCGGTGTGCCCATCTACAACACGATGCGGGAGGCCGTTGCCGAGACCGGCGCCGACGTCAGCATGATCTACGTGCCGGCACCGTTCGCGGCAGACGCCATTCTCGAGGCCGCCGATTCGGGCGTCAAAGTGGTGGCATGTATCACCGAGGGAATCCCGGTCAATGACATGGTCAAGGTCAAATCGGCGCTGCGCGATCACGATTGTTACCTGATCGGTCCGAACTGCCCGGGCATCATTACCTCCGAGGAATGCAAGATCGGCATCATGCCCGGCTTCATACACAAGAAAGGCCGTATCGGCATCGTGTCGCGCTCGGGCACGCTGACCTACGAAGCCGTCTACCAGACGACACTGAACGGCCTCGGCCAGAGCACGGTCATCGGCATCGGCGGTGACCCGGTGCGCGGCATGAACTTCATCGACTGCCTCGAACTGTTCGAAGCCGACCCCGAGACCCACGGCGTCGTCATGGTCGGCGAAATCGGCGGCACCGACGAAGAGGCGGCAGCCGAGTTCATCCAGTCGAATGTGTCGAAACCGGTCGTGGCCTACATCGCCGGCGTCACGGCGCCGCCAGGCAAACGCATGGGGCATGCCGGCGCCATTATCGCGGGCGGCAAGGGAACGGCCGAGGACAAGTTCAAGGCGCTCGAGACCGCGGGCGTGGCCACCGTTCGCTCGCCGGCCGACCTCGGCTCGAAGATGCAGGAGATCATCGGCGGCTAGACCGGTATGGGCAACGTCAGCGTCGCGATTGCTCAGCTCGATATGGTCGTCGGTGCCGTAGCCGACAACACGCGCAAGATTCTCGATTACGCCGCGCGAGCTCGCGACGAGCTCGACGCCCATCTCGTCGTGTTTCCGGAACTGTGTATTTGTGGCTACCCGCCAGAGGACCTGCTGCTGCACTCAGGATTGAGGAAGAGCGTGCAGCAATCGCTCGACGAGATTCGCGATTCGGTCCGCGGCATCGCGGTGCTCGTCGGTTTCCCGGAGTACGACGGCGATGACATCTATAACTCGGCCGCCGTATTCAGCGACGGCAAAGTGCTCACGCGCTATCGCAAGCAACTGCTGCCGAACTACGCCGTCTTCGACGAGAAACGCTACTTTGAGCCGGGCAAGGACGCGGCGGTGTTCGCGCTCAACGGTATTCGCATCGGCCTCAACATCTGTGAGGATGTCTGGCAGCCGGCGCCAATGGCCGCGAGCCGCGCCGCGGGCGCCGAGTGCATCATTGCGATCAACGGGTCGCCCTACGAGCTCGAGAGCCAGCCGAAGCGGGAGGAGGTCGTCGCCAGGCGCGTCGCCGAAACGAGAGTACCGGTCGTCTACCTGAACATGGTCGGAGGCCAGGACGAGCTCGTTTTCGACGGCGGCTCCTTCGTCATGCAGGCGGACCGGTCGATCGCAATGCGCGCGCCGGCATTCGACGAGGGCCTGCACCGGGTGGTCTTGCGCGCGACCCCGAGAGGCGTGGAGGCAGAGCAAGGCGAGATCGCCGATTACCTGTCCACGGAACAGAGCGTTTACCGGGCGCTCGTGGCCGGCACCCGTGACTACGTCGAGAAACACGGTTTCCCCGGCGTCGTGATCGGTCTGTCGGGCGGCATCGATTCGGCGCTGGTGCTCGCGGTTGCCGTCGACGCGCTGGGCCCGGAGCGGGTCCGCGTCGTACAGATGCCGTTCCGCTACACCTCGAACATGAGCCAGGAGGATGCTGCCAGACAGGCCGCCAACCTCGGCGTTCGCTACGACGTACTGCCGATCGCGCCAATCTACGATGCGACCGTGCAGCAACTACAAGCCGTGTTCGAAGGTCGCGAGGTCGACGTCACCGAAGAAAACATCCAGGCGCGTTGTCGCGGACTCTTGTTAATGGCAATTTCGAACAAGACCGGCCGCATGCTGCTGACGACGGGCAACAAGAGCGAGATGGCGGTCGGCTACGCGACCCTTTACGGCGACATGGCTGGCGGTTTTGCGCCGATCAAGGACTGCAGCAAGTCTCTCGTGTACCGCCTGGCGCGCTACCGCAACTCGCTGGGCGAGGTAATACCCGATCGCGTGATTACGCGCGAGCCGTCGGCCGAACTGCGGCCCGACCAGAAAGACAGCGACTCGCTGCCGCCGTACGACGTACTCGACCCGATTCTCGAGGCATTCATCGAAGAAGACCTGTCGGTTGACGAGATCGAGGCACGGGGCTTTGACCGCGCCACGGTTATCCGTGTACTGGAGATGGTCAAGAGAAACGAGTACAAGCGCCGGCAGGCGCCACCGGGCATTCGCATCAGCCGCCGCGCCTTTGGCCGCGACTGGCGCTACCCGATCACGTCGGGCTACCGCTTCCCAGGTTAATTGGGACATTCTGGTTTTTGGCCCTTTTAAATCTGAGACTTACAGGTCCAGAAACGGCAAAAACCAGAATGTCCCAATTAACTGCCGGGGAAGTTTTCTTCCAGCACCTTCCGCGTATCGGCGGCAAGGTCGTCCATGCCGAGCTTTTCGTAGGCCTGCGCCATGATCGAGAGCGAGGTCTGATTGCCATCCGCACCGTTGTACTGTTCGAGAGCAGACTTCGCGCGATTGAGCGCGGCAACGTACGCGCCTCGTCGCAGGTAGTAGTCGGCGACGTGGTTCTCGTAGTCCGCCAGACGGTTCTTCAGGTAGATCAGGCGTTGTTCCGCATCGGGCGCGTACTCGCTGGCGGGATAGCGTTCCACCAGACGCCGCAGAGCCGAATAGGCCAGGTCGACGTCTTTGGGCGGGCGCTTCGTCGTGTCTTTCCGGAACCAGCGCTCGAGGAGGCTGTCCCCCGACTCGAAGTAGGCAAGACCCTTGATGTACAGCGCGTAGTCGACACGCGGGTCGATCGGATTCTCGCGAACGAAGGTGTCCGCCGCTTCCACGGCCTGTTCGCGCCGACCGCTCTTGTAGTACGCGTACATGAGCTCAAGCTGGATCTGGCGCGACAGTTCGCTGAACGGGTAGCGCGCCTGGATCGCCTCGAAAATCTGGACGCCGCGCCGGTAATTCGAACGGGCAATCGCTGCCTGCGCTTCCTCGTATGCTTCGGTGACGCTCGTGACCTCGTCCTGGACCTCATCGTTGCCGGCACAGCCGACGGCGAGCGCCGCCGCGAGGGCGAGCAGTATTGACGATGAAGTACGGGGCGTGAATCGCATGATGTTGTTGCTTCGAATTCGGATTTCTACGGCCCGGGGGCCCGCGAAGTCGGCGAGTATACCGTAAACTCGCGGAATCAATGAGCGCCGATACACAGACAAAACGGGTTCCGGAAGAACTTGCCGGTCAACGTTTGGACCAGGCGCTGGCGCAGATGTTTCCAGATTATTCCCGTAGCCGGCTAAAGGCCTGGCTGCTGGGTGGATCGATTACAGTCGACGGCGCCAGTCCACGCCCTCGCGACGCCGTGTTCGGTGGCGAGCAGGTCGAACTTCGAGTTGCGGCAGAGACCAGCGTCGACGCCGCGCCCGAGCCCATCCCCCTCGACGTCGCTTACGAGGACGATGCGCTGCTCGTCGTCAACAAGCCTGCGGGTCTCGTGGTCCACCCGGGTGCGGGCAACGCCCGCGGCACGCTGATGAATGCGTTGTTGCACTACGCCAGGCAGCTCGACGAGCTGCCGCGAGCCGGCATCGTCCACCGGCTGGACAAGGACACGAGTGGGCTGCTGCTCGTCGGCAAGACGTTGCCCGCACATACCGCTCTGACGCGGCTCCTGTCGGATCGGCAGATTTCGCGCCGATACCTGGCAATTTGCTGCGGCGTATTGACGGGCGGCGGCACGATCGATGCACCGATCGGCCGTCACCCTGCCGACCGGACACGCATGAGCGTCCAGGAGCGGGGCCGGGCCGCGATTACTCACTACACGGTCCGGCGTCGTTTCCGCGCCCACACTTATATAGAAGCGTCGCTCGAAACCGGCCGTACCCACCAGATCCGGGTCCACTTTGCGTACCGCCGGCACGCATTGGTCGGGGACCCGGTCTACGGCGGTCGACTGGCGCTGCCGAAAGGGGCGACTCCGGGCCTGGTCGAGGCCCTGCGCGGCTTCAAGCGACAGGCCCTGCACGCGACGAAGCTCGAGTTTGCGCACCCGGATTCAGGTGACACGCTATCCGTCGAGGCGCCGCCGCCAGCCGATTTCCAGGCCTTGCTCGATGCCCTCGAAAAGGACGCCCGGGAAACATGCCAGTAAAAAGCGAACTCATCGTTCCCGACTGGCCCGCACCTGGCGCTATTGTCGCGGCTACGACGACGCGAAACGTCGACAGCAGCCAGCTGCCGCAAGGGATCCGCTTTCTGAACCAGGTGCACGGTGCGACGGTCATGGCGGTGCGCGACGTGCGCAGTGCAGATGCGCCGCCGGACGCCGACGCGGTTTTCGGCGACTCGCCAGGCGATATCTGTGCCGTTCGCACGGCCGATTGCCTGCCGCTGTTGCTGTGTGCCAAAGACGGCAGCGAGATCGCCGCCGTCCACGGCGGCTGGCGCGGTGTGCTGGCCGGCGTGATCGAGAACACGATCGCGGCAATGCGCACGGACGGCCGGGACCTGCTCGCCTGGCTCGGCCCTGCAATATCGCAGCCGGCGTTCGAGGTCGGTGACGAGGTACGCGAAGCATTCGTGACGCGAGATGCGGCCGCCGCCACGCATTTCGACGCCAACGCAAGCGGCCGCTGGCAGGCGGATCTCTATGGCCTGGCGCGACAGCAGCTGGCAGTCACCGGCGTCACGGAGGTGTACGGCGGCGATTTCTGTACGCACGGAGAGGCGCAGCGGTTCTGGTCATACCGCAGGAATCCGGATTGCGGAAGGATGGTCACCTTTATCGCGATCGCCGATTGAACCGAGGGACCGGCGTCTCGCCTTGTGGGAGCGGCGTCTCGCCGCGATTCGTAGTCCGCCGGGGTCGCTCTCGGCCATCCATGGCCTCCGCGACATTTGGACTATCCTGTCCATCACGGTCCTCCCACACTTGAAAACGACTGTAACACCTTCAAATCAGGGGGAGTTTACGATTTCGGGGCGTGAGCCCGGGGGTACTCCATGCGAATGGACAAACTGACAAGCAAGTTCCAGATGGCAATTGCCGATGCGCAGTCGCTGGCTGTGGGCCAGGACCACCAGTTCATCGAGCCGGTGCACGTCATGATCGCGCTGCTGGACCAGCAGGGCGGTACCGTCCGCGGCTTGCTGACGAAGGCGGGCGCCAACGTGAACCTGCTGCGCTCGCAGCTCGGTGACGTGCTCGACCGCTTGCCCAAGGTCGAAGGCACGGGCGGGGAGGTCCATCTCAGCAACGAGCTGGGCAAGCTCTTCAACATCACCGACAAGATTGCGCAGAAACGCAATGACCAGTACATCTCGAGCGAACTGTTCGTACTTGCGGCGATCGACGACAGCTCCACGTTGAAGCCGATCTTCGAGCGGGCAGGTGGCGTCAAGGGCGCCATCGAAAGAGCGATCGACGATCTTCGCGGCGGTCAGCAGGTCGACGACCCCAATGCCGAGGACACTCGCCAGGCGCTCGAGCGGTTCACGATCGACCTGACCGAGAGTGCAGAGCAGGGCAAGCTCGACCCGATTGTCGGCCGCGACGACGAGATTCGTCGCACGATCCAGATCCTGCAACGGCGCACCAAGAACAACCCCGTACTGATCGGCGAACCCGGTGTCGGCAAGACCGCGATCATCGAAGGTCTCGCGCAACGCATCGTCAATAACGAGGTGCCCGAGGGCCTGCGCGGAAAGCGCATCCTGTCGCTCGACATGGGCGCGTTGATCGCCGGCGCGAAGTTCCGCGGCGAGTTCGAGGAGCGCCTGAAGGCGGTGCTGCAGGAGATCGGCGCCGCCGCCGGCGAGATCATTTTGTTCATCGACGAGATGCACACGCTGGTCGGCGCCGGCAAGGCCGAAGGCGCGATGGACGCCTCCAATATGCTCAAGCCGGCCCTGGCGCGCGGCGAGCTGCACTGCGTCGGCGCCACCACGCTCGACGAGTACCGCAAGCATGTCGAAAAGGACGCCGCGCTGGCCCGGCGCTTCCAGCCGGTGTTCGTCTCCGAGCCGACGGTGGAGGACACGATCTCCATCCTGCGCGGCCTGAAGGAAAAATACGAACTGCACCACGCAGTGCGCATCACCGACAGCGCCATCGTGTCCGCGGCGACACTGAGTAACCGCTATATCAGCGACCGGTTCCTGCCGGATAAGGCGATCGACCTGGTCGATGAAGCCTCGTCGCGGCTGCGCATGCAGGTGGATTCCAAGCCGGAAGAGATCGACGAGCTTGACCGCCGCGTGATCCAGCTGAAGATCGAGCGCGAGGCATTGAATAAGGAGACCGACAAGGCGTCGCAAGACCGGCTGGAGAAGCTGGAAAAGGAACTGGCAGAACTGGAAGAAGAATCCAACGGCCTGACGGCGCGCTGGCAGGCGGAAAAGGAAAAGCTCGCCGGGTCCCAGAAGATCAAGGAGCAGCTTGATGAAGCCCGGTTCGATCTG
>JAAUYH010159386.1_pt1 | contig 11508 bp, 6 predicted proteins | sample 7278061 | NCBI WGS metagenome assembly JAAUYH01 (sample SAMN14350203, study PRJNA611818) | marine sediment metagenome | isolation source: surface marine sediment (0.6m) | place: French Polynesia: Moorea | collected 2018-08 | reverse complement strand
TTAAAATGAGCCAAGCGTGATAGGGATAAATAAACAGTAGGGTCATTATATGTCCTAATAAATCGTTAACCAAAATCTTATTACATAAAGAACGAAGACCACAATCATAAGCAATGACAAAAAATCATTGTAAGCTTGTTCCTAGAAATACCCAGGCAAACGGTAGCAAGTACCAAGGGGAAACTGCAACAGTCCAATAACCTAGAGCAACACATGCAACATTGATGAACAACTTAGTCCAAGCTTTGCGGGGATTCTTAATAAAAACTTCCTTGGGTAAGGTGTTGATGATGTCTCTGAGCTTTATGTTTTCATCCAACTGTGGAGATTGAGGAGATTCAAGATTTTGCGGGAATACTGCTGTCATAAAATTTATTCAACGATCTAAAGTGTTATTGACTGGAGGCTATCGAAGATTCTTGATTAAATAAACGGTTTTGAGCTGCATATTGTGAATGCGCGGAGAACATTTGCCCACTTACAATATGTTATGGGTGCTAAAAATTACAGCCCGCTTCAACAAAGACGATGGAGTATGCTGTAACCGTTGGTAAATATTAAACTTTCAACAGTAATAGTAAGTAACTACAAGACTGTCGCCAAAATATCATGGAATATGACTTTTTGTTTAATAATCCTTAATATTTATATCATAATTATGTAGATTGTGAAGTTTGAATAATTGATTCTGATATTCCGCAGTTAAGTTCCTGAAAAAAAATAATTACCCGAATTCACGCTCTTTCTAGCCTTGGTATTGCTCAACAAAAAATCTCGGTAAACTTGGGTAAAGTTATGCAGACGTACAACCAAGCGCGACACGCTGCTAGTCCTGATAATTTGGCAATTGCCTATAGCGATCGCATTTGTGGAGAAAGAGAGCGTAATTTAGAACTGGCTCTTGAATGTTATCAGCAAGCATTGCAAGTTTATACTATACTTGTTGCAAATTAACTCAAAAAAATGGGCGAAACCTTTGTAAATCAACCTTCTCTTAACTAAGAAATAGTTTCAAGGATGATAGATTACCAGTATTTACAAATTGAAGTAGGATCTGGTCGAACGGACTGAATTTTTTTGTTGCGATCGCCATCAAACATCATCTCGCATAAACCTTCCTGACTATTGAAGGCATACTCCAAGACCTTTTTATAATTCTCAATAGAATGATTATCTAGGATATCAAATTTTCCTGTTAGATTATCGCGATAAAATGCAATCAAATAAGCATAAGGTAAATGCCTGTATCCTTGAATTCTTAGTGGGGTACAGGGGACTTTATCATATACATTTTGAACCCGAATGGTTCTGGTGTCAGGATCTTGTTGTGAAGATTGTTTTTGGTATAAATCGACAAATGCCTGATTGCCAACCTGAGGAGAAGCAAAGTTGTAATTAATCACTTTAATTTCAGGTTTTGATAGTGCCAAGTCGAGAGCGAACATAGTACATAAAGTGCAGCCTAAACTATGTCCAGTAACATAAAGTTTGTCGATTGGTTTTTCTGAGGCTTGATATTGATCGATTAGCCCAAAGAGTTGATGCTGCATGGAAGCGGTATTGCATTGCGAAGTCATGTCGTTAGGATTATCGCTGTCGGTATAAATACGATAAAAACCAGACTCTACCTTGACTTCTGGTGGAACAACAGCATCTTGTTTATAAGCTTTAAATGAGGTTTCATCACAACCAAAATCATCGCAGAGATCTTCAACACCGTCTGTTCCTCTAAAAGCAAAGATGTAAGTATAGGGAGCTTTTTTTGAGCGTAAAACGACTCCATAGCATTCAACTCGCTTAACTTGATTAAAGATGGCATCAACCCCCGTCCAAAAATCAACCAGTTCGTAACCTTCTGGTGGAGTTACATTTTCTTCATTATCCTTACCAGGATCATCTTTATTAAAAGCGTTATAGGCTTGAATGCTAGCATCAATTAGCAGCAATATCTTCTCGCGATCAATTTCAGAGGTTGTTAGATATGTAATCTCATGGTCCATAGTCATATTCTTTAAAATTGTGATAGATACAAAATTGATTGACTGTTGTTAAAGAGTTTTCAAAAACTCTAAAAGTTCTGACTTTTGACTGTCACTTAGGTCAACTCCGTATTCATGACCTTGATTAGAATTGCCTTTCAAAGCAGTATCAAACTTGAATAGAGGAGCATCGCTGGCTGATGGGGTAGAAACATATCCTACTCGTTCGGGATCAAATTCTCGATTACCCAGATAAAACTCAGACGATCTTTGGGATTGAGGAAGCAGTAGTTCGTGAAGATTAGGGACAGAACCATTGTGTAAATAAGGAGGAGTCGCCCAGATACCGTTAAGAGGACGAGCCTTATAGACATTTGCCTGAGCTCCCTGTTTAGCATCGCCAATAGACCCAAATTGAGCCGTAGCTGCCACTGCCTTGAGGTATTGAGTGATCGTTCTGTTCAACTTAGCGGTTGTCTTAAGAGACTCTTCTAAGGTTCCCTCAAACTCAATATTGGCTGCTACCAAAGTATCTAAAGGATGTTCAATCAAAGCACCGAGTACCGCATTAAATAAAGGATTAATACCGTCAGTTCTAGCAGGGATCTTTTCCAGTTTAGGAATTAGACCCCAACGCCCTTGATATTGACCTGCATCTCGCAGCAATGAAACATTGTCTAGTTCTGTAGAGTCGGTTTGAACTTCACTTATGGGAGTGAGAACAGCTTTATAGGGAATTCCTTCCTCTTGTTTAGCAATAAGCTGGTGACAGCTAGCGCAATTATTTTCGTATAGTACCTTACCTTGACTGGCTAACTGACGATCAATCGCTGGTAAATATTTTTCTGGCCATTTTGGAGAACGCAATTGAGATACCCACTTTTCAATTTTGCCTAAATTGACAATATTTATGGAAGATTCGTAGGGAGGGAAAGGAAGTAGCTTTTCTTCCAGTTTACGGAGTGGTTTATCCTCAGAAATATCATCAGAAATATCAATTGTGCCAAACGTGCCGAGAACTTCCCCAGCATTACGGATTAAAGTTCCAAAACTCAATGGTCCATTAGGAGCAAAACCAGGCCATTGAACCACGTTTGATTCGTGCGTTCCCCAGATGAAAGGATAGCTTACAGGAGCATCAGAAGATAGTGCTTGATCATCGGACAAGCCATTGAAAGTAACCATAACTTCGTTAAAAATTGAGCCGATGGCATCAACTCTCCCAAAGCCATAATGGGGCTGATTCGCATAATTGTAGTTGATCTTGTTATAGTTAGCTAATTTGTCAGTTCGAGCGATCAATTGCTTGTGGAGTTCCTCTGCATCTTTAGCATCTGCTTGAGAACCCAAAACCCGTTGATAAAAACGCTGGAACTTCTCGTCGTTTTCGTAAGTTGCCTTCATTGCCTTTACGAGGCTGTATTGAAGACCTTGAATGTCTCCTAAAGTAGAGCCCCCGTCAATCCGAAGATCTTTTCCTCGATAACTAATTTGACCAGTGTGACAAAGGGCACAGTTAAAACCCACCCATGCTTGTCCATTTTTATCAACACCCTTGCCAAAACCAACAGGTAGTCCATCGGGATTTAATTTGGTCGGCTGACTGGGTAAATAACGTAGATCGCTAATATGTTTATCAGAACGAAATAATTCCTGATTTGAATCTTGTTCCAAAGCCAGGAACCAAGAATAGGGCATCAATTGCGAACCTTGATCGACAAAATAAAATTGCTGCTGAGTCTCTTTAGTCCAACCGACCTCTAGATTTACTACAGGATATTTAGTCCAAGGGACCTCTAAATCCACTACAGGATCTTTTAGAACCAATCTTGATACGGGAAAGGCGATAATGCCACAAGCTAACAAGAGAATTAAAATCGCTGTCAGAAATTTTTTCCCAGACATGAGGCTGTTCTCCTTGGTAAGTAAATTAGATTAATTAGGATTTATCTTGAGGTAAGACTGATAGGGTTCGTAAGTTATGATTTGATGGCGCTATTTTCCGTTTTACAATCGTTTTTAGCTAAAAATTCTTAGATAAAAGTAAATATTCAAGCTCGTTTGAATTATATTGGCGCCGATTATGATCGTCAATTGGATTACACTTTAGTGTTCTATTTAGTTATCAACTGGGTAAATTAGGAAAACAGCAACAATTATTTTTTGGTTAGGGAACAGACAAAAAATAGTCGTTTCGTTGATAAAACAATTGAATATCAATCAAATTATGACCAGAGAAATATTCCTACCTCAACAAGATTTAGAAACGGAAAATCAGAATAGAGAGCAATACTTTGCCAGGATGCGGATACTATATCAATACGATCTTAAAGCTCCTTATTCTAGCTTTAATGGTAATATTGCTTGTCTGTCGACAACGGGATTTAATAAATGGCGTGTAATGTTGCCCAGCTTGAAGCTGACGATAATTACCGCTTATAAATTCGTAATGAGCATAGTTGTAGGAGTTTATGCTTTACTTAAATCCTTATTTAAAGTCTATCCTTTTGTAGATTTTAAAGATTATTATTTCTTTTTCTTTAAGCGAGCAGATGCTCAATATCTGAATAATTTTAATGATGATACTTATTTTGGATTGCAAAGAGTTTTCGGGCCAAATCCAACCTGGATTAAGGGTCTAAGAGAAGAAGATAATATATTAGAAAGTTTCAATGTTAAAGATATTGTTAGCAGTTTGACGAAGCAAACCTATCAAGAGGCTTTACAGTCAAAGCGACTTTATCTTGCTGATTATTCCCGCTTAAAAATAATGGTAGATAATCTTAAAAAACTACGAGATGGTCGCCAACAGTATACAACCAACCCATTTGCCCTATTTTATCGTCAAGATAATGGACTATTAAAGCCTTTAGCCATTAAACTTTACGCCACAGAACCCACCAGTGATGAGAATCCTATTTATACTCCAAGTAACGGACAACATTGGAAGATGGCAAAGATGTTCGTTCAAAATGCCGATCTGATGGTTCAAAATGGTTGGACTCATAGCGTTCGTACTCATTACTTAGTTGGTTCTTTGGTGCTAGCAACTTATCGCAACTTATCTTCCCACCATCAATTATTTAAATTGCTAAAACCCCATTGGCAAGATACCCTAGCAGTCAATACTTTAATCAGATATTATCGACCTGCTCACGAAGGAGGTGAAACTCCTTTTTTTGGCATGGTGATGCCTTGCGAACAAAATACATTAGCAGATTTTTTCGGCAAGGGCATGAGGACTTATAGCTTCAAAAAAATGGCTTTTCCTCAAGATCTTAAAAATCAACGTCTTGAAGATGCCGACTTATTTTTTCCTTATCGGGATGATGGCAAGTTAGTCTGGGAAGCAATTCATCAGTTCGTCAGGGAATATGTCAACCTCTACTATAAATGCGATCGCGATGTAGTTGCCGATCTGGAGTTGCAAACTTGGGGAGATGAAATCGGCGGTAGTCTAGAAGACAATAAGATGGGTATTCCCGATTTTCCTTGTCAATTCAACACTATTGATGAGGTTGTAGATACTGTAGGTAATATTATTTTTCTCACCACTGCCCAACATAATTGCGTGCATTATAGCTTGTATCAATACGTGGCTTTTGCTCCCAATATGCCCTTTAGTTTGATGTCTCCTCCCGATACAGATTTAAATACTCCGCTTTCTCAAGAATATTTAAGTAAACTCATGCCTCCCCTAAAGAATGTATTAGTCCAAAGTCTGGGTTTCTATCTCAACTTTATTCACGCTAATAAAATCGGGGATTATAAATTAAGTCAATTCGACCCCCATGCACGAGAAATTATCAAAAGTTATCAAAATAAATTAAAAAAAATATCCCAAGAAATTAATGTTAGAAACAAAAAGCGCACTTGTAATGGAGAAAAATCTATGTTTGGCTACGATCTAATGAATCCTCAGTATATGAGTAACAGCATTACTAGTTAAATTTTTACTAGTTATTTTTTATTTGGTATGAATCAAAATATTAAGAGGAAGATAGAATGAGACGAGCGCTCGCCAACTACCTTCTTACTGAGAAAATTTATGAGAGTGTCAATTCAGAAGTCTATCGAGGTATTCGGGAATCAGATGAGCAAAATTTTATCATCAAATTTCTCAAGCAAGATTATCCCACTCCACAAGAACTAACCCGCTATAAGCAAGAATATCAGATCCTTCGTCAACTAAATCTTGATGGAGTAGTTAAAGCGTACGGTTTAGAATCCTATCAGAAAACTCTTGCGATTGTTCTGGAAGATTTTGGAGGTTCCTCTTTAGCAAAATTAAGCCAGGAATCTCTATTACCTTGCCAAGTAGGAGAATTTTCCCAGAGAATCTCAGAATTTTTGCATTTGGCGATCGCAATGACGGAAATCGTGGGTCAAATTCATGCTGCCAAAATTATTCACAAAGACATCAACCCTTCTAATATCGTCTTAAATCCAGAAACCAAAGAAGTCAAAATCATTGATTTTGGAATTTCTACCATCCTAACTGTAGAAAATCCCGTCCTCAAACATCCTAATGTTATGGAAGGTACTCTGGCATATATATCTCCAGAACAAACGGGAAGGATGAATCGTTCCCTGGACTACCGTACGGATTTTTATTCTTTGGGAGTTACTTTCTACGAGTTGCTGACGGGAAAACTACCTTTCAACACCCCTAATGTCATGGAGTTAATCCACTGTCAGATCGCCAAAAAATCCGTTTCCCCTCATGAATTAATAGCGATACAGGATAATGAATATCTACCTACCGTAATTTCAGATATCGTTATGAAACTGATGGCAAAAACGGCAGAGGAACGATATCAAAGTGCTTGGGGACTAAAAGCAGATCTGGAGGAATGTCTTCGACTGTGGGAGATAAATAATTCCATTGTAGAATTTTCTTTAGGTTCTGATGATATCACTGATATTTTTCAAATTCCCCAAAAACTCTACGGTAGAGAGCGAGAAATAGAAATTTTATGGAGAGCATTTGAGAAAGTTGCAGCAGGGGAAGGCAGTATACCCAAAATGATGCTGGTAACTGGTTATTCTGGTATTGGCAAGTCAGCATTAGTGCAAGAAATCTATAAACCAATTACCGAAAAGCAAGGCTATTTTATTTTTGGCAAATTTAATCAGTTTCAGCGCAATCTTCCTTACTCAGCCATAGTTTTTGCTTTTCAAGGATTAGTCAAACAATTGTTAACCGAAAGCTCAAGCCAGCTCGATCAATGGCGAGTCAAACTTTTGACTGCTTTGGGAAAAAATGCGGGAATCATTGTCGATGTAATTCCCGAAATAGAATTAATTATCGGCAAGCAGCCAGTAGTATCTCCTTTAGGGGCAACCGAATCGCAAAATCGATTTAATCTCGTTTTTCGCAACTTTGTTCGAGTATTTTGCGCCCCAGAACATCCTCTGGTAATTTTTCTTGACGATCTACAGTGGGTAGATTCGGCAACCCTCAAGTTAATCGAACTGATGGTGGCAGATGATGACGTACAATATCTGTTTCTCATTGGCGCGTATCGAGATAATGAAGTTAATTCTAACCATCTCTTGCAAATTACCCTAGAAGAATTACAAAAACAAAAAATCTTGATCTCCTCCGTAACTTTAGAGCCTTTAAACGTCGATTGCGTTAGCCAAATCTTGAGCGAAACCTTGTGTAGCGATCATATTTCGGTGCAGCCTTTAGCCACATTGGTAATGCAAAAAACTAGAGGCAATCCTTTTTTCGTCAATCAATTTCTCAAAACCCTTCATTTAGAAAAGTTAATTAATTTCGATCTCGACAGCCTAAGGTGGCAATGGGATTTCGCCCAAATTGAGGCAGTGAACATCACAGATAATGTGGTGGAGTTAGTAATTTACGAGGTAAAAAGACTCCCCTCCCCAACCCAAAAAATCCTTTCTCTGGCGGCTTGTGTTGGAGCATTTTTTGACTTAGATACTCTGTCAATCGTTGGCGAGCAATTCCCTTCAACAATCTTTGATTGTCTCTTGCCAGCAGTGCAATTAGGTTTAATTTTACCTCTATCTGAATTAGATACCCAGCTTTCGATTCAAGATTATAAATTCAATCATGATCGCATTCAACAAGCTGCTTATGCCTTAATTGAAGAGAGCCAAAAAGCCCTCGTACATCTTCAAATTGGCAGACTTTTACTGGATAATCTTACTTCTCAGGAACTCTCAGAAAGGCTATTTGAAGTAGTCGATCACTTTAATCTTGGTCGAGACTCAATCACGAATACTGACGAAAAAATTCAACTGGCAAGATTGAACTTGCAAGCTGGTCAAAAAGCTAAACAGGCTACAGCTTATACTGCTGCTCTAGAATACCTAACTGCGGGCATCGGATATTTACAGGATAATAGTTGGATCGAAGAATACCAACTAACCTTTGAACTCTACCAAGAAAAGTCCGAACTTGAGTATTTGAATGGCAACTACGAGCAGTCGGAATCTTTAATTCGATTGTTGTTAGCCAAAGCAAATTCATTCCTAGAAAAAGCAGATATCTATAATTCTTTAATCTTGCTTTATACCATATTAGGAAAGTACTCAGAAGCTCTAGACAAAGGTCGTAAAGCTTTAAAATTATTGGATATAGATATACCAGAAGATAACTTTGTAGACGCGCTGAATATTGAAATCGGCGAAGCCAAGAAAAATTTAGATAACCAACAAATTGCTTCCCTGGTTGACGCACCAGAGATGAAGACTCCCGAAAAAAAAGTTGCTGTCAAACTATTTATTAACCTGCTTACGCCAGCTTACTTTTTAAATCAACATTTATTTGCCTTAATTGCCACTAAATGCTCCAATCTTTGTTTTGATTATGGGGCTATTCCAGAAGCAGCAATGGCTTATAGTTGCTATGGCACAATCTTAATTTGGCATTCCAACGAATCTCAATTAGCTTACCAACTTGGCTTACTAAGCCTCAAAATAAGCGATCGCTTTAACGATTTAGCCTACAGATGTCGAGCCTGTAATATGTTGGCAAATCATATACTACCTTGGGTCAAGCACAGCAAGTTTTCTCAAGGGATCAATGATGAAGCTTTTAAAGTTGGTTTGGAATCGGGAGATATCCAGTTTGTTGGTTTTGCTTCAATCAATCACATCGGTCATCAAATTTTTGAGGGCAAAAGTTTAGAGGATATCTTAGCCGTTTTGCCAGACTATATACTTTTTGCTACTAAACCCAAAAATATCACAGTTCTCGATACTCTACTGGCACGCCAACTAGGGATATTTAACTTAACTGGTAGAACTCAAGATAAATTATCGTTCCATAATAATGAAATAACTGAAGCAGAATATATAGAAAATTGCCAGTTAAACCAAAATTACTATTCCCTCTGTATCTACTATATTTTTAAATCGCAAATTCTCTATCTTTACGCTCAGTATAGTTCGGCACTGATCTATTCAATCGAAGCCGAAAAAATTCTCCCTATTATTCGGGGCTTAATTCCTGAAGCAGAACATAATTATTACTCCTCATTAATTATGCTGGCTCTCTATCCAGAAGCTACTGTAAAAGAACAACAGGAATATTGGCACAAGGTAGAATCCAATCAAAAACAACTAAAAAATTGGGTAGATAATTGCCCAGCCAATTTCTTACATAAATATCTTTTAATTGAAGCCGAAATTGCCAAGATCGAAGGTAAAGATTTAGCAGCTATGGAATTGTACGATCGCGCTATTGCTTCTGCTGGCGAATATAAATTTATTCAGAATGAAGCTTTAAGTAACGAACTAGCAGCCAAGTTTTGGTTGAGAAAAAACAAACGTGATTTTGCACGACTTTATCTGAAGCCAGCTCATTATGGTTATCAACTTTGGGGTGCTAAATACAAAGTTGAAGATTTAGAGCTGGAATATCCTCAGCTACTTGGGAAAGTGGCTAGTACAACTACAGTGAATACTCAGACTATTAATAAAGTCACCCACAATACCTCTAGTAATCATTCAGGCATTCTAGATCTTTCCAGCGTAATTAAGGCATCCCAAGCTTTAGCCGGGGAAATTGTCTTGGATAAACTGCTAACAAAATTAATGCAAATCCTGATTGAAAATGCAGGAGCGCAAAGAGGATTTTTAATCCTTAAAGAAGAAAATAATTGGTCGATCGAAGTAGAAGGAATAACTGATGAGAATGATGTTGTAATCCTCCAATCGATTCCTGTTAATTCTGTAGACTCCACTCAGAAGGTACTATTATCAAAGGCTATCGTCAATTACGTGGCTCGCACTCAAGAAAACATTGTCTTAAATAATGCCACCAATGAAGGACAATTTATTCGCGATCCCTATATTATTAAGAACCAACCTAAATCGGTTCTTTGCACCCCTTTACTCAACCAAGGTAAACCAATCGGCATTTTGTATTTAGAAAATAATCTCATAACAGGGGCGTTTACCTCAGAGCGAGTGGAAATTTTAACCATACTTTCAGCCCAGGCAGCTATATCCATTGAAAGTTCTCGCCTCTATTCGCAGTTAGAAGATTACAGCTATACGCTAGAACGAAAAGTTAACGAGCGCACCTATGAACTGCGCCAAGCAAATCAAGAACTAGAGCGTCTGGCAAATTTAGATGGCTTGACTCAGGTTGCTAACCGTCGTTATTTTGATGACTATTTAGCCCAAAAATGGCAGCGGATGGCGATGGAGAAACGATCACTTTCCCTAATTTTATTTGATGTCGATTTTTTTAAACGCTTTAATGATCGCTACGGACATCAGGCAGGAGACGATTGTTTAATTCAAGTGGCTCAAGCAGCACAACGAGCAGTTAACCAACCTGGGGACTTGGTAGCTCGCTATGGTGGAGAAGAGTTTGTTGTTGTTTTGCCTAATACGGATATCGAAGGGGCAAGAATAATTGCTCAATCTATTCAAAAAGAACTTCTGTACTGTCAAATTATCCATGAAGAATCAGAAGTCAGTCAATTTGTTACTGTCAGCATGGGTGTTGACTGCCAAATACCAATGACAGGTGCCGATCCCAAACTGATGATTAGCAATGCAGATACAGCTCTATATCAGGCTAAACGACAGGGTCGAGATCAATATTGTATCTATAGTTTAGCTGTACATTGATTTACAGCTTCAGAAATTATTAAATAGCAAAATTTATCTAAAGTGCGATCGCTCATAAAAGTAAAATTTGTTCAAAAAGGCGATCGCCATATTCAGAAAAGTGATGTCAACAGTCTTTTTTTAACTTTCTCCCGTTAAGAAGTTAAACTCTTTAGCCCACTAGTAAATTTTCTTCTGGATATTGCAAGCTGCTAGGTCGAGGATCTCCAATTACAGCAGCAATTACCATGAGGATACTTACTCTGCCAATATACATCGACAATACGAGGAGGACTTTAGAAGCTACGGCAAAACTACTAGTAATGCCCGTGGATAAACCGACTGTGGCAAAAGCCGAAATCACTTCAAACAGAATTTGCAAAAAATTAAACTGGGTATCAATAGAACTAATCAAAATTGTGACTAACACAAT